>Ga0247763_1001724_pt1 | contig 12084 bp, 11 predicted proteins | sample UWRJL141409B4_FD_179926 | JGI IMG/M metagenome (GOLD analysis project Ga0247763, IMG submission 179926) | Plant litter microbial communities from Arlington Agricultural Research Station in Wisconsin, United States - UWRJ-L141-409B-4 | ecosystem: Environmental > Terrestrial > Plant litter >...
GACGCGGGCGGGCTAGAGGTGTCGATGAATCGGCTGGGGGTGGCGCTGCGCCCAGACGGCGGCTTGCGCCTCTACGCGAGCGCGCTGCGGGCAGGCGCCACAGGCGATTATGTTCCGGTGATCCGTCACTCCGACGATGAGGGCAGGAGCTGGGTCAGCCATGATGTGGCGAGCGTTGACGGCGCGCGCGTGCTGCTGGTCGGCGTGGATCCCACGAACGCCGATCGCGTCGCGATCGCGCTGTCGCGCGAGTCGGGCAACGACAGCGTGCTGGTGAGCAGCGACGCGGGAGAGCATTTCGAGCCTCGGCTGGAGATCTTCGAGCTGGGCGCGAGCAGCGTCGCGCCCGACGGGCGGCTGTGGGTGGGCGACGCGGGCGGCGAGGCTGAGTACAGCCAACCCGGCGGGCTCCATGTGTTCGACGACTTCGGCGCGGCGCCCCGGAAGCTCGCCACGTTCCCGGTGCGCTGCCTCGGCTATCGCGAGGCGCCCGAGGAGATGTTCGCCTGCCAGCGCGAATCGTTCGGTCGGGTCGACCCCGCGACGGGGAGCTTCGCGCGCCTGTCGAGCTTCAGCGAGGTCGGCGGCTTCGTCGCGTGCGACGGCGAGGCGCTGGCGCCGGCGTGCAAGCAGCAACTCTGCGACAACTGGTGCGGCGTGCTGCACTACGCGAGCGCGCCGCTGTGCGACGCTTATTCCGAGCTGAGCCCGCTGTGTGGGCCTCCGGCGCGCGGCTACGGAGAGTCCGCGCCGCCGAGCGCTGACGGCCTGGCGCTGCCGGGCGACGAGGCCCCGGCGAGCGCCGACGCGGGTGCCGTGCGTGACCCGGGCGACCCCAGTGGCCCGAGTGATGGCCCGTCGAGCGCGCGGTCGAGCGGAGGAGGCGCGGCGTGCCGCCTCGGGACAGAGCGCCCGACAGCGCGCGGCTTCGAAGGCCTCGCCGGCGCGTTCCTCTCGATCGCCCTGGCGCTGCGACGCCGCTCGTGCCGCGAGCAGCGGCCGGGCGTGCGCGCGTCGCCCGGAGACTGCAACCCGGACCCCGTTCGCCGCCACTGAGAATGAGAGGACGTATGAAACATCTGTCTCGCAGCGTGTCACATCGGTCGCGTGGATTGGCTGTCGCAGCGCTGGGCAGCCTCGGGCTCGCCAGCGCGTGCTCCTCGGGTGGCTCGGGAGGCCCCGGCGGCGAGGGACCGATCACGCCCGGTCCGTCGATGAACGGCGCGCCCAGCGACGACGCACCGAACAGCTCGACCGTCGACGGCTCCGGTGCGGGCAGCGGCGGAGAGACGAACCCCAACGCCGCCGCCCCGCTCGACCCGAACGCCTCGGCCAGCGTCGACTCGGAGTGGTGCGACGCGCTCGGCGTGCTGCGCCAGAACTGCCAGGGCTGCCACGCGAGCGAGCCGCAGTTCGGCGCGCCGATGGCGCTGGTCTCGTTCGACGATCTGAAAGCGCCCTCGGTGATCGACGCGACAAAGTCCGTGAGCGAGCGGGTGCGCGCGCGCATTCACGACGCCCAGCGCCCGATGCCTCCCGGCGGGATGTCTGCGCACGAGGTGGCCGTGCTCGACGCCTGGCTCGATGCGGGCGGCGCCGCCGGGCCCGACCCGACGTGCGCGGGCCTCGCCCCCGCGCCGCTGCCGACGGAGGCGGTGGACTTCGAGTGGCCCGACGACTGCGAGGAGTTCTTCACGCTGACGACGAGCAGCCGGACCAACCCGAGCGAGAAATACGTGGTGCCCGCCGGCAGCGAGGAGCACCCGCAGTTCATCTTCGACTCCCCCTGGGGTGACGATGACGTGCAGGTGCTCGCCTACCGCCCCGTGACCGACAACTCACGCATCCTGCATCACTGGATCCTGTACGAGAACAGCACCGGCGGCATCTTCGGCGGCGGGCTCGGCGGCAAGTTCCTGGTGGGCTGGGCGCCGGGTAGCCAGGGCAACACGGGCATGCCCGACGACGTCGGCATGTACATGCCCGGCGGCGCCGACAAGCTGCGGCTCGACGTGCACTACTACAACCTCGCCAGCGCGCAGGCCGAGAGCGACTCGAGCGGCGTCGAGCTGTGCATCACCCGCACGCCGCGCGCGAACACCGCCACCGTCTCGGGCCTGACGGGCAGCGCGACGGCGCGCGTGGGTCGCTCCGACAACGTGTCGTCGTGCACCGTGAACCTGACGGGCACCGACCACGTGACGATGCTGAGCGTCAGCCCGCACATGCACAAGCTGGGCGTGCACGCCAAGCTCGAGCTCACCCGCGCCGGGCAGACCACGGCCCTGCACGACGCTCCGTTCGACTTCGAAGACCAGCGCATCTACGAGCTGGATCAGCTCGAGATCCGCGACGGCGACGTGCTCACCACGACTTGCTCGTACGAGAACGACACGGGCCGCACCGTCACCTTCGGCGAGAACTCGGACGACGAGATGTGCTTCAACTTCGTGACTTATTACCCGATGGGCGCGTTCCAGTGCGGCTTCAGCCTGTGAGGCGCCCACCTCTCCCTCACCCCACGAAGCCCGCGCGGCTTCGATGAAGAGCGCATGGTCATGAAAAGCGAATCGGCGCAGGCCGTGGAAGTTACCTCCGTAGACCCGAGCAGCGACGACGTCTGGCTGGTGCAGACGCGGAGCGGTGTCCGCTCCTGGTCGCTCGACGAGCTCGACGCCGCGTTCCAGCGCGGCGAGGTCGACGCGGCGACGCTGGTGCACACGACGGGCATGGCGGCGTGGACGACGCTGGGGGTGATCGCGAGCCTCGACGAGCCGATCGGCAACGACACGGGGACGCCGCCCGAGCCGAGCAGCCCGCGCGCGGTGGCGCCTCCCCCGGCGAGCAGCCCGCGCGCGGTGGCGCCGACGCAACTCGGTCCGCGAGCGCTGCTTCCGCCGCCCCCCGTCAGCCCGCCCGCGCCGGCGGCGCCGCCCGCGCCCGGCGACCCGGGATCGTTCGCGCCGACTAGCGCGAACGTCTTCGGCGACGGTGGCGCGGCGATGTGGGCCAGCATCACCACCGCCCACGCCGAGGGCGAGACAGGCCTGCGCCATCACACCCCCATCGTGCCCTTCACGGTACGGCGCGCGTTCGGCGGCGCGCTCGACGTGCTGTCGAGCGTGAGGCACACCTATCCACGCTGGGCGGCAGCCGGGCCCTGGTTGTTCGGGGCCGCTCTGAGCGGCATCTTCGTCTTCTCGCTGTATCGCCTCGCCAACGCGCCTGCAATCTCGAGCGCGCCAGCGCAAAGCAACGCATCGGCGGCGAGCACCGCGCCGTCGAGCCGCGACGGCGCTCGCCTCCCCGCCGTGCCGGAAGCGGATGCGCTTCCGGTACCCGCGAGTCGAGCGCTGACGGCGCGCGCGAGCGATGGGGCCTCCGCCGGCGCCCCCCCGGGCAACGATCCCTCCCGCGACGCTGCGGCGAGCGAACGTCTGGGCGGCGATGATGCCGCCAGCGACGACAGCAGCGTACTACGACCCCGCGATCTACGCCTCGCGCCGAGCCGATCGGAGCGGCAGCTGACGCGCTCGCACCGCGCGAAGGCAAAGGCCACGTCGGCGGCGGCGCGGAAGGCGAAGGCGCGTGCAGCGCGAAAGCGACGGGCGGCTCCGAGGGATTGACCTCGGCGGTGCGGGGCTGCGCGTGGCGGTGTCCCTCGCCTCCGCGGGCGCCGTGCGACGGTTGCGGTCACCGGCTCGCACCGGGCTTCTGCGGGGGGGCGGTCTCCGCTAATACGCGCAGACCTCTTTGAACCGGCAGCGCCAGCGGCGTGCATCGACGTCGTAGCCGCAGACGCTCGAGACACCCCCGCAATCCGCGTGGCGTGAACACTCGTCTCGACCGGTGCGGCAGTAGAAGCCGTCCACGTTGCCGCAGGCGTCGAGCTGGCTCAATCCACACGGGCGCCCGTTACAGTCGGCGTCGGAGCGACACTCGGCGGGCACGCACTGGTTGTTGCTGACCACTCCAGCATGGGCGCGATCGAAGGTATCGATGCTGGCACACGCGCAGGCCTCGGCCGCGCCACACTCGGAGTCCTGCTCGCACTCGGGCGGTTCGTGGCACAGCCCACTCGGGGGGCAGCTCGATCCGTCCGGACAACCCGCGGCGGTGGCGCAGCGGATCGCCGTCGAGAGCCCGAGCCCGCGACCGGAGCACGGCTCGGCGCGGATCGAGTAGAGGTCCGTCGCGGAGTCGAGCCGCCACGCGGGGCACGCGACGAGCCCGCTGGGCGCTTCGATGTCACCCGCGAAGAAGAGGTCGACGCACTCGCTGCTCCCGTCGTTCGCCGGCGTGGGTCCATCGTTCCTCTCCGCGAGACGCGACTCGACGAGCGCACCACATCCGGCAGCCGTGGCCAGCAGGGCCGCGGCGCACCGGGCTCGAGCCGCGGATGACTTCACCGGGTGATCCATCTCAGGCGGCCGCCCGTCGCGCACGGCGAGAGCCGCATGCCGCGTGAGCCGCGCGGCGGGGCCGGATCGCGCCCGGAGCGGCTGTCGGCGAGGGCCATGAAGCGGCAAATTTGACATGGCCCACGTCGCGACGCTCGCGGCGCCGGGCAACTCGCGGGTCCACTCCGCTCTGCCGGCGCGATACGGACGCTGGCCGTGCCGTTCTGGAATGTCGCTGCTGGGGCACCGACGGGCGTTCGAGCACGCGCTGAATGAAAGCTGCTTGCGGGATCAGGGCTTGCGGCCACCTCGTTCGCGCGGCCGAGTTCTCCAATCTGCGGCTCGTACAATACCGTGATCGATTGCGCTGCCTCGCTGCATTTGTGGCAGGACCATGCACCCCGCCCAGACTCCCGAGCCCCGCTCCGGCTCCACGCCGATCGCCCCCCACCACTGTGGCCCGCGTCGCCCTCGCGATAGCGGCCGCGTCGTGGCACTGCCTCGCGCCGTCTCGGCGCTCGTGCTGAGCGCCGCGTTCCTCGCGTGCGGCGACGGCGGCAACACTGAGGCAGAGGGTGGCGCCTTCGGCGTGCCGGGTGGGGCCGGTGCCGCTTCGCCCGTGGGTAGCGGCGACTCCGGCGCCGGCGCGACCGACGTCGGCACGGGCAGTCCCGACGGCAACCCTGCAGGGGGTACCGGGACGAGCTCCCAGCCCGGCAGCGGCGAAGGGCTCGGCTCGCTCCCGATCGCTCCTCCCTTGGTGGACAACGGCACCCCGGGCGGCGAAACCCCGAATGACGGCACCCCGAATGACGGCGCCACGCCCGTGGACGACCCGGGTCCCATCGTCGAAGAGCCGCCCGTCGGCGCAGTACCCGATGTCAGCCTGATCGGTTTCGCGAGCGTCGCAGCGGCGGGACTGGACACGACCACGGGTGGCGACGGAGGCGAGGTCGTGACGGTCACGACGTTCGAGGACCTCGAGCGCCAGATTTCGAACCCCGGCGCGCGGGTCGTTCAAGTTCAGGGCACCATCGCGAGCCCAGACGAGACCTTCGTGAAGCTCCGAGTGGGCTCGAACAAGTCTATCATTGGACTGGGCGCGGACGCTGCGCTGGAGCACATCGGCTTCGACGTCACGGGCTGGGGTGACGCAGAGACTGGCGCGCTCGCCGACTTTTGCGAGCCCGAGTTCGAGGGGCAGTTCGCCCCCGTCTCCAACGTCATCATCCGCAACCTGACCTTCCGCGACACGCTCGGCGGTAGCAGCGACGCCGACGCCATCGTGGTCCAGTGCTATGCCCACCACGTATGGCTCGACCACAACACCTTTCTCGGTGTACCCAACGGCAACGACGGCGCGATCGACATCAAGCGCGGCGCCGATTGGGTGACCGTGTCGTGGAATCACCTCCTCGCCTGGGACAAGTCGATGTTGCTCGGGCACGACGACGCCAACGGCGAGCAAGATCGAGGGACGCTTCACGTCACCTACCACCACAATTTTTTCGAGAACACCCGGCAGCGCCACCCGCGCATTCGTTTTGCGCACGCTCACGTGCTCAACAACTATCTGTTCAACGACGCGAGCGTCCCTAACCGTACGGCCTCCTATTTCCTGGTGGCAGGCGTCGAGAGCAACGTCCACGCCGACGGCAACCTCGTCGAGCATGCCCGCGAGATCTACGTGGTGGGCGAGGAGAGCAGCAACGACGCCCTCCTCACGTTTGCTGACAGCAACCGCGTTGTCGCACTGAACCCAGGCGCCGAGTCGCAGTTCCAGATCGAGTCCAACGGCCAGGCGTTTGACCCCGCCAGCTTCTACCCCTACGCGGTGGAAGACGCGGCCCAGCTCGGCGCGACGGTTCGTGCCTTCGCGGGCGCCGGCAAGCTCTGAGTCGCCGAGCATACCTCTGCGAGCGCCACCGACCCGCCCGCTGACGTCCAGCGAGAATAGCGTCACCTGACGTCTTCCCCTGGGTGCTGTTCATGACAAGCCGCCTCGAGCCACGTCATCGACGCGCTCGCCTTCCGCGCGGGTTTGCCGCTGCCGGTGCCCACACCGCCTGCTCGCGCTCGAGGTGGTCGCGAATGAAGTCGACGAAGGCGCGCGTGCGAGCCGGCAGGAGGCGCGCGTCGGGATAGACGACGTGCACGGGCGCGGCGGGTGGCTCGAAACGATCGAGGAGCACCCGGAGGGCGCCGCTCGCGAGCTCGGGCGCGACCTGATACGCGAAGAAATTGCCGATCGCGAGCCCCGAGGCGCACGCTTGCACCGCAGCGAGCGCCTGGTTGACGCTGAGCTTGCCCCGGATGGGCACGGCGAGCGGCTTGCCCTCGACGTGATACAGCCAGGTGCTCGCGCTGGAGTGCGTGGAGCGGATGCCGTCGTGCGCGGCGAGCTCGCGCGGGTGCGCGGGCGTGCCGTGGCGCGCGAGGTAGCTCGGGGCGGCCACCGTGAGGCGGCGCATGCCGGCGATGGGGCGCGCGATGAGCGACGAGTCGTCGAGGCTGCCGATGCGCACGCCGACGTCGATGCCTTCCTCGACGAGGTTCACCACGCGGTCGACGAGCAAGACGTCGACGCTGACCTCGGGGTAGCGCTGGAGGAAGGCCGCGACGCCCGCCGCCACGTGGCGGGTGCCGAACAGCACGGGCGCGGTGACGCGCAGCAGGCCTCGGGGCGTCGTCTGCTCGGCGCGCAGCTCGGCCTCGGCCTCGTTCACGAGCGCCAGCACCTCGCGGCTGCGCTCGAGGTAGCGGCGCCCGGCCTCGGTGAGGGCGATGCGCCGGGTGGTGCGCGTGAGCAGGCGGCTGCCCAGCTCGTCCTCCAGACCCGCGAGCAGGCGCACCACGGCCGGAAGCGAGCTGCCCAGCTCACGCGCCGCGGCCGTGAGGCTGCCCGCGTCGACGATGGCGACGAACGTCTGCATGGCGCGGAGCTTGTCCATGAGGGCAGCATTACTCCGATTTTCGGTCTAGTCTAATCCGAATGGCGCCCATTGAATCGGTGGGGCCAGGCGCCATGCTGACGGCATGGCATTCGACAGCTCTCACGACAGCTCCGGCACGGCGTCCTTTCACGAGGGCGAGGTGGCCCTGCAGCGCGAGGTCGGGGTAGCGGAGCGAATGGGCCGCATCGGGCCGCAGGTCATCCGCGATCACATGCCGGATCAGCATCGCCTGTTCTTCCCGCTGCTGCCCTTCATCATCATCGGTTCCGTCGACGCTCGTGGCCAGCCGACGGCGTCGCTGCTGAGCGCGCCTCCCGGCTTCGTGTCATCGCCGGATCCGAAGACGCTACGCATCGACGCGCTGCCGCTCGCGGGTGACCCGCTGGAGGAGCAGCTGCGCGAAGGGGCGCCGCTCGGCCTGCTCGGCATCCAGCCGCACACCGCGCGTCGAAACCGCGCCAACGGGCGCGTGCTCGCCCGCGACGCGAGCGGCTTCTCGCTCGAGGTGCGCCAGAGCTTCGGCAACTGCCCGAAGTACATCGTGCGCCGGGAGGTCTCGCACGCGGGCGCGCAGCCTCGGGTCACGCTCGCCGAAGGTGATGCGGCGGGCGACGCCGTAACGCCCGTCGGGCGGGATGGGTTCGGCGAACGCGAGCGCGCCATCGTCGCTGGCGCCGATACCTTCTTCCTGGCGAGCGCACACCCCGACGCAGCGACCAGCGCCGAGCGCGCGCAGGGCGTCGACGTCTCGCACCGCGGCGGCCCGCCCGGCTTCGCCGCCTTCATCGACGACGACACCTTCGTCATCCCGGATTTCCCCGGCAACAACTTCTACAACACGCTCGGCAATCTGCGCCTCAACCCCGCGGCGGGTCTGCTCTTCATCGACGTCGCGAGCGGCGATGTGCTGCAGCTCGAGGCCAGCACCGATATCGTGATCGGCACCCACCCGCTCGCCGGGCCTGACCTGCGCGCGCGCATCGTGCGCTTTCGGGTGCTGCGGGCACGGCGGTTCGCGGCGGCTTCGGGGCTGCGCTTTGGCCCCGTGCACGCGCCCGATTGAAGGACGGCCGCCGGACGCGGGCGGCCGAGCGCGGCGACACGCTCGGCTCGCCGACTCTCAACGCAAGAGCAACCAGGTGCCGTGCGCCGTCCAGAGCGCCTGGCACAGCCCGAGCCCGATGAGCAGCGCCGGCTCGATGCTGCGTTCATAGCGATACGCGAAGCTGCCGACAGGGGGAGCGGCCTGCTCGGCGCGCAGGATGGCGTGGGCGCGGCGGCGGATCTGCTCCGCTCGCTCGGGCGCGACGTCGAAGCCGGGGAGCTCGGGGGTTTCGTTCATGGCATCACCTCGCGGATTCGCAGTCGTTCGCGCAGTCTGCCACGGGCGCGGGCCAGGCGCTGCCGGGTCGCTTCGGGGCTGATGCCGAGGATCGCGGCGGCCTCGGTGGGCTCGAAGCCGGAGACGGCGCAGAGCAGGAGCACCTCGCGCTGGTCGAGCGGCAACACGGCCAGGGCCGCCTCGAGCTCGCGCTGTGCCTCGTTCTCGACGGCGGCGTCGAACGGCCCGGGCTGGGGCGCGCTGGGAGGCAGCAAGCCGAGCTCGCGCAGCCGGCCTGCATCGAGCAGGGCCCAGCGGCGGTGGCTGCGGTACAGGTTGCGGGCGACCGTGAAGAGCCAGGGACGCAGCTCGGTGCCGGCGGGCAACGCGCGTGAATGGCGTGCGAGGCGCAACCAGGTCTCTTGCAGCAGGTCTTCCGCGAGGGCGACGGCGCCCGAGAGGCGTACCAGAAAGGCATAGAGCGGCGCGCGGTAAAGATCATACGCCGCGTCGAAGGCACGGGTATCTCCCCGGGCGAGCCCGGCGACGAGCGCCTCGGAATCCACGACATCTCTCCAACGCGCGGCGAGGCACGAGCGTGACCGCTTTTTGTCACGCCCGGTCGCTTCGCGCGTCGTGTGAGAGTGGCTGGCGCCCGCAGACGGCTCCGCGAGAGACCGCGGAGGGCCGGCTCGGCAGCCTCGAAACGAACAAAAACAGACGCGGCCCAGCCCGGGTCGCTGGTAGGCAGCGCTCGGACGGACCGTGCGCGGGAGAATGCAATGAAGTTCTGGATTTTCTTTGTGGGCGGCGGGCTATCCATGTGGTTCGTGCTGCTGTTTGCGGCATTTACCCTGGCCGCGGCCATCGGCTTTGCACGCCGGCCCGATCCGCGGCGTGCGGACGCGGTGCGTTCCTTCAGCTGGGCGACGGTGTTCTCGATCGCGTCGGGAGTGTGCCTGAACCTGGCGACGGTGGGCTCGAAGGTTCCGGCGAACCTCGCGCTGGCGGACAGCCCGCGGATGCCCCTGATCGTGATGGAAGGCATCGCGGAGTCGCTCGCGCCCGCCATCCTCGGCTTCATGCTGCTGTCGCTGGCGTGGACGGCGATGGCCATCGGGCATCGCCGTCTCAGCCGCGAGGCGCTTCGTGAGTGAGCGTCGCGCGGGCGTGTTCTAGTGGGGCCCGGCTCCGCTCGAGCGCGCAAGCGGAGGAACGGTCACGCCCGCTCACGTCGCGCGTCGTAGTCGTGGGGCGCACGCGATCGCCGCGACGCTCGCCGACAGAAACCACTCACTCGATGAGGAGACTCACATGCCGCTCAGCAAGACCCTCCCCAACCCTGCCTCTACACTGCTCTCCAGCTCGTCCGTCTTCGCCGCTGCGCTCGCTATCAGCGCCTGCGTGGGCGAGGGCGACGCGAGCGCGCCGATGAAGGAAACGGACGTCGCCCCCGCGGCGCTCGCCGAGGCGCAGACCGCCTCTCCAGCGACCGACCCCGACACTGCCGCCGCCGCCCCTTCAGCTGCGGGCACCACCGAGGAGCCCGCTACGCGGGTGTGTCGGGAGCTGATGGTGCGCGGGCGCGATTGCAGCGCCGTTTTCGTCCCGGCGCTGGTCACGGAGCGCGTGCGGCTCGACATTCCCGCTGGCATCACCGCCTACGCCGCGAAGGTGGGAGACGACGCGCTCCTCTCCGAGGCGCTCGACGAATTCGCCGAGGACTCGCAGGACGAGCGCATCGCCGCCATGTGCTCGGAGCTCGCCGGAAAGCTGCCTGCCGAGCGCCGAGCGCGCCTCGTGTCTAGCGGGCAGGCTTGCCTCGCGCTCGACGGCTGCGACCCGTTCGTGAGCTGCGCCGTGCCGATCAGCATCCAGCCCGAGTGAGGGACACGTGAGGGGCTCCTGCCGTCGCTCGCGCCCGGCTCGAGCCCCGCCGATCCACAGCCCTGCCTCAGCGTGGCGAGGCTGCTGGCCCCCGACGTCGTTTTGAAACACGACCCTGCACGGGCGTCACCTCCACCGCCGCGACTCGCAACGGCGAAGATGACCACGGCCCGAGCAATTTACGTGGCAGGCATTGCGCGGATCGGAGTTTGCTTTACTGGAAAGGCATGCTGGGCAAACTGCTGAGCGGGGGCGAATTTGGCCAGTGGGCGAGCTTCGTCTCGCCCGCGTTCTTTCAGGTGATGCCAGCCAGGGCGCTCTGGCAACGCTTCAAGGAGCTGGCGCGCGGCACGCGCGACCGTGACCTGTATGCGCGCGTGGTGCGCGAGCGGCAAGAGCTGCTCGCGCGCTCGCCGCTGGCAGTCACGCTGGAGGGGAACGAGGCCCACCCGGCCCGGGCGCGCCACGACGAGCCGTCGAGCGCGAGCGAGGGGCTGCTCTCGGTCGAGACGCGTGCGGCGCGGGTGGTCGCGCTCTACTTCCACCAGATCCTGCACGGAGACACGACCCTGCTCGACCTTCGGCAGCAGGCGTTCTCCGACCGGCATCCGTTCGTCTGGCGGCCCGCCGCGTGGATCGCGCGCTGGGACCCGAGCTTCATCGCCGCGCTCCGCCAGCTCTACGCCGGCTTCTATCGAGACGATGAGCCGGCGTTCCAAGCCGGCCTGCGCGCGCTGAACCTGACGCACGCCGAAGACGTCTTCCGCCAGCACTTCGGGGGCGGCCAGCGCGCGGTGCGCTTCGAGGTGAAGCACTTCGTCACCACCTTCCACCAGGTGTTCTTGCGCTGCCGCGACGCGGGCACGAGCCTGCACCCGGATTTCCTGCTGCTCGGTCTCTGCCTCGCGGCGCTCTACGAGCACCTCGAGAGCCTGGGCGTCAGCGTGGACGTGGCCGCCGCGTTCGAGCGGGCGTCGATGCTCGAACCGCTACCGCGGGTGGCCAACGCCCATGGCTGAAGGATCCGGCGCATCGAGCGCTCGTCCCGTGGCGAGCGCGACCTCGGCACTGCCACCCGGAGAGCGGCCGCAGCAGGTCTTGCTCACGGGCGCGACCGGCTTCATCGGGCGCAACCTGCACCCCGTGCTGCTCCGGCTCGGCTACCGCGTCATCAGCGGCTCGCGCACCCCGGAGAGAGCGCGCGAGGCCTTTCCCACGCACGAGTTTCGCGCCCTCGACGTGACCGACCTCGCCTCGATCCAGGCGGCGATGGAGGGCTGCCAGGCTGCCTACTATCTCGTTCACGCCATGGCCGGCGGCCGCGGCTACGAAGACGTCGAGCGCCGCAGCGCCGTGGCGTTTCGAGTGGCGGCCGAGCGCGCCGGGGTGTCGCGCATCATCTACCTCGGCGGCATCCGGCCCAACGGCACGCCCTCGCGGCACCTGGAGAGCCGGCTGCGCACGGGCGAGTTGCTACGCGCCGGGCCCGTGCCCACGCTCGAGCTGCAGGCCTCGATGGTGA
>Ga0247763_1001726_pt1 | contig 12081 bp, 3 predicted proteins | sample UWRJL141409B4_FD_179926 | JGI IMG/M metagenome (GOLD analysis project Ga0247763, IMG submission 179926) | Plant litter microbial communities from Arlington Agricultural Research Station in Wisconsin, United States - UWRJ-L141-409B-4 | ecosystem: Environmental > Terrestrial > Plant litter >...
TTGTGATGCCGTCGCTGGAGGAACTAGAGGCATGAGCTTGATTATTAAAAGGTATATTGTTCTATATGTGAGCCCCAGCGGGAGCTGGGGCGAGTTGTGGTTTTTATATACAAAGGAAATAGCTCAGCCACAGCTGAGAGCAAGCTCTTGGTCATAGGTGGCTCAGGTGGCTTGACTAGCTCCTTGGCACAACACACCCCCCATCCTTGCACGGGCCCTACAATTGGCCTGGGCGAGGATGACTAATCGTGCTTTCAGAAGCCATTGCCACCCTTTTTTACCCGAGAAATTTTCCACCCCTCTACTCCAAAAATCTATTCTTGGCTTAGCCCAGTTTTCTCGTACCGCCGATCTCGATTTAGTTAGAAATTAAGGTTAAACCCGGCTATTAACGGTTTAAGATGCCTTTGAAGTAAGTAAAGCTCTCTGTTTTTATTAATTTTCGAAGCGCGCGAGTATATAAGCGTGCGCGTAGCTTTTTAAATTCGCTTTGGTCGTTGGATTAATTACCCCAATTTCCCCAATTATTAGGTTAATTTTCGGATCGTAAGATTAACTTGTTTTTTATGGAGTCAATTACCCTGGCTATTTAGTAACTTATACTAATACGCGCGTAGATTTGGAAAGAAGTTATCCCAATTAGCGACCCCTAGTAAGTATACTTGCAGTAGTTATTCGAACGTAGGAGTATACTAATCCGAGGCTTCCAAGTCTGGCTTGAGGAAACGTTTAGTCTCTAATAGCAATTTTAACCCTATTACGAAGTAAGCTTGTATTAATTCTTTTACTTTTACTTTAGCTATTAAGAGCTTTCCCTTCTTTCGTATTAATTTTACAAGTATATTCGAGGCTTTGGTTTTACCTCGCGCTTTAGTATCTACGAGTACTCTGCGTACTTGGTTACCTATTTTCGATTTTACTGTTAGGCTTAACTTCCTCGACTAGGAGGCTTTTGGGTAGCGAGAGTAGAATATTAAGCGGTTTTTATCTTATATTTAAAAGAAGCTAAGCTTTTTTAGTAGCGGTTCGTCTTCGTAACGTATTTATTTTAACTTCGCTATATACGCCCAATTTCGTCTTCGTATACTTAAAGAGAATTCCGCTACAGTTTTCTTAAGCCCGTTTATCCGTTACTAGATCTTACTCTAATTAAAAGAGTTACGAGTTAAAAGCTATATACGTTATTTTAACTCGCTTATTTACGGTAATATTGGGGGCTGCGAGAAGGGCCCTAAAAGTAGCGAAAAATATAAGTTTTATACTACGGGGTATCCGTATCGCCCTATTTTTTCGGAACTTATTCCCGTAGCTAGGTAGTACTACGACGTTTATTTCGAGTCCAACCTCCCTATTAACGTACCGTTTAAAAATGGGTTTAAGGCTGTTTTTAAAGCTTTATATAAGCTACTTAGGGAGCTTACTACCTTCCTCTCCTCCCGTAATAGTAATAGTTCGGGTAGTACCAAGTACTTGAATAAATTTGCTGCTTTCGTTACTACTTGGAACGCTTTTAATTGCGTTAACGTTTGGGGATTTGGATAAAAGATAATTAACTATACTCTTAGGTTTCCTCGGAAGTTGTATCAGCTTTTAGTTCCTAACGTTAGTACTTCCGTAGTTAAAGCTAAATCGGATAGCTCGGATAGTAGTAACGCTTTAGGCTAGAAAGTCCCGCTGCTTATAATAGTATTTATAGTGAAGTAAGGGCTATACCCTAGTTTTGCCGAGAAAGTAAAGCGTAAGCTTAGGGCTAAATAGTTAAAGGGTTACAACGAAGATAATAATAAAGGCGAGGAGTTTTAGGACGAGTTAGGAGATATTGACTAGTTTAATTAATTTAAATCTAAAACCAGGTCCTACGGTTCGTATTTTCCCCCGTTCCAGTTTATAGCAAATACGAGTAACCTTAACGATACTTATCGTATTAGTATCGTCGCTTAGGCAGGTTAAGATTTCTAAACGCAGGTTTTTAAGGAAAGCTAGAAAAAAATAGTTAAAAATCTTAAGTAGTTAAGGCGTAAGCGTCGGTACCATAATTAGCCATTTACTAAGGAGCTCGCGGAGACTATAAAAGCCGCAAAGGACGCTAACTTGGTACTTTTAGAGTTTATTAAGCGTTAAGTTGTTAAGTTAAATACGGAGGTCTATAAGGGGTTATCGCAACTATTAATTTTTAGGAAACGTATATATACCCTCGTTTACTTTCTCTAAGCTCCTTTTAAGGAGGAGCTTACTTTTATTAAAAAGGAGTTAAAGGGGTTATCCGAGAAAATCGTTAAAACTGGGGGCGGCGGTACCGTTAAGGAGGTTATTTAGTTATAAGTTCGGGTAGATACTGTAAAGGAGCTAATTCAAGGTAATAAGTAGGCTTACCTTACTAGGATTAATAAGAAGCTTTAATAAAAGCGGAGATTTATTTAGGACTTTATTCGTAAAGGGTTTAAGGATTTATTAAAAAGTTTGGAAAGTTGTTTTATCTCAAAGTAACGCTTTAGGGGATATTTTTATATACGTTAATTAAGTAAGTTGGTTAAATCGGTATAAAGGAGTTATAAACGTACTTATTAGTACGCTTCGCTCCTCCGCCTTTTAATTTTCTAAAATAGGTATCTTATTCTCTATACTCGCCTTAATTTTATACCGTACGTCCTAAAGATTAATTAGCTTAATGAAGTACTTGAATTTCTACTTTAATAAGCGTTTGGTTAACCTATTTGCTGGTATTTTATTTGTTAAGAGGTATTTAATGGCAAAAGATTCTCTTTTATATTTTTACCTTAACTATAGGTTCTGTATATTAACGTACTTAAACTTAGTATTAATACGCTCTAAGGCATTCGTAATAAGCCTAATTATTTATATATTATTATAGAAAATCGTTAGAGGGAAGGAAAATACTTCGCCAATATTTTTAAGGAACCTTCCAAAAACTATGCTCTTTTTAATTATAGTACCTAAAGCGTAAAGCTTTACTTTAGTTAACGAAGTAGTAACTATGGCTTATTAAGCTGCCTTTTAGTGGATTGGGCCTTTTATAAGTAAGAATACGAATCCGTAAGATAACTTACGCGTTTTTTTATCTGACGTAAAGGAGGCGTTTCCGACGATTAAGAGCTGCGGAGCTTTTACTTAAATAAGCGTATATTAAATGGAGAGGAACCTTGTAGCGTAAAGGTAGCTTAAAGTGTAGTAAGCGGCCTTAATATGGTCTTGGCTTAGATTGGTAAGAAACTTTAAAAGTTGGGAGATTATAAACGCGATATCCGGCTTTATTATAATAGCGGTATAAAGAATATTACTGACGAGTTTTTAAAAGAGCTTGATCTCCTGTTTCGATACCTCCCCCAAGTTTTTAACGAGCTTTTCGGCTAGTAGGGGTATAAAAAAGTATTTCCCAATATCGTTTACTCCGAATCTTTTCGCGATTTTTTCAATATATTAATCGTAAATAAACCAGAGTTTCTTACTCTCCCGGTTTTTAATTATACGTATACCCAAAAAGGTATTAACGTTATCTCCCCCGGTAAGGCTGTACTCCTTCTTAATCCCCTTTACTATTTTATTTGCAATTTACTTATAGCTTTTAAGGTATATAAGGAGAAAGTTATCTACGTAGACTACTAAATACGTTATATACTTTTTATTATAGAAAAGGTAAGGCTCCTCCTTTAATCGAAAGAAACCTACCTTCTTAAACGTAACGTAGAAAGTTTTATACCAAAGTATAGAAAAGTCCCTTAACCTATATAAAGCTTTATTAAGTAGTATTATAAAGCCCTCTTTTTTAAACCTATTAGGGAACTTGCAAATTACCCCCGGAAGGTTTTCTCCCCAAATAGCGTTTAGAAACGCTTATTTTACATTAAATTACTTAACCTCCCAATCATTAATTGCTACAAAGGCGAGTATGGTGCGCAGAGTCCACGCAGCTAGGGTAGCTACGTAGGTGTCCTGTAGCGTATAGTGGTATTAGAGATCTCCTTATATAACTATACAAGCCTTAAACGTAAGGATCCCCCCAACTATTTTTTATAAAAATACCTATTTAAGTAGAAGCGGGCGTTGTTTTTATACTTTTAAATTAAACTTGGAAATCTTTTTCCAAATCTTCCTATTAATAAGTTTACTTATCTTTTAAGCGGCTGCTTTTAGGAATTCCTTTCCCAAGAAATAGCTCTCAAGCTCTTTTTAGTTCTTTAGGGGTAGGAGTATTATAAGCTTTTTGTAAATTGGGGTTCTCTTACGGATTGTTACTATTACGATTTCGTATAACGTGTAGTAAGCGTAATCTCCTCCCTGGATTACTTTTTGCTAATTAGGCAGGTAGGTTTCCATAAAGTTATACCACTATTAATTATGGCTGATTAGGATCTTTTCAAGCTCGTACCAATTCTTGAGAAAAGTAAAAACTTCCTTTTCTACGCCGGTAACCACCTTAACCTCCTTTTATTTCTTTCCCCTTAAATTATATTTGCAAGTAAAAGATCCTGTACTTGGGCCGGATATTTGCTAAGCTAGCTTAAGTTAAGCTTGTTTTTATATTTACGTTATTACTTTTAATAGTTTTTTTTATAAAGGTTTCGGGGTTATTTCAGCCCCTAATTGCGGATTTCCCCTAGATCCTTCTTAGAAAGCGCCCCCGCTAGCCTTATATTTGGGACTTTTAATATAAATTACAATTATTAAACGTATACTCGCTTTCGAGTTTGATCGTATTTGCTCCGTACTGTTAGGGCATTCGTTTATTTACTTATCTTCGTAAGCGGGATCTTCTCCGGACGGCTCGTATATACCCGGGCTTTGTTATCCAGAGGTCTCTGGTACGTTAAAAAAGTCTCTATCGGCTTCTAAGCTGGTTTTTTACCTTTAAGTATCTCTATTTCCGCTTTCCTACGCGTTAAAAAAATCGGTTTTAACCTTTAAAACGAGATCTTATTCCTAGGTTTCCGTAGCTCCGCTATTTAACTTTTCCTACTACAAAGCCTATTATAAAGCCGAACCTTTAGCGCCCGCTCCCTATTATTTAGGCGGGGAGTTTATTAACGTTAAAGTTATAAATCCTTAGGTTGGGGTTAAAGGCTCGTTAACTAATTTGTAGTTTTTCGGGCTTCCAGGTAATTTTACCCCCGAGTTCAGTTTTAAAGGTTCCCTACTATTTTACGACTCCCCTTTTTTAGGCTTATTTAGTAGATCGGGGGATAAGCTTATCGTTAAAAACTTGTTAATTAAATTAATAATTAAAAGGGGCTTACGCGCTTCCTTAGTTAGGCTTACGTATTTTACTATACGATTGATCTCCCCTACGTTTAGGGCTTCCCTCTCCTCCTTTTTGGATCCGAAGAAAAGTTTCTCGTTAAACGTTATATTACGCGTAACCACCACTCGGTCTAGAAGCGGCACCCAGATTTTGTAAAGGTTGGAACCCCCGTAACCAACCAAATACCCTAGGTAAGCGCGCTCCTTGGTCTTAAAGGTACGTTGATTAATATTCTTTACCCTCTCGACCAGTAACGGATATACCCGGTATCCGTATGCGTATACCCTAGATTAATCTAGGCGTACGTTTTTTATTTAAGCTTCCTTCGGACCTTACTTTGCAAGGTACTAGCGGTAGTACTACCTAAACTACTAGTAAAGCTTTTCATTCGGAGATATCTAGTTATTACGTTTGCTTGGACTTATTCCGTATAGATGTACTGTAGTAGTAATAGATTCTGGCTATATATATTCCGGGAGCCCTACTCCCGTTAATATCTTTAGAAACTTCTCCTGCAGCTCCTTACCAGCGCGTTTAATACCGCCGTTAAATTCGTAGTAGGCGGTCCCGGTTATCTCGTACTTAATGCCCTCCTTTGCGAGCTACCTTATAAGCTATATCTTTCCTCTAGTACTATACGTACTCGTATTTTAATCTTGGCCGATAACGTAGATTTTAAGCCCGTACTGCCTTTATACCTATCGTTTAAACTATTATAAAATCGTGGTAACGGTTAGCCCGGCTTTGTCCCTTATAATATAGATAAAGGGCTTATTACTAAATTTGTTTTTTATAAGTACGGTATAGTAAACGTTCCCAATCCCCTAATTAAACTTAAAAATATCCTACGCGATTCTTTAAAACGGTTTCTTAGATTGGTAGGGCGAAGGCTGGCGGTTAATTACGCTTTCGGCGTAAGCTCAAGCGCAATTTTCGCACTTTTAACGCAAGGAACCGTTTACGTTTCCTCTAATCTTAACGCCCTTTACGCGTTTTACTAGGTAGCGGAGAGCGTCCCTCCCAAGGTACCCTAATCGCAAATGCTACAAGGCGATGGTATCTTCCCTCGGGTAATTATATAGTTGAGGTCTTACTCCCTTACTCGTAAACGCTATAATTATGGGGCTGAGTATATAAGCGACTTGCGGTTTACTTAAAAGTATTGGATTAAATTAAAGGTAGGAGGAAAAAGGCTTATATTTAAAAAAGATAATATTGCAGTAACAAACGAGCTTACGTATAATTTTACTATATTTTGAAATTTTATAACGTAGGGTTAAGTTATAATTACAATATTATAAACTCGCTACTTCCTTAAGCTTTCCTTTAGAGATAATATTAATATAAAAATCGGAAACTATAATAACGTTTTATAGCAAAAGATTCTCCGTATTCTTACCTCCCTAGCTATTTAAATAGTTTTTAAATATACGTAATTTATACCCAAGGATAAGGAAATACCCAGCTTTTGCCTTAATAAACCTACCTTGCCTATTAGTTACAAACGAGCCTGGAAGGAAAAGTTTCTTTTTATTAATAATATAAAGGGCTCCGCAATTGTTAAGGAACGTACTATCCGAAAGTTGATATAAAACCTGGCTCGTAGCCGCGTATACCCCTAAGCTTTTATCTAACTTCTTAAGTAGAAATAAATTAATGATTATAACGTAGGGATACTTTACAGGGAGCTTAGTAAAATTGGATCCTTCGGAGGTAATTAAAACAGGATTTCTTTAATTACAGGGTCCCAGTTCCATGGTTCGGGGACCTAGCTGGGTATTAGAAGTAATACTTGTGACTAAATCTGGTTACGCTTCTTCGGCTAGCGGCTTATAAAGACTAATGGGATCTCGCTCCAGGGGCGAGAAAAGAATTACTATAGCGCTAATAAACCCGGGCCAATTTCCTCCTCCCTTTGCGGAGCTAGCTCCACCCCCGGAGGAAATTTACTTGGGTTCTCCCCACTTAACGCGTAATTCCTCCTTAAACTTACTATATACTAGTTTATTAAGGATAAAAAGGATCTGATTACGCTTCTTTTTATTAAGGCGTTTCTTCGAATAAGCTAGGGCGTTAGGTACGAAGTTTTTACTGTAAGCGAAGCGGAGAAAGTTACAATTAATTGGCTTCTACCGGTACTTCCGGAGCTTGTAAAGGTAAGCGTACTCGGTTTTAGTAGTCTTATTCTTCCTACCGAAGCTACTTTATTCCGTAATAGCGTAGGATCTATTATAACCCTTTCCCTTTTTCTCCTTAGCGTTAAGCTTAATTTTTACTTCCAAGTTACGAACGAGCTCGTTTAGGGTTGGGAGCTCCTCGCTTTTATCAAATAGTCTAGTATACTCGGATCTTTACCTTTTACCCCACTTGCTATTAATATACTTAATAATAACGGCGAGCCAGTTTAGGGTGGCTAATAATATTTTAACTTCCTATACGCTATAGGCGAGAGCTTCTTCGTAGACCCTCTTCCAATTTTATATCTAAGTAATTGGGTTAACCCTTCTAACTCCAATTAACCGTATTATATCGTTATAGTTATCGCGAGCGTATATTTGGGTAAGCTCCGCTCCTTCGTTAAACTACGCGTAAAGCTTAACGACGCGATTTCGAACCGTAATAGGTTTATTTTATTAATTTAGAAGCTAAAGGTTAATCGGGTAGAGGATCTTCGCGTTAATTATACTTTCGATTTAGGCTTAAATATTTGTAAAGTACTAAAGCTGGTCTTTGCGCCTATACTTTTTAGCGACCTATTCCTTTATTCGAAGATTATAGTACTTAAAGGGATTAAGTACTATTTTAACTAGTTTCGTTTTTGTAACTTTTTCTGGACTAGTAAGCTTTTCGTACTCGGCGAATTTTTTTTTAAAACCCGTATCCTAAAGCTGGATCTCGTCCAGGGTTCCTTAAAAGGTTGGAGGATCGGAAAGGTTGTAATAGATTACTGGAGGGGCTTCGGCGAGGGGATTAAGAAGGTGCCAGATCTGTTACTCTTTACAGTAAAACTTTAACGCGATATACCATTTGTTTTACTCGTTACGCTTGGTGAGCTTAACCTTGGTTACAAGCTTATTGTCGGTTGATATGGTAATAAGGTTGAAGTTTGAAGATAGAAGATTATTAGAGGTATTTAAGAAAAGAAGTGCAAATGCTCTAAAGCCTGCACAGCGACGGCTAACTTGTGCGCTCTTAGATACTGCTACAGCTTGTGGAGCGCCGGGCTTATAACTGTGATGCCGTCGCTAGAGGAACTAAAGGCATGAGCTTGATTATTAAAAGGTATATTGTTTTATATATAAGCCCCAGCGGGAGCTGGGGCGAGTTGTGGTTTTTATATACAAAGGAAATAGCTCAGCCACAGCTGAGAGCAAGCTCTTGGTCATAGGTGGCTCAGGTGGCTTGACTAGCTCCTTGGCACGACAGATGCTAACCAGGCTTATCAGGTAGCTACGCTGCATCAGATGGAACTCTCTCCTCACCTCCACAGTAAACTCGTCTCGGAATATGTCATAGCCGCCAAAGAAAGCGTAGACGTCCGACTGGCCGTCACCATGGCAGCGCTCTACTCGGGGGCTGTGGGCGTCGCGCTCGAAGCCCCCTACAATTTCGTCGCGAAATCACAGTGGCTTCTGAAAGCCGTCGAGCTTGGATCCCTCCCAGCGGTGCATGCCTTATTCGAAGACAGAAACACGCTGAAGCTTATTGAGGCGCTTGGCAAGCCGTTGCTGTCGTACAAGCCGCTCACCTTCTACCCACCGAATATCTCAACAGAGGCGCTAATCGAGCAGCTGCGCGCGTTTGCGACTCTGCCGGATGTCGAAAGTTTGAACATGTTAGTTTTCCTCGGCGGCGGCATCCCCCCGACATTCAGTCTAGATGCAGGTCACCAACCCCCCAAGCCCCGATCATCTATGCAGGAGAAAGTTCGGGAGAGATTCCCGGGGCTTTACGACCTGGAGGACCGGGAGGGCCTGCTGGAGCTCGCCCTGCAAATCCTCGACTCGGATGCCTACGACTTAACTTTCAGTCAAAAGGAGGAGATGATCGGCCTCGCCTACAACGACGACCTGGAGGCGATGATGCGTCAGCCCGACACGGCCGTCGCACCCAACCTACCAAAGCTGCTTAGCACCGCGATACTCGGAGGGAGCGTCAAGACCGTCCGCTACCTCGTTTCGAGCTACGAATTGGACCCAAACAGCACAATTCCAGAAGACTCAGTAGTCGCTCATCCATCGCCAGACATGTCAAACCCGGCAATATCGCAAGACGAGCCCGAGGCTGAAGAGAACTCCTCCGACTCGGATTTCACCGACGATCACGAATCCGACTACATATCGGATCTTGACGAGGACCTAGCAAAATACAAGCTGAGTTTTCTTGACCTCGCCATAATCCTAGGCCGGCGCGCCATCGTGACCGCCCTGCTTGAACGCGGCGGCCGGATTCACCCCGCCCAAGAGAGCCAACCCTCCTCCCTACATTATCTCACCCGCTTCGACGATGAAGGGCTAGCAAAGGCCACATGCCAAAGCCTACCGGACAGACAACTCTTCCAGCAAATTGTCCAGTCCACGCCATCGCAAGGAAAGCTCGAAGGAGTCAGCGCCATTGAATTCAACATGTTTGCCGGCAGATGGAAGAACGTTTTGCAGATGATTCTGCAATCGCCACCGGAAACCCCAGAAGACAGCGGCAGCAGCCAGGGAGAGAGCAATCTACTATACCTGGCCCTCAGCCGATCCCCACCAGCACCGCTTTTTATCGTCGAGGAGATCCTCGCCCGAGGCGCCAATCCCAACATGGCAACTTCCATGGCCGAGCCGCCGCTGTACTGGACCATTGGGAGTAGCAACGTCGCCGCTACCGAGATGTTGCTGCGGTGCGGCGCGAGCCTACGTCCTAGCGGGGGCCCCGATCTCGTTAGCTTCGCCAAGAAATGCTTCGACGAAATCGGCATGTATTCCAATGTCATTGTCGTCAACCAGGAGGGGGTTCTCCGCCCAGAGGGCCTGAGAGAGGTTAAGCAAGCGGCGGAGACCATTTACGCCATGGTCGTCCTTGCATCAGAAGCAGGCGATGGTTGGCTCCGAGACCTTGGAGTGTGCATGTCTCAGTGCCCGGAGGCCTACCTCGGCAAGATATGGCGCGCCGATAGATCCGAGCCATCAGAGACGACCATGTTGCTCGAACTGTCAATCAAAACATAGCCACAACCGCGGGGATAGGGACCATCGCTGAGAAATAGTGGGCCTCTCACCCACCCTCATTCGTGTCCCAATGCAAAGTATGACGTGCAGATCGAATATAGTGGCTGGGGAGAAGTTAGCAGAAAACCCCTTGCCTTCTCACACTCGCATCTCTGACAACTCAGGGGCTGTCCGCACACACGGACTCCGCCTTCACAATAACCTTCCACTACATCCCTTCGCCAAAACATGCCCTGAATCTTCCCCCAAAAAACCTTATATTCCTTTTTGGTAGTAAAATATTGGCTAAAGCTGATCCGGGGCTAATTTTGACTGATTAAACATAATAAAGAGTTACGTAGGTGGCTATGAGCATGGATAGTTGTCGATTTTTAAGGTTGTGAAACAAAAATTTTCCGCAAAGCATGCATGTCTGGTGCACACACCCAAGACATCCCCGCTCGCTCACTCACTCTTGGACTTGCACTCTGATGAAGCCTCAACGCAAAATGTTGGAAGTTCCAGAAACTTGGGTTGCTTTCATCATGTTCTTCCTGGCTTATCCTTATCGCCCCCATCGCGGCATGGTGCCGGAGACTGGAAGAGCCTTCCCGTGTAGATTGAGTAGGTACCTAAGTACCTAGGTAGATACTCCCAACGAAGTTCCCTTCTCTAATTCACAACTTCGGCAACCAAACTGCGACACGACAGACAGACACCCGTCTGGTTAGCTACGACTGAGATTGACTCCACCGCTTCTTCTGCACTTCCAATGAACGGGAACTGGGAAACTCACAAACTTCCAATCGCACACCCCGAAGTCGGCACAAAGCAATGCGTCCCCCTCTGAAGGGCGGAACTTCTCCCCTGGCATTGGACGTTACAAAATGTAATGACGGCGAGATTGGTTCCGCCGAAATTCTTGTCAATTTCTAGACGCTGCCAGTCCGTTCCGGTGGGGGCGCTGTAACAACTTCCTTGGGAGCCGGAAAATCTTTACCTTCTCGTCAGTTTTATTCCTGGTACGGCGAGGCCTTTCCTTGGTTAGGGTAGATAGGTACTTACGGCTCTAGGTTGTTTCTTGGCCAGGTGCTGATGGCCGGGGCACTATGGTCGCAGTTTGCGTTGGAGTCTAGGGAAATAAGTATTAACATCAATGGTTTCGGATGGGATCAACGGCACTGACAGAACCGGTAGTGGAACTCCTCCACAGCAGCGCTTTCCGCAGCAAGGCTTCCCGCCGACACTGCGGTGAGCACAGATAGAAACGAGGCCAGCTTCATGGTTACAAAATTATTCCTCAAGACAGAGATATGACGGATGGTAAAAGCTGTGATGCACAATGGTGGCACACCCGACAGACGGACCCTGGTGTTTTTATACCCAACCCGGGTTCAATGGTGTTGGTTGGCGGAACGTCCCGCTCTCCTCTGTCAGGTTCCACTGGCGGCCGACTTTCTCTAGGATTCCTAGGATCCTACATTGTATTGAGGGCGGATAAAGTCCTAACCGATCCTTTTTCTTTTGAAAGAGTGCGGACAGCCACACTCAGGAATGAATTGAATGGGAAAGAAATAGTTTCTACATAGATTGCAAAGGATCCGAGGATATTCGGGGGGGGGGGGGACCACC
>Ga0247763_1001727_pt1 | contig 12077 bp, 9 predicted proteins | sample UWRJL141409B4_FD_179926 | JGI IMG/M metagenome (GOLD analysis project Ga0247763, IMG submission 179926) | Plant litter microbial communities from Arlington Agricultural Research Station in Wisconsin, United States - UWRJ-L141-409B-4 | ecosystem: Environmental > Terrestrial > Plant litter >...
CAAATCGTGGCTCCAACCAATTTGCATCCCCACTCAAGCGTGCTGTAAATCCCACAGCGACTTGAAAATACTTTCCTTCTTCTCCAACAAAGCCTTCGGCGACTCATACTCGGTAATCCGACCATCCTGTAAAGCCAGCACCTTGTCAAAGTCAACAATCGTCTCCAGCCTGTGCGCAACCGTAATGACAGTCCAATCTTTAAACTCGGTCCGAACCAACTCGCTTACAAACTCTTCAGTGTTACGGTCGAGGCTAGCATTGTGTTAGACCTCCGTAATTTCCAAAGTCGTTGGTGGATAAATGCTCACCTGCTTGTAGCCTCATCCAAAAGCAAAACATGACTCTTCCTCAGCAGAGCACGCGCCAAGCAAAATAGCTGCCTCTGCCCAGCGCTCAGCCAGTCTGTATCAAGATCCGCATCAAGACCGCCTTTCTCTTCAACAACCTCTCGAATCTTCGTCTTCTCCAACGCGACGAGAAGTTGCTCGTCTGAGCACTTTTCTACTGGATCAAGGTTGTAGCGGACTGTGCCGGCTAGGAACATGGGGTCTTGAGGAAGGGCCAAGACGGATTCTCGAAGGGCATTGAGATTCAGGGTTGACGTGTCTATGTCGTCGATGGTGATTGTGCCGCTTGAAGGCTGGTAGAGTCGGAGGAGGAGCATCATCAGTGTGGATTTTCCAGATCCGGAACGGCCGCATATGGCGACCTTCTCTCCTGCTCCGATGCTGAAGGTGATATCGGAAAGGACTGCCTGGTCGCCGTATTTGGCTGATAAGTCCGTGACTTGGATAGCTCCTCGCTGTGGCCAGCCCGAAGGAGGCATATCAGGTCCGTTGACCTCTTTTGGTGTATCGGCTTCGAACTGGTTGATGCGCGTGATGGCTCCGAGGCTGGTCTCGAGAAGAGTCCACATCTGGATTAGCATACTCAGCGAGATACCGATGGACATGACGCTCGTCAGGGCGACACCGAGCAATCCGGGGTTGATCTGGTCTTTGAGACCTACTGCCAAGCCGACGAGCAGCACCGCGAGACCGCCAACTGAGAGATCCAGAACTAATCCTAGCCATCTCTGTATCATCCATAGGAGGTAGAAGGGCTTCTGAGAGTCGTCGAGACGCTTCAGGTTTGCCTCTTCCGCGGCTTTTGTCCAACCGTATGCGCGGATTGCGGTGAGGCCTTCAAAGGAAGAGATGAAGAACGCAAATACAGGGGATTTCGCCTCGAGATCGAGCAGGCGCATCTGACGTGAGGTGCGAAGGTAGTACTTTTGAAGGAAGAAGAGGAGAGCTATCAGTCCTGGAATGGCAAGGGCGAGCCAACCTGATGCCACACAGGTCAGAGCAACCTGAGCAATAGTGGCGAACAGCACTGCGAATGTCAGTCTAATCGCTCTCATGTTGAACAACGTAATGCACATACTCCCACATGTCATCATGAAACTTGATGGCAGTTGCATATCCTGAAGAGGGCGTTAGTCAACGTCGATGGGTTGGTTTGTGGATGTCTTGAGACTTTCACATACCACAAGAGTCATGTCCTGGGAGAAGCGGTTCACAATCTCCCCTGCGTCGGTTGAAACGAAGAAGGAAAGAGGCGCTTGCATCGCTGCCACTAGAATCTTCCGATGAAGTAGCTTCCCCGAGTGAGGCACGATCGACACCATGAATATCCTAGCTCTGTTAGCAAAAATTGCCCCTGGATCAAGTCAACGGAGAGGACTCACCAAAACTGGAGAGTCAAGCAGATGACGCTCAAGACGCCAAAGAGAATGAAAATCGCGACATAGTATCCAAGCCGGTTAGCAGCATCAGTTTTGTCGGCCGATGCCCAAACATTCAACCATAGCGCTGCGGGTGTCAGCCAAATCCATCTTGTCAAGAGTCAAGGTCTGACCTACGACCAGCGAACCGAAAGCCCGTGCTGCCCAAGGCGAGGAGACAAAACACGGAAAGCTTGAAGTTTCCCATCGACTTCATGTAAGAGAGCAGTGCACTCGAGTTTCGCCTTCCCCTAGACTGCTCGTTATCTGCCGCCACTTCAATCATGGTCTTCTCCTCTTTCACTGATGCGACCTTTGTGAGTACCGACTTCTTGGTAAAGGCTTCTTTCTCGGCTTCCTGGACCGCGACATCTTCGGAAAGCTCCTCGAGTCCCAAGCGGCTTATGTCCCCTGTCAAGTCTTTGAGCTTCCCCTGCTCAATGATGCGCCCGTCCTTGCCGAGAACCACAATATGATCTGCATGGGGCAACAGCTGCACTGGCAATCGGGTCAGATGCCTGTCAAATTGAGTCCGTAAAGCATTCGACTCACTGTTGTGTGTCGCCATAACAATAGTGGTCTGGCTTCCAGCACGCAGTAGACCCTCTGGTCCCAACACAGATGTGAAACACTTCGAATAGGTATCGGCATCAAGACCCTTGAGGATATCGTCCAAGATAACGATTGGTCTTCGGTTATACACAGCTCTCGCGAGGGCCTAGAGTGACGAACAAAAGTTAAACTCGGCGACCAGGCTGAAGATCGGGTGAACTCACCACTCTCTGTTTTTGACCTCCGCTGAGTGAGAGCCCGCGGCTACCAATGGTTGTCTTGTCCCCATTCGGGAGCTGAGCTAGATCTTCGGTAAGCTGACAAGCTGTAATGACCCGGTTATAAAACTCCTCCTCGAATGAGCCGAATACGATGATGTTGTCACGGATGCTTTGGTTCAGCAACCAAGCGTCTTGATCACAGTATGCAACTTCGTCGGGGACTGTGTACTCGACTGATCCAGAGAGGAGGAAAGTCTCGCCAATCAGCCCTTTCAAAATGGTGGACTTGCCGCTTGCCACTGGGCCAATGATCAAGATCAGCTGCCTGGGAAAGATGTCGAGCTTGACGTCTTTGACAACCGGAGAGGCCTCCTTGTCCCACCCAAAAGCGGCCCCACGGACCTTGATCCAGGGGATCTCACTTTTCTCGGCCTCGAACCCTCCTTCATGGGATTCAAGTGTGCCATGTCGAGACACTGACGACTGTGCGGATGATGACAGACTGACCCTTCGAAGGATTCGATACTCCTTTCGTTTCTCCTTGAGCAGAAATGCCTGGACTCTGTCAAGACACGCCATTGCTGCGGTGATGTTTGGAATCGAGGTAATGAGATCCATGACTGGCGCGACAAGGATGTTGAGCAGGCTCAGTGACGTGAATGCTGCAGCAACATCTATCTGATTCCCGCCAGAGAGCTTTTGAACGACGGCGTAGACTGTGAACACCACCATTGGTAGCAGCAGTGTGGGTACAATACCTGCAAGTATTGAGATGACCTGAATCTTACGAAATTGCTTGGACTGGGCTAATTCAAAATTCCGCAGACCTTGGATCTGCGTTTCGGCGTTATTTGTAAGCCCGGCAACCTTGATGCCCTTCACGGCGCCGATCAAGTTGCTTGTGATGCCCACACGTTTTTGGATCGCTGCCATCCACTTGGTTTGTCGTATTGGCACGAGCTGGGCAATGTATATCGACCCCATGGCGCAAAGAAAACAAAGTATGATGGCCGAGATGGATGATGTACCGAGCTGGGTGCTGAGGATCCACAGTGCGAGAGCTACTTGGATGACGTCTGGGAAAATGTTGATGAGGACGTAAGCCGTTATAGTAATGCGCTCAACATCGGTGCTCATCAACGAAAGTGCGGATGATGAGTTACCGGTCTCTGGACGGACGTCAAGCATAGACTTGAAGATGGAGCCAACCAATGCTCCCCTGACCTTGACCATTGCTCGAAAGGCCAGGTACATGTGGAAGCGCATTGATATCTGGTAGTGTTGTTAGCTGGAGCGAAGCAACAGTACAAGGAAATCAGCATTGTACTTGCAGCAATTCCAGTGTAGCAAAGGGCGAAAGCCCCTATCAAACCATATCCGTAGTCTTTTGGCATGCTTGGGCGGGAGCTGATGTAAGTGATCGTACTATGCACCAAGAAGGGCTGGGCTAAAGTAAAGCCAATGAATGCCATGCGTGGCAGAAAGGCAAGTAAGAGTTCCGGAGCGAATGTCCGCATACATGTGGTCGAGAGACAATGCTTCTTGGTTTTGTCGGCTGTGTGGCAATAATCAGCTTGGATGCGTCAGTGGGGAGCGATTAGAGTTGATGATTTCCAACCTTTATCCCATACCCGAAGTAACCGGTCACCGAGCGCTTCTCCTCTGAGGCCACCATCCAATTCGTCGAGATCATCCATGCGAATGTCTCGTTTGTATCCAATCTGGAAGAGGGGATTCAGCCACCACATGAAGGTATGACCGAACAAGCCTTGCATCATCTCCCGAGAGGCTCCTGTTGGTGGGTCTATGCCAACTTCCCATTTTCGGAGAGACTCTAGAGCCACAATGACGACCCGTATCAGGAGAGAGACGGTGAGGAGCGACGCGATGTTGCTATTGTTATTAATCAACCACTGGGTTCTGATGCGGGGAAGATCCAGGAAGACAGTCGTGACGAGGAAGAGCTGGATGAGGACAGATGGGCGAAGATCCCGGCCGTGCTCAAAGACGGAGAGAGCGAGAAGGAAGAGGGTGGAAACCAGGGATAAAGCGGCAGCGGCGAGAGTGGTGTTCGTTCTGGTTCCGTGACCGGTTGCGCCAAGCACGAGCAAAGCGAGCTGGAGGACAGCCTGGACGGAATATGCCCCCTATTTCTCATTTCAGCCACGGCCAGAGGAACTAGAACAATGAACCTACCAGCTTAAGGCCAAGAACCAGTGGCCAGTTGGCCGCAGGTGTGGTCTCCCATTTTTTGTGAGGCCGATATACTGTGACTGGTCGGTTCCAAAGCTGCCACAAGCGCGCCGCGGTCAGGGGAAGGACGACAGCGCAGGGTACAATTGCGAAGATGGACTCCTCGAAGACAAGAGTGAAGTCAAAACTGTAGCAATGTCCCGGTTCAAGAACGGGACCGAACGTATCATCCCCGGGGCAACGTTCCATTTGATCTTGCTGATGGCGGATTGTCGCCGTGAGTTTCAAGCATTGCCGGAGGAGGTCAAAAGAAACTCTTTTCAATTCGATCGCACATCTGAGCAGTTGGATACGCGGCATATGTGTGGTGCTGCATCGGCCTCGGCACAAACCGGCCGATTTCCCAGGCAGAAGAGGAAAATGCGGGCAGCTCCAAATTGCGGTCAATCGGTCCTGCCTGATCTCTGCGGCACCTCCAAGTCTGCGCGTCACACTCCCGCCTGCCTTGGGAAGGTGCCAAAAATTTATGCCGCCTGCCTGCTTACCTACAGCTAAGCTGCAAGTCCGCGCAACCCTGGCCGACAAGGCATTGTTCCGGGACCACCCGACTTCATGGGATGTTCGTCAGATTCCAAGTTTCTAGGGTAAAAAGTCGCCCTCATCAGTCTAAAGGCGCCGAAAGAATTTATTCGCGAAACCGTCGAGATTTGAGGTGCGATTAAGGTTATCTACACAGAGCTGCTCTTGACTGCGATGTTTGAACACCCCCGTCCTCTAGTTGAGGATCCTTGCCGCGAAGCTAAGAAGCACAAAGGGAGAAAATAATGACAACCGAGAAACAAAAAATGCCATCTGACCACATAATATATCCTTGGACCCTCCGAGTCCCTCAACTTGGTCGCTCTTAAACAGCCCCGACCGCGAGAGTCCATTGCGTAGGTAGTCATGTTGCGGCCGCTGGTGTTGAGAGCTCTACCGTCCGCCCGTTGAGCTTGTGGTGTCGCGTTTCGAATCGAAATCCCTCCTACCCCCATCCTCGATCACCTGCTTGTCTACCTATTTCTCTCTCGTGACAGCATAATACTTACGGTAAATATCCCGACGAAAAGACTGCTTCAGGTCAGACACGACCTTGCCATCAGCCGGCAGAGCAGTCTGGACAGCCCCAAGCCCACAGAGCCCATTCTTGCGATCCAGAAACCAAGTAAATGTCATTCCCCCACCCCACGTCAACGTCTCATCGCTGTACCACCCCTCAGTATCCTCCAAAGTCAACAACCCGCCAAGACCATGCCCGACCTTCTTGCCCGGATCTATACCCACTCGGAAAAACACACCAGCCGGACTCTCCATGGCAGCGCGATGCCCCGCCTCCGCCTCGGCCCCAATCCGGTTTCGGAACATATCATCAACCGTCTCCGGTTTCAACAGCTTCCCATCGTTCACCAACAGCGACTTGAGCACCTCAAGATACCCCTGCCCCGTCATGAACAGCCCGTGTCCTCCAAAATCACCCTTACTCATCGCATTCGGCGCGCTGCCCCCACCCGTGACAGCCTTCCCCAAACACTCGGGGTCATCCGGATTCAAGTCGACCAACCGCTCCCGAATACTGTCGTCCCCCTTGACAGGATAAAACTGCGCTTCGTCAGGAGAGATACCCAACGGCTTGCATATTCTCTCTCGAACAAAGTTACCGAGGGTGTGGCCGGTGACGCGCTCTACGATTCGTCCCGCCCAGTCTAATCCCGGTCCGTACATCCAGCCTTCGCCTGGCTGGAAATAGAGCGGGTAGTTGAAGGCTTCCTCGACGGGGCGGCGAGTACCCTCTGCAAGAGGCGCTTCGTTCTGCTTCCGCCATTTGGCGAGATCGGGAACGAGAAAGTCGTACGCTATACCCGAGGTATGCGACAGGAGCATCTCGAGTGTGATGGGTCGCTTCGCCGGGACGAGCTGCGCCTTTCCATCTTCGGCAAAGCCAGTGAGGACTTGTTTGTTCGCGAGCTCAGGGGCGATATCGGACACCGGGTCAGTGAGAGTCAAGAGACCGTCTTCAACGCATTGCAAAGCTGCAATGGTAGCGATGAGTTTCGTTGCAGATGCGAGGTAGAGGATGTCGTCGAGAGCCTGGGGGCGCTTCTCGCCCGAGAGGAGGGTGCGCTCGCCGAGGGCGCGGCTGTATGTGAAAGATCCGGTGGCATTGGTGGCGCAGATGATGGCCCCGTTGATCTTGCCCGAGGCGATGGCGGCCTCAAAGGCCGATTCCATGTTGTCGTCTGCCATGGTTGTCTGACTTGGGGGGATTTGGAGTGCTTCGTGCTCGGTGTTGGGGGTGGAACGATATTGCGAGCCTGTCTCGTGCGCGATGCATGCCATATATAGCGTGCCGCGATTTTCTAACGGCCTTTTGTAAGTCCCGACGATGACTCATGCGGCGATGTCTGAAGTCCGAACCAATCGGTTGGCGAATCCGATACAGGGTATTGTGGGAGCGAGAGCCCGATGGATCTGATCCTCCTTCAACAATCGCTCTTTGCAGCAGTTATTCCCGAACACGCGTGATCCTCCTCCACGCCCGTCTGTTGTTGTTCTCTGCCAAGCTTTGGGAAAGAGGGACGATGGGTTGCCCGTGAGCCAAAACATCCAAAAGTGGGGCCATGTCAACAAAGGCCCCCACGATGAACAAAGAACACTGGAAGAACACTGGAAACCGTCAGTGCAATGCTGATCCAGGGGCCTGTCGAATTCGAATATCAATAATTGGTTGTGGGGCGCAGAGGCCGGGACACGGGACTTATTCTCGTTATCTCAATACTTCTTTTTGCCGCTTACGGGACTGATCTCCCACATTCTGATGCCGCCTGCGTTTTTTAAGTTTGCTCGGGTGTTGGGTATCCCTGAGACGGCTAAAAGCAGTCTCGAGTGAAGGCATTAGTGCATTCCAGTCGTTTTGCTTGAAGCTTGTACTCAGAATAGTTTGCACCGAGTAAATCTTTTTAACCGATTAGTGAATGCTTCCATACCTACTTGGGGACTCATGCACCCTATCTTAGAGAGGGGTTTTTTTTTTGGTTTGCGTACCGTATCGCAGACTTGGACATGCAAAACTGGACTGGCTCCATTATCCAGGAATATCTTGGCCAGCTCGACGTTGAGGCTCCCAACCCTCGCAGAGGAGACAAAGGACATCAGTAACCTTCCCCAGATGGTTGAGACGCCTCCATCAGCAAGTCCGACGCATCTGTTTGGGTCAAGACCATGTTGAAACATCAAGGACAAGGCCTCGAAAAGGTTTTGCTTTGCAGCTTGCTGAATATGCTGCGTGTCCGAGTACGCCACGAGAATGTCAATGAACCCGTGAAACCATGTTTCACTGCTCAGGAGAGCCCTGTTGGGGTCCAATCCATATGTGAGGAAACATTTGAGCACCGGCATGGTGAACTGGCGGCTGCTGTGTCGATGCTCATGATCATCATCTCCAGGACCTTGGACGCAACTAAGATCTCGACATAGCGCTTGTAGAGTGTCGCGGAAAGCCCCAAGTACGGCCGGTTCTGTATCTTGTGAGAGGGATACTATGCTGGTTCCACGAGACAAAAGGATTTCAATGACTTTGATAGCGTTGGCGCGACCTTGCTTGACGTCAGCAGGATATGACGGACTTAGTGCCTGTCTTATCATTGAATTCCAAGCTCGTTGAGTCGTCACCGTGCTCCTCCCTGCTAATTGTTTCACGTACGGTAGAATACCATATTCTATCGCTCTCGAGTCGAACTCGGAAATGTCCTCGTCAGATTTTGGGCCACCACTCCGGGTATGATGAAGCTGGGCCATAGTATCCAACAAATCCACGTCGAACTCCTCAGCCTCAAACTGGTGTTTCTGAGCCCACACCATGAAGTCGTGAGTTTGACTCGCTGTGCTCCGTGGGAATCTCGTCTCCTGTGCCACCATGGCAAAGAGAGCATGATTGTTGGGACTGTAGGCGACGCCGTGATAGGAAGCGAATAGTTCTTGCACTTCCCCTTCAAAGAGATAATCGCGAACCGTTCGATGCAGGAAATAGACAGCTTTGTTGTCTGGAAAGCAAGGGCATTCCAACAGGCCTTTATATCGACCGTTCAGTTGGCGCAAGACCATGACTTCTTCATCCTGAATACTTCGACTCCCGAGTGTTGGCGTTTTCAATTTGATGGCCTGTAAGCGCCGTTCTGCTCGGTGTTGACTGTGATGTTCCTCCAGGAATTTGTACAAGATGAGATCCAGGGGCCGTTCAGCTCGCAATGCAACTTGAAAGGTAGCGCTCATTCGTTTCCTGTAAACACTGTCCACGGAGAGCAGGATGCGTTTGAAGAACTCGCCCATTTCCGTAGGAAGCTCTCGAAGACGTTCCAATAGCAATTCGATATCGTCTCCGTTTGCTAGCCCTTCGTTGAGCGATCTGACCACCAGAAACACCCACAAGAAGACACCATCAGCCTTGTCGACAATCTCGGCAATCAGGGTTTCGTAGGTTAAATTCCAGTCGGCAGAGAGGCTGGTATCAGTTCCAATGTTGAGTCTCCCTTGGGCAAACTTTGCAATGTCATCCCTGGTCAAAAGATGAAGATACAACTTCCTGGATGCGTCGATCCCGAAGGCATCCTCAAAGCGATTCAGCGGACGACTGGATACACAGATCTTCAAGTGGGAAAGGCGCGCTAGCCTACCGATCGTCTGTATCAAGTCTGCGGCATCACCGCTATATTCATCCAACCCATCAATGAACAAGCAGAGTTTTGCCGGTGATCCAACTCGTTGGCCGGCATCCGCGAACTGAGAGAGAATACCGATCATCCTATCCGGAGTCCATTCCAAGGCCCGCTGCTGAGGGGTACCGAAACCTCCCCACTCCTCCGGGCACAACTCTGGGATCAAGTCAGAGAACGTGGCAAGGATTCCGAAGAGAAGTTGACGGAGCAGTCCAGCTTGTGATCTCTGCAATTCTGAACCCATGACCCAAAAATAGAAGGAATAGATTCCAATCCGCGCGTCTTTGGCCCATATCTTGAGGTAGGTCGTAGTCTGCTGTGACTGGCTCAAATACTTCATCAAGGTTGACTTCCCTGAGCCCGGTTTTCCCGTTATCCAGTATAAGCCGTGTCCGTGGGCAAGCCAGTTGCTGAATTGAATCTTGGAGCGCGGATCATGTTCAGGGAAGGTCTCCGGGTGATAAATCCACTCGAATGTCTTGGAATGTGCTTGGTGTATTGCGTGATTTCTGTAGCCCATATCCTCGTACCGAAGACTAACCAATATTCTGTGTTTCTTGGCCAGTGTTTCGGCAGCCAATGCCATTGATGCGTGTTTCTTTTCCATTTGCTGAAGCATGAATTTGTCGATCTTGTTTTCAGTTAAAGCCAGTTGTTTCACACTCTCCGTCAAGGCATCGATTTGGTGATTGAGGCCTTGCCCAACAAGCTTTGGTAGGGCATTCAGAACTGTAAGGGTCTTTTTTTGAAGTTCACTGGGCCAGATTTGCGTTAGAATGCCCTAGTTTCATGAATATTGAGGGTGAGCATTGTGCACTGCATACCTGATGTGCGCTAAAACAGCTGTGTCGAGCTGTTTCCGGACACGTTCCATCTTCTTCAGCAAATCTTCAATCTTTTCCTTGTGCCATAGAACTGCTATGGTCTGACGAGCACTTTTCCATCGTCCGTGATGTTGATTTGGTGTTCCGAAGCGCCGAAGACATCTGAGCAGCTCATCCGCAATCTCCCGACATTTCTGTGCTGATTCCCGGATGCTCTCTTCCATGAAGCCCAGATTGGCCCCAGACGGGATAATCAAGGCTGCACTGAGGTCTGACAATCCCGCCGCAACTTGCTTGATGTCAGCGACCTCCGCTGTCAGTCCATCGGCAGACTTGTGAATCTCTCGAGCTTGTGATAAGAGCTTTTGTCCAAACTCAAGAAACTGGAGCACGTTGCCGGCTAGCGCAATGGCGGAAAGCGTTTCAAGGGCCATGTTGACAATCGGGCCAATTCTGATCCGGGGGCAAGGGAGATAGTTTTGGGGATGCGGGTTCCGAGGAATATGTACTGAAGATGTCGTTGTTGGGCAGTCAGGCAGCAACCGTCAAAGATGAGCGACGTGAGAGGTCAGGTGACTTCGGGGAAGATAAGCTGAAGATAAGGCTTCACCACACCTCACGACTACCTGCCCGTACGAGAAAAATATGGAAAACGTCTCTAAATGTGTCCCATCTCCGTGTACTTCATTCCAATAGTTCTTACTAGCCAAGTATATATACGAAAACCCGCCATCTGTAACTCAAGGAGAGTAGGCATCAAACGCCGTCGTTGCCGGTGTACCCATAGCCGTTCCTCCAGCCCCCCGGAATGTAAATACTCCCATCAACCACCGCCGCTATACTCCTATGCCTCGGCAACTTTATCGCCGGGAGCGCTGCCGGTGGCCACTGCGGACGGAGCGGCAACGTGCACAACACCCGAGAAGCGGAAATCATGGTGAGTACCGGGTCTTGGCCCCTTGGCGAATCTAGGGCAAGAGCTAACCAAGCCTTCTTATATATACTCTCCTAGGTATAACGTAAGTAATGTCAATAAGAAAGCTTATCTCAACGCCGTTAAGTACTTAATATTGGCCCGGGCTTTAAGCCTAGCTACGGTATCTTCACGGGAGAGTTATAGGCTTCCTTAGTACAGCTTGCGGCGCCAGTTGTATAACAGCAGCTATTAGTAGGTCCATGTACAAGCAGGCCCTGGACGCCATCTACTCTGGGCCACATCTGCAAGGGCACATGGCCCCTGTCCATAATGGTACGTCAGCCCCTGTAATAAAAGAGATCGGTCTAACTTATATCGCAGAACGGCGATTTGATCACCTATTTAGGCGACCCCGTCTTCTTCCTCTACTACGGCTTCATAGATAAAATATACGCCGATTGGTAAGCCAAAGACCCGTCAAAGAGATATATAAAGACATTAGCGGGCTTAACGCCCAAGACCCTGCGGTTGGATTCTCCGAGTTTCTCTGGCGGGATGGAAGTAGAGTTAGCGATATGGGGAAAACCCGGCAAGGAGCTTCTCGTGGTAAACGCCAGATCCATAATCTGGGGATAGCGGCAAGAACATCACTCTGAACCACGTCATATCTTCGTTGGGCATAATTCCCAACGCAATAGTTGCGGACCTAGTGTTGACTTGTAAGTATTGTCACGGCAACCAAACAGAACACGAGGCAAGGCTTGCGTAGTAGTTGTGGCAATTACGTAGAATTGCAAGGTAAGGAGAAAAGAAAGGAAGAGGAAGGGCTGCAGCGGGGTTGCACCTTTTGGAGT
>Ga0247763_1001728_pt1 | contig 12077 bp, 9 predicted proteins | sample UWRJL141409B4_FD_179926 | JGI IMG/M metagenome (GOLD analysis project Ga0247763, IMG submission 179926) | Plant litter microbial communities from Arlington Agricultural Research Station in Wisconsin, United States - UWRJ-L141-409B-4 | ecosystem: Environmental > Terrestrial > Plant litter >...
CCCACATGGGCGAGCGCAATTCTCGCTTTGCGCACGAGAAAGCAAAAGAATTCCTCCCATACACGCTCGCGAGGTTTTCTGCCGTTGTCGTATCACGGAACGTACAGACCCCTTCGCTAGAAACCAGCTCATTCGGCCACTCTTCGCTGCGAGAAAATACCGCGCAGTCATGCAGCGTGAGGATCCCGTGCGCGTTCAGACAGCCAATGGTATCGCGCGGCGAGGCTTTTTCAATCACATTATTGTTGAGAACGAAAACGCGACCGAGACCGTGGAATTCAGCTTCCACGGAAACGGATTGGGCGTGGGTGGTACTGGAGGCGGTGAGGAGGAGGGCGGCGAAGAGAGAGAGGAGGGTTGGGGGGGTCATTTTGATGTTGCTGCGATTCAACCGTGGTGATTGAGGAGTTGGAGATGAATGACACGGTGAGTGCAAGGTCCCTCTTATGTAGATACGTACTTCACAAACAAAACACAGGGAAAGGACGGGGAAACACCCAGAGACGTGATTGAGTAGGGGTCCTAGGAATCATTTACTCTATATATCAAAGCTCCCTAGGTCCTTAACACCCATCACATGAGACCCGACTAAACTAGACCCTGGGGAAAATCACCACCACTCGTGCAACACCAAAGTATCCTCAAGCTCGGGCACTGAGAAAAGAATCCAAAAATGACAGGTCCTATCACGTCACGTCCGTCACAAAGTCCCACTACCCGACCCCAGTCTACTCTATTAAACCCTAAGTGCGGTTGTGACGCTAGCGTTCCCTTGCACTGGGCAGCTGGAGCGGTGGTGTATATTACCCCCGGACCAGGTCTGGGCCCTAAGTGTGCTTTTTCTGTCTTGCTTAATCCGGGTTACTACCTTGCCTACCTTGCCTACTTGGTTCCCGTGACTACTGCTTGGTCCCGGACTGGACATGACTGGACATGACTGGACATGACTGGACATGACTGGACTGGACGGGACGGGACTGGGCTCGATTGGACCTTTGCACGTGTGCGAGGCCTGCATTCAGTCGAGTTGGGGGTGGTCCGGCAAAATTCACCGGGAGAATCACCACTCTCACGACCGAGATTAAAAAGGTACCCCAACTTCCTGATGGGGTCACGGAATTGATAATCTCTCTCTCATTGATCAAATAGCTAACTTAGTATCTATCAAATATGCATGCACTCCGCAAATAGGAATGCTTATCTAGGAGAGAAAGTGATTTTGAGACATGGTGAAGTGAAGCTCCGAAGCTTGATGGAGGAAGGAGCTTATCGTACCTGCACGTTTCGCAGGGTGATATTTGATGGGTCTGGTTGGGGGCGATTGATCCAGTCAGTCAGTCAGTGGATTACATACATATATCATCGGGCATTAACACTGCTAAATTGCGTCCGCGCCGTCTTACCTGCAGATTTGACGTTCTGCTGTCGAGTGCTTCGTCATTCAGCTTTTGCCTGGGAGAAGCTGAGAATACAGCTGAGGCGATTGTTGGTCTTGATGCTGAGACAATCAGGAGGTGGTGATGAGACTCACACATTCATATTTTATATGTACTTCTGCGTGAGCTTGCTTTGATACCAACGATTTCAAAAAAGCTTTTCCTGTTTGACACCAGACAGGCTGTATAGGTACCAATTGGTTGAGAATCTCTGCTTCAAGCTCAAAGTCAAGTGGAGCGAGCTCATGAACTTGAGCAGATTTCACCCTGTGAGCAGCACTGCAAAGGCGTAGTCATGAAGTGTACTCCATGTCAATTTCAGGGTGGTTGAGAGGCTCAGATTTGAAACCTATTAGGTATCCCATATGGCCCACGTGCTGGCTTTTATCCAGACAATGACCAGACAATGACCAGACAATGACCAGACAATGACCAGACAATGACCAGACAATGACCAGACAAGCCTCGAATCTGAGCTTCAAACTCAACAACTCAGAGACTTTCCAACTTCACACCGACAATATCATTTGAGCACACACACCCCTTGACGCCCCCGACAGCGAGATTCGTCTCCTCCGAATCCTGCCCCCGTCTCTATCTGCATGTGAAACCCCAATCCGGTGTGCGATTGAAACCTTCTCCCTCGACGAATGTCCTCCCTACCGCGCTCTATCCTACGCCTGGGGTCCACCCACAAGTACAGTCCGTTCCATCCTTGTTAACAACAAAGAATTCACTATCCGAGATAATCTATGGAACTGTCTCTTCTAGTTTCAGTTAGCGGAGGAAGAAGAATCCATGTCTCAACGCTTCATCTTCATTTGGATTGACCAGCTGTGCATTGACCAAACGAATATCTGGGAGAGAAAACCAGCAGGTGAAGTTGATGGACGATATTTACAGAGGGGCAGAACAGGTTGAAGTCTGGCTGGGAGGAGTTTCGGATTCTTCTTGTGAAGCTGGCCATGCGATATCTCATTGGCTATGGCGGCGATAATGACAACGATCATGATGATACGCCGGGAGAAGAAGACTTCAGCACCCCTCTTTACCCTCCCTTATTGGTCCCGTCTCTGGATCGTTCAGGAAATCCTTCTCGCTCGACGAATAACGGTCCATTACGGCGGGCTTCAACTCCCTTGGGTTAAACCCCAAGATTTTGCCGCCAGCACCAGCTCTGACGAAACCTTTTCTCCCTTGTCTCATATCCCTATCCCTCAGCATATCATCTCATTCTTACTTCCCGGGGGGACGAATTCTCGATATTCTAAAAGTGAGGGACAACTACACGCTGCTCACCGCCTTGACCTTGTTTGGTGGGGTAGAAATGTACGGATCTTCGGGATAAAGTCTATGGACTTGTGGGCATTCTCGGAGAAGATGATAGGGTTGGAATGGCTGTGTATTATTCAGACGAAAAAACTCCACGGGGGAGTTCATGTATTGCTTGATGCGTTTGCTTTGATTCGCAAACGAGTAGATGAGGATATGATAGGGGCGACACAATGGGAGTTGATAAATGTCGTTTCGGTAAAAGAGGTGGTTGAGGCTTTTGGGAAGTTAGCGGAAGAAATGGGATTAGAGATGAAAGAGGTGTGGGAGTTAGCGAGGCGATTGGAAGAGGTTAGGTCAAAACACGTGCTTTCTTGGCCGGGGCATTCATGATCAACAGGCCTGGATGGGTGAATGACTAGACTGGAGGCCGAGACTCGGGTTAGAGGGATTGGGTGTTGGGATGACATAAAGGGACGGGATAAGGGACTGGGGAGGGACTGGGGATTGGGGGATTATGGGATTGCAATTAAAGTGTTCATTCAACACAGGTATTTCTATCAAGAGTGTGCTACGCAATAGGAGGATTACAGGATTGGGTGCCAGGTAAGGTACCTACCGGAAGCTGACGGGGGGTGATAGAATTGCAGGATCTTCATGAACTGAAAATCTGTCTTTTCTCAGCAAAAGGTGCAAGTCCAGTAACATCTTGTCCATCAAGGCGTTTTAAGGTACTTACATGTAGGTAGGTACTAGACTAATTGAGAGCAGATCAACTTGAGCAGGTCGTGCCGTCAATCCCTTGATACTTCGTCCGAGGCCGAAAACGTCGAGATTCTGGGGACGCGTCATTGGCCTTGGCCCTTTGGATCCAGTAATCCTCAGATCCAGTAAGTAATCTGGGAGGTAAAATCCAAGGCTTACGCCATTAGTGTGGTCCAGCCACACGCAGCTGCTGTCAAGGTGGAAACAGAGTCATGGCTCCGTTCTTCTACGCGGCAGAATAGGGCCGGGAACACCACTGTGAGGTATATAGTTCAGGACTCTGCCCTTCACTCTTCTCAGTGCTCTTTACAGCTTGAGTAGTTAACCAAGGCCTGTGCTTGTCTTCTATTTTATGTTGGCTGCCATGTAATGCGGCAACGGATCTGCGAAAGCGTCGAGATCTGACAGTGATGCCCGTGAGATACAAGCCACACTATACAGCTCTATACTTGGCCAGTCTCCGAAAAAATTAGCCACTTTGAGGACTCCCTCTATTCGTCAGCAACTTTGTTTCTCCCCCATGGCAGTGGGTCTGTTGCAACGTGCGCGGCGTCGGGTTCCTCGGCCGGTAGAGCTTGATGTCCACGGCAGAAGGGATTCGGTCAGCTATTCATTATCTAGGTAGACAATGCCGGGGACAAGCCTGGAACTCCTCCAAATACAATGGACCTAGGGGTTGCGGCTCTCTATGGAGCAGATGTCACCGACGAATATTACGACTACAAAGACCCGGGTGAGCGTGGCTACGATATCGCCGTGGCCGCCAGACAGGATGTCATCTTGGCTATATGCGAGCTTGAAGGGCGGGAGTGCCAGCGCCAGCACAAGCACAAGGCACGGTAAGGCGGTCTACCAGGACAAGGGCAAAGTGTTGACGTTTCCAGTCTCCCTGCTCGTCTGCCCTCTGGACTGCAACATCCCTTTTGCTGTATTCGGCAATCCCCGGCCATTATAACATGAGGACGACATGACCAAGACAGATACTTTACATGGAAGGCTGCAGTCGTTTTTGGATAGCGTTTTGTTTGCACGTCAACTTCTCTGGTAGGTGGGTAGTTAGTCTCTTCGTCTTAAACTATGTTTTTTATATGGCAAATAACCCCCCCCGACATCGTTAGAGAGGCCATAAAACAGTTCCCCTAGAATATCGACTGTCATACTCCATCCGTCCTTGCACATGTCATGGTGAGACCAACCAGTCCCAATCTGGATATCTATTTAACAAAGCCAAGTCCCCAAAACCCTGGTTCTGTATTCTGCGCACCTCTCTGTCTGTCTGTCTGTCTGTCTGTCTGTCTGTCTGTCCAAGTCTGGGCTCCATATCCTCACTTCAAGCTGCAGAGGCGCCAACTCCGCATCAAAATCGGCAGTTACCAGCACCCATCTACCTATCAAGGGGGCCGGGAAGCAAGATAATCCCGCCAGGGCACACTTACTGGGTAGGTGCAGCAGCAGCAGCCAGCTATTAGAATAGTCTACAGAGCCGGGATATTGAACCAATCAGCTTTTATCCAGTCTCCCCGACTTCAACAAATCATGTTCCTCAAACTCGCGCAGCCCGTTTATCCCGAAAATACCCGCCCGATTACCGATTGCTGCCCACATTGCCAAGCTGGCAACATTTGTCAAGCGGGCTTGGGTTTAATCAAAAAAGCATACCGTTTCTCTTGTCGTCGTCGTATGCGCCTTACAAAGTCATCAATGAGGGGACTGTGAGATGGGGTGAATGGTGCTCGTAAAAGTTGCCGTGGTATGCAAATGTATGGTATGGTATGGCCTAGCCCAGGGCCCGGTTGGTGAGTGGGTGAGTGAGTGAGTGGGTGGGCAAGTAGGAAATAGCCGCTGCCGCGTGTGCACATTACATATTCTAGAATATTTGATCTCGATGCTCGTTCTTCGCTGACGAATAAAACCGGAGGATATAGAATATGGTATGGCAACAGCCCTGGACCATACCCACCCACCTCCCTCCTACCAATTGAGGTATTCTTACCAAGACAAGACGCAATGTAAATTTCATGGGCCGTGGGTCTCGGATCCCGGCAGGTCCAGCAGAAGCAATAGAAGCAAGAGAAGCAATCTAGAACGTCTGCCGTATTAGAATACAGTATTAGATGGAGTGCAAGGACTGGGGACGCGCCACACCATTTATATAGACAACCCAGCTTACCTTACTTTCACTTTCACCCCTGTGCCCTGTACCTGTTCAATCCACGTCCGTCCGGTCTAGTCCGAAAATCCTGACATCAACACATCAACCTCAACACACTTCGCGGAACTCCGCCGTCGCAAGCACAATGAAGTGGTCTTCCCTCGCCACAGCCACCCTCCCGGGCATCGCCCACGCAGCTCTCCGCTTCGGCTGCTCCACGCTAACCGTCCAACGGCTCGACCCCGTCGTTGAACCCGGGAACGCCCCCTCCGCACACGTGCACCAAGTTGTCGGTGGCAACGCCTTCCAAGCTCTCGTCGACCCGTCTGTAGATGTCGGAAACGTCGCCAACTGCACTACGTGCATCTTCACCGAGGACAAGTCCAATTACTGGACGGCCGTTCTGTATTTCCGCGCGCGCAACGGCTCCTTCCACCGTGTCCCGCAATATCCCAATGCTGTTTTCCACGATGGCCAAGTCGGTGGTATGACCGTGTATTACACCCAAGAGTCGTTTGGCAGCAATGGAAAGACGCGCATTACTGCGTTTAAGCCTGTATGTACTTCTCTGCAATGTCATGGTTGACTTGACAAACCTACTTACAGTAATCTCAGGGCTTCCGCATGACAGTTGGCAGCCCCGCCACTACCACCCGCGCCGAAGCCGAAAAGTATCGCAGCCTGCGCTACACCTGTCTGCAAGATGTCTTGACGCGTGGACGAGAAACCTACGAGTTCCCCAAGGAGCCCTGTCCGGCAGGCATCATGGCGATTCACCACTTCCCTGCGTGAGTTTTCTCTCCCCACCCACTACTTCCAACAGAATACTGACAGAGGCGAAGCTGCTGGGACGGCAAAAACCTCGACTCCCCCGACCACCAATCCCACATGTACAGCACCGTCAAAGGCGGCTTCCAAGTCGCTGACCCCTGCCCTGCCTCACACCCCGTGCGCATGCCCCAGGTCGCCTACGAAACCATGTGGAATACCACCATGTTCAACGACAAGTCTCTCTGGCCCGAAGACGGCTCTCAGCCGTTTGTGTGGAGCACAGGCGATACCAAGGGATACTCGACCCATGCCGACTATTTGTTTGGCTGGGAGGGCGATTCGTTGCAGCGGGCCATGGATGCCCCATGCTTCTTCCAGAGGTGCTCGGTTAAGCATCCCGAGGGCGTGCTCAAGATCCAGACGCCCGAAGAGCAGAATGCGTGCAAGATCCCCCTGACAGTGAAGGAGAATGTGGATGGATGTGAGTTTGCCTCTGCTCCCGTGCCGCATTGTTGGGGACGAGCGAGAACTAACCTAGCCTCTGTACAGGGCTCGACTCACTTCCCGGCCAAAAGGAGCTGTGGTAGAAGCTTGGATCAGAATAGAGGACAGCATTTGATGGGGAAAGCCTTACCGGAGTGCAGCGCACCCAGAAATACACCACATGCAACTGAAGCTGACGTGACGAGTCATAAATCGTTGAATCTGGGTATCTATCTAATCCTGTCGTATCTACAGACTCGGTGTGGTCTCTCATCAGTCATCGACCACGGCTTACCGTGGACCCTGCATTTTTCGAACTGCATCTGGGCCCAACGGTCGCGTGGAGGTATGTGCTCGACTCGGCCCCGTCGTCTGCTCGCTGCATGGCAAGCAGCGGTCACCGAGGCGAGGAGGGTCGGTCCTTCCTGAGGCATGTTGTAGACTTCCGTCAAAGTGCCGTGGCCTCAGTTTGCGAAGATCCTGACATTGAGATCCACACTGCCCGTCGCGATCACGCATCGGATCTGGGCGTCCCCACCCGGCGTCGCACCCGCGGCCTTCTTGGGCGTTCCGTTCACTTCACCGTGCTGCCCATCAGTCCCATTGACAGGAACGTCCTTGATAACCGAGGGTGCCCATCTGATGCATTGTACGAAATGGCCGTGTGCGTCCCCAATCGTTTTGACACAACGTCCCTCTTGCGTGAGATCCCAACACCGAAGCGTGTAGTCGTCGGCGACAGAAAGAAGATATTTCCCGCCGGGATGGAACACCAATCCCCTTACCCAGTTATCATGCCCAACGAGCGTCTTTATCAGAGTACCTCGCGCATCCCATAACCTTATTGTCTTATCTCTTGACCCCGTGGCCATAAACTCTACCGTGCTCGTCGCTGGCGGTTTCTTGATACCAGCTATTGCGGCGAGATGGGGGTAGGATGCTGGTGGAGCGATAGCGCAGCACAGAACGACATGCTCGTGGCCGATTAGGGTAATCTTTGGCTCAGGGTTCGGTATCGACACATCCCAGAGCCGCCCTGTATAATCGTCGCTTGTCGACAAAATGTATTTTCCATCTGAGGACGGAGAAACGTCGCGCACCCATTCGGCGTGACCCCTCAAAGTTTTTACGCAGTAGCCCGTGCTGACATCCCATATCCTCAATGTCTTATCTCGACTCGCACTGACCAGCAGGTTGCCTGCCCCGCCTGCGACACCCGAAGGAATAAACCGTACAGCACTCACACTGTGGTCGTGGCCCGGAAGTGTCCGGATATTCTTGTAGTCATCCGAGGGATCCCACAACTTGATCGTGAGATCAGAGCTGCAGGATGCGAGGAGTGTATTGCCGCGTGGGCCACCATAGTCGACATCGAGCACTGCTTTCGTGTGGCCCTTGATCGTTCTTTCTAGCTCGCCTAATTCCCAATCCCAGATCTTTATCGTCTGGTCCTCAGAACCCGAGGCGAGGGAGGAAAAGATGGGGTGGAACGCGACGCAGGTAATGGGGCTGCGGTGTGACTGGAGAGTATGTCGTGCTGGTGATTTTGGAAGCCAGGATACCGGATCCTTGTTCTGTCTCGAGGTCGGCGTTGCATTATCGAGTTCGGATTGTAGGACGCTGTTTCGCGATTCGAGGTCCATGATCTGTCAGGCGCCCAAATCAGCTTCAGCTGCCTAATGACGACGAGACAAATAGCCCACCTTCTTTTGTAACCGTACGACGCTGGTCCATTTTTTCTCCAACAAGCCTTCGTATTTCTTCGCGGTGGCTGCATCAAAGACATCCTCCCCCAGGTTTAGCTCGTCTCGCAGGGCGCTGGCGCTGCTCGATAGATTGCTGGCCGTCAGGTACGCAATGATGGCTCGGTGTCTGCGACAGGCGGTCAGCGGATGACGAGTCCAATGCAGCTTCGCTCCAGCTCGAGCGATCGTGTAACCTACAGCTCTTCAGCTTGGCGGCTCGTTAATATTTGCGACATTGTGGCAGATTCGCTGTTGAGGCCCAAATTGAGGCAATCGGCAGTTGGAGGCAGACAAGGGGAAGAGATTGAGTCTCCGCTGCAGAATTGGTTGTGAGTCGTGCGTCGTGGGATCGTTTGTGATTGCAGACGAGCTACGGAAATCTTGCTGGAAGGAGCAAGTTCCTTATATCCATGACCTAGGCCAGTATTGACAATCCGCGGTTGAAAGGTCGACCCTGTCGTGGCTGATGGCCCTCTGTTTCTCAAAATGCAGCTGGAGAGTTCCGCAAAGGTGTGGGGCGGTGGTTGCCGATGAGTGGTGCACCAAAAAATCTTGGGTTTGGTAGCGTTGAGAATGGAAATTCAGTTAATGCGACTCATCATGTCATGCTCTTTGCGATATAGATACGCGGCGACACGGATAACATGGCGGGGCAGACAGGACTTGAAACAGCATCATTATTTTTCTCCTCAAGAAGGGATGTGACAACTCTCTCGTTGTCGAGTGGTGCTAACGGCCCGAGACAGCTGGCAGCCGGCTGAAAGGGGATCGTGACATCACATGCGGGCGGGTTTCTCCAGCAATGGCGATGCACTCGATTGGGCGGCCACGTCAACAAGCCCAGCCCTGTAGCGGTCCCTGGCTTCCCCACGATAAAGGATCACGCACAATTGTAATGACCAAAAAGCATTCGGACAGATGTCAAAGGCCACTTGCGTCGGATAGAGACACTTCTTTCCTGATTTTCCCATCAGAACTTGGTGCTTTCACAACCTTTAGCGAACTTGATCGTCACTTCAATTGCATTTTGTCGACAGAAAGACAGACCCACCAGGATTGTCCCGCTGCCAGGGCCCGCCTCACCCCTGCCCTGTCCCGCCAACCAGAGGCCATCGCGGCTGGCGGACAACAGAGTCAACAATCAGGCGCCTCGAGCTTTTTTTCCCTCTCTAGCAAAACACGCACCCGCGCAACACATGCCAGCGACGACCAGAGCCGATTGATATCTACGTCGCGCTGCATTCGCCTAGACGTAATACACGAGAAAACGTTTGTTGGAGTCATAACCCGTCGCGTTTTAAACTTTGCAGGACGTACGTCAGCACCCCTCTTGTAAACTGACTGAACCTTCGAGGACTCGAGTAGTCTCGAACCATTAGGGGTTCTGGGCCACCATAGCGCCTCGGTCAATTCCTCTTTTGACGGCGAGACTAATAAATCTTCTTGCGCTCACAGGTCACGATCGAAACTCCCTCCACGATCCCGTCAAGCCCTTACCGCTTCAGAGGTAACGAGCAACCAAGATGGCCGAAGAGGAAGACTTTAGCTCGTTGCCGCTCCCAGACCGGTGGGTTCACAAGGTCTGGAAAGTGCGCAAACAAGCATACGAGGATGCGGCGAAAATGTTTGAGAAGACAGTCGACGAATACGACCCAGCGTTCCGTCCATTTATCCAAGACCCCAGTTTATGGAAGGCGGCAGCAGCAGACTCGAACGTCGCAGCACAACAAGACGGCCTCAATGCTCTGTGTGCATTTCTCAAGTTTGGTGGTCGCGAAGGTGCTGTGCGGGCGAGGGGGCATGCCGTGACCCCCATTGTTGAGAAAGGCCTCTCCTCGACGCGAGCAGCAACAAAGGCATCGGCTCTCGAGGCTCTGCTCCTGTTTATCGAACTCGATGTTCCAGGTCCGGTTATTGAGGACATACTTCCTGTTCTCTCCAACAAGCAGCCAAAGGTTATCGCGGCATCTCTCGCAGCCCTGACTCAGATCTACCACAACTACGGATGCAAAACAGCGGACCCAAAACCCGTACTCAAGGTCTTGCCCAAGGTTTTCGGTCACGCGGACAAGAATGTGAGAGCTGAGGCGACTGCATTGGCGGTCGAGTTCTACCGCTGGCTGCGAGAGGCTATGAAGCCCATGTTCTGGAGTGACCTCAAGCCCACACAGCAGACCGATCTCGAGGCCCAGTTCGAAAAGGTCAAGGCCGAAGGCGCCCCAAAGCAGGAGCGTCTTCTCCGATCTCAACAGGCCGCTCAAGAGAGAGCGCCGGCCGGTGGTGTTGGCGGAGAGGAGGAGGAGGGTGGCGACGACTTTGAGGAACCCGGCGAGATCGACGCTTTCGATCTGGCTGAGCCACAAGATGTCATAAGCAAAATACCCAAGGACTTTTACGACAATCTGGGTTCTTCAAAGTGGAAGGAAAGAAAGGAGGCTCTCGAGGCACTGTACGCCATTGTCAACGTTCCCAGGATCAAGGAGGGCGATTTTGGAGAGGTCAATCGCAGCTTGGCCAAGTGCATGAAGGACGCCAATATCGCAGTCGTCACCCAAGCGGCTCAGTGTATTGAGTTGCTTGCGAAGGGACTTCGGAAGAGCTATTCCAGATACCGCTCAACGGTGATGCAGCCCATCATGGAGCGCTTGAAGGAGAAGAAGCAGACCGTCGCCGATGCCCTTAGTGCCGCTCTTGATGCCGTGTTCCAGTCGACAGACCTCAGCGATTGCCTCGAGGACATTACGGCGTACCTTATCCACAAGAACCCGCAGGTCAAGGAGGGCACCATGAAGTTTCTAGTGAGGTGCCTACGGACCACCCGGGACGTGCCCAGCAAGCAGGAGATTGCGACCATTGTTGAATTCGCCAAGAAGCTCCTCTCTGAAGGCAGCGAGGTTCTGCGGTCGGGCGGTGCCGAGATTCTTGGAACCATTATGAAGATCATTGGCGAGCGTGCAATGAACCCTCACATGGAAGGTCTTGACGATATCCGGAAGACAAAGATCAAGGAGTATTTCGAAACTGCCGAAGTGAAGGCCAAGGAAAAGCCAAAGGCGCCACCCCCAGCGGCTCGCGCACCGCCTGGCGGAGGACCGAAGAAGATGATGGGAGGCGGCGTCAAGAAAGTCCCAGGTGTCAAGAAGGCTGCGCCGCCCGCCGCCGCTCCTCCTCCCCAGGCAGAAAGCCTCGCTCCTCAGCCAACCTCCCGTCCCGCCCCGGCCAGCAAGCTCGGCATGGCAAAGCCGGGACTCAAGGCCCCTCAGAAGCGGACGCTCCCTGGTCCCGGTGGTCTGGCCTCGCCACGCCGGCCAGCTGCGGCTCCCTCGCCCCCCCCCGATGAGTACGAGCCGCCAGTGTCCCCCCCGGCCAAGCCTCCTCCACGCCTGGGTATGGGTAGGGGTGGTCTTGCGGGCCGTTCCTTGGCCAAGCCTGCCGCACCAGCAATCCCTGCCG
>Ga0247763_1001729_pt1 | contig 12073 bp, 7 predicted proteins | sample UWRJL141409B4_FD_179926 | JGI IMG/M metagenome (GOLD analysis project Ga0247763, IMG submission 179926) | Plant litter microbial communities from Arlington Agricultural Research Station in Wisconsin, United States - UWRJ-L141-409B-4 | ecosystem: Environmental > Terrestrial > Plant litter >...
CCTGCCCGGATATCCCGGAGGACTTCGACGGCGACCAGGACGAGGACGGCTGCCCCGAGGGCTCCGATGGCGATCGCGACGGCGACGGTATCCTCGACTCGCGCGACAAGTGCCCCGACGTCCCCGAGGACAAGGATGGCTTCGAGGACGAGGACGGCTGCCCCGAGCCCGACAACGACAAGGACGGCATCCTCGACGTCGACGACGCTTGCCCGAACGACCCCGAAGACAAGGACGGCTTCGAGGACGAGGACGGCTGCCCCGAGCCCGACAACGATCTGGATGGCATTCCGGACGTGAAGGATCAGTGCCCGAACGAGCCCGAGACCTACAACGGGCACGAGGACGAAGACGGCTGCCCCGACAAGGGCAAGGTTATCATCGAGGGTGACGACATCTTGATCCTCGAGAAGATCAACTTCGCGACGAACAGCACCGAGATCCTGCCGAACTCGTTCCCGATCATCGATGCGGTGGCGACCACGCTCAAACACCACCCCGACTTCATGGTGATCGAGATCGCCGGCCACGCCGACGAGCGTTCGTCGGACGAGTACAACCTCAACCTGACGAAGGGGCGCGCCGCGTCGGTCGTCCAGGCGCTGGTCGAGCGTCACATCGACTCGTCACGCCTGGTGTCGCAGGGTTACGGCGAATACTGCCCCCTCGACGAGGGTCATACCGAGGCGGCGTGGGAGCAGAACCGGCGCGTCGAGTTCAAGGTGGTCAAGACGGAAGACGGCCTCACGGGCGTCAAGCGCGGGTGCCCGCGCGCCGTCGAACGTGGCGTGTCGCCTCCGCCCGTGAAGGAGTGAGCGGGCCCCGGGGGGGAATGTTTCCGCGAGCCTGCCGCGACGGCGCGGGGTGATATGCTCCGGGGATGGCGCAAGAGCCTTTCGAGCCGGCCGAGATCTCGGGTGACGTGCCGTTTGCGAACGATGCCGATCTCGACACCCTGAGGCGGGCCGTAGCGGCCTGGCGCCGCGACGACGTGGCCGAGGCCGAGCGCACCCAGCCCTTGCGCAAGCCTCGCTTCGTCACCTGGAGCGGCATCGAAGTGCCGGACGTGCTGACGCCGGCCGACGTCGACGTGCGCTACGAGCGCGACCTCGGGCTGCCCGGGCAATACCCGTTCACGCGGGGCGTGCAGCCCACGATGTATCGCGGGCGGCTGTGGACGATGCGCATGTTCGCTGGCTTCGGCACCGCTGCCGACACCAACCAGCGCTTCCGTTACCTCGTCGCCCAGGGCCAGACGGGTCTCTCGACCGCCTTCGATTTCCCGACCTTGATGGGCTACGATTCGGACTCGCCGCGTGCGCTCGGCGAGGTGGGCATGTGCGGCGTGGCGGTCGACACGCTGGCGGACATGGAGCGGCTGTTCGAGGGCCTGCCGCTCGATCGCATCACCACGTCGATGACGATCAACGGGCCCGCCATCGTACTGCTCGCCTTTTACATGGCCCTGGCTGACAAGCGCGGCGTGCCGCGCAGCCGCATCGGCGGCACGGTGCAGAACGACTGCTTGAAAGAGTTCATCGCCCAGCACGCCTGGCTGGTGCCGCCGCGACCCGCCATGCGCATGGTCACGGACATGGTCGAGTTCTGCACGCGCGAGGCGCCGCGCTACAACAGCGTCTCGATCAGCGGTTACCACATCCGCGAGGCGGGTTCGACGGCGGCGCAGGAGCTCGCGTTCACGCTGGCGAACGGCATCGCCTACGTGCAGGCGGGCATCGAGCGCGGCCTCGACGTCGACGCATTCGCCCCGCGGCTGAGCTTCTTCTTCGACGTGCACAACGACTTCTTCGAGGAGATCGCCAAGTTTCGTGCGGCGCGGCGGCTGTGGGCTCGCATCATGAAAGAGCGCTTCGGCGCCCGCTCGGCGGCCAGCATGAAGCTGCGCACCCACGCGCAGACGGCCGGCGTGAGCCTGACGGCGCAGCAGCCGCACAACAACGTGGCGCGCGTGGCACTGCAGGCGCTGGCGGCGGTGCTGGGCGGCACGCAGTCGCTGCACACCAACTCGCTCGACGAGACCTACGCGCTGCCCACCGAAGAGGCGGTGACGATCGCGCTGCGCACGCAGCAGATCGTGGCAGAAGAGAGCGGCGTGGCGCAACTCATCGATCCACTCGCGGGCAGCTATCACGTCGAGTGGTTGACGAACGAGCTGGAGCGACGCGCGCTGGAGTACATCGAGCGCATCGATGCCATGGGCGGCATGCTCGGGGCGATCGACCGCGGCTATCCGCAGCGGGAGATCGCGCGCGCCAGCTACGAGTTCGAGCAGGCGCTGAACCGCGGCGAGCGCATCGTGGTCGGAATCAACGGCTACCAGCAAGACGAGGCGGCCGCGCCGATCCCGACGCTGCGCATCGATCCCGAACTCCAGCGCCAGCAGATCGAGAGCCTCCGGCAGGTGAAGGCGGGGCGCGACGCCCAGGCCCTGGCTCATGCGCTCGAGGCGGTGCGCGCGACGGCCCGCGGCAGCGGCAACCTGATGCCCCCCATCATCGCCGCAGCGCACGCTTATGCCACCGAGCAGGAGATCTGCGACGTCCTGCGAGATGTATTCGGAACGTACACCGATCCCGCGGAATTTTGAGCGAGCCGTTGCCAGGGTGCGCTCGGGTCGCGAGCGGGCTTGGCGACGTGCGGCGGCGACCCTATGGTCTCGAGGGGTGACTGGAGGTGGCGATGCGCAAGATCGTGTATGACGTGGCGACGACCGTGGACGGGTTCGTGTCCCACACCGATGGCTCAGTCGAAGGCTTCATGATGGATGGCGAGCACGTCACCGACTACATGCAGCGGCTGGCGGGCTACGACACCGTGCTGATGGGCCGCAGCACCTACGAGTGGGGCTATCGCTTCGGGCTCACGCCGGGTTCCCTCGCCTACCCGCACATGACGCACCTGATCTTCTCGAAGACGCTGCGCTTCGAGCAGAGCGACAAGCTCAGGATCATCGCCGATCATCCGCTCGCTGTCGTGGAGAGCCTGAAGAAGGGCGCGGGCAGCGATCTTTACCTGTGCGGCGGCGGAGCATTTGCGGGCTTCTTGCTGGAGCACGGGCTCATCGATCGCCTCATCCTGAAGCAGAACCCCGTGATCTTCGGGCACGGCGTGCGGCTGTTTGGGGCTAGCACGCGCAAGGTGTCGCTGCGGCTCGACGCCACCAAGCTCTACGCGAACGGTGTGGCGCTGCTCGAGTACGACATCGCGTATTGAGCGCCTGTCATCGAGCGGGGCCATGCCGTTCCGAGCGTTCGCTGCCTCCGCCGGCGTGCCCATTTCCCGCGTGAGGAGGGCGCGCCGCGTCATCCCGTGGGCGTCCCGCCGGGAGACGGCAGGGAGCGCCGCTCGAGGCGATGGCACAATCTGGCACGGCGCCCAGCTCCCGCGCCGCGGCCCGGCCCCTCGGGAATTCATTCGTTAAATCCTGCACTCGCCCGCTGGAAGCAAGGTCGACGGCCCACTCCAGGCGCGTGGCCTGGAAGCTGCACTCTACCGGAGAAACGGGCGTAGAGCGGGAGATGGGCATGAAGACGGCACACACGACCTTCGCGTTGACTGGTGCGATCGCGGCGCTGGTCGGTTTGGGTCTGGCATTTCACGCGGCGCCAGCAGCGGCGTGCGGCGGCTTCTTCTGCGGGCAACAACCCGTCGATCAGACCGCCGAGCGCATCCTGTTCGAGGTGGGCGAGAGCTCGGTGACGATGACCACGCAGATCTCGTTCAACGGCGACGCCGACGACTTCGCGTGGGTGCTGCCGCTCGGCGAGGTGCCGCTCGAGGGGAGCCTCGAGGTGTGGCATCAGCAAGCGCTCAACGCGCTCGACGCCAATACCGGGCCCGTGTTCCTCCCACCGAATGATCCAGCCTGCTACTCCTGTGTGGGCTGCAACTTCGGCGGCGTCCCGGGTTCCGCCCCTACCGTCGAGGACGAAGGAGCGAGCACACCGCCGCCCGTGCAGGTCTTCATCCGCGAGGAGGTGGGTGAATACGACGTGGCCGTGATCGGATCGGAGGATCCAGCCGCTCTGATCGAATGGCTGCGTACGAACGGGTATCGCATCACCCCGCCGATGGAGCCGTACATCGAGCGCTACACGAGCGAGGGGCTGAAGTTCCTCGCGCTCAAGCTGCTCGACACGGCCGACGTGCGAGACTTGAGCCCGTTCCGCTTCACGCTCCCTGGCACCACGCCGACGATACCGCTCCGCATGACGGCGCTCGCGGCGGAGCCGGAGATGTCGATCCTCACCTTCGTGCTCGCCAGCGAGCGCTTCGAGGGCAAGAACTGGGCAAACCTCGAGATCGCCGACGACCAGATCCGCTACAATCCGACGACCCTCTTCGCGACGAGTGTCTCGACGAACTGGCCGCGACTGGTGGCACGGGCGGTAGACGAAGCGGGAGGCCAGGGTTGGGTCACCGAGCTCGCTGGGCCGTCTTCGAATTACGTTGGCCTGCTCGAGAACCAGGTGCAGAACGGCAACTTCGCGACGCCGGAAGACGGCGAAGCCGCCGCAGACCTGCTCGCTGCGTTTCGGGCGTATCCCTACCTCACCCGGCTCTACTCGCGCGTGTCTGCCGAGGAGATGACGAGCGACCCCGTCTTCGGTCGCACCACGCTCGGCGACGTGGCCCGAGAGCATCAGCTCTCGCGGTTCGTCGACGGCATCGACCAGTGCGCCGAGGGCGTGCGCGCCTCCACGGATCCATGCGACTTCGCGACCTGCGGGGCGGGCGGCCTGTGCCGGGGCGTGAGCCTCGCGGACGCTACGGCGAGTTCGATGGGCATGTCTGCCGAGGCTATCGCGCCCGGCTGCGCCTGCTTGCCTGGTGCGACGGCGCGCGCCACCTTCGCTCCCGACGGCTCGCCCACGGTCATCTGCCAAGACGGGCGCATGTCGTTCCTGAACGCGGGCGACCGCGACGAGCAGACGGGCGAGGTGCTGCCCGACGCCTGCGCCGGCTTCGACTGCGGCGAGCACGGCCAGTGCACGGCCATGAACATGACGCCGACGTGCGTGTGCGATCAGGGCTTCGTCGCCGTGGGGAGCATCGACATGACCACCGGCACTCGCCGCACGCGCTGCGAGGCACCGACCGAAGCCGTGCCGAGCGACTTCTACGAGAAGCGCTTGCCGGCGCTGCCGAGCGAGCTGCCAGGCGGGCGCGAGGTGGTCGTCGCCGAAGTGATGCCGCCCGTCACTCCCCCCACTGTCACCCCGCCACTGGGCGAGTTCCCGATGCCGCGACAGAGCCCCGATCTGGGCGGCTCGAGCGGCCCGAACCCCGTCGCTAACGGCGGGGGCGGGGGCTGTAACGTGGCGCCCGGCGCCTCTTCGGCGCCCTGGCTGCTGGCGTGGCTGCTCGCGGCGGCCCGCGCGCGGCGCTGGCGCCCGCAGGCCAAGGTCTCGGGGAGCTGACCCGGTGCCGATGGGTTCGCGCGTGCAGCTCGAGGTGGTCGTCGCGGCGCTTGCTGCAGCGCTCGCCGGGTGCGGCTCGCCCGACCCGGTCACGCCGGAAACCACGAGCGTCTTGCTCGAACCGACGGGGCGCAGCGTCATGCTCGGCACCGGCGAGGCCGAGTTTGAGCCGTTCGACGGCGAGCCACGGCTGCGGCTCGTCGCCGGCGTGCAGGGTGGCTTTCACGTCTGGGCGAGCTTTCTCACTCATGGCTTCGCCAGCGATCGCGTCGACATGCTGCTGGAGACGCTGGTCGAGGATGATCCCGTGACACGCCTCGTGATGCGGGCGCGCATCAGCCTGCGCGACACGCTCGACGCCGACGGCGAGCCGGCCCGCTCATTCGCGGGCTTTCCCGCGCAGGTTCGTGACGCACGCTGCGCGCAAGGCAAACGCGTGCGCGTCACCGTCACGCTCTCGGACTCGGACGGCGCGACGGCGACCGACGAACGCTACTGCATCGCCGAGGTGGACGCGGGGCAGCGCCGGACAGACTGCGAGTAGCGCCTTCGGACCTCATCGATCTCGCGCACCGCCGCCGCCTACGCTCCGCGCTGGCGTTCGACGCGCACGCTGATGCGCCGCCCGTCGAGGTCGTGTCCGTCGAGAGACTCGCTGGCTCGCCGCGCGTCGTGCGCGTGCTTGTATTCGACGAAGCCAAATCCGCGGGACTTGCCGGTGAGCACCGCGACGGACTCGAGGACGCCGAATGGCTCGAATGCTTCGCGCAGCTCGTGTTGGCTCGTCGAGTAATCGAGGTTGGCGATGTATAGCCGGTTGCTCATGATCCCAATCTCCTTTCCGCGCACTGGGCGACACAGTTCTGAAGACAGAGTTTCGAAGAAGAGTGCTCTGGACACACGCTCGGGCTCGACGCCCTCGAGCTCAAATCCGCCTAGTACACGTTCGCCTGGTACACACTGAAGCAAGCCTCGACGCCCCCCACGGGCTCCCGCTTGCGCCGTGCACTCGACCCTGCGCTTGGCATGGGTGAGCGCGCGAAACGCACGCAGACCAAGGACTGTCGATCTAGCACGTCTCGGCCGCCCACGCCCGACGATAATTATACCTCCGCCGCTACTCGATGGCTACTCGATCGCTACTCAACGCTTCTCGACGCTTTCTCGACGGCTACCCGACAGCCAGCGGTCGCATTCGGGATCGTTGTTCTGCTGCGGTTTTCCCCAACGTCTCGTTTCGTTTCCCGTACGTCGCTCGGCGTTTACTCCGGTGCGCCGTTGCGGCGCCCCGGGGCGGTGATGCAGATCGTGCAGCAGCGGCCGTGATTGCTGCGTAAATTCCGCCGCCCTCATGGGGTGCCGGCGAGTGGTAGATGGCCTCGTGTCGGCCTTCCCCGTAGCGTGTCTGCACCGCGCCGAGCACGCCACGTGTCGCGCCGTCCCGCGCGGTGATCGGCGCCGCTTTCTCGCGGGTCTCGCTGGCCCAACTCAGCGCGCGAGCGCCGTGGCTTCGCATAACTCCAGAGATCTGAGTGGCCTGGCCACGCGCCGCTGCGTCAAGACGAAACAACCCTTCAACGGGCGGGACATGGCGCAGAGTCGTCGCGCGGTGGAGATGCGTGTACGCCCGCGGCGAGCTCACCGGAGCCGACCGCGCGGGGCGCGTGGCCGTCGAAGCTCGCCAGGAGTGCGATGCTCGCCGAGCCGCGAGGCTCGAGCTGGACCTCGAGGTGATGGCTGCCCGGCTCGAGGCGAATGATCTCGCCGCGGGTCGCCCGCATCCCGCCCGTGCTCTGGGCGCGCAGGCGCTCGACGCCGTCGACCTCGAAGCTCGCGTTGCCGTCGGCGGCGAGCGAGAAGGGAACGTCGCGCGCTTCACTCAGCGTGAGGCAGGCGTCCCAGCGCGCGGCGAAGCGGTTGTAGGAGAGCCCGCCTGGAACCTGCGCGTTGTTCTTGTCCCAGTAGCGCTGGAGCTCGCGTTCATGAACGACGACACCGGTGCCGACGAAATCCGCGGTCTCCCGATACTCGGCGCGCCAGGCGGGCGCCGGCGCGAGCAGCGCTGAAGCGATGAACCAGAGCGGCATGGGCAGGAGGCTCACCGCCGCCGCCCAGCGCGCCACGCGAGGCGAGGCTGTCCGAGCGGGGGCGGCTGCCCGCAGCGGCTCGTCCGGCGCGGCCGATGATGGAAGAAGACCGAGCGCGATCACGGCGTTGGGGGCGCGCTGGTGGGCGGCGGCAGCATGGGGCGCAGCGTGGCTCGGCGCCCGCTCGAGTGTCAATGCGGGCCGCACGTACCTCGCTGGCCCGCGAAGCTCGGGCGCGGTCGCCTGGGATCTTGAATACGAGCCCTCGTCCGCTCGTTACGGCTTCCGGGCGACGCGCCACGTGAGCCGGCGCAGCCCGTCGGAGAGGCTGCCACCGAGCCCTTGCATGCGCTCTGACCAGCGACGCCCCCGCGCACTCTCGGCGACATCATCCATCAGCGAGTAGACGAGCGGCGTCATCAGCAAGGTGAGGGCGAGGCTGAGGCTCTGGCCGCCGATCACCACGACCGCAATGGTACGGCGCTCCTCGGCGCCAGGGCCCGTACCCACCCAGAGCGGGATCATGCCGGCGACGAGCGCCAACGTCGTCATCAGGATCGGACGCAAGCGGTCGCGGTTGGCCCGCAGGATCGCTTCGTATCGGGGCGCGCCCGCGGCCCGCAGCTGGTTCATGTGATCCACCTGCAGGATGGAGTTCTTCTTGACGACGCCAAACAGCACGAGGAGACCGAGCGCGGAGTACAGGTTGAGTGTGTTCCCTGTCGCCCACAGGCTGAACAGCGCGAACGGAACCGAGAGCGGCAACGCCACCAGGATCGTGAGCGGGTGGATCAGGCTCTCGAACTGGGCCGCGAGGATCATGTACATGAGCAGGATCGAGAGCGCGAAGGCGGCGATGAACTCGCTGAAGGTGCGCTCCAGCTCCGCGCCACGGCCGCGCACGCTGGCGGTGTATTCGGGAGGCAGGTTCATCTCGCGCACGGCGCCGCGCAAAGCGTCGAGGCGATCGGCGAGAGCGTAGCCGGGGCCGACGCCGGCGCGCAGACTGGCGACGCGCTGACGGTCGAGGCGATCGATGCGCGACGGACTGTTGGCTTCGTCGATCGCGATCACGCTCTCCAGCGGCACCATCCCGGCAGCGGCCCCTGCTGTCGCCCCCTGCCCTCTAAAGTCATCGGCGGCCGCGGCGGTGTGTGCAGAGCGCGGCACCTGCAGGCGGCGGATGGCGCTCACCTGATCGCGGTCGCCCTCGCTCAGGCGCAGCTGGACCTCGTAGTTTTCGTTGGTCGTCGCGTCGCGGTAGCGCGAGACGCGCTCGTCGCCGCCGACCATCAGGCGCAGCGCGGTCGCAATGTCTTCGGTGCGCACGCCGAGATCTGCAGCGCGCTCGCGATCGACTCGTGCTCTGAACTCGGAGCGGTCGAGCTTGAGCGTGGTATCCGAGTCGATGATACCACCCAGCGACAGCGATCGCTCGCGCAGGTCGTTCGTATAGCGCTCGAGAGCGGCGAGATCGGGCCCCTGGATCGACATGTCGATCTCGAAGTTGCCACCGCCGATGTTGAACGACGGCGCGTTGCGCACCTGGGTGCGCAGGTCAGTATACTTCTTCAGCTTCTGCCGCACCTGCTGCATCACGTCGCGCTGTGTGTAGTTGCCCTCGAACGCCCCTAGCGGATGGCCGGCGAGGAGCTCACGAAAAAATCGGCTGATCGAGAACACGCGGTCGTCGTGCGGCTCGATGCGCACGAAGGCGTTGCCCTGATTGACACCGCCGATGAAGCCACCGCCAGCGTCGATCAGCACCGTGGTCACCCCTCGCACGCTGCGAATGTCCTCGTCAATGCGGCGCATCACGTTGTCCATTGCCGAGATGCTGGAGTTGAGGGGAGCGGTGACCCGTACCTCGAACTCGGCCTCGTCGACGTCGGACGGCACGTATTCTTGCTTGACCGCGCGGTAGAGCGGCACTGAGCACGCGATCACGCCGAGCCCGATGATGCCAGCGATGGTGCGGTGGGCGAGCACCCAGCGCAGCGCTCGTTCATAGGCTCCGTCGAGGCGGGCGTAGAACCCGATGCGCGAGGCTGCCGCAGCCTGCTGTTCGTCCTCCGCCCCCTTCAGGAGCCGGGCGCTCATCATCGGCGTCAGCGTGAACGAGACCAGCAGGCTCACCAGCACCGCCACGGCAGCGGTGATGCCAAATTGAAACAGGAAGCGACCCGAGATCGACGACATGAACGAGACGGGCACGAAAATGACGACGAGCGAGAGCGTGGTCGCCAGCACCGCGAGGCCGATCTCGCGGGTCGCCTCGCGCGCGGCGTCGAACGGGCCGAGCTTCTTCTCCTCGACGAAGCGGAAGATGTTCTCGAGCACCACGATGGCGTCGTCGATGACGATGCCGACCATCAGCACCAGCGCCAGCATGGTGACGCTGTTCAGCGTAAACCCGAGCCACCACATCATGCTGAAGGTGGCGACCACCGAGGCTGGGATCGCGACGCCGGCGATGATCGTCGAGCGCCACGAGCGCATGAACGCCAGCACGACCAGGCACGCCAGCACGCTGCCCATGACCAGGTGCAAGTTGATCTCGTGGAGCGCCGCGTAGATGTAGCGTGTCTGATCGCGGATCACCTCGAGTTTGACGTCGCTCGGCAGCATACCCTGCACCCGGCCGAGCGCGGTCTTGGCGGACTCGATCACCGCCACCGTGTTGGCGCCCGACTGGCGGATCAGCTCGAGCACGACGGTCGGGGTGCCGTTCAAGCGCGCCAGCGAGCGCTGCTCGAAGCTGCCGTCTTCGGCGTGACCGATGTCGCGGATGCGCACCGGACGCCCGCCGATGCTGGTGACCAACAGGTCTTCGAAGGCCCGCGCGCTCTCGAATCGACCGAGCGTACGCAGCGTGCGCTCTTCGTGGGCGCGGGTGACGTTGCCCGCGGGGATGCTCGCGTTCTCGCGGACGATCGCGTCGCGCACCGCCGTGATCGGCAAGCCGTATGCATTGAGCCGGTCGGCGTCGACCCAGATCTTGATTGCGCGCTCTTGCCCACCGACGATGCGCACCTCACCGACCCCGGCGCTTCGCTCGAGCTGCACGCGCACGACCTTGTCGGCCAATTCGGTGAGCTCGCGAACGCTGCGATCGGCCGTGAGGGCCACCGTCATCACGGGCGCTGCGTCGTTATCTTGCTTGTTGACGATCGGCGGATCGGTGCCAGGCGGCAGATCGCGCAGCACCGTCTGGACGCGCGCGCGCACGTCATCGGCGGCGGAGTCGATGTCGCGGTTCAGGTCGAAGGTGGCGATCACCATCGAGACACCGCTGGAGGTGACCGAGCGCAGCTCGCGGATGCCCTCGACGGTGTTGACCGCCTTCTCGATCTCCTCGGTGACCTCCGTCTCGACGTCCTCGGGAGCGCCGCCTGGCAGCACCGTGCGAACGGACACCGTCGGGACGTCGACCGAAGGGAAACGATCGACGCCGAGCGAGCCGTAGGCGACGCTGCCCACCACCACGAGCGCCAGGATCAACATCGCGGCGAAGACAGGGCGGCGAATGCAAATCTCGGCTAGCTTCTGCATGTCTCGCTCGCCGGCTCAGCCTTCGTTGGATGCGGGTTCGGCCCGCGCTCGATGGCGCGCCTTGCCTTCGGGTGACCCTTCCGCGGCGCGAACGGAGTGGCCTTGCTGCAGCGCACCCGGCGCATCGACCACCTGCTCGCCCTCGCGCACGCCGCTCACGATCTCAACGCGGTCGCCCTGCGTGTCGCCCGTCGTCACCTGGCGCTCGACGGCCTTGCCGCCATCGACGAGGATCACCTTCTGCAGGCCCGCGAACGTGACGACGGCGCTCTGGGGCACCGTTAGCGCCCGGCGCTCGCCGACGATGATGCGCGCCTGAACGAAATTGCCAGGGCGCAAGTTGCCCGGGTTCTTTATGTCGGCCTCGATCAACAAGCTGCGGCTCTGAGCGTCGAGGCTCGGCGCGAGCCGCGCGACCACCCCGGCATACTCCTCGCTCGGCGCCCGAGCGGTCTGCCCCGCGACGCGCACCCGCACGCCCTGACCGCTGCGCAAGCCGGTGGCCTCGCGCTCGGGCACCGCGAGGCGCAGGCGCAGCGGGTCGATGCGGACGACCTCCGCCACCGGAGCGCCCGCCGCCAGATATTCACCGCGGCTCGCGCGGCGCGCCTGCACGAAGCCGTCGAGCGGGGAACGGATCGCCGTGTCTTCCAGGCGCTGTCGCGCGATGGCGAGCTCGCTCTCGCGCTGCCGCACTTGCGCCTGGCGCAACCGCACCTCTTCGCGCGCCGAGTCGAGCGACGCCTCGGCGCGCAACAGCGTCGCGCGCGCGCTTTCGACATCGGCCTGGGGGGTGAGCCCCTCTTCGGCCAGCTTGTCGAGGCGGGCCGCGTTGGCACGCGCTTCCTCCAGCGTGGCCTGCGCCTGCCGAACGACCGCCGTCGCCTCGACGTCGAGCTGGCCGACACGACCCGCCGCCGACAGCCCCAGCTGAGCGCGCGCCTGACCGAGCGCCGCCTGCGCCTGTTGCACCCCGAATTCGTAGTCCGTCGT
>Ga0247763_1001730_pt1 | contig 12070 bp, 18 predicted proteins | sample UWRJL141409B4_FD_179926 | JGI IMG/M metagenome (GOLD analysis project Ga0247763, IMG submission 179926) | Plant litter microbial communities from Arlington Agricultural Research Station in Wisconsin, United States - UWRJ-L141-409B-4 | ecosystem: Environmental > Terrestrial > Plant litter >...
ATAATTTCTCTGGTGTTTTTTTTTTTTTTTACACCTCTGGCTTTTGCGCGTATACCACAGTTCTGACAGCGTTCGTCAGCACATCCAGTTTGGTGATACAAATGACACAACTTACATGGGCCAATATGCGTGGATACTTTTTTGGTCAAGCTCGTCTCGACAGCGAGACGCCAGATCCGCCACCTCTTCACGGGTGAGCCCGAAGCCCCTCGTACCAAGACCCAGAATAAAGCCCTCCATGCCGGCCTTTACGTTGGCATTATTCACAATGGCCAGCTCCTTGAGTTGCGAATCCTTGGGCCACGTATTTGACGGCCAAAGGAACTGCTCATCGTGGACCTTAATGAAGCCCGCTTCCCGCACAAGGGAGGTCAAGCTCGACAGCTCAACGAAGGCATGGCCAAGCTTTTCTCCGCCTTCATGGAGGATTTGGCATGCCTGACCAAGAGCTGTCTCGGGTCCCATGCTCCCGTCGTCAGAAGTACCGAGTCCGAACTCCTGGATTTCGAGCCAGCCGCCCGGTTGCAGGTTGCTGACGTTGGGTCAGTGAGTCTGATATATATATATGTATGGCATGGCACAAACCATGGGCAGACAGACAGACATACCCAAAACAGGTCTTCATAAACGCAGGCCAGTCCGTAAAGCTGCCGTTCATAGCACGACTATGGATATAATCGAAGGGGGCAGCAAAGGTCCAGTCGTCCTCGACATCTTCAATCTGGAAGAAGACATTTGGCGGGGTGCTTGGGCAACAAAATCATCATCAGCTGTGTGTGGCATGGCATAAACATAAACCCCGATCAGAAAACAGCATACAAAGTGGGTTGGGTAGGCGACAGGTCAACACCAATGATGGTGCTGGCCGGATGTTCGTCTGCAAAATCCACGGCCCAGATGCCCGTTCCGGTGCCTACATCAAGAACACGGCCCGAAAAGTCACCAGCTTGATTCGGCGGCGAAAGGCCCAGTTTGCCTTTTAGAGTCAGGGCCCAGAGATGGTGCTGGAGGTCCAGTCGATCATTCTCGACCTGGTCGTTAGGGTAGTGGTAGGCACCCTCATGGTAAGCGTGGTAGGTTCGGCCATTCTCCGTGCGATAGCGGCGGGCTGAATCTGTCAGACTAGCCGTTGTTTCAATCTCGGAATAGCCATCGCCGATGCTCTCAGCAGCAGCGTCGTCGACTTCAATCATGGATTCGACCATCTTGGCACGACGCCTTGCTCATCAGCGCGTGCAGCTGTGGAAGATAAGATGGAAGAAACCCAATGCATTTTGAATAGAAGCTACTGCTGCCAGAGATGGAAGCGGGGTAACTGTCTCTCGGTGATTCGATCGTCTGCAAAGTTCTTTTGCTGCTGCAAAGTCCTCTCGGCCTATCAAACCTGACGCTAAAAACAGCCACTGTAATCTGCGAAGGCGGCGATGTTCCGAGTTGACCGTAGGCATTTCAACAGCGCCGAGTGCTAATGGAGTTAGGGGATAGCTGAGCGGGTACAGCACGCTGCAACACCTCAGCCTCGGAAGCATGCGCTAGCGAGGTAGGTACCCGTGGCATGCAGCCATCAGCGAAGACATCCACCTGCCATCTCCTCAACTCATCCAACATTGGACGAGGTGCAATGCAATAGAAACGGCCAAACCGACAAGTGCATTCTCTTTCCACATTCGGGGATAAAATCCATCCAGACGTGCGATCACCTCCAGGACCTCACGCCCCGCCCCGCAAGCGACAGAAGCCAAAATTCCCCGTCGCAAGACCCCTTCCATTCCCACTTCACTCCAAAATCCGGGTTTTCGGCGCCGGAAAATATCTTGCGCCTACACCACCTGCAGACAACGGCTGCGTGTCAGACAAGGGTCAGGGTCGAATAACTTTTCCCTCTGGACGGCTTCTGGAAAAAGTAAAAAGGGGGTGCGAAAATCATCATGCAAGGGCAAACAAGTTGTGTGAACGCATTGCAGACGAGGGAAATGTCCGACAGCGCGGCGCCGCGTCGTTTCAAAGTCACAGTGGCCGCGCCGATTTGAAACCTGGCTGATCACCGACGGCCGCCTGTAATCTGAACCGATGGACAATGCACCCCCGCCTTTGATCGCCATTCTGCGACGGGCGTAGGGGCCGGCTCGATGAACCCCCAGCTCCGCAGGACCGGATCCGCGGTAGTCGCCAAGAATAGTAGAGAGCCCCTGGGATACGACAGCGCGGCTCTGGAGATCATGGCTCGGACAGTTTTAAGTAGCGAGTTTTCCCAGACGCCCATGGGGAACGGCGTTATAGTTGTCGTTGTTAGGCTACTGGCTTTTTGCTGGAGATAGGAGAACAAATCCCAAGCCAGACTCTAACCGCCAAAGAACACAAAATGGCGCCATCACTTCGCAGCCTGGCGATGCTATCCGGCCTGCTGGTCAGCCGGGCGTTGGCCCAGACCCCTTCACCACCGTCCGGCCAGGGGCTTCACTCGCTCATTGTGGCGGCTGGCAAGCTCTTCTTTGGCACCGCCATTGAGGTCAACAACTTCAACGACAGCGCCTACATGGCGATAGCCCGGAACCGCGCCGAGTTTGGCATGTATGTGCCTGAAAACTCACAAAAATGGGAAGAGATCCAACCCACGGCCGGGAGGTTTGACTTTGCCGACCCAGACTCCATCGTCAACCTCGCCAAAGAAAACGGCATGATGTTCCGCTGTCACACCCTTACCTGGCACTCACAGCTACCTACCTTTGTCGCCAACGGCACGTGGACACGCGAGACGCTCTCGGCCGTCATCACTACACACATCACCAACGTCATGACACACTACCGCGGCCTGTGCTATGCCTGGGATGTCGTCAATGAAGCTCTCAACGACAACGGCACCTTCCGCAACTCCGTCTTTCTCCGCACCCTTGGGACTGATTACATCCCACTCTCCTTCGCCGCTGCTGCTGCCGCCGATCCAAACACCAAGCTCTACTACAACGACTTCAACCTCGAGACCTCTCCACCCAAGGCCGACGGTGCCATCCGCATCGTCCGCCTCATCCAGGCCGCCAATGTGCCTATTCACGGCATCGGCTTTCAGTCTCACTTCCGCGTCGGGCAGACACCCAACCGTACCGCCCTCGTGAACCTGCAAAACCGCTTCGTTGCCCTTGGTCTTGAAACTTCCTTTACTGAACTCGACATTGCTCAACTTTCACTCCCCGCCAACGCCTCCGCCCTCGAGCGACAGGCTCAGGACTACGTTGGCGTCGTCGGTGCCTGCCTCGACGTGCCCCGTTGTGTAGGCATCACCCTCTGGCAGTTCACTGACAAGTACTCGTGGATCCCGTCCACCTTCCCGGGACTCGGTGACGCTTGCCTGTGGACTGCCAACTTTACAAAGAAACCTGCGTACTCTTCCGTCGTCAGTCTGCTGCAGGCGGCTGCGCCGACCTCTCCGCCTGCGTCGTCATCGGGGAATGCCGGGCCGAGGCCTTTCGGTCTGGGAACTAATGTGAATGGTAATGGAGCGGCGGATGCGACGGCCGGTGGCGTGGTAGCGGCGACGGGTACTGCTTCGTCTGGGTCTGGCGATAACGCAGGGCTGACTGTGGCGAGCGCTGCGTCGGCGCTAATGAGGGGATGGTGTATCCTGTTGTCCGTGGCGGCCGGTGTTGTTTTCGTGTTGTAATGGAGACTCTATACGAGATGGTTGTACTTATGAGGCATGTTGTGGCGTTCTGGAGCATTTGATGAGGAATAGGGGGTGGATTAAAAGGTGGGGTTGGTAGGGTGGCGTCAGGGGCTTTCTATGCTTGGTAGGGGGTGGTGTAAAGAGCGGCAAGCTGAAAGGGAAAACTTGGAGCGAATAGCAAAACGGAAAAGTCGGGAATAATTCTGTAATGAAACGTAGTGACTTCTGATATTAGCAATGTTTGTGTTCATATTGCTCGAGCAAAGGCTCAATCTAGTCACATCTAGGTAGTTTGGTCGCAAGGGCATCTATTTACAGGTTTTTCTCATCATGCTAGGGTATCCCCATGGGAAACAAATGCAGAGCTGATGCAAATATTACGAGTTAGACGGTCAATCATGTAGGCAAGATGCCTTGCGGGTAGTGGAATAGATCCTGCGGGTCAACAGCCTTCTTGATGACCTGCAGTCGTTCCAAGTGAGGACCCCAGTAGTTGGATTGCGCTGTGTGCTGGTCCAGGTTGGGGTCAGGGTAGTTGATGTATCTGCCCCAATCATTGTCACTCATGCTCTGCGTGATGTTGCCGACAAAGTTCTGGATGTGTCCGAACCCGTTGGAAGGGAAGATACCCTTGTCAACGCGGTCGTAGAACAGGTACATGAAGAGGTAGTCACGGTGGGCGTAGGCCGTTGAATCGGGAGGCGGCTTGGCTACTGCAGAATTCTTGCCGCCGTGGAAGTCGATGTGAACATACCAGTCTCGTTTGTTCGACTTCGCATGCTTGAACCAGTAGCTGACAAAGTCGTTCAGCTGCTTCTCGTTGAGCGTGTTGGTATACAAACTAGACGAATAGAAAGTCTCGTGCTGTCCAAGGATTAGAATGGATCTCAGAGTTGTAGCAAGCGTGAGGTGGCTTACATAGTCGTACGGATGACCCTGGTCCAAGTTGAGGCCACCACCAAAGTGCTTGATCTGATCGAGCCAGCCTCCTTGCTGCTGCAACTGGAACGTAGCGTTGGTCTTGGCAATGAGCGGTGCAATAGCAGCTTGCAACCCGGCCTTGTCGCCATAGTACAGGCCTTCGAGGTTGATGAAGCGTGGGGTGATGAAGAGACGCATGTTGAGCTCCAACGGCATCTCTTCGGCAAACTCTTGGACGGCCTTGAGACCCGCCAGCGCTCTCTCCTCTGTAGCCCAGCGCACCGCCGCCACGTAGACGGTGAGGGTCTCAGGAACCTCGAACGTCTTGAAGCGAAACTCGGTCACGACGCCCATAGATGAGCCTGCACCACGAATCGCCCAGAACAAGTCAGTGTTCTCGGTTTCAGAGCAGTTGACGATGGTTGAGTTAGCCAGGACGACGGTTGCGCCGACCATCCAGTCCAAAGCGAGCCCCTTGGTATGAGAGCTGACTCCGTACCCGCCGTGAAGAGCATGGCCACCGACACCGACACTAGACCTTATTAGCTCGTACATAGTTTGGGGCTGTTCTTCACATACCCTGGGCAAGTGCCGTGGCTGATCCCCCGCTTTCCCTGGTTGTAGAGCTCCGAGGCAACATGACCCAACCGCGCGCCGCCCTCAACCCTCGCGATACCGGTCTCCGTATCCAGAGTAACCTTGTTCATGCGATCAAGCTCAAGGGTGAGATGACCGTCCTCTCCGCCTAGGCCAAATGATCCGTAACTGTGGCCCCCACATTTCGCGTTCGCCTTCACACCCAGCTTGGTAGCGCAGGCCACGGTATCCTGGACATGCTTAGCTGTTGTTGGCACAGCAATTGCAACAGGAGTGAAGTTGAGTCTGAGGTTGTAAGGCGAGGCATCGAGCTTCCAGTCGGTTGTGCCCGGGGCCGTGGTAGGAACCCCTGAGGCTGAGAGGCACTCGCTGAGCGCCGCGGCTTTCTCAAAGGGGGAGGCGTAAACCACGCCCAAGAGAGCGAGGGCGGCACCCAGCTGCAGCATCCTAGTGGCGTGTTGGTTATAACGTGATTCGAACGGGCTGTGTGACGTGTGTCTGATCCCACCAGTGTGGCGGGAACGTGGGGTCTCCGCGTTTTACTTCTCGCCTGGGGTAGATCGTGGAGATGTAAAGTCTGGGGAGATGCAGGCCGGAGATATACTCAGACGGGATCGGCCGAGACCTTAACGGCAGGCGTTTCCTTCTTACCCTCTTCGACGGATACGCGGTAGAGACCGTAGGGGTGGCGCCATATACGGCGATGGATCGTATGGCGATCTCCCCATGTTTAAATGTTTTTGTTCTTGTGCCCCTGGGCAAAAAAGTCTGCTGAACAAAGTATCGGGTCACTCGAGCGTTTTGCCGAGCAAGGGTTAATTAACTAGGCCGCAACTCGGGAGGCCGGACGGGGGCCAGACGGCTGAGCCCGGGAATGGTCTGCCTTCGAACGTATGAAAAGGAGGCTGAAGCCGGGGTTGCATTCGTAGCCATCTTACGGTTAATCTAAGCACGCAAGGCGTTATTAAAGAAGATCTTCAGAGTTCTTCTTCGCCAAGTCTCACGAGGGATATCGGCCAGTCCTCGATAGGACCACTAGCCTATCCAGGTTGCCAGTTCACGGATTCTCGGGAAGTGCAATATCAAGCTCCCTATCGAGCCGCGGTGGCGGACTCCATGCACCGGCCTATTCGGACCTAGGCATGACCAAGGTCATGGTACGGACTTGGGAGTAAGCAGAGCTACGTCCGTGTAAGCGCGATTGCGGCTGATGGAGATATTATGCTAGGAGCTCGTCTAAGGACAGACGTTCCATTCTGATCTATGGAGACATTTTTCTTGGCGATCGACGAGGGGGTGAAAAAAGGGGAAGCTTCCTGGGTTGTGGTAGTACTCGTCCAGAGTGTGGCTTGCATCTGGACAGCGGGAGGAGGGTTTGTCAACCGCTATAGCCGCGAACATCAACTTTAAGAGGCAAGTCTGGCTGCGCGATAATTAGCATCAGTGACGAAGGGGCATAAATTGCGCGGGTGAAATTAACCGGGGATGGCATGAGATAAAGCGGTGGCGACACGTTGGCCCAAAGGAGATGGAGCACAGAGCAGAGAAGGGTGAGCCACGGTGAGGACGGAGATGGCTTCCAACGGACGGACATTGGGGCAAAGGTGGGACTTCAGAATCGTCAAGATCTTGGGAGGGATGCAAGTTTGGCAGGTGAGGAAGGGGTTGACTGGTGAACCAAGGCTGTGTCAACGCCAGATTGCACACAATTGGCCAATCAGGGGCACGCGTAGTTGGGGTCGTTTGGCCAACTGGGGTTCGGAGGAAAGTGCTTCCCCTCAGGTCAGGTACGAGGTACATCTCGAAAACGAGATGGTGGGGGTGCGTGGGTGGGATCGCTGTGAGGGAAGGAGCTCATGAGGGTTTAATCAGGAAGTCGGGTGGTAATGCGTTCGGCGGCAATTTAGCCAGCGGCGCGAGAACCACTCTGACATGTTTCCATGTTTGGCCAAGCAAAGTTTGGACCACTGCACCGGATTGCTCTTCCGCATCTCTCACGGCTGTCACGGCTACGCTGACTCCATTGGGCTTGCGGAACTCTCCTTGGTCATCGGACAACATTTTATCGCAGGATTTGCCCGACATTGGCCCACGTCCAGTCAAACCGAGGCCTGATGGTCTAATCTACCCAAAACCCGCGCCCAAAATCCACAATCGAGAAATGCTATACCCATCGGATCCTTGTTCGTATGTCTGTTTTTCCATCCCGCATTCCGGGCTTTGCTCCCCGTCAAGCAATGGGCCCTCTGCCAAGTTGCTTGGCACGCAGCCTCAGTGTTGGTCCTGTCTTTGCTGTCTGACTCGTCGAGTGTTTTCCTTCATCTGTTAAGCACCGCTAACCAACGAATTTTGGGGCTGTCTCCTCGTCGAAGATGGTGGTTGAGGTCGCATATGCACATAGAGAGCGTCTCTGATTGGGGCTATGTGCCACACTTGGCGTCGCAGATTCCAAGACCAGCGAGAAGGCTCCAAGGCAGATGAGAAGGCTCCATGAGCCTTGAGTTCAAGGATGGGCTGTGAAATTATTTAAAGATATTCCAAGAGGTCCCTGATGGCATCTGCTCGTGTTACCTCTGCTATTCCATTCCTGATCATTCCACGGATCAGCTCAGTATGGCCGAAGTGCTTGGTATCGCCGCTTCCATTGCCGGGCTGGCGTCTCTGTCAGTCCAGGCCGCCGAAGCCGTCACGAAGTCGAAGGCCAGGACCGTAGCTGTTGAAGAATTGCCACGGAAAATCCAGGGCATCTCAGAAGATCTTCAGGCACTGGAGGAAGCCCGAAAAATCCTGGAGAAGACTAGTGGCGATGACGAAATTCACCTGGAAGACTACAAAGCGATACAAGATGCTTTGAGCTCCCTAGATGCCGAAGTTGCCAGCAGAGGCAGCAAGTCTCGGATCCGAAGCCTGCTGAAGAGCAAAACGACATTACTTCACAAGTTCGATGAAATCGACAGGCTCACAAATCGCGCCCAGTCCCGATTTACCATGTAAGAGCGCTGTCAACTCAAAATTCATGGTTTCTAAGTCAAGACTGCGTAGTACAACAATGTAAATTTGCGAACCTCATATTCCCACCTGAGCACTAACTGACCGGTCCCCGAAATCAGGTCCATGATTGCAGCCAGGGTGGAAACGATGACACAGTTGCTCAAGGCTCTGCCCACTCCAGTTGATCTGCCCAGCGAAATCAGCGAGGTTGTGCACCCAGACAGCAACGCTGAAGCAGCTGTCTCGTCTGCCGAATTTGCGTTCCGCCCCCCAAGACTCTCCGACTGCTCGGTGAGGCACTGCTACTGTTCCTGCCATGCTACTAGGTCAAATGCTTGGAGGTTCTGGGGAATGAAATACACTCCACTCCGGGCGATCTTCCGTGCCTGCGATCAGGAGATATGCTCCGCTAGACGATACCAACTGGCAATCCGTATCCAGTTTTCCCGGCTTGGGATACCGGTTGCGATGCTCATTGGCGGCCAGATCGTCACGGGCACAGCGGGATACTCCTTGAGACCAACGTTTCAAATCTCTCATGTTGTCAAAGCTACTTCACTAGGCTTTGAGATTTTGAGGAGATTGGAGGAAGAGGATATCGATGTACACGAGGCCAAAAAGAGACTGGGGCACCTTTATCGATCGGACCCATCGGCTCGCTTCCACATCAACCCAAACGGCCGGACACATATTCAGGAGCTTATATACAGTGGCCCTTGGGGCGAATACGGCTGGCGGGTTTCTGATCAGATCCGAATTCTGGATCACTTCGTGGCTGATCTTGGGGCGACGTCTGGTATGAACACAGCAGAGTGCGTCCCTCTTAATCCCGAGCCAATATATCACTAACTCCGATGCCAAAGGTTTCTATACGATGTTGCTGGATGGAAAGCCGAAGGTGCTCATGTGGCCCTCGCACGCAGCCTCGTGGGCAACAAGCAGACCTTCCAGGAGGTTGATGAGCCTCTGTTCAGCTTCTGGCCGGACCCGGAGTGGACCCGGGAAGCGCCCATGGAGATGCACGGCGAGCCGCCGGTGAAGGCGACTGACCCATTCTACCTCGATTTTCTCAGAAATGTCACCAAACTCAACGAAGGTATCACGTATTCACCATCGGCATTGTGCTCCATCACTAACACGAGCAGGATTCGGTGGGAGCCATCCTCTGCATTGCGCCATCCTTCACGGAAACACTGTCGCTGCCAAAGCCTGGGCTGAGAAGATTCAAAAGTCTCGAGATAGCCTCCCTGTTAACTTTTTGGGACAGGCGCCGTTGCATATGGCCCTCAGATCCGAGGATCAGACTATCCTTGAGATTCTTGTGAACAAATTTGCCTCACACATTGATAATACTGACAACTGGGGTTTCACACCGCTCATGTACGCCGTGGCGATGGGCTACAGAGAGTCGGCCTCTTTCCTAATCCGCCACGGTGCAAACCTCTCAGTCCGGGTCCGACTGCCAGGACTTTCCGATCCCGGACAAGAATGCGATTTTATTGGGTGTGCTTCTATATGGGGCAGGGCTGACATTGTCTGGGACCTCCTGCAGGATGCCATTCACGCTGGTCATGACGTTGCCCAGCAGTTCTGGAGGGGCCTCGCGGAAACCTTGGACCGGATTCTGTATTCCATTGACCAAAATGACAAGATATGGGTTAAGAGGTTCTGGGATTTCCTCTCCTCGAGCGGCCCCAGAGATGTAAACTTTACATTTGGTGATGGGAAGACTTTGGCTCACTTGCTTCAACTTGCCGAGACAGTTGAGCCGCTCATACAGAAGGGATTTTCAGCGTTGAACCAGCGAGATGGATCCGGCGAACATTGTCTCTTCAACGCTGTCAGGTATCATCACATCCTCGCCACGCTTCTCACCAACGGCGCCGAGCCCAGCATTGCCAACCGCAAGGGGGAGACGGCTTACCACCGCTTGTTTAGCTTGAAGCTTTTCAAGAGGCTCGTGCCGCAATCTCGACAGGCCGCGGCATTGATACCGCATGTAATCTTTCGTTCGTTGCGTCTCTTGCTGCAGCACGATGTTGTTGGGGGAACGCGGCCAATACCATCGGACAACTGTGGCTGTCCGTGTACCGAGAACGGGCACCTCCCACTTGATCATCTCAATCCGCGTTTCCAAGACACGTTTGTGTCTCCGGAAACGAATCCCCTCTGGGCGCTGGAGGCAATATCCGTTTTTGAAGATCACGGCCGAGTGGAATGGGCTCGTCGCTCAATTATATCCTTCATCCGGCGCTCCGAATTCTCGAAACTTGGGATGAAACATACAGACTGTTGCTGCCTGGAGAAATTTCCTTCTACAGAAGAAGAGAGATTCTGGGACACGAGCTCTATCATTCGCCGAGAGCAGCTGATCGAGCAGCTGGAGCAGAAAATGGCTACCTATGCGTCCCAGGCGCTGGACTTGCCTGCTCTAAAGGGGATGCTCGTCTTGATAATGAATGATTCATACCAGGAGACTCTCAGTAAAAGGGCGGAAGAAGCACAGCAGAAGAGAGAAAAACTAGAAGACTTGTGGAGTGCGTCGGAAGCGCCAGTGGTAAGTCCTTGCTACCTAGGTACCTACCTAATAAGTTCATTCTGATTCCAGATCTGTGGGCACTACCCCACGATAGACCGAAACCGAAGTGCCTAAGCTCATCGTGGACTACGAGAACGACACCTACCAGACGAGATTTGATATTTTTCTATCAAACATGAAAAATAATATGATCCACTTTGACTGGGATTTTGGGGAGATCTCTGAGATCAAGGTTGATCCAGCTGAGTGTATGGAGGAGTATGAAAAGTACATGGTGGCGAATCTGAAGGACGGCCACCGCCCCACCGGGGAGCCAATAGCGTGGTTAAAATTGAGATGCCGATGGATGGTGTTGCTCAATGCTATCATGGGTCTGCGCACCATCTACACCAACCATCGGGACCGGAGAGAGAGAGAATCCTCGTCCCAAGAGTGAGTAAGCGGCGAGGTTAGGAGAGTGTCTAGTACGATTGCTGGTGGGTAAATTAAATGTGCGTTCGGGGGCCCGTTCATTATCCAGATTTAAGTCTGACAATTTATGCAGATAGGTACCTAGGTAGGTATACTAAGTATTTACGAAAGACAGAACATTGAAATAGTAGATGATATCAAACAAGTGAGGGAGAGAGAGAGAAAACTTAAACACCATAATAACCGCCATTGGCCCAGCAGGCAGTCGCTGAGCGGGCATTGGAGTACGTTTCGTATTGCGTCGATCTGGCAGCTTGTCAGCATTGAACGGTCTTGGTTTGTCCCATTCCCATTACTAAGTGGGACACAACAACATACCCAACCCAAACAGTCACCTCGGTCCTCATGGTGACATAGTCAACATCCCAGATAGTCTGAGCCGGCTGATTGGCAAAGACAGTGATGGTAGGAACCTGTGGCTCTTCGCAAACCGTCTGAGCAGGAGGGGTGCTACATGTAGTTTTGTCAGCACATAGGCGATCCATGTACCGGGCATCAGTTGCCGCCGAGTCACTTACAAAATCTTGGTAGCCGTATCATATACTAACGCAGTGTCAGCAGACAGACAATATGGGACGTTAGCAAAGGGGAACCAACCTGTCTCGATAGAGGTTCTGCCAGGGATAACTTTGGTAGTAGTTTGGGTAACGGTGTAACTGGTCTGAAGGACGGTGCTGGTGACGGCGGCGATCTTTGCAGGCTCTCGGTTCTCGATGCGGATGATTTCTAGGGATGTAAGTGCCCGTCCAGTCCTCGGGGTCAATCAAAGAAAAACTTACCATTGGAACGTCTTCCACGGCCGCCTCTGCCGCCACCACCCCCACCACCACCACCTCTTCCACCCCCGCCGCCGCCACTGCCTCCGCCTCCCCCCCCTACGGGAACAGTTA
>Ga0247763_1001732_pt1 | contig 12064 bp, 8 predicted proteins | sample UWRJL141409B4_FD_179926 | JGI IMG/M metagenome (GOLD analysis project Ga0247763, IMG submission 179926) | Plant litter microbial communities from Arlington Agricultural Research Station in Wisconsin, United States - UWRJ-L141-409B-4 | ecosystem: Environmental > Terrestrial > Plant litter >...
TGCGACTCGGGCGCGCTCAGGCCGATCCCCAGCGTCGTCACCGAGCCTAGTAACAAACGCTGGATCGGCAGCTCGCGACGCCGTATGCGTATCGCGGTGAGGCCCGTTCGAAACCATGTCGCGGAACGCTCTAACAGGCGGCTCGCGTCCAGTCGTTCCTTCGGTATGGCGCGACCCTGGGTGGCCCTCGCCACCGGATACCTCGTCTTCACGGGCTGCGACTATACAGAGTATCCCATCGAAGCAACGTTCTGTGACGACTGGTGCCGTGTGCTCCGCCGCACCGGCTGTGAACAAGAGCCGGAAAACTGCATTCGTGACTGTGAAAGTTCGCGAGCGAGTGATCGTTGCTCGGCCTTTCAATCATCGCTGCTCGATTGTTATGAAAGTACGGCCGCCGATCGCTTCGAGTGCGTCGGTCAGGGCTTTCAATCCACGGTTCGACCCAGGCCGGAGATTTGCACCGAGCAAAGGCAAGCTCTCATTCGCTGCGAAGTGCCACGAGTGATGGAGTGCGTCGATGCGTGCGAGGCGCTCGACGCGTCCGATCCGTCGCGCACCGACGCCGGCGCTCCGGTCACCACCAGCGACTGTCCGGAGCCGCCCTTTCCGTGCGAGCGGATGTGCTGGGAGCTCGACGCGCGCTTCGGCCGCGGGCGGCCCACCACGCTCAGCGGCCTCGATGCGACCGACGACACGAACCTCGCGGCGATCGGCGAGCCCTACATGCGCTGCGCCCAGGCCCGCGCGGCCGAGTGCCGCGCGGGTGGGGCAGGAGCGGCTGACGCGGGCGCGCCGCAGAGCACGCTGCCTTCCGGGATGTCGCTTGGCGCCGACATGTCGCTCGGCGCCGACGCGTCCGCCGCGGCGGGCGGGGGAAGCGAAGACACCGAAGACATTCCTCCTGCTCTGGCCTCGAGCTGGACGGGCCTGTTCCTCGACTGCGCGGGCTTGCCGCTCGATCTCGAGATGTTCTTCGACTGAGCCGCGGCGGGCCGCGCCGCTACACCTCGTACAGTCGCGTCAAGATCGGGCGCACCTCGCCGAGGCTCGTGTCGAACAACGAGGGCTGCTCGGGATCGGCGAAGACGAGCGCGAAATCGTCGGGCGTGAAGGCTCGCACGAGCCGCGTCGCGAAGGTGTCGCGCAGCAGGCGCACGTAGTAGCTCGTGTCGTAGTCGCGCCTGTCCGCGGCCCTGGGGGCCTCGGCATCCACCTCGTCGGTGCTGCGGGAGAAGAGCGCCGCGCGGCCGCCGCTCGAGCGGTACACGTGCACGCGCTCGCCCACGCGCCACTCGGTGCGCCCCGCCGCGAGCAGCGCCTCGTAGGTGAGCTCGCGCCGCTGACCGCGAGCGGCCAGATATTGCTCCGGGGTCTTCGTGAGGCGGGCGCGTGTCGTCATCTCTGTTGTGGCTAGACCGCGGCGCCTCACCGCCATCACGGTGGCGACAAAGGTGCGTCGCACGGCGGGCACGTCGCCCCGCAGCAATGACCCGAGCGCATCGCGGAGAAACGTGGTTCCGTAGGCCTCGAGTCGGCTCGACCGAAACGCGACGCCGCGCAGCTGCACGCCGCCGGCGTAAGATAGGAGCGCGTAGTTCTTGGGCTCGTGCGACAGCATGGCGGCATAACGCCCGTCGAACTCGAGCTGAACGTGCTCGGGAAGCAGCGCCGCGATCTCACTCACGATGCGCCGCTCGTCGGCCTCGCCGACGCCCTCCGGCACCGAGAAGTAGACGCCGTCGGTGTCGGCCTCGAGCAGCGTCACGCCGCGCTGGGCGAGCTCGCGGCACAGAAAGTCGAGCAGCTCGCGACCGCGCCGCGTCACCTCGTTGGCGGCGTGCACGTCGGAGAAGCGAGTGAGCCCGACCGCCCCGAGGTAGCCGTACGCCGAGTTGACCACGATCTTCATCGCCGCCGAGAGCGCCTCGAGCGCATACCGCTCGTTTGAGCCCGGCGCGAGGCTCTTGGCGCGGCGTTTCGCGTCGAGGCGTTGATCGACCAGGCGCTCGATCAAGCCGAGCAACGCGCCGAGCCGATCGCTCGAGGGCCCGATGCCATACTGACGCATCAGGGATGGATAGAGGCTCGCCACGTCAGCCTTCACGACGCGCTCGGCGACGCCGGTCGAGAAGAGATGGAGGCCCGCCCCCGTGTGCTGCGTGCCATCGCCCTTCGCGGGCGCGGGCAGCGCCGCGCCCGCGCGCAGATAGGCCCGCAGCAGCAACGGGTCGATCACGCCGGTGGCCGGGCCCGCGTCGGCCAGGCGCTCGTAGCGGCGAGGCACCATCTGCGCCAGCGCGAAGGCGGCGCCGCCGAGCACACGAGCGAGCCGCGACGCCTCGAGCACGTCATCGAGCGCGTAGCGACGCACTCGCTCGGGGTCGCTTCGGTAGATATCGTGCACGGCGTGGCCGGGCACATACTCGCGATCTTCGGCGGCGATGCCGAAGTGACGCGCGACCGCCTTCAGGCCGAGACCCGGCAGGTCGCGCGCCGAGAAATCGTGACGGCGAACGGCGTCGAGCGTGTCGATCGCTTCGCGCCCGGGCAACGTGTAGCGCTGGCGCGCTGACGCACCGTCGCCGCTCACCCCGGCCGCGGCGCCGCGCGATGAAGGGCGCAATCCGACACCCGGCGCACGCCCGAGATCGAGCTCGACGCGCAAGCGCCGCGCGCGTTCGAGGAGGAAGGGCAGGTCGAAGCCGTGCAGGTGATGGTTCTCGATCACGTCCGGGTCGAGCTCGCGAACGCGAGCGACCAGCCGCCGCAGCAGGTCGGCCTCGCCGGCGTCACCTGCGGCCGCGACCTCGAGGGTCTCCCGTAGACCGTCAGAGCGGCACAGCGCGATGAGAAACACCCGATCGGTCCGAGCATCGAGCCCGGTGGTCTCGAGATCCAGGGCCAGCCGCACGAGCTCATCGAAGACCATGCCGCGAAAGTAGGTGCGCCCCGTGACGACCAGGTATTGCTCCTCGGGAGGCAGGGCCAGCGCATGCTCGGGGCCGAGCTCGCGCAGGCTGCGGACCTTCGGCCCCAGCCTTCCCCGCGCGCCGGCGAGCACTGCCGCGGTGAGCGCTCGTCCGTCGTCGGCGTCGACCCGAAACCGGAGCTGCCCCGGCCCGCCGAGCTCGACGAAACGCACGGCGCCGCGCAGCGCCGTCGCGCCCTCTGGCACCAGCCTCGAGCCGAGGTGATTGATGAAATCGAGCGACGAGAGCAGCAACCAGGGACGAAACCGCTGCTCTTCACACACCCGTCGCGCTTGGTCGAGGCGCCGCCACACCCGCGCGCGGCCCGTGCTGTCCGCCCAGACCGACACGATGCCGGGCGTCGGGTCCCACCCCCAGAGCGGCTCTCCTTCGTGGCTCACGGCTCCTCCGGCCCGCCCAAACGGCCTTGCGATCCCCGTCGGTCCATTGAATTCTGGTCGTGTGCCTTTACGCGTTTCGAGGGCCCTGATTCTTCCGCCGAAGCTTGTGCCCGAGCGGCGACCGGTCGTCGAAACATGATGGAAGTTGGTAGCGTGTTCCAGTCGGCGGAGCCGCTGCCCACGAGGAGTTGATATTGACCAACCCGGAGTTTCCCGACTTTTCCACCCAGCGCCTGGGCGAGCCCCGCATCAAGTCCCCCATCGCGCTGGGGACGATGAAGAACGACGGGTTCGCTGACTTCGTGCGCGACGACCAGCGCGTCGCCTACGGCATCGAGGTGACGCTCGACCAGGGGGACCAACCCTTGAAAGAGCGCGGGCTGCTCGAGAAGGCCGGCCCCCGTGAGCTCATCTACTTCGATCCGAGCAAGGTGCACGCGGCGATCGTCACCTGCGGGGGCCTCTGCCCGGGGCTCAACAACGTGATCCGCTCCACCGTGATGACGCTCTGGTATCGCTACGGCGTCAGGCGCATCAGCGGCATCCGCTACGGTTACCGCGGCCTCTTGCCGGAGCAGCAGATGCCGGTGAAAGAGCTGAACCCCGAGGTGGTCTCCGACGTGCATCGCTTCGGCGGCACCGTGCTGGGCTCGTCGCGCGGCGGTGGCGAGCAGATCGAGATCATCGTCGACGCGCTGGAGCAGATGAACGTGAGCATGCTGTTCGCGGTCGGCGGGGACGGCACGCAGCGCGGGGCGCAGCGCATCGCCGAAGAGGTCGCGCGCCGCAGGAATCGGGTCGCGGTGGTCGGCATCCCCAAGACGATCGACAACGATCTGAGCTTCGTCGAGCGCTCCTTCGGCTTCGAGACGGCGGTATCCCGCGCGGTCGAGTCGGTCCATGCGGCGCACGTCGAGGCGCGAGACGCCATCGATGGCATCTGCATCGTGAAGGTGATGGGGCGTGAGTCGGGCTTCATCGCCGCCCACACGGCGCTCGCCACGAACGACGTCAACTTCGTGCTCGTGCCCGAGGTGCCCTTCGACCTCGAGGGACCCAACGGCTTCCTCGCGCACCTCGAGGCGCGCATGCGCACCCGGCATCACGCCGTGGTCGTGGTGGCCGAAGGCGCCGGCCAGGATCTGGTATCGGCCAAGGGCAAAGACGCCTCGGGCAACAAGAAGCTCGGCGACGTCGGGATCTACCTCAAAGAACGCATCGCCAAACACTTTGAAGAAAAGCGCTTCGAGGCCACCGTCCGCTACATCGACCCGAGCTACATGATCCGGGCTGCCCCCGCGAACCCGACGGACGCAATCTACTGCGCGCGCCTCGGCGCAAACGCGGTGCACGCCGCGATGTCGGGCCGCACGAGCTGCCTCGTCGGGCTGGTCAACCATCGGCTCGTGCACGTGCCCATCGAGCTCGCCTGTCAGCACCGCAACCGCGTGAGCCCGGAGAGCCCGCTGTGGCGGGACGTGCTGGAGACTACTGGACAACCCAGCATGACGAACGCTCGCTCGAGCTGAGCGGCATGATGGACGCTCGCTCGAGCCCGATGGCATGACAAGAGCCGCTCGAGCCGATGGCATGATGGGCGCTCGCTGGAGCCGAGTGGCATGATGGAAGCTGCTCGGCCCCACCGATCCTGCCTCCGCATGCTTCGGCGTCTCGCCGCGGCGGGCGCGCGGCGGCCGGCCGTTGCTCGAACGTTGGTGCTCGCTGGCCACCGCCGAACCGTTCCGGCCAGCCCGGACGAGCCACCATGGGGACGCAACGTGAGCGCGCTCAGGAGCTCGAATCGTCGTCGCGATGCTGCGCGGCCAGAGCGGGACTTTCGGCGCGCAGCCGGTCGATCAACTCTTTGACATCTGCGCACTGCAGTGCCCGCTCGATGTCGCGCGCCAATGCCCGACCCGGTTCAGATGCCGGCCCGATCGCGCTCTTCACTCGCTCGGCGAGTTGCCGCTTGGCCTCGGCATGCTCCTTTGCGTTTGCGGTTTTCCTCTTGGCGTCTTGCTCGGCTTCCCGCGCCTTTCGTTGCTCCTTCACCTGCCGGTAGAGCTCGCGCCGCCGCAGCTTCGCGGCCTCTTTCATGGCGAGGTGCTTCGGATCCGTCGCGCGTGCAGCCTTGGCGCGCTGATAGGCTTGTCGCCGCAGCTGACGGGCGAGCTCCTTGCGTGAGATGACCTCGCGTACGGCAGCACCCGACGACTCTTCGTTCCCCGCGTCTCCGCCGCTGGCGTCACTGCCGCCGAGAAGCGACAAGCCGAAGCGTTTTCGAGGCTTTTCCATTAGCGAGCTCTCCCCGTAAACAGAGCCCCAGCCATCCGGACGTCTCGAGCTGTCGCCTCCTGGCCCGGCAAACCCTCGAAGCTGAACATGCTGTCAGTGTATCAGGCCTCGGCGACCTCGCGCAAGCGGCTTCGTGCCGCTCACCACCTTGGCGACGAAGTACGGTGACGTCGCGACTGCCTCGAATCCATGCTCCACCACGAGGGCGCCCAGATCGTCGTCCTGGTAGTCGTCGAAGAAGGGCTCGTGCATGTCTCTCGAGAACTGCCCGAGCGCTGGCGTCAACTCCGGTGAGTCGCTCGGTTGCGCCGCGTCTTCCAGTACCAGCAGGCCACCGGGCACCAGCACCCGACGCATCTCCGCGATCGCGCTGCGACGCACGCGCCGCGGCAGCTCGTGCAACATGAAGACGCTGGTCACGACGTCGAAGCTGCTATCTGGGAACGGCAGACTCACCGCGTTCGCCACGTCGATCTCCGGTGGGTGATTCGTGCCGAGCCGATCGCTGTCGAGCAGGTCGCGCGCGTAGCTCACATACCAGGGGCTCAGATCGACTCCGCTCAGTCTAGAGCCAGGCAACGCGCTCGCGGCCTGCAACAGGAAGCGGCCGGTGCCCGCGCCGACGTCGAGCAGTCGAACCTGCGCTCGCGGCTTGCGCCGAACGACCTCCGCCAGGGCTTGGCGTCGCATCACGTCTGCCATGCCGACGAACAGCAGCTCCACACCGAGGTCGTACAGCTTCGCCGAGTGCTGGCTGAAGTAGCCGTCGGTTTGCCAGTGGAATGTGCGGCGGTAGTAAGCGGGATATGCGGCGAGGTCCACGTGCGCAGGCAGATCACGATGATTGCGCGCACCGATGCGCCCGAGAATGCGCGGCGCGTCGAGCAGGAAGCGCGGTACGTTGCCCGCGTATCTGGCGAACGGCACGTCGAACAGCAGCGCAGGGGGATAGACTCCGCGACGGGCATTGTCGAAATCTGTCTCGAGCAGCTTCCAGTAGCGGCCGCGCACGGCGTGCTCGAGGGCGCGGTTGCGCTCGGGAACGTCACGGCGCGCCGCGAGGCGCGCCACCTGCGAGACCAGGCGATGGCCTCCGATGAGCGGCAAGCGCACCGCCTCGTGCAGGGCCACGTAGCGCGCCCAGTCGAGTAGCGCGCGGGGCTCGAGCACCGCGTCGCGCGGGAGAAGATTGCGGGGCAGAAGAGCGCCCCCGGGGGGCAAGAGTCGAGCGTCGGACACAGTCTGCATCTCTGACTTGGCATAGGGCGAGGGCAGGGTCATGCAAGGGTCGCCGGGGCTGACCGTATCGAGCTGAACGCTGCCGTATCGAGGCGTCCCGCTCGATATCGAGCTGAACGCTGAGCTCCGCGACGTGATGCTACGCGTCGGCGCGAGGCTGCCAGCTGCCGGCGCCTGGTCGCTCCTCGAGGGCGCGTGCTCCACGAGCGTGTCGCACGGCGGCGAGCGACGGCGAGCGACGCACCGCTCCGTCGCTCCGCAGTCGCCCGTAGGGTGTGTGGTGCTCTCGGTCGACCTCGACCTCGACGGCGGCGGTGGGCGGCAATGCGCCCGCACGGAGCGCGCGGTGCCACCCGCGGCAGCTCGCCGGTGCGGTTCGAAAGGACCGCAGCGGTCGGTCTGCCCCCACGACGGCTGCGCGCATTTCCCGGCCGGCTCCCGAGGCGAGTTCCTGTTGTCCGTGACTGGAACGCCTTCGTCGACGTCGGTCGCGTGCTCGGTGGCCAACGCCGCGGGCAGCGCGCGAGACCGCTCTCGACCCGCGCGGAGCGCGGCGCGCCCCTGAGAATCGCGAGCCAGGGGTAAGGCGGCCACGAAGCCGCCGCATATCGGACGCCAACCCAAGCGATCTAGGCACGCACTCGCGCGGCAGCGCGCCGGACGGTGTCAAAAAATCACAAAACAAAACGCGGCCCCCTCCCGAAGGCGGCCCCACTTGCTCAGGGTGGGAACCACTTTCGGGAGAGTGCCGCGGCCGACCAACCGGCATTTCCCTTTGTCTCAGCTTTTCAGCGCGATTAACGTGCTCGGGTCAACGCGCCGAACGACCAATTAGGGGAGGACCTCTCTGTGATATAGGGTGAGTGGTCGCCGGTTTGATTTCCGTGCACCCAAATCTCACTCAATCACAAAAATCGTGATTGTCCCCCGACGGGGGTGCGGAACCGCCTGCAAGCCGCCAGACTCCCGCGCCGTGCCAACCGTACAGCTCAGGCGATCCAAGAACGGCCAGCAGGTCGCTAGTCGTCGTGACTTCTTACCCACCACGCGCGAGGACATGCGTGCGCGTGGGTGGGATGAACTCGACATTCTGATCGTCAGCGGCGACGCCTATGTCGATCATCCCGCCTTTGGCCCCGTGCTGATCGCGCGCTTCCTCGAGCGTCGGGGCTTCCGTGTCGGGTTCATCGCGCAGCCGGACTGGCAGGGCCCCGAAGCGATCGCCCGCATGGGCCGCCCGCGCCTCTTCGTTGGCGTGAGCGCGGGCAACCTCGACTCGATGCTGAACAAGCTCACCGCACAAAAGAAGGTGCGCGGCGAGGACCAGTACAGCCCGGGCGGGGAGACCAACCGGCGTCCCAATCGCGCGACCATCGTTTACTCGAACCTGTGTCGGCAGGCGTTCCCGGGCTTGCCCATCGTGCTCGGAGGCATCGAGGCGTCGCTGCGGCGCATCGCGCACTACGACTACTGGATGGATCAGCTGCGCCGCTCGATCCTGCTCGACAGCAAGGCAGACCTTCTCGTGTTCGGCATGGGCGAGCGCCCGGCGTGGGAGATCGCGCGGCGCCTGGCAGCGGGCGAGCCCGTGACGGCGCTGAGCGACGTGCGCGGCACGGCGCACGTGCTGAAGAACCCGAAGGAGTGGCAGCCGATCGCCGCCGACCCCAGCCGGTTCGTGACCGACGGCAAGGTGGTGGTGCTCCCGTCGTTCGAGGAGCTGCAGGCCGACAAGCTCGCGTTCGCGCGCATGAGCGGGATGTTCCAGAAGGAGACCAACCCCGGAAACGGGCGACCGCTCTTGCAGGTGTTCGGCGACCAGGCCGTGTACTTCAACTCGCCCGCGGCGCCGCTCGACGAGGCGGCGATGGATGAGCTCTACGACTTGCCATTCGCGCGCGCGCCGCACCCCGAATACGAGGCCACCATCCCGGCGTTCGAGACCGTCAAGCACTCGATCGTCACCATGCGCGGATGCTTCGGCGGGTGCAGCTTCTGCAGCATCACCGAGCACGAGGGCCGCGTGATCCAGAGCCGCTCGGCGGAGAGCGTGCTGCGCGAGGTGCGTGCGCTCTCGCGCATGGCCGACTATCGCGGCGTGATCAGCGACATCGGCGGCCCCACCGCCAACATGTACCAGATGCGCTGCAAGAGCGAGCACATCGAGACGGCGTGCCGGCGCCTCTCGTGTGTGCACCCGAAGATCTGCGAGAACCTCGTCACCGATCACCAGCCGCTCATCGATCTGCTCCGGCGAGTGCGCGAGGAGAAGACGGTCAAGCGAGCCTTCATCGCCTCCGGCATCCGCTACGATCTCGCGAACGAGAGCCCCGAGTTCATCCGCGAGATGGCTGCCTACCACACGGGGGGGCAGCTCAGCGTGGCGCCCGAGCACAACGACACCGGTGTGCTCGACAAGATGAAGAAGCCGCCGATCGAGCACTATGAGCGATTCGCCCAGGCATTTTGTCAGGCCAGCGAGGATGCGGGCAAACAGCAGTACCTGATCCCGTACCTGATCACGGGGCATCCTGGGTCGGGCGTGACAGACACGATAGCGCTCGCGCTCTATCTCAAGCGCAACCGGCTCAAGCCGCGCCAGATTCAGGACTTCATCCCGACGCCGATGGCGATGGCGACCGCGATGTACTACTCGGGTCACGATCCCTTCACGCTCGAGCCCGTGCACACGGTGCGCTCCCTGCGCGAGAAGCGGCAGATGAAGGCGCTCGTATTTTACTGGGACGAGCAGCACTGGCCGCTGGCGCGCGAGGCGCTGCGGGAGGCCGGCAGGCGTGATTTGATCGGCAACGGCCCCGACTGCCTGGTGCCGAGCCCTGGACCAAACGAGGGCTTCGAGCGCGCCAGGCCCGCGGCGCAGCCGCATCAGCGCGGGGCCGCTGGCGGCGCGGTTCGCCCGAAATCACCGGAAGGCCAGCGCCAGCGAGGGGGGCGTCGGCACGGGCCTGGACGCCCCGACGCGCGACGAGGCCTGCCACCCCAGCGCTGACGGCGCCCTGGCGGGGCCGGTCAGCGCTGGTGCATGCAGCGTCAGGAGAGGTCAGCTGTCGGCAGCGCCTCAGCGCGGCCGCGGTATCGGCAACGGCTCGGGCTGGGGCTCGTAGTCGTCGAGCGGCGGACGGCACACGCCGCCCGGCTCGGGCTCGGGGAAGCCGGGACCCGGCACGTCGCCGGGCCCGGGCAGAGCGATGTCAGCCGCGCCACGCGCCAGCTCGACACCGGCATCCGGCAGCGGCTCGGGCTCGCCCCCGGGCTCGCACGTCGGGCACTCTTCCTCGAAGTACACGCACCCGTCGCCGCATTGAACGAAGGGCCACAGACACTCCGTCGCGGGCGGGCCGTCGCGGTTCTCTTCGAGCTCGATGGGCAGCTCTTCGATACGCCGAGCCAGGTACCCAGAGAGCGCCTCGTAACGCTCGTCGTCGCCACGGCGTAGCATGCCGTTTCGAGACAGGAGCGCGTAGGTCTGGTCGAGCATCGAGATCGGATTGGCGGCGATGAAGTCATCGATCATCACCTCGCAGGTCGCGATCAGATCGGCCCAGCACGTGGGGTCGCTCTGGCAACCGCTCGCGAGCAGGCTCCCGCCAGCCAGCTCGACCTGCGGGTACCAGTCCTGTCCGAGGCTGATGTCGACCGAGTAGGGCAGGTGCTGGAACTTGCCGTCGGCGCGCTCCATCAACACGAAGTTGTTCGTGTTGTGAAGCGCATCGTCGCCGGTGGCGAGGATCCACGACAGGCACTGGAAGCGATGAAAGGCATCCCAGTCGAGCCAGTCGGAGAGCCCTGCTTTGAAGCCGGTGCCTTGCTCGGCGCCGACGACGGCCGCCTCGAAGTCGTTCGCTCGTGCCGGGTCGCACTCGCTGAACTGGCAGTTCTGGGGTTCAGCGAAGGCTCCGAAGCCGAAGTCGCCTGCGAACTCCCACATGTTGACGCAGCCCCCGTTCAAGTCGGCTTCGCGCTGCTTGCAGAACGCGGGCTTGTACGACTCGACCACCACGTACGGCACGCTGATCTCGGGACCCCACACCGAGCTCTGCACCCAGGCGTAGTTGGCGCGCGGAGCCGGATAGCCGAGCTTCGCGTACAGATCGAGCGTGAGCTTCTCGCGGAAGATGCTGCCCACCACGGCGTTGTTCAGCCGCATGTGCTTCACGCCTCCGATGCGGTTGCCCTCGATGAACTCGTCGGAGTCGATCTTGAAGTTCGGCAATGACTCGGTGGTCCATGCTCTGCCCGTGGACTGTCCCACGAGCTTCACCTGCACCTTGCCGAAGTCGGCCGTCTTCGGGCTCTCGCCGGCGGTCGTCACCAGCAGGTGGTCGACGAAGGTGGGGCCGTCGACGACGACGCCGCCGCCGCCCGGCGTATACAGGTCGTCGTTGACGACGGGCCCGGGGAACGGGCCGCCTCCGCCGCCGTAGGGCAGGTTCATGACCTCGAGCTGCTCGTCAGAGACCAGGAAATAGTAGCGATTGCCCGCCTCGCCCAGCACATCGACCGCGAGCGCCTCGGGGTCGGTGTCGATCGTCGGCAGACCGTCGTCGGGTGGGTCCTCGCCGGCGTCGGTCGGCGCAGGTGGCGTTCCCGCGTCGGTCGGCTCTTCCTCGGGAGGTGTCGAGGGGGCGCCCGCGTCACCGCGTGAAGGGAAGATGTACTGCGTCTCGTAGAAGTTCTCGGTACCGCAGCTGGCGGCCGCGAGCCCCATCCCGAGCAGGATGAAGGGAAGACGGGCGGATGACCCGCGCAGCGATGGGCGGCGACGGGGTGCGAAAACCTGCTGTCGACTCATGGGGTCGGGGCTCCTGGGCGGCGATGTGCGGCCTCCTGTGCGCCCGTGCAACGCTCGTGCCCAAAAAGCCCCAGCCAAATTTGGCTAGATCATACGGCCACCACGACATGGGATGTTGCTTCAGTGGCACACTGTTGCCTTGGGCTTGGCACAATGAGTTTCACCCTGATTCACAGGAGGGCCCGGATGCGCTCGCTCGCTGGCCTACATGTTTGCCCAATGTGGCCGCGTGTCGGCCCGAAGGCGAACGGTTTGGGTGTGCCCGATCGAGCTCGCCCACGACGGCTGCCGCTGACGGCGGCCCCTGGGCTCCGTCACTCCGGAACGATGCGGTACACGGCGCC
>Ga0247763_1001733_pt1 | contig 12063 bp, 9 predicted proteins | sample UWRJL141409B4_FD_179926 | JGI IMG/M metagenome (GOLD analysis project Ga0247763, IMG submission 179926) | Plant litter microbial communities from Arlington Agricultural Research Station in Wisconsin, United States - UWRJ-L141-409B-4 | ecosystem: Environmental > Terrestrial > Plant litter >...
CCGCGCGGCACGCGCGAGCGGATGAGCAGCTGAGACAGCACGAGCAGCCGCCGCGTCGCCTCGTCTTTCCGGCTCGGCAGAGCATCGAGCGCCCGGAGCGCCGCGGCGCCGCCGATGCGCGCCAGCGCTCGAAGGGCTTCGCGCTGGAGCACCGCGTCGGGGTCGACGAGCGCGCGGACCAGGGCTGCTTCGGCGCGTGCGCTCGCGTGCCGCCTCAGACCCCATGCCGCGCTCAGCCGGGTGTCGCGGGTCTCGGCCCCATAGAGGAGCACGGTCGCGAGCGCCTCGGCGGCGTGGCCCGGTGCCGCGCCGTTCGCGAGCGCCAGCACGGCGCGCTTGCGGCTCAACCCCGCGGGAGCCTCGCCCTTGCGCGACAGCAGCGCGCCCACCGCCTCCACGTCGCGCACGTCGAGCCGCCACGGGCCGGAGGCGCAGCCCGCGGCGTCTTCGCGCAGGATACTGGACAACTTCGTAGACAGCTCGATCATGGCACTCCGTTCGAGGCAGGGCTCTTCGATGGGCAGCGTCGTATCGGCCGGCGCCGAGCTCCCCGAGGGCTCGCGGGCTCTTCAGCAGCGCGACACCGAGCAGTGGTTCTCGATGTCGTTGCCCTGGCTGGGGGTGAGGTTCACGCTGCCCTCGTTGATGGATCCGATGCCGTCGCCGTCGGAGTCGTCGCCCATCAGGTTGGTGATGTCGCCGGCGTGCGACAGGCCGAGGTAGTGGCCCACCTCGTGGCCGAGCAGCACCCCCATGAGCTGGTCGCTGTTCTTCAGCTCGAGCACCGCGCCCGTGCGGCCGCTCGCGTCCTTGTCGCAGGGTCCGTCCACGTTGCTCCAGCCGCCCGCGTCGGTCACCGAGGTGACGAAGAAGACGTCGATGCCGTCGTTCGGGCCCGAGTAGGCCTCTGTCAGATCGGTGGCCTCGCTGGCGTCGACCACGGTGAAGCCGCCGGCTTCGTCGCTCGGGATGTAGCGCCAGAAGAGCTTGCGAATCCCGAACCCCACCTGCGAGTAGAGCTCGCGGGTCACGTCGATTCCAGCTTGCATTCTCTGCGCGTTGGCCTGCGTGAACTCGCCCGAGAAGTCTGGCTCGTGACCGACCAGGAACAGGCACAGGTTGCAGCACGGACCCTGGACCCGAGCGAGGTGGCGCTTCAGCGAGAGCCGGCGCTCCATCCGCCCCCAGATGTAGCCGAAGACGTGGCGGCGAACGGAGATTCGCCCCGACAGATCGAGGCAGTGCTCTGCGACGTGGCGGACGCTCGTCATCGTCGCTCCATTCAGCCGAGCACGACCAGGATGGGAATGGCGCCGAGCCCCCCGTCGAGCGGGGCGAGGGCCTTGCCGAGCACGGCGCCGAACGCACGCTGCGGGTCGTTGGCGCGCATCGCGTGGCCAGGGGTCGGCGACGTGGTGAGCAGATCGCCGACGCGGATAGCCGCCCAGCGTGCGTCGACCTTGCAGGTGACCTTGCCGGCCAGCGCCACGGGCGATCGATTGTCGCTCGGGCCGTTGCGGTCGAGGATGATGCCGGGGCGGAACGGCCCGGCGCCGGAGATGACCCCAGCGACGCGCGTGTCGTATGGATCGCTGCTCGGCATCAGGTCGCCGTCGGGCCCGATCACCATCACTGTGCCCGGCGTCGCGTCTGCCCGGCAGGCCACGCGGAACTCTTCGGCGCAGTCACCGCCGGAGAGCAGGATGTCGCCGCTCGACCCGTTCAGGTGGATCGTCTCTTCGCCGGCGCCGTTGCGTACGATGATGTCGCCTTCGTTGCCATCGGCGCCCACATAGAGCGCTGCGTTGTTGCTGTTGAAGTGAAATACATCGCGGCCCGCGCCATCACGGACGATGACGTCGCCTTCGTTGCCGCTAGCGCCGACGTAGAGCGCGGCTCTGCTGCCGTCGAAACGGAATACGTCGCGCCCGGCCCCGTCGCGAACGATGATGTCGCCCTCGTTGCCCTCGGTGCCGACGTAGAGGGCTGCGTTGCTGCCGTTGAGGTGGAAGGCGTTCCTGCCCGCGGAGTCGCGAACGATGATGTCGCCCTCGTTGCCCTCGGCGCCGACGTAGAGGGCTGCGTTGTCGCCGTCCAGCCGGATCACCTCCTGGTTGTCCGCATCGGCGACCCTGACCTCGCCCGCGTTGGCGTTGGCGCCGAGGCGGATCGAGGCGGCGGCGCCGTTCACGCGAAAGGCATCGGCGCCGGCGGAGTCGCGCACGACGAGGTCGCCCTCGTTGCCTTCGGTGCCGATGTCGACGGACGCGCCCTGACCCCTGGCGCGGATGGCGTCGCGGCCGGCGGCGTCGCGCAGCGTGACGGAGCCGGCGAGATCCGGGCTGCCCAGCACCAGCGAGGCCTGGCTCGGGTCGATGCTCGCGACATCTTGCAGGGTGCCTGCGACCGAAAGAGCGATGCTGAGCCCGCCGTCGACCCCGCCGAGGCGGACCAGTGCAGAGCCGCCGGCGTCGTAGAGCGTCGCCTCTGCGGCCGCCGCGTCGAGCTCGACCCGGGTGTTGCCTGCCGCGTCGCGTAGCCGCAGCGTCCCGTCCTTGCCGTTGCCGCCGGCTTCGACGTCACCATCGTTGGAGTCGAGGCTGATGGTCACCACCTCGGAGCTGTCCGATATCTCCACCAGATTAGAAAACTGTTCCGCCATGGTGCTTCTCCGGGCGACTCGCGAGCGGCCGAGCTACGGCTCGCCACGCGCCTTGCGCACGGCCCCGCGCACATGCCCTGCTGCACGTGCCCTGCCGCGCGACCCCAGCGCTCGAACCTCACCGATCGAGCGCAGCGGCTCTCTTCGCCTCCAGTCCATTGACGTCGCGGAGGTCACCTTGTCGCCGGGCAATCGGCGCAGCCGCGCGCCAGAGCCTCGGCGGCCCTCATCCACACTGCGCGGATGCGGAACAGTGGCCGCAGTTGCGGCAGGGCCGCGCGGTGTTGCAGCGCCCGGTCGCGTCAGCGTTCAGCGAGCCGTCTCTCGCGCCCTCTTCTCGATCGACGCGAGCAGCTTGTCGTAGGGTTCCTGGAACTTCTTCACGCCGTCGGCGACCAGCTCGGCGGTGATCGCCTCGAGCGAGATGCCCGCCTTCGCGAGATCATCGAGCACCTGGATGGCTCCCTCGACGCCCGAGAGCAGGCTCGGACGATGTCGCCCGTGGTCGCGGAAGGCGGCCAGCGTCTCGGGGGGCATGGTGTTCACCGTCTCGGGGCCGATCAGCTCCTCCACGTAGAGCACGTCGCTGTATTGCGGGTTCTTCACGCCGGTGCTGGCCCACAGCACGCGCTGGGGCCGCGCGCCCTTGGCCAGGAGGGCTTGCCAGCGCGGGCTCGAGAAGATGCGGCGATAGCTCAGATAAGCCAGCTTCGCGTTGGCGATGGCGACCTTGCCGAGCAGAGCCTCGAGCGCGGCGCGCTCGGCGCCGCTCGCCCCTTTGGCCTTCTTCTCGATGGCCGCGTCGGCCGCGGTGTCGATGCGGCTGACGAAGAAGCTGGCGACGCTGGCGATGGCTTGGATGGGCTCACCGCGCGCGAGCCGTGCCTCGAGTGCCTCGACGTAGATCTCCGCGACACGCTCGTACACGGAGCGCGCGAACAGCAGCGTGATGTTCACGTTGATGCCTTCGCCGAGCAGTGTGGCGATCGCGGGCAGCCCCTCGGGCGTGCCCGGGATCTTGATCATGAGGTTCGGGCGATCCACCTCGCGCCAGAGGCGGCGCGCCTCTTCGACGCTGCCGTGCGTGTCGTGCGCGAGATCGGGCGCGACCTCCAGGCTCACGTAGCCGTTGAGGCCGGCGCTCGACCGATACACGGGCGCGAGCAGGTCGGCCGCGGCCTGGATGTCGCGAACGGCGACGAGCTCGAACAAGCGCTTGGGGCTCAGCCCGCGCTCCTTCGAGAGCTCGTCGGCGATGATGCTGGCGTACCCCTTGTCTCCCTCGATCGCTTTCTGAAAGATGGCCGGGTTCGAGGTGATGCCGCCGAGGCCGTCTTCACGGATGAGGCGCGCGAGCTCGCCGCTCTCGATCACGCTACGTCGCAGATAGTCGAGCCAGACAGACTGGCCGTAACGCCGCAGCGCTGCGACGGGGTTGTCGTTGTTCTCCGGATGAGATTTCGTGTCCATTGGCTCCCTTCCTCCTTCTCCAGCTAGCGCTCGCGACGCCGATCGGGAAGGCGTGCGCTGCGCCCCAGTTTGCCTCGCGGCGCTCGGCCCCGATCCCTCCGAGCAAGGCCGTCGACGAGGCCGCGCCCACGCCTGGGAGGTCCCTCGCGCGCGGACGGCCCGCCCCCGATGTCGTGGCCGAACCCCCCGTCGCGAGCCGCCTCGCGCGATTCGCCTTGCCTCCATCCGCGCGGGCAACGAATGCTGGCTGCCAGACCGCACCACCTCCTCGACAAGCCCATGAAACAAACCCAATCCGACGCCCTCGTGCTCTTCGGCGCCACCGGCGACCTCGCCTACAAGAAGATCTTCCCCGCGCTCTACGCCATGGCGCGGCGGCGGCACCTCGACGTGCCCGTGATCGGCGTGGCCAACTCGCCCTGGACGACCGAGCAGCTGGTGGCGCGCGCCAAGGAGAGCATCGAGCGCAATCGCCCCGTCGACGCGCAGGCGCTGAGCGACGTCCTGCATCGCCTCCAGTATGTGCAAGGCGACTACACGGATGGGGCGACCTACGCCAAGCTGCGGCGCGAGCTCGGTGGGGCCACGCATCCGCTGCACTACCTGGCCATACCGCCCAGCTTGTTCGAGACGGTGGTCGACGGGCTGGCGCGTGCCGGCTGCGCCGAGAGCGCGCGCCTGGTGCTGGAGAAGCCCTTCGGGCGCGACCTCGCGTCGGCGCAGGCGCTCAATCGCACGCTGCATCGCGTGTTCGACGAGTCTGCCGTATTTCGCATCGACCACTACCTCGGCAAGGAGCCGGTGCAGAACCTGATGATGTTCCGCTTCGCCAACGCCTTCCTCGAGCCGATCTGGAATCGCAACTACGTCGAGAGCATTCAGATCACGATGGCCGAGAGCTTCGGCGTGCAGGGGCGCGGCCACTTCTACGAAGAGGCGGGCGCCATCCGCGACGTGATCCAGAACCACATGCTGCAGGTCGTCAGCCTGCTGGCGATGGAGCCGCCGCTCACCACCTACGCCGAGTCGATCCGCGACGAGCAGGTGAAGGTCTTCCGCGCGATCGGCCCCCTCCGCTGTGAAGACGTGGTGCGCGGCCAGTTCCGCGGCTACCGCTCCGAGCCCGGCGTCGCGCCCGACTCTCGGGTGGAGACCTTCGCCGCGATGCGCCTGAACATCGAGTCGTGGCGCTGGGACGGCGTGCCCATCTTCATCCGCGCGGGCAAGAGCCTCCCGGTCACCACCACCGAGGTGCTGGTGCGCCTGAAGACCCCGCCGCTCAAGAAGCTCGGCCTCGAGAAGAACAACTACCTGCGCTTTCGGCTCAGCCCCGACGTGACCATCGCCCTCGGCGCCCAGGTGAAGAAGCCGGGAGACCGCATGGACGCCGAGCCGACCGAGCTCGAGGTGATGCACAGGGCCGATGGCGAAGAGATGGACGCCTACGAGCGCCTGCTCGGCGACGCCATGCACGGTGACGGCACGCTGTTCGCACGCCAGGACGGCGTCGAGGCTGCCTGGGCCATCGTGCAGCCCATCATCGGTGGCGACACGCCACTCTACGAATACGAGCCGGGCACGTGGGGTCCCGCCGAGGCGACCGCGCTCGCCGAGGGCGTCGGGGGCTGGAGCTGCCCGGCGGGGTGACCGCGATGCGGGCGCGGGCGGCGTGTGCTCTCGCGGCGAGCGTCGCGATCGCTGTCACGCCTGCGGTCGCGCGAGCGGAGGGCCACGGCGCTTCGGCAGCCTCGACCGAGGCCACGCCGCTGGCGGCCGGGTCGATCCCGCCACGCTACGACGTGCCCTCCGAGTGCCCGAGCCGCGCCGAGTTCGACGCGACCCTGCGCGAGCGGCTGCCGGCGACGCTGCGAGCCTACGCGCTCGCGGGCGAGCTCGCTGTCAGCGTTCGACGGCGCGAGCCAGGAGGCGAGGCCGCGCCCCGTTACGCGGGCGAGCTCCGCGCGCTCGCGGTCGTGCCCGGCGAAGCGCGCCTGGTCGAAGGGGCGAGCTGCGCCGAGGTGCTCGAGGCGTTGACGTTGATCGCCGCGCTGAGCCTCGAGCAACTGGCGCTCGCGGAACCAGCTCCTTTCCCGCCCGGGCCCCCTCCGCCCGGGCCCTCTCCGACCGATCGCTCGCCCCCCGAGCCCGCGTCGCCGGTGGAGCCGAGCGTGCGGCGCCCCGCGCTCGGACCCATCGCCTTCGTCTCGTGGCAGAACGCTTCGGCGCCGTCCGTGTCGTTCGACCTCGGCCTCGGCGTGGTCGCGAGCTTTGACGAGCACCCGCTCTCGCCGTGGCTGCTAGTGGGTGCCTACTGGGGCGGCAGCGATGAGCCGAGCCTGCCGGGCCTCCAGCAGAACGCGCGCTTCGACCACTTCTCGTCGCTCATCGTCGCGTGCGCGTGGCGTCTCCCACAGCGAGGAGCGCTCGCCGTGCGACCCTGCATCGACCTCGACGTCGGAGCGTTGCGCGGCGAAGGCAGGCTCGTCGGCAGCGCGACCCGGCGCACCACGCTCTGGCTGAGCACCGGCGCCGAGCTGCGCGCCAGCATCACCCTCGGCGAGAGCGTCGAGCTCGGTGCACAGGCCGCGATCGTGCTGCCGCTCTGGCGGCCGCGCTTCTACTTCTTGCCCGAGATCACCGCCTTTCAGGTCGAAGCCGTGGGCTTTCGGGGCGGCGCGTTCGCCAGCGCGCGCTTCTGAGCGCCCTAGCTCTAGTATCTCGTGCCCCAAGTTCGTGCCGGGTTCGCCGCACCCCGCTGCGCTGTGAAGGGCGCGTCGAACCCGGCACGATGGGGCACTCTGCACTCGGTACTTCCTCTACACTGGGAGAAACCCGGCGCGGACTTCGGGTTTCTCCTACTGGCGCGGCGCCGGCACGATCGGCGGATTGCGCTCGCCGAACTGACCGTTCAGATACGGATAGTAGGGATACGGCGGCGCGACATGGCTCGCCGCGTCGAGGCGAGCCCGCTGCTCGTCGCCGAGCACGAAGCCCACGGCGCCGAGGTTCTGCGCGAGCTGCGCCTCGTCGCGCGCACCGATCAGCACGCTCGTCACCGTCGGTCGCGACAGCAGCCAGTTGATCGCCACCTGCGGCACCGTCTTGTCCGTCTCCCGAGCCACTGCCTCCAGCGCGTCGATTACGCGAAACAGGCGCTCGTCGTCCACGGGCGGCGCCCAGCGCGCGGTCTCGCGCAGCCGGCTGCCCTCCGGCAGCGGCCCACCCCGCCGCAGCTTACCCGTCAAGCGACCCCAGCCGAGCGGGCTCCAGACCAGCGCTCCCACGCCTTGGTCCTGAGCGAGCGGCATCAGCTCCCACTCGTAGTCGCGCCCGACCAGCGAATAATACGTCTGGTGCGCGACGAAGCGCTCGAGGCCGTGCCGGTCCGCCGCGGCGAGCGACTTCATCAGCTGCCAGCCGGAGAAGTTCGAGGCCCCGATGAAGCGCACCTTCCCCGAGCGCACCAGGTCATCGAGCGCCGACATCACGCTCTCCACGCGCGTCATCGAGTCGAACTGATGCAGCTGCAACAGATCGATGTAGTCGGTGCCGAGCCGCTCGAGCGCGCGCTCCGTCGCGCGCAGCAGGTGGTGCCGCGAGGCGCCCACGTCGTTCGGACCCTCTCCCGAGCGCAGCGAGATCTTCGTCGAGACGATCGCCGCCTCGCGCCGCCCGCGCAGCGCCGCCCCGAGCACCCGCTCCGACGCCCCATCCGAGTACACGTCCGCCGTGTCGAACAGAGTCACCCCACGATCGAGGCACAGATCCACCATCCGCCGCGCCTCGCTCTCGCCCGTGTTGCCCCAGGCCCCGAACAGAGGCCCCTGCCCACCAAACGTGCCTGCCCCGAACCCCAGCACCGGCAGCCGAAACCCCGACGACCCCAAGAATCGATACTCCATCGCCTCTCCTTTGCGGCGCCGAGCGCGCTGCACCTCACACCTAAGGCCGTTCCGCCGCGCCTGGCCATCCGCTAGGCTCTGCACACACTTTCAACGAATCGTTGAAAATATGGATCACCTCGCCGACCTGAGCCTCTTCCTCCGCGTCCTCGACGCGGGCTCCATCAGCGCCGCCGCCCGCCGCTCCGGCCTCTCGGTGGCGGTCGCGAGCCAGCGCCTCAAACGCCTCGAACGTCAGCTCGGCGTGCGCCTCTTCCATCGCACCACGCGCCGGCTCGAGCCCAGCAGCGAGGGCGCCTGGCTCGCCGAGCGAGGGCGCGCCTCGATCGAGACCATCGAGGCCCTCGCCGACAGCCTGCGCCAGGCCGCCAGCGACGTGCGCGGCACCCTGCGCGTCAGCGCCTCCGCCTCCTTCGGTCGCTTGCACCTCGCGCCGCTGTTACCCCGCTTCCTCGCCCAGCACCCGCGCCTCGCCCTCGACGTCGACTTCAGCGATCAAATTGTCGACCTCATCACCACCGGCACCGACGTCGCCATCCGCATCGGCGCCCTCCAGAACTCCAGCCTCGTCGCCCGCCGCCTCGCCACCGATCGACGCGTCCTGTGCGCCTCGCCCGACTACCTGCGCCGCCGCGGCACCCCGCTCGCGCCTGCCGACCTCACCCAGCACGACTGCCTCCTCCTCCGCGGCGGCCCCGCCCCCAAGGGCCTCTGGCGCCTCTCCGACGGCAAGGGCGGCCACGTCGCCGTGCGCGTCCAGGGCCGCATCGAATCCAACCTCGGCGACGCCCTGCGCGAAGCCGCCCTCGCCGGCATGGGCATCTCCCAGCACTCCACCTGGCACGTCTGCGAAGACCTCCGATCAGGCCGCCTCGCCCTCGTCCTCCCCGATCACCCACCCCCCGACGCCGCCATCCACGCCCTAACCCCCCAGCGCCGCAAACCCGCCCGCGTGCGCGCCTTCATCGACTTCATGGCCGCGCGCTTCGGCACAAACCCACCCTGGGAGCACCCCTAGCATCGCGCCCGGCGCAAAGAGGAGAAGGAGATGCCCACCCCGGCGACAAGCTCGGCCGCAGCGGCCTTCGCATGTCGCCCGCCCCTCCCAAGCATCCGTCCTCGCGCGCTCGCTTCCGGCGTCCCGCCCTCGAACGAAGCTCCCAAGCGTCCGAGCGCCGCCCCCAAAGAAAAAGCGCGCTGCGGGCGGCTGCGGGAGGGGCAGTCGGGCGCGCGCTCGAGCGAGTCGTCGCGACGCAGCAGCGGGAACGCGCTGGCTTCTTCGCCGCGAACGAATTTTCGCCGCATGGCCGCCTCACCACGGCGGCGGGTTGCAAGGGGCAGGGCCACTCCAGACGGTCAGGCGACGCCGACGTGGGGGCCCTCGCGCGAGACGAGGTCCATCGATGAGGGGACGCACCGAGGGGCGGGCTGCAGGGCGGTTGCGAGCGGGCGGCAGCGTGCGCGCTCGAACGGGTGTTGCAGCGATGCACAGCGAGAACGCGCGCTGGCTGCGGCGCGCGGGGAGTGGCGGTCGCCAGTCGCGTGTAAAGCAACGCTGTCCGCGAGACGAGTTCGAGCGATGGGGGGACGCACCGAGGGGCGGGCTGCAGGGCGGCTGCGACAGGGGCCGCCAGCGTGCGCGCTCGAGTTGTTGCAGTGCTGGAGTGGGCGCGCGCTGGCGTCGGCGCGCGGGGAGTGGCGGTCGCCAGTCGCGTGTAAAGCAACGGTGTCGACGTAGTTGGTTTCTCGCGTAGCAACAGTCAGAGACGCCGGCGTGGTGGTGTGTGCCAGGCGACGCCGACGCGGGGGCGCTCGCGCGAGACGAGTTCGATCGATGCGGGGGGCGCACCGAGGGGCGGGCTGCGGGGCGGTTTTGAGAGGAGCCGCCGGCAACGCGCTCGAGCGAGTTGTTGCAGCGCTGTAGCGGGCATGTTCTTGCAGCGCCGCTCTCTCTCGACATGGTCCGCCTCTGCGCTCGCGAATGGGTCCGCATCGAGAGCAGGCGCGCTGCGCGAGTTGACAGCGACTTCACGCCGGCGGGACGTTTCGATGCGCTCGGACGATTTCTCTAGACCAGTTTGGATCGGCTCGGGCGCTTGCGACTGGAACCGCGTCGAAAATGGGCCCGTCGCGACGCGGGAAGGCACCCGCTCGGGTCGGGATGGCGCGCGGGACGAGTTGGCTCGTTCGCAGGGCTGCGGAAGCGTCTGCGGGGCTTCAAAGAGGGTCGAAACTGCCGTGATAACCTCGATCGCATGGGGACATGCAACGGCGCATCAGCGCTCTCTGGAGATGAATCCGTCGATTGGAAGCAAGCGCATGCGGCGCTGTCTCGGCTGGCGCGTGAACGCGCAGCGCTCGACGCCGAGGAGGGGCGCTGGCTGCTCCGCGGGTTGCGCTCGGGGGCGCACGTGCACCTGGGCTTCGGCAGCTTCGCGCAATACATCGAGCGGCTCTTCGGATACAGGCCGCGCACCACGCAGGAGAAGCTGCGCGTCGCCGAGGCGCTCGAGGCGCTGCCTCGCCTCGGGCGGGCGCTCGAGACGGGCGCTCTGAGCTGGTGCGCTGCGCGTGAAGTCACTCGAGTGGCGGTGCGCGATACCGAGAGCGCGTGGCTGGACGCCGCACGCGGTAAGACCCTGCGCGAGCTCGAGGCGCTGGTGGCGAGCCGGGCTCCGGGAGACGAGCCGCATGCACCCGTGAGCGAGCTGCCGCGCCCGCGCGTGCTACGCTTCGAGGTGGCTCCCGACACGTTCGGGACGTTCCGGGAGGCGATGCAACGACTGCGCCGTGCGGCGGGCAGTCGCCTCGACGACGACGCCGTCTTGCTCGCCATGGCCCGGCACGCCCTGGGGGGACCGCGCGAGGAGGGGCGCAGCAGCTACCAGATCTCGCTCTGGGTTTGCAGCGTCTGCGGCGCCGGCGTGCAGTCGGCGGCGGGCGAGCTGGTGCCGGTCGATACAGCGGTCATCGGCATGGCGGTGTGTGACGGCCAGCATCTCGGCGAGATCTTGCCCGCCTCTGTCGCGGTCACGGCGGCGAACGAGAACGCGCGCCTCGACGCCGCCCCAACCGGTGGCGCTGTGGGGCGATCGCACCACGCTCCCGCTGAACTCGACGGTGACCACAGCAGCGCGCCCCGCGAGAGATCAGACCACGCCCACGTGAGCACGGAGAATCCACCGCGAGTTGTCGCCGGCGCGGCCCATGCGGCCCTACCGAAGCGACCCGTCGGCGCCGACTCTCGTCCGAGCCGCGCGAAGCAGAGCATACCGCCGGCCGTGCGTCGTGCCGTGCTCACGCGCGATCGGCACCGTTGCACCGTGCCGGGCTGCACGCACGCGACGTTCGTCGACGTGCACCATGTCCAGCCGCGCGCCGACGGCGGCCGCAACGACGCAGCGAACCTCTCCACGCTGTGCTCGGTCCACCATCGAGCCGCGCACCGCGGCGAGCTGGTCATCGAGCGCGATCCCGATGGGTCCTTCTGCTTCCGCCACGCGGACGGCGCTGCCTATGGCGACGCCATCGAGCCTCGGCGCGTCGACGCACACGCCAAGGTGTTCTCTGCCTTGCGCCACCTCGGCTTTCGCGAGTCGGATGTCAAGAGCGTGCTGTGCGAGCTGCGCGCCATCGCCGAGCTCGCCGGCGCCAGCACGGAGCGCCTGCTCCGCGAGGCGCTTTGCAGAATCAGATCGACCGTGCGTTGAAGGAGCGCTCGGCAGCGTGCTCGCTCGCTTGCCTCGCCGCGAACGAACGTTCGCCGCCCGGCCCCCCTCACCCTGGCGGCGAGCTCCCGGAGGGAAGGCCCCTCCAGAACCTCCACCGCTCAGGGCGTCGCGGTCGAGTGGAGCGCGAGGCGGTCGACCCAGAGATCGATGGACGCGGGACGCGCTGGCGCCGCCTTGACGACGAGGTTGAGGGAGATGACGCCGTCGAGCGCGAGGGTCGCGGGCTGGGCCCAGCTCGGCTGCGCGAGTGAGGCGAAGGGGATGTCGTAGTCGACGTAGTCGGCGCCGAGCTGGAGGG
>Ga0247763_1001734_pt1 | contig 12059 bp, 8 predicted proteins | sample UWRJL141409B4_FD_179926 | JGI IMG/M metagenome (GOLD analysis project Ga0247763, IMG submission 179926) | Plant litter microbial communities from Arlington Agricultural Research Station in Wisconsin, United States - UWRJ-L141-409B-4 | ecosystem: Environmental > Terrestrial > Plant litter >...
ATAAACTTGAAAAAAAAAACATTGATACACATACGCATACAGTGGTGGTCTCTGACCCTTTTCAAAAAGTCAAGGGGCGATGCCTCCCTTCCCTTTTTCTTCCCTTGCCAAATCTTTTAAACATTACAGATGCTCGTGGAAACGCCTTTGCCTGCGTCAATCAAAGCATGGGCTTAAGATCGTCAGCCACATGGAACGGCGCCTCTGTCTTGCTCTTGATCTCGTCGACGGTGACGCCATCGGCAATCTCGATAAGGGTAAGCCCGTGGACAAAGTCGACGTCAAAGACACCCTGACTCCATGTTAGTATTCTTCTTTCTCTCGTGGTTAAAAGTCAAAACATACCAGCTCGGTAATAATCCGCGAGACGCACGCCTTGCCCGTCAACGGGAAGGCGCACTGCTTGACAATCTTGGGGTTGCCCTTCTTGTCGGTATGTTCCATGGTGACCACCACCTTGGTCGCCTCGGGGTTGCTGACGAGGTCCATGGCGCCGCCGAAGCCCTTGACCTTGCCGGGAAGCATCCAGTTGGCCAGGTCGCCCGAGGCGCTCACCTGCATGGCGCCGAGGATGGTCAGGTTGATACGGCCGCTGCGGATCATGCCGAAGCTCTCCTCGCTGCCAAAGACGGAGGCTCCCGGCTTGAGCGTCACGGTCTCCTTGCCGGCGTTGATTAGGTCGGCGTCCTCCTCGCCCTTGCGCGGGTACGGGCCCAGACCCAGGATGCCGTTCTCGCTCTGCAGCTGCACCTCGACATCCTCGCCGACGAAACCGGGCGCAAGCATGGGCATACCGATGCCCAAGTTGGCGTACATGCCGTTCTTGAACTCCTTCGCGGCGCGACGGACGATGCGTTCACGCTTGGCGGCCGTGTCACCAGTGCCGAGCGCCTTCTTGGCGTCCGGGTCGCTGTCGTCCTTGGCCCAGGTGTACTTCTCAATGTTCTTGGGGGCGGTGCTCTGGATGACACGCTTGACGTAGATGCCAGGCAGGTGGACGGCCTCGGGGGCGATCTCGCCGGGCTCGACAATGTGCTCGGCCTCGACAATTGTCATCTTGGCGTTGCGGCCCATGGCGCCGTTGAAGTTGTGGGCGGCCAGACGGAACTGGCAGTTACCAAGGCGGTCAGCCTTGTAGGCCTTGACAAAGGCGTAGTCGCCGTCGATGCTATGCTCGAGGAGGTAGCTCTTGCCGCTGAACACCTTGACGTCCTTGGGATATGAGAACTGCGCCGCTGTTCCGTCAGGTTTGTTGCGCAGCGGCAGCTCGCCCGTCTGCACGACGGTGCCGAAGGCGGCCGGGGTGTAAAAGGCCGGGATGCCCTTGCCTCCAGCAGCACAGCGTTCAGCCAGCGTGCCCTGGGGCGTCAGCTCGAGCTCGACCTCACCCGTCAGGTACATGGTCTCGAATGTCTTGTTCTCGCCAATGTACGACGCAATCATCTTGCGGATCTGCTTAGTCTTGAGCAGCTTTCCGAGGCCGCTGTTATCTGTGCCGGCGTTGTTGGACACGGCCGTCAGGCCGGTAATCTCGGGTTTGTTGAGCACCTCGTCGATCAGCGTGTCAGGCACACCACACAGCCCGAAGCCGCCGCAGAGGAGCGTCGTGTTGGGCTTCATGTCTTTCAGCGCCGCCGTCGCGGACGGGTAGACTTTATTGATCCCGGCCCTCCTCGACGTGGCCGAGAAGGCGCGCGCAAAGATGGCGGCATGCTGTTTGAATGTCAGCCTACCCTGCCCCCTTCTCTGCAAACTAGAAAAACTCACGTTGGAACCGTGCCTGGCATATGCCCTCAGCGTCCTCACACACAGCGCTGGTGACGGCATCTTGACTGATCTTGTGTCTGAACCCCTCCGGTGGTCGGACAAGCGGGTATTGGAGGGATAAGGATTAGGGTGAGAGCGGGGATGTTTCGGCAATTTATTTTATCAGCGACTGGGATTATCAACAAGGCGGGAAGGAATAGAGAGAAGGGGGACCGAAACTTATGTCTCAAAAAAAAAATAAAAAAATATTCAGAGGAAAAAAATTCCAAGACCGGAAGCCCGCGCGCGCTAATTCTTATTTTCCAACACTCAATGCCGCCTCCGACAGCCCTCTTCTTGAGGGATCAGGTAGTTACCAGCAGGTCATTAGCTTCAGCCGTCAATGGCCGACAGCAATGCCGGTCCTCGCTGGGACAGGCTATGGCTCACTGAAGCTACTGCTAAAAGCTCCGCCCCTCGGAAAGCCTGTTCGGCTCTTCGCGCTGTTCCCCCGCCCTTTTGCAGGGGGTATCCCGCGGGACGAGCCCGTCGCGGGTAATTGTTTCGTCGTTGCACGCGAGGCCGTTGTCCAGCAACAATACAACTTTCCTGAGTTACCGACCGTTGACAACACCACAAACCATTGTTACATGGCGCTCGCCTCCCCGGACGGACCCAGAGTGCGTTCAGTAACACCCGACACCCGTCCCTCTTGTCGTGGGACGCTAATAACGGCCAAATCACCTCTCGCCCCGAGACCAACGTCAGTCGGCCAAAACTATCCGGGAACTGGCTAACCCACGGCACTAATGGCCACTCGGCTCCATTATGTACCCGGAACAGCGGGGAACGCCAGCGCGGTGGAGACACCCAGGGTCTAGATTGTCCGCCACCAACACGCCCCACGATTCATGCTGGTTGGGTCTGTAGCTGCATTAAAAAGCCGTTTGAATGGCAACTATGCGTCTTCAATGTCTTTGCGGAACGAAATCAGAGTCGGTAGGGATATAAAGAGAAATATAAGTAGCAAAAGGTAAGTCAACTTGACATCCTTGTCTGCCCTTCCATCCCTCCATTCCCCTATCCATCTAACAAGTTACAAACACCCTAACAAGTCCAAACTCCGCCCATTTAAAATACCAATGCACCTGCTTATGCACTCCTGACCCAAAAACCGGCCGGCAGCCCGGGCAAGAATGACGCATCCGGCATGGGCAACTAACTTTACGTCGTCTCGTCGTCCGTGCTACGCTTATGCCGTAACACCTGAAAAACCTCAATGTCTCTGCCGTGTCTGTTGTGAAACATGTGCCCCAGAAATCATTCAACGTCCCTTGCTCGGGCCACTTGTTGTTGGGTTCGTGAGCTCCACATTAAAAGTCCAGCGACCTTCAAACCAGTCAGCATAGGGGAGCTGGGTCGAGACTAAGTCATTGCTTACCTTCGGCAAGATTTAGCGCTGTGTCCTCAAGCAGGATAACACGCCTCTTGTTACAATACGACGTCTTGTCCATGATTTCCACCTTTAGCTTTGGGTCTGCAAGCTCCTGAACTGTCTTCTCGAACATGTGCGACAGCGCCTCCACCGCCATTTCCAGGTCTTTCTGGTTGTCCTCAAAAATCTCGGTAAGATTGTTGCGGGCAAGGTAAAAGGCAAAGGCATACGTCCACATGAGCGTCTGACGGCACGTCTGCAGTGCCTGAGAGGCTGAGTTGAGGTATTGGACTTCGATCCAGGACATACCCGACTCCTTCTGTAGCTGCACCATCTTGGTTTCCGTCTTCTGGTAGATGTTCTTGTCGAGGCGAGCCGACTGCTCGTGGTTGGCGTAGCGGTTATAGTAGTGAAGATAGCGTTCCAAGGACACGCGCGACTTAGCTTGAGCGTCCCGAGCCTCCGTCCCACTCTTTTCCTCGAACCGGTTGCAACTGTACCAGCTAGTTCCATGCTCAGACCACAATCCCATGCACATCCAGCAGAACTCGTGTTTGCACTTGCGGCATGTCATGTGGTTGCACCCCCCGTTTTTCTCGATTGTGCTGTTGCACTTGGGGCATTCCTTGGTGTTGGCCGATATCCAATTGGCCGTCTCCGAGTCGTCGGCGCACTTCTTTAGCCATTTCTTAACTAGTTCGCAAGGTGCCGGTTGATGGTCGTTCAGGATGCAACCAAAGCAGAACCGATGGCTGCAGAGGCAGGCTACTGTCGGCACAATCCTATCCAGATCCTTTTTCTTAATGCCGCACTCGACGGCGTTCTGACAGTCAGGTGCCGGACACCACTTGAGGTTGTCCTTGTCTTCAACATATGTCCGGTTCAGTAGCTCGTGGTATCGACCCGTCAGCTCAGGAGTCACCAACAAGTCGAGGGAGCGCGCATCAATGATGAGATTACAGCCGTCAGCCGGACACTGGATGCGCGCTGCCTCGCCCTCGTCGCTGATCTTTTGGGAGAGATAGTGCCTGTAGCAATCAACGCAGTACCGATGACCGCACTTGATAGCAAATGACTCGAGTCCTTCCCCGTCCTCGCAGCAAATGTCGCAAACAAAACCTGGGACGACCTCGAGCTTCGGGGGGGCGGTAGAAGCCTGCGACAGGCCGGCAGCCTCGAGCACCTTCCGGGGTTGGTCCATGTAATCTTCCAAGAGACGCTCTTTATTCCACCGGAAATGACGGAGCAAAATGGCCGCCTCCTCTTTTGAAATTTGCAGGATCATGTTGACTTCGTTTATTAGGTCATCCTGTTGCGTCCGAATATCGGCTGGCTGGTAGACTTTGAAAGTAATGTCGTATGGTGCCTTCTTCCTTTGGCCAAAATCCTTAGATATTCCGAGGTCCGGGTCGGGCTCATCGTCGAAGTCAAAATCTGCGAGCACCGAGACGGGTTAGTGGCAAGGCCAACTAAAGTCCGTGCATGAGGGGAGTAGCTACTTACCCTCGGCATCGGACATGTCGTCGTTCTCACTATCGTCCGGATGGACGTCGTCCTCGCTTGAGACGGCGGACATGAAGTCGTCCTCGGAATCCATGCCGTTCGATGTGGTGGTGAGTGGGGTTGGCGGGGCTACTTCTATGCCTACTGAGGCGATAATCCTCTTATTGGGGAGAACAGAGTTCGAGGATATCTTCGCCTCAGCGGCTTTCCGCTTGCGAGTTGTGGGAGGAATGGTGCCGACTTAAACTGGTGGCTTTGGAGGTGAGAGTCCGCAGCTCGCCCAACAGAAATGAGGGCGCCACAGCCAGAATAGAGTCACCAAAGAAAGGGTGGGTGAGTGACTCGGCAAGGAACAGTCTTGGCTTGATGGCTGCCTTGCAACGGGCACACTCCCTCGACCAAGTGGGCGTGCTAGTGGGGGGCGTGGGGCGCGCGCCGGTGTGACGCAACAGATGCGAGACGTGCGGTCTTTGCAAGAAATTTGATACAAATGTTGCCAGATTCTGAGAAGGGCGATGTTCTCACGGGAAAGGGACGGTTTTAGAGGTAAGATGTATGTGGCGGCGATGAAGAGGCAGGAGCTGAAGAGTGACCAGCCTGATTGCGGGATCAGGGAGAGAGGAGAGGCGAGCAGTCAGCAGTGTGCAAGCAGTGATCCGTGCGAGGCACGCTAATTGCAGTGGACCGGTGGGTCATTATCGGTCATCCCCGCTGTGGGCCAGTGCCCGCACCAAACCAGTCCGCCACGAGTTTTCAGCCGTTGCAGCCCCCAAACTCAAGACGGATTTTGCTCCACGGACAAGCCATTTTGTTCCAGATAGGATCCCAACCTCTTCCCAGCTGGTTTTGCAGTAACTACGAGATACAATGGGTTCCGATGAGGCTGACGGCCGGCGTGAATACCGCAGGAGAACACACGGTGAAGACCAGGATGATAGCCGGAGCAGAAGAAAGCTTGTTCACATTGACAACTCAGAGGGACTCTACCATTCCCGCGACCGTCACAACCGCCACGACCGTCACGACCGACAAAGAAGCCGTCGTTCAAATTCGCCGGACTCGCGATATCAACGATCGAGATCAAGAGACAAAGAGAGGAGAGACAGACATAGGAACAGGCGAGGGCGTGACGAGAGGGACATTAATCCGAATCAAGAGGGAGACAGGTCTCGACAAGAAAAAGACGGCCAGCACCATGGTGCCTCGGATCGAGGCAAGGATAGAGGTGAACCCTATCGTACGGAGGGGAAGGAGACTTCCATCCCTGGCCAGGAGCAGAGCATTAAGCGTCGTGGTCCTCTTCCATCCCAGGATGACTCCTTCGCCATCAGCAAGGGAGAGGAACCGGAGAAGCCCGTCGAGAAGCCTAACTTCGGGAATACGGGGCTGTTAGCCGCCGCTTCCAATACGGTCACTCAAGCCAACGGGAGCACCGTAACGCTCAAGTATCACGAGCCTCCCGAGGCACGAAAGCCATCTCCCCGCGACGTATGGAAACTATTTGTGTTTAAGGGCGCCGACATTATCGACACGATCGAACTGAGCACGCGCAGCTGTTGGCTAATAGGCAGGGACACGGGTGTGGTTGACCTTCCAGCCGAGCATCCGAGTATCAGCAAGCAGCACGCAGTAATACAATTTCGCTATACGGAGAAGCGGAACGAGTATGGTGACAAGATTGGTCGTGTGAAACCCTACCTCATCGACCTGGAGAGCGGCAACGGCACGCGTCTCAACAATGACAAGGTACCGGAAAGCCGCTACTTGGAGCTGAGAGACAAGGATATGATTCAATTTGGGTCGAGCACGAGGGAGTATGTGCTTATGCTCGCGCCAAAGGACTAATGCCGTCAGATCAGTCATGCGGGAGCCGAACCCGGCCGCCAGCGCAATTGCTAGTCATAACGCCATCGAGATCTCCCTTTGAGCCAGCCCGCCGATGTCGATGGGAAACTCATGTGTTTACTTCTTGGTGTATCGCCCGGCATTTCCCGGTGGTGACTCTAAGCCGTTGCATGTTCACTTTTGCGCAACAGCGGCTAATCTTGACCGAAGGAGTCCGGAACGAACCGAGGCTCAGTAGGGTTACACGACCCATGGCAACTCATATACTCGGGGCTGCTTTTGCTCGCGTTACGGCGGACTCGATATAACCTTGAGCCGACGTAGCCCGCAGCCAGCCAGCATGGTACAACGGGAAGGTGGGAGTTCGCGGTCGACTGCACCGAAGGGCGATGGCGACACTTGCTCGGGTATCCACCCTGTGTCGTTTGGCGTCGCGTTTGTGAAGACATGGTGCCCTTTGGGAGGCGCAGGATCCAAGGATTCGGGTATGTCCAGACGACAATGTAGTGCGACGGTGGGGATGGGAGTGATGCATACCGGCGTCCGGCAGTTGACGTACGCCACAGCGAAGGCAGGTTCGATTCGGGCCTAAGCGAAGCAGCATCCCATCATGTGGGAATCCCGCCGGAACCTGTGGTCAGGAGTTTAACTCAACCTACCCGTACTGACAGATCAGAAAAAAAGGGGCGGGGTTTGGATGGCTTGGAAGGTCGCTACGGCCGGTACATGCGCCAAGGCAAGCTTGGGGAAACTGTGCAGCCCTGTCCTCAGTTGAGATGTGATCGGTCTCGAAGAGCGGCCGAAGAGAATTTCACCGGTCACTCTGTCAGCGAAGCCTGGGCCCGGGGCGTCTTTTCCGTCGACGTGGCAATAAGTTGGGAGCCTACTTTTGCGGCTAGCTGCAACGTAATACGACGCCTTCTTCAAGTTTCACCGTTGCCTTGAGTCAAGAGTTTATACGGGCAAAAAAAGCCCTAGCGAACTACGACAAGCGAAGTATCAAGACAATATAAAGCACAATACAAAGCACATTATTCACTATTACCTATTGCACGTAACCGATTATCCTAGAAACTGTTTACTCAAACTATTTTTGGCGGTTGACAGTTGGGTGGTACTACTTCCAGAAAATGCTCATGCAGCCTTCTTGATGTTGGGCCAGGTTGCATTGATCGGCTTGGCATTTTTGCAGGCCACCCCGGGCCCCGGATGAGCAGCCGCGTAGGCTGTCGTTTGTCGGGTCGAATCGGGGATGGAAGGCCGCCGCGGCCTGTACAGGGCTGGCTTCTCGCTGTGACACACACCGGGACTAGCAATGGCAATGCATTGCGAGTGCGAATAGAAGGCTTGACAACCCCGGACGGTCTGAAACTGCCTTCCTGCATTTCAACAGGGGGGTTGTGTTGGAGGGTTGGAACTGGCAGCGAGTGGTGGCTCAGCTGCCACATTCGGTCACCCTCAAAGCGGCCTCGTGACGATTGGGAACCTTTGGGCCGCCTCTCACTCGCGCCCCGATCAGAGACGCGTCCGGGCAATGGAGTAGACTGATCACGTCGCACGCTGTTTCTGCGTCTCCTGAGATCTGACAGGCCGTGTTGTTCAATTCGGACGCCTCCAGACATTACGTAGCAGAGCCTTCTCTGTGAGTCCTGTGTTCTGTCCTAGCTTTTCCTAGCTTGTTCCGCCGGTCTTGGGGCTATGCACAACAGACCGCCTTGCAGCAGCAGCAACGACAAGCAACTTTATAAGAGGCCGGAACCGCCCTTATCGGCTCTCCCACCCTTCCCCCATACGGATGCAACGTGCGCCGTGTTGGTGGCTGGCAGCAACGAACATAGCACGTTTTTCTCGACCCCTGCCGCTCCCCGCAAGCATGGTATGTCCTCGCCAACCCCAGCCTCGCGGGTGCGGCGACACTCCGGTCCGGGCCGTGTGCCGTTGCTAACGATGCCTACAGGGGTCCATTAACAAGGACATTGCTCGGTTCGAGCTCACAGCAGTGTATAAGCACCCGCTGGCCAAGGCCGACATCGTGCTGGTTCACGGTCTCAACGGCAATCCGCAGAAGACGTGGACGGCGAAGAATGGCGTCTACTGGCCAACCGACTTGCTCCCGGTGTCGCTCAAGGACGAGCATGCCAATGTGCTGGTGTACGGTTACAACGCCGACGTCTACTCGAGCAAAAAGGACCAGAGCCCCAGCGCCAACTTTATTCATATGCATGCCCAAAGCCTCGTCACATCGCTCACACAGTACCGCAAGAGCGAAGGCACAGAGCGCAGTCCCATCATCTGGGTCGCTCACAGTCTTGGCGGTATCGTAACCAAGCGCGCCCTGCTGTACTCCAACGATGTTCGCGCACATCACCATGAGGACTTCCGGTCCATCTTCGTCTCAACCTACGGCATCATCTTCTTGGGCACGCCGCACACAGGATCCGACCTCGCCGGGTGGGGCCGCATCCTACAGGCCATGTCGGATGCCGTCGTCCCGAGGCGCTTCTTCGAGACGGAGCCCATCCTCCTCAAGACACTAAAGAAGGACAACGAGACACTGCAGGCGATTAACAGCCACTTTTTAGATATTTACCAGCGCTTCAGAATATTCATGGTGCACGAGAATCATACGACAGACATCAAGGGAACTCGGTGAGTTGACTAATGTGTGCAACCGGGAGAGCATGTGCTACGATACTAACTTGGTTACAGTGCCATCGTCGTGGACGCGGCATCAGCAAGCCCCCAGCTCCCTGGTGTTACCTACTTTGGCATCGAAGCCAACCACTCGGGCATGTGCAAGTTCGAGAGCGAGAATGCACCTGGTTACCGCAATGTGTCGACAGGGATCCGCGAGTGGGTTGCCGACTCTCCCAAGATCATTGCCGTGCGCTGGGAGGTGGAGGAGGATGACAGGCGTCTGAGAGCGAGTCTCGAGAGCTATGAGCGGACTCGTTCTTATGTAAGTTCGGCTTCGTCCTGTCTGACGTGGCGCAACGCTGAAAGTTACGGGTATAGCGTACCACTACCAATGAGAGAGCGCCGGATCGAGCCGACAGAGTTTCCGCGAGGGTGCCCCAACCCCCGCAACCAATTAGTAAGTCAAATGAGGATTGAACACAGAAGAGCATCGACTGATGTCTGCCTACAGTCGAGGAGGCCAGCAGCAGGAGCAGCAGCACAGCCAACAATGACATGACACTTGTTGCCACAGTCCCAGCCGCCCCTGCCATGATGATCGGCCCGTTGGTTGAATCGCCAACCCGGGCTCATGCCGTTGAAGCACCGCCCTCTCGAGTCGACTCGATGCCGAGAGACGGGCCGCTTTTCATCCATCCCGAAAAGTTCCGACCAAACTCGTACTTTGTCGGGCGAGAGGATGAGCTCAGGGGGCTACACGAGATGCTCATGGACCGGAAGCGCAGATCAGAGGGCACATCGGCCGTGCTTATTCAGTGCATGCCGGGAGGAGGAAAGACACATCTTGCTCGTCAGTATGTCTTCCAACACAAAGATGACTACCCCAGCGGTGTGTACTGGGTGCGTGCCAAGTCCCGGAAGGAGATGGAGTATTGGTACTGGCGCATCGCTAAGAACGAAGCGCTACGAGGCCTCCTCGATCAACGGGACCGGGACGAGCTGCGAGACCCAAAGCGCATTGTTCAAATGGTGCGAAAGTGGCTCAACCACCAATCAGGATGGCTGCTGGTGCTCGACGGGGTGCAATTTGACACTCCGGGGCTACGCGAGTTCATCCCCGACGCTCGGAACACCAGCCTCATTTATACATCGACTGAGCGGGCTGTAACGGGCGATCCTCACTTTGACAACCCGCAGGTTATGGAACTCGGGCTACTCACGGCCCAGCAAGCCCAGGGACTGTTGCTGACGGAAATAGCCAAGAAAGAACCGTGGAGTCCAGAAGACAAGGCTCGGGCCTTGGAGTTGGTTCAGCTAATGGGACGCCTGCCTCTCATGATCCACGTCGCTGCCCAGCACTTGAAGGCCACGAGGGAGCCCTTGTCGCGTTATCTGCGGTCTTATCGAAGCAGGCCCAAGGCGGGGGGGCTGCCGGCTTACAAGGCGGTGCGCGAGCAGCTTGAGCACCGCGGTGCCAACGCAGCGCTCAACCTGATATCTTTGCTCGTGTTTTTTGACCAGCACATCCCCGTCGAAATGGTGTCGATGGGTCTCTCGGCTCTCGACAAGACGACGCCAATCAAGTCTTGCGACGCCTCGCACCAAAAGACGAACCTGAGCAACACACTTCGGACGCTGATTGCGTTTGCCCTGGTTGAGCGGACTGAGAGCGATGACATTTCATCGTCTAGCTCCCGCAGCTCGAGAAAGAGCTTCGACAAACACGCCGACTACCTTGATATTCTGCGCATCCACAGCGTCGTGCAAGCCTTCTTCATCGACACGCTCCATGAAGAGCGCCAGGCCGAGTTTTGGCTCGAGAGGGCTATACGTATGTGGTGTCGGTCGTACGACGAAGCCGACAAGCGCATCGACGAAGATGCACGAGTAGGACTTCCCGATGACTACCGCCGCTTTTCCATCCACGGCGAGAAGCTGCGGGAGCACCTCAGCCGTTTTGAGCGGAGATATCCCGGCCTGCAGAAGGCGCGCCTGGACGTCGAGGCGCGGTTGGACAAGATGCAGGCCCAGATTGACGAGCTCTCGCAGGCCCTCCAGGCAAAGATCGTCAATGGGTCGAACGAAGAGCCGCCGGCATCGGTATTTGACCGGGCGAACAGCCTCTCAGAGACGGATTCGGCAGAAACACCCAACCATGACAGTCAGAACAGCTGGGAGCCCTTCTCTGCGGGCGACGGCGAGAGTCCGGACCGGATGCAGTCCATGTCACCCATATTTGATCCGGCATTGCCCACGAGTCCTACAGAATGGCAGATTCCCTACCCAACTAGGCCGCTCATGCCGGCCCCCCAGACCCCCGACGATGATGACGAGACTGTGGTCTGGAATAACACGCAGTCGCTGCAATCGCTGCAGTCGCCGCGGTTGATGGCTGTCGATAGAGAAGTTGTCGACCCAACCTCCCAGCACGAGTACGAGGATTGGCAGGAAGTCATTCCCAACCACCGCGTCATCAAGCGCCACGAGTCACGGCGGTATCATGACCGCGCTGGCGCCTGGAGGGACAAGACGGTGAGTGACCCGCGCATCGGCGTCAGCAAGGAGTCGGCGGTTGGATCTCTGACCAGCCGGCGACCCGAGTCGAGATCTCCGAGCCGCAGCCGCGTGACGGCCCAGAGTGATGCCGAGATGGAGCTGAACAAACTACGTCAAACACAGCCAGTGTCATCCGAACCGGCCACCAGTTCGACATCTGGTCCCGTCCGGCCCAAGTACCTTCTGGGCAAGAACAGTTATGCCCCGGTCTCGGCCAGAACAGTGCCCGAGACGGATCTTACTGTCGCCCCCGTGCCGTTTTCCAGCGGCCTGGCACAGATCATGTCGTCGCCCAAGAGCTGGACAGCGGCGACGGTAAAGCGGCTGAAGGAGAATG
>Ga0247763_1001735_pt1 | contig 12055 bp, 10 predicted proteins | sample UWRJL141409B4_FD_179926 | JGI IMG/M metagenome (GOLD analysis project Ga0247763, IMG submission 179926) | Plant litter microbial communities from Arlington Agricultural Research Station in Wisconsin, United States - UWRJ-L141-409B-4 | ecosystem: Environmental > Terrestrial > Plant litter >...
GAGTAAGTACAATAGTGTCCCGGAGACCATACTATGGTCGGAGTGGGCACAACTAGCTCGGTCTCTTCATCACGCTGTCTAGGTAGGTAGTTTGTGACGATTACAGGGTAGCCTGTCTGGGGATTCCGAGGCCAGATTGGGAGTGGGATTGGGACGGGAGATGTGCACGATTATGGATTTCTGGGGTTACATGTTATGTGGCAGGCTTGACAATGCTTGTCTACCTACACGCATGTACAGTGTGTGGTAGTTTTTGCTTTGGAAATCATCTATACGGGATCCGTTTTCCCCTCCTCCAGTCGTCACGCCGTGACTTGATGAGCATGTAAAGAGTATATAGTATACAACGTGATGTTAGTGATATTGTTGGGTCTCAGTCTGATTTCTCAACTGGGTAAAGTATTGATTGAGGGGGACCTCAAACGACTGGAGGTCCGCAGTAATTGGGCCCCCCGCCGCAGGTTCATCTGGTAGACCAACTTCCAAATTTGGCGTATACGGATGTGATTAGGCGACGAATGGGGTCGGAATACGCGTCGGCGCCGATTGATCGCTTGGGGTTGTGGATATGGATATGGTGACAGCAGCTGATTATTTTGAGATTTCGGGCCGAGACTGCCCATCGGTCTGTGTGTCCTCTTGTCGGTTCCAAGACAGGGATCAGCGAATTATTCGACAGAAAGGGGATTTGACCGTCCCCACTGTCATGGAGTGTGGGCTGGGACCTTGGTTCCACCCACCTCCATGGATTCTGCCAACCGCACCCGCCGTTGGGTGGGTCTAGGCCTGCAGTGGGGACCCGGCACCACAACTCCAAAAGGTGCAACCCCGCTGCAGCCCTTCCTCTTCCTTTCCTTTCTCCTTACCTTGCAATTCTACGTAATTGCCACAACTACTGCGCAAGCATTGCCTCGTGTTCTGTTTGGTTGCCGTGACACCCACTCCCGACTGCTGGTTGCATTTGTGGTAACGGGAGTAATCCTCATTCCACAGAGATCAACAGGACATTTACTTGCTCCCTTTATCATGGAGTCACGGCCAGGCGTTATGATGACATTATCATCGTCTGGTATTCCTAAAATACCAAGTCAATGTGGGCTTTACGAAGCGAAGCCACCGCCTTACCTTACCCGGCAGGGCAGACCCTACCAGCCGCCCTACCCACTACCATTACTACTACCACCACCGTCAAGTACTACGTAAGGTAAAGGGTGGCAAATTAACGATATACGCTCGGAAAAAAAGCCACCTAGGTCTATTTCTTATAGTAAATCTAATTATTAAGGCCCTATTAGGCCTACAGGGCTAGTTGGGAAGATGGTAGCCTGGATTGCTGGATGTTTTTTTTTTCGCCTAGCAGGTACTATACCATCGCCCAATAGCCGCTCGACAGATAGTTCCGGAAACCATTCAACCAATATAATAATGAAAAACCACGGCTTAGATATTATATAATAAAAGCTCAGCTTGCCTCGCTCCTTTACTTCGTAAAACTCAGTTCCCGGAGCATTATCTTGGATGAATATAATCTACAGCACGTGAGTTGGTCAAGCACTTCCTTCCGTTTTACATTCGAGAATTCCACTTGACTAAACCCCCAGGTTCACCATTCGCCCAGAACCCGTAACAGCATGACAGTGGTTTGCCTCTCCATCATCCTCGCGTATCGCAGCGCCGACTATTACCGGTTTCCCCTCAATGTCTTACGCAAAACGTGTAGCGAGTTCGGCAGGCTCCGCGGTCGACAAATGAACGTCGGCCGAGCCATGCACCGGCAGCACCCGGATATGCTCAGATTGGTCCACGAGAGCGCGAGTCCAACCAATCCCGGAATACCCCGCAGACATTTCAGCTTAGGCAGCAATTGTCGCCAGCGCGCATCATCAGGCATCCCCTCCCCGCATCGGTGTGCGGCAAGACTGAGAGGATTTTAATTTCCTGCAACTTCGAGCTCTTGATCGCCGCCCGCCATGGACCCCATCACGGCGATTGGACTTGTGTCAGGTATCCTGTCGTTTGTGTCCTTCAGCACCAAACTTATCAAAGGCGCCGTCGAGATACACCATGCATCAGGTGGCACCCTGGAAGAGAATCGCACCTCGGAAGAAGCAGCTTGCGAGTTGGAACGCCTCGCTGCCCACCTTAGACCACCCGACGGCGCACAGCTCGCTGATGAGAGCAAGGACCTTTGTCATCTGGCTGAAGAGTGCCGCTCATTGGCACAAGGCCTCATTAAGATGCTCAAAGACATCAAGCCTGTTAATCAGGGCTCAAAGCGACAAAGTCTCTGGGCAGCCCTAAGAAGCAAAATGCAGGAGAATGACCGGAAAGAATTGGAGCAGAAATTGAACTCCCTGCGAGGTCGACTTCAGCTCCAGCTGACATTTCTTACAAGGTTCGCAATCCACACAAGTTTTGTCGATGCTGCCATCACTTGTGGATGATGCTGATTTGGATTTCTAGTCGACAGACGAGTGCTACCCTACAGAGACTGGTTTCTTTGGTCCAATCGGACGCTGCCAAGTTTGAGGACCTCCATCAGTCTGTTCGCCAACTTGGCCAAGGCGTCACTGCTTCCGGCCTGAGTGAAGACGCCCAGTCGCAGATTGCGTCTCTTCTGGCGCTCCCGGAGCGCATCTCAGTCGCCATCGGACAACACCGTCTCCTCCGGGCTTTGGCGTTCGACGACATGTACGGACGGCATGATGCCATTGAGCACGCTCAGATGGAAACCTTTATATGGCTGATATCTAAAGACCTACAAGACCGAGAGAGCTTGGTGAACAAGACAGAGGCGGAAAGCTTCTGGGGTCACGAAAAATCGTTACGTGAAACAACAAGAAAGCGACAAGAAGCTCGGGAGCGGTTCACAACCTGGCTCAGGCATGGAAGTGGTGTTTTTCATATTTCAGGCAAGCTTGGTTCTGGAAAGTCGACCCTGATGAAGTATCTGGGGGATAATGCCAAAGACTCTGAGTATCTCAAACTCTGGGCCGGTAAGCGTCGCTCCAGTTTCGCCGTTGCCCCGCCGGTTCTTCGTCTAACTTGGTCTTCATAGGTGATCGGCAAATGGCATTCGCCCAGTATTACTTTTGGCGAAGTGGTACGCAGCCACTCCAGAGGTCTCTGGCGGGGCTTTGTCGCACGCTGCTGCATGACCTCTTGAAGCAATATCCCGAGCTTATGCCAACTGCCCTTCCCTGCGCCTGGAAAGCCTTCATATCTACCCCCTGGCAGGCTCAACCGTCCTTTGATATCACGCAGGACGAAATAACAAAGGGACTGGAAACTCTGATCACCAATCTCGGAGCCGAGCAATATCAGGATCGTTGTTTTTGCTTCTTCGTCGACGGACTCGACGAATATGAGATCAAGGGCCGGCAAGACTACGCATGGATGGCCTCTCTTCTGAACAAGTGGGCAGCGTCATCTGATAGCATCAAACTTTGCGTATCTAGCCGGGACGAAAATGCTTTTCGAAACGCATTCTCAGAAGAGCAAAGGCTGCATCTTCATGAACTCACCTACATGGACATGGAGGCTGTAGTACGCGAGGACCTCAAGCAAGTCTCTGGTTCAGCTGGATTTGACCATCTTGTCCACGACATATTGTTTGCAGCCCAAGGCATCTTCCAGTGGGTAACAGTGGTCATCGGCTACCTAAGACGCTGCATTGAAGATGGCCTCGACGACCCTGAGGAGTTGATATTGAGAGTCAAACGCTTACCAGTCGATATAAATATACTCTACAAGCATATCCTGGAATCGCTGCAGGAAAAGAGACGGGCGTATCGCACCCTTGCGATGATCTCAAAAGCGATTGAGCTCAATTTACCACCGATAAGTGTGGCGGCATACACCTTTTTCGACGCCCACGAAGACGATAACGGGCGTGCGATGAGCAAACTCCTCAAGAGAGAAGCGCCCAGTGACTGCGCTCACTATATAGAGCGCGGCAAGAAGCGCCTTCGCGGCTGTACCGGAGGCCTACTAGAGACAACGCCAAGCAAACGTGGGACGAATTCCGACCCTAACCATCATTGCGCAAGGGAGGTAATACAATTCGTGCACAGATCAGTTCCCGACTTCCTAGCGGAGAAGGAGATTCAGATTGAGATGGCGAAACACCTCGAAGGGTTCGATATGTTGGACATGATATCCCATATGTTTTTGGCCGATTTCAACATATACCTAGCCCGACGGAATACAAGGAGCCAGAAAATCGATTTTGCTCCGATTTTGACCATCCTCCTTCCTCTAAGGCAGCAGGCTAGCTTAGACAGGAGCCCGTTTGCCTTCCTGGAGACCCTGGACAGCCTGTTCCAATCTTTTGACGGCGGAGCACGGCTCGACGGCCTTCCCTCTCACCCGTTCAATATTGAAATGCTGTTAAAGTGTTCATATACCTTTAAGAGTATAATCTCCCGGTACCTAGCTAGTTGCAGCCCCGAGCTTACGCGGCTGGCCCAATACCGACCCGCTGACCTCTTTATGGTCCGACCCATATACTACACCCTCTGGAAAGGAGATTCCAAATATGCCCTGTGGAAGGTGAAGACGGACCTTGGTGTCACCGATAATTTCTCAAAAGTGGCGCTCCTCGCATACATCCTCTTCGACCGGCTGAGCGAATCACCCTTTGGATCGGCATTGAGCGACGAAAAATCAGATTTCGCCTTGTTGGATTTGCTGCTAACACGAGGTCTCCTTGAGAAGAAGACGCATCTCGCGCGACGACTTTCAGTCCCTGTAGATTCCAGTGTCAGCATTCAGTCCCTGTTATCCAGCTTAGCTGCTGGTAAAAAACCTGATGGTATCACAACATCTATGACCGTCTGGCAGCACTTTTTGCACGAGGAATGGGTGATCCAACACCAGCGCCCCCTTTCATCTGATAGAGATGCAAGTTTTGCCAAAACAGTCGCTTGGTTCTTGCGAAACGGGGCAGACCCGCGCTTATCGGTAAAATCGAGTTATCTAGACAAAACTGGGTTCAACGAGTCTGGTAAGGACTACCGGTCTAGTTTTCTCGCCCACCTTACCACAAGGTTGTGTGGTGTATAATAATTCGCCCCGGTGAGATCAACTGACAAGCTCAGCGGCAGGTAGTGACTCGGACGACGATCCCGAAGACGAGGAGACACCAACACCTCTTCATTGGTATAGAGTCGAGGTTTGTTTCCAAGAAACAAAAGGCGGGAACCCCCACCAAGTTATAATCGACGACACCTTTAGTATACCTGTACGGAATGATGAGGAACCAACCAGAGCACTGTACAACTGCGCGTCGTTGAAAGAATGGATACAGGATCTGAAAGTGGATAGCGATATCAAGGAGGAGGTGTTTCGACTTCTGCCAGACGAGAGACGAATGACGGAAAGATTATACGACAAACTAACGCAGTTCTCGACTCCCAGCCAGCTCCGTCAAAGACTCACGATTCTTACTAACGGTTCACTGTCCGGAAAAGGTATGTCCCGTTTTCAATTACGCCCCCGTGAAACGCAGCTTATATATATAACCTAGCCATCTGACTGACAGCATACGCGTCTCTTGCACAAAAGTTCTCTTATTACTTATGGGTCTTGTTCCCGGTGTTTTAGGTTGGGGGTTCATGCGAGAAAAGCGTTTTTTCATTGGCAGATTCGCCAATCTGATGGGGAGGAGAACTAGATCCTGACCGGTAGCTACACGAGGTACTTATTTTGTATTTCTCGGATTTTCTAGGCGCTCAATCCAAGTGGTAGAGTTGGAGGGGATTTTGGTTTTAGCTGGGCCAGTTGAGGCCCACCACCCGCTCTGGCGGGGACTGGACCCATGGAGCAATACATTTACAAAGGTATTATACCAAATTGACAGGGCGTGGGAGAAAAAGGTGAAACAGTGGGAAGTCCAAAGTCTCCAGAGCCGGTGAAAGAGATGGAAAAAGTTCAACAAGGGATTGTTTTGAGTGCTCCAAAAAGAGAGTGAGCTACCTACCCAGCGAGGGCATCAATCCATCTTACTATATGTCAATCAATGAATACCTCCTGTATTTGTTGAAAGCCAGGGAGACTAGGATATTTTGGACGATTTTCAGTGGGGTAGGCCTTCTTCATTTTGATTGGAGAGAGAAAAAGAGAGAGACTTGAGATGTGGTCGAGAGAGAGGACTGGAGTTGATTGTCATTGGGGTTGGTGAAAAGATGATGGTGATGAGAGCTGGCGTCTGGTTTTTGTCTGTCCTGTTTGGACTCGAGATCTGGGTCTCTTTTTATATATAGATACCTAGTTACATGCACACTATTGACAAGAACGTCAATCTTGCCTTGGGACCGCCCCTGCCGACTGGAGCCAGCTTGCCCCCGTTCGTGTCCGGGAGGCGGCGTTGCGTGTGTGACGAGGACGCAACCGCGGGCGGATGCGGTTCTGCATGCACTTTTTTTTAGGAGTCTGCATGCATAACTTTCTGCAGTCACGGGGATTGGTCCAATGGTTCCCATCTACCGACCTCTTATGCAGTATCCGGCCTCTCGACGAATGCAGCATCCGATCACTCGTGTTTTTCGCGCTCCCTATGTATCTCACCAAAATTTGATGTGCCAGCACACCTAGGTAGGTAGGTAGGTAATTATCCGTCGCATATTATCGCACATTCGGAGCACATACCCGCAAATAGAGTGGCAGAAAAAATAGCAGCCTTGTCCACGCACGCCCGAGCAGGGCGGCCATCAAACCAAGACCAGGCAAACGAAGGGCCTTTGTTTGTTGCTGCAAATCTCCAACAGACCCAGCGTTTATTTGTGTCAAATATATTTGCAAATCTGCTTCAATAATGGTTAGTACGGGCAAATAAAGAATTGTTAGTGCAGTAAAATAATCTGCTAGTAGGTCACTGCAGGTGTGCTGTAGGGGATGGAAATTGTTAGTGGGTTAGTGGGGCAAAATTGTCAGTCCAGCCCAGCGTACCTACCTTACCTTTTTGGCCCCAGGATCCTCCCCCCCTCTTTTCCTGACCTTTCAGAAGGCCTGACATAACTAAATTTAGTTAAAACAAATCTAATCTATAGCGAGGGTTAGATTTGCCTGGAATTTGACTTTTTTTTAGCCCGCTTGCGCGGCCTCTTGATTTGTTTGCCTGATATTTAGTTTGATAGCCGCGCTGCTATCCCCGTGTCACCCACCGACTGTTTTGGGTTGTGTAAAGTCACTGCCTTTCAAGCTGCCACTGTGATTAACACTGGATAGTTAGCTATCTAGGTACCTATGTTGGCTCTACCCGTCGCAAGTATTCGCACCTTCACGGCGCTGTCTTGGTCTGCCTCGTCATCATGCAGCACCATGATCTGGTCTCATCGATAATAGGTAGGTAGGTAGGTAAGGTAGGTGTACTGAGACCCGTCCGCCCGGACCTGGCTATTGCGGATGCTCTCGGCGTTTAAAAAAAGGATTGAATCCCGTACCCAGCGCTGTTTAGTTGAACGCTCGCAGATACTGACGCACCCGACTTTCTTTTTTCTTTGTGGGGTTGTCTCCCATCTCAAAACCGAAATTTACCCTTTTTTCCATCTCTCACGCAGATCAGCGTGTGTGCTCTCTCTGTCCCACCACCCACAATGCATTTTCCTCGTCTCCACAACATTTTCAACAACAACAGCTCTTCTGGTCTTAATCTAGAGCCTAGCCCCGTCCCTGGTCCTGGTCCCGCTTGGACGTCGCAAGAATCAAACGCCACGCAAGTCATTGCATTTGGACTCGCCACCTCGATTCTCGCCCTTGCTAGCGTCTATGTCCAATACCGCTACCGCCGCCGCCATCGCAACCAGAATGCAGAATCATGTGCTGCCGGCGATGCCTAACGGTTATGCACATGGCTAGGTATCTACCTAGGTACTTATTGTCGCAAAAGAAAGGAAAAGAAGGGGGGGGAACATGCATGTTATGATTTTGAATACAAGAGTCAGTTCATTGTTTCCCCCTTGTCATCCCCAAGCGTACCTCTCTCTAACTCAGGTATTTTAGCTAGGAACTGTGTGATGAAGTTTACCTGCGGTCTGTTTCTGCGGCACACGCAGCACAGTCTCTCCCCACTTCAAGACATACCATTGGCTGGGTAGGGCATTTTGGCGGTGTATAATGTTATCTGACCCATTCCCTGGAGTACTTTTTTTTTTTGGTGCGTGTGTTGCACGTTGCTAAATTTTTGTATTTTGCAATGATGAATTGCATCAAGGGAGTCATATCATTTGCCACTTTTCCTTTTTCTTCTTTTCTTTTCGATTGGTGTCTTATATCAAATGTTTTAAAAACGCCTCCTTCAGCCCAGAAGGTCATTAAAACGCAACGACCGAGCCAACTCCCCCTTTTTCGCCTTCTTTTTCCCCCTCTTCCCACGAGCCTTTGTCACCCCACACGAATCTCTTTTTTGGAAACTCACTTATCCACGATCACCCCGGCTGCTGTTCTTGCGTCTGCCCTCGTCCTTGCCTACCTAGGTATAAGGGGCTGCAAGTCCAAGTCCAAGTCGATTAACCAACTCGATATTAATACTCAAGTACTCTAGTCATTTACTGATTCACAGGCTAAATGCAGACATAGTCTAATACCCACCACCTCCACCAAACCCCCCCCCCCCCCCCCCCCCTCCGCAACCGCCTCCAAATCCACCACCACTGCCACCACCACAACCTCCACCACCGCCTCCACATCCTCCTCCACATCCTCCTCCTCCACCACCACATGCCGGACCGCCACAACTGGCACTTCCACAACCACTACCACAGGTACTCCCACAACCCGTCGCACAAGCCGCCCCTGTCCCATCTCCTGCGCTCCCCGCTGCAGCCCCAGAGTCCGCACAAACATCTCCGCCCGTGAACCCTGAATCACACGCCACGTAATCCACGTCAAAATACGCTCCTGCCAGACCTAGACCGCTTCCTGCTCCTGCACTTCCGAAATCACCCATCCCTTCGGCCGCACCGGCGAATTCTCCAAAGATGCCACCGCCTAGCCCAACACCTGTGCCCATAGATCTTCTCTCAGTCTTATCAGGAGTGAACCGAGGGGAAGTACGCCACGGAACATCTCTCATCCTAGCACGACCGTCGCGCAACGCTTCATAGGCGAGAACCTGTTCTTGAAAAGATAAAAGGGACCAAGAAGCGAGGAAATAATGATGGTAGGTTCCAGAGTCGAAATAGTGAGAGAACGGCTGCGCGCGGTGAATCCCGCCGAGCTTTACCCTTAGCAGAGACAGTTCGTTCTCTTTTTGAAAAGTGTCGGTTGTGGGAATCAAAGTGGAAGAAGGGAGGGTTTGAGTTTCGGCTGTGGTGGCGGCGGGGGGTGGATGAGATTCAGGTGACTTTGGTGGTGGTGGTTGAGATGATACCTCGTCCTGGGTTTGAGAAGAAGGTGAAGTTGGCGGAAGTTGAGTGGAGGGGTCAGGGGTATTCGGCGTAACCCGGTGCAGCCAGGAAGTAGTCGCGCGAAACTCGGCACTCTTCGCCATGGCCACTGCACCCATACACAGCGCCGCTGACGCTCTCAGCAAATCCACTCGATTCTTTGCCCATACCAACTTCCCATCCGCATCCCCATTCAAGGGAGGATACAAAAACCGATCACGCGAAAAATGATGAGACACAACCGACCATGAATCAAACGGAAAAGCCCAAACATGTTTCGCGACATTACACTTGCCACAACGCGTCGGGTACCGTCCATACGCCTCGGTACAATCCCAAGGAAATAGATGCTGATGAGGATACAATGTCTTGCCGAAACCGCCCCAGTCGGTCCAGTATTCCTGTTGCGAATCAATCATGTCGGCGTCATCGTGTCTTCCGAAATGAAATCTCAGGAGATATTCTTCCGTGAGACCGGAGGGGACGTCGAACTTGGAGTTGATCTTGGGCTGTAAGTATCCTTCGTCGGGACAGACAAAGGACATTAGATAGAGTGGATTCGGAGATGATGACGACACGAGAGGGGAAAAAAGACAAGGGTCGATTAGCGTGTTGCAAAACGCCTGGCAGTTATTCTTGGTAGCACTCCAGGTGACGTTGTTGGATGGGTTGACAAGTCGAGACACTATGCTGTCGAGATACGTTGACACGCGGTTTTGGAGCAGAGACTTGAGCTTTTCCATGATGGGGTTCAGCGCCGAGTCGAGGAGTTTGTTTTGGTCGGAAATGGGGAGACCGTCGTTGTCAAAGGGGCGACGACTCGCTTCGATAATACCCTTGATAATCTCGAGCTCAATATCCTGCGGCAAAAGTCCAGTAAAGGGAGCGCCGACAACTTGTTTCATGATGGCCTTGTACCGCTTGCTTTTGTTGCTCGGCCGGGGGGCGGGCTGTTGCCAAACCATTCTGTCGGATGTGCCACCGACAGCGAGACGAACCTCGGGTCTATGCGTGAGGGTGAACCGTTCTTGAAGAACTGGCGGGTCGCGAACAGTGATGAGCGCACCACTCTTGGTACTGTAAAGATCAACAACCTTTCTTGATCCTGGCACGAAGGGTAAAGGCAGGTGAAAAAAAGAGAGAGAAAAAAAACTCACTGAGCAACCCCATTCTCCACCACCAAAGGCCCCACCCTCAACGCCATGTGGACGTTCCCAAACGGGTATTTCTTTGCAAACTTTCGAAAAAACACGGGAATATCCTCATCGGCTTGGGCTTCGCTCACCACGCTGGTCGATCCTGACGTGGGTAGGCTTTCCTTTTCGTCGTGGAGACTGACTCCTTTCATGTTTGCCACCTTTACCTTTTTTGTTTTCCCAGACTCTTTCTCTTTCTTTTCTTCTTCCTCGGCTTTTCTTTTGGTCGGGTTGATCCCCCCCACAGTAGATTGCAGCCCCCTTGATTTCGCCACGGCAATGATTTCCCCCAGCTTGATCAGGCCGCATTGCAGGTTCCCGAACCCGCCCGCGTCGATATGTTCGGCCTTTGGGCTAACGGGGAATAGCGACACCGGCTCCCAGGTCTTGGGATCATGATGGGGCACTTTATCGCAGCGACAGATATTACGACTGATTTCCGGGGTGATGGACTCGCGCAGGACGCAGTGCTTGTATTTCTTTTGGTAGCATTCCTTTCCGTAGTAATGTTGCCGGTAACAGTCTTCGCAGACTAGACTGGGGTGGTTAGGCGAAGAGGAGGTGAACATGCTTCCGCGGATAATGGCTTTGCAGTCGCTCCTCTCGCAGTGGCGGGGTTGGAAGCGGGGAAGCCAGAGTTTGTCGAATTGGGCGAGGGATACTAAAACAAACATGAATATTAGACTCGTGCCGTTCATGGGTGAGGTGATATAGAAGGGCCTACACTGAGGGATCGCCGGCCTCTTCCAGAAACTAAGCTTGTCCAACGGGGGACGGTGTTCAATCAACTTCTCCATGTCGAGAAAGCCGGCAGTTTGCAGCAACAGCCAAACCACTTTCTGGAGTGGATCCTGTATCTTTGTTTTTTCCAACTCTGCCTTGTGTCAGCAGGTTTTTTCATCTCGGAAGGCTTTTTGGGGGAAGCTAACCCTCAAGGTTGTCAATCACGGCACGCCGAATCTTGATGACCTGCCGCTCGGCATGATGATCCAGCGCAACCTCTTTTAGCGCATTCTCATAAGACTTTGGACTCTTCAAACCGCCGGTAACTACTGCGGGTGCGTATTCCTTTTCTCTCTTTTTGCCTGTCATGTGCTTCGTCAGTTCCACTTTCTTCTATGAACCATTACCATGACAAAGGTAAGCAAGGTAGGTAAATAGGTAAGTAGGTACATACCCTGTCGAAAGGCAAACGCCCGCGCTTCATGGCTGACCTGTTCCAAAAACGTCGTGTAGCCATGAACCCACTCTTCTTCAGGATTTTCCTTTGCCAACACCACGCCGGCAAATTCGGGGTCCTGCCATAGTTTGACGTTGCGAATGATGTTTTCCAGCTCGCTCTTGATGCCTACCCAGTAGAGCTTTTCCAACTCTCCGCGCAACGTGTCGCTGCCTTTGCCAATTTGTGTCCAAGCAGTGTCGGGTGCTGGCGTGATGTTGGATGGCGAGAACCGCGGCACGGGGACGAGCTGC
>Ga0247763_1001736_pt1 | contig 12052 bp, 10 predicted proteins | sample UWRJL141409B4_FD_179926 | JGI IMG/M metagenome (GOLD analysis project Ga0247763, IMG submission 179926) | Plant litter microbial communities from Arlington Agricultural Research Station in Wisconsin, United States - UWRJ-L141-409B-4 | ecosystem: Environmental > Terrestrial > Plant litter >...
CCTTCACCTCAAACCCCGCCGTCTTCCCCTCCTTCACCTTGGACTCATCAACCTTTGCATTCGGAAGCAGCCTCGCCAACACTCCCCGCTTCGTGTTCGACAGCGCATCGATCGCGAGAATCTGTCCGTCGGGCGGATTCACCGCATCAAACGCATAGACCAACTCATCCCCTACAATATCCCGAATCCTGCCTAGCACAACGTCATGTCCGCCATGGCGATCCACGAGATGCGTAGCCCCCATTTCCTTGAGTTCCTTTTCGTCCCCACCGACCACCACAATCTTGCCTATCCCCGCGAGCTTCGCCAGCTGCACCGCAAACTTGCCGCAATTCGATCCACCACCGATAATCAGCACCGTGGTCCCCGCATGATCAAATTCTTTGCCTGCAGAAGAAGAATCCCAGGGCGGGGGAATGCCCAAGGTGACAAAAAGCCCGATCAACGGGGCGATGATATTCGTCGGCAGCGTTGCCGCTTCATCATCCGTGATTTCATCAGGGATTTTCGAAAAAGCGCCCACATCCGCCACTGTATATTCTTGTAGCCCGTTTTGCGTCCAATCTCCAGGCATACCGGACTGTGCGATGATCCGGTCTCCTAGACCCAGCCCTTCTGGGAGGTCGGAGCCGAGACTGGTGATGGTGCCGACGACATCATTGGTCAATACGGCAGGGAGGTTATTCGCGATGAAAAGTCCGTAATCGCGCGCTTTCTGATCATGCGGGTTGAGTCCGGCAATAGCGACGCGGAGTTGGACTTGTTTCGGTCCCGGGGTCGGGATGGCGCGATCGGTGGTTAGGACGAGGGGAGCGCCAACTTTGGTGAGGAGGAGGGCTTTTTGCGTTTGCGTACTAGTAGTAGTAGCCATGGTTGCGAGTTGTCTGTGACTTTGTAGATATCTAGATAGTGTTTTGGTAGAGTTGAAAAAGTGCATTGAAGTGAAGGGGTTTTTTTTTTCTAGACTTTGATCGGAGCCAGACCTCAATTATATCTCTCTCCAGCTCCGTGAGACCAATGTTTTCGGCCGAATGCCGCCCGGCCCTGGCCAAGGCACAGTGTAACATGACTGGACACACAATACAATTTCGATTGATGATGGTAGCACGAATTGGTAATCCGGTTTTGTTCAGTCCAGTCATTTGACAAAAAACTCGTTATTGAGGTTGCAGTTTTTGGATTCGTCAGCAACTGATAGGGAGTCAGGGACGAGAGTGCTGTGATTGGTCAAGTCGCATTTAATGCCAAAAATGGCACCATTCACTCTCATGAGTCATCTCGCGCTTCGGCCTGTAGGCTGGGCATCAACAGCATTGGTAATAGTAATCAACTGTAAATGCTTCCGGTAGACTCAATTACACATGTGCGAACTTGACTGCGAACCGGGTTGCTACCGCTCGTATGTACTTGTCTAGTTGACTGTGCCTGAGTTACCGCCTAATTCATCTCGGCAACGATGCTAGAGAAAAAACACACACAATTGGTCAGCCATGAGAAGATAGATACGAGATGCGCGACTGGTAAAGAAACTTACAAACTCCCAACGGCACAGCTAGAGCCAGGACTGACGCAGTGTGATCCCCGCTGTGGGTTGGCCACTCTGCCCTGGCATCCAGAATTGCAAAAGGTGAGGACACTGTTCCGCGTGCCGGACCAGTTCTCGTCGAGCTCGACACGCTGCCAGTCGGTTCCCGTCGGTGCACTGTAGCAACCGCCCAGCTTGCCGCTCAGCCTGTTGGGTCTAGTCAGCCCTGACATTACTAAGGATCCTTTTGCGATTTCAACGTACGGGTCTTCGTTGATGCGCGGCCAGGTGTTGATAGCTGGGTTGTTGTGGCTGCAGTTTGGGCTTGCGTCTTGACACGACTCATGTTAACTCCAACGCGGAAAATTTCAAGAGGGTACATACAAAATCGATAGCGGAAAGGACTATCGGCATATCCGATGCCCACCAGGGCGGCGAACAGACAGATGGATTGCAACTTGGTCATGTTGGCGTTGGTTGTCGGAAGAATGCAGCTGGTTTGATATCAATGATGATGAACACGAAAATTGATGCAAGACCTAGCAACTTGGATGAACTCTGAACGGGACTTGACGGCTGTTAAATATTCTATTCCCCGGCAAGTTAAACTGGTATCCGACTCGCAGTCCTGACTCCAGTGCTAGCAAAACTCCGAGTTGCCTAGTACTAGACGATATGTTGTCCACTTTCTTACCGAGGTATAATCTTCCAAGAAAGGACTTATCCTACGAGGTTTAAATTGGATCGACAAGACAAAGAACAATTTTTGTTCACCGATAGAACTATATATTCGCGTGTCTTTGGGCAACTCCCCATTCCGGGACTGATACCGCGCGTTCATTACCCGCTCTAACCTACAGACGGCTCATGATTGGTTCGTTCATCAAACTCGACAGCTCAGCTCCGAAAGCTTGCATGGCAGTTTCAGAATTGCCACTATGGCAATTCTCTTCTTGGCTTTCAATGGATTGATTTGTGTCTTTGCTGATCTACAGGGATGACTATTCCGAGGGCAAGAACGCATCTGGGCCACGAAATGCATGTCTTGTATCCGGTCCCAGGTCCCCCCGATCCTGCAGCGCATCGGACGCCCTCTTCATGTCATGACAAAAAATATACTGCTGTAGCTCCCAGTCATGCCTGTTCTTTTTTTGTCTCCCCAAAGTCTACACCCATCCGATCTTATACAGCCTGTAAAACGTTTCATCCGCCCTCCCAACGCCGTCCCGTCGTTCCAACGTCTTGATATCAAAAATACCGAGACATCTCGTCTCGCCCCTTGTGCTAAAAGCCGCTTCGACCGAGTCAATCACATCTCCATGTCGTCCATTCTGTCGCACCGTCTGCAATAGCCAAAAGACGCCCTCGGGTGCCAGGATGCGGGACGCGCAGTGATGTAGCAAGGCCGCATGTTCAGGGGCGTAAACAACATCCGTGGCAATGAGCATGTCTGCAAGTTTGTCTCCTAGAGGCCACGAGGGATGTGTCGTCTCAGGCTCGGCCCAGTCTAGCTCACACGCGTACACAGGACACGTGGGAACTTTTTCACAAGTATTGGCAGCGATGTTGATGCGAAGATTGGACATGACAGACGGGTGGTAGTCAGTCGCCGCCAGCACCGGTTCTGCAAATCCCAGTCGGGGAAAGAGCTGGGCGAGGACGAGACTGACGAGACCCATCCCGGCACCAAGCTCGACCACACTTGGGGACTGGTTGAGATTTTCCGTCGAAAATCCGAATCCGAGGGGATCCTCGCAGAGCATTCGACAGAGCACAATCGACGCACTCCAGGTTTGCAGTCCAACATCGGTGTAGTCCATCGACCCAGAAATGCCATCGTTGAGCCGAACACAAATCTTGTGGTAGTTGTAAGAAAAGGTAAAGTCCCGGAAGTACTCGTCTGTCTGATCTTGGTCGTGCTGCTCTTCATGTTCCCAGGCGTGACCGGGGTTAAGTATAGCAGTGAGAAGGTCGGCCGCCTTCTCGAGGGCGATTTGCAGTGAGTCGTCCGACAAGAAGCATTCAGGACGGGGATCATGTTCGGTGGCGCGGATCAGAAATTTCTCCAGCCATCGTGCAGCAAACGACCGCTCGAGTTTATCGGCCCGGATCAAAGCCAAATCTTTATCGAATGGTTTTCGTCCCTGAGACCGATCATCGGAATTATCATCTTCGTTCTCGGACGCGTATCCCGAGTTGTAGCCCGAGTCGGGCACTTTCTTCAGTCTGTCCAGAACTTTGGAGGTCTTATTCGACGCAAACAGAGCCGACTGCGGAATCATAACCGGGCAGTAAATTGCGGATAGGTTATCGAGCGCCGACAAAACTTGCGTCTCGGTCAATCTGTCGAGCTGTTGGAGAGGGGGCAAGTTGCTCATGGGAGGCAGCGGCCGACCCGCTGGCCACATTGGTGCGCAGCAGGAACCCGAGCAGGCCTCAGACGGAGAGGAGAGATCTCAGTTAAAGAGGACAACATTTTCAAGAACACAAAAAAAAGAGAATTCAGCAGAAATTTACAACAGTTTCGACTGTGGGTCCTGAAAATTTTCATGGGTCTGGTCCCACCTTCCGCGAAACGGAAACGAAAAAAAACACTAGCTAGCGGCCGGTATGCTTCCGAGGCGGTGAGGATTTTCGCGAGGGCTGACTTTGCACACGGGGATTGATAAGGCAAGCGCGGTATGTAGTTTTGTGGAATGACAACGTGGGCTCACCACAGCATGCCACAGGTCAGACAGAGCCAGGTGGGTCTTTAGACGGGGTTTCGAGTGAAATGAGTTGTGAGTGCCGAATTCTCCACTGTGGATCGCACTTTTCAGTCTTTCCATTTTCATATTATCTGCCCTGCAGTTACCTGTAACAACCCTCATCCGAACCATACCTCATCATAAATCTCTCCGGACGCGATATACAGGAGGCGTGTATTCATGCTTTCCGCGAACATAATAATACGCCGTCGCGAAAATGACCATGGATCCGTACAAGAGACTTCCCCAGTTCATGGTGACAGGGGTGACGGGTGTAGCGGGGGGGAAGAAACAAAACACCGAAAGAATGGAAAGAAAACAGAGCGCCGCAATGTTGATGTATATCCCGGATTTCCCTAGTGTCCAGCGCCGAGCCGGTAGTGCACCGCCCCTGATGCGCTTCAAAACCAGGCAGCTGATGCAAATGACATAGGATGTCAAGATGCTCACTCCGCTGAGGGAAAAGAGGGCATTCAGCGCGGCTGATGAGCCAATGTTGACGAGGGGAAGGAGGCAGTTGACAAGAAGGGAAATGAGGATGGCATTGAGTGGGATTGCTAGACGCATGTTGACCTGAGGAAAAAAAAAAAAAAAGTAAACAGTCAGTCGATTACCCCACTTGAGGGGTTCTTGCGGCCTTGCTCACCTTAGCAGTCCAAGACGAAAAAGGCACGCCTCCATCGCGGGCAAAGGACCAAAGTTGTCGCGAAGCCGTGGCGATCTCGGCAATGACGCTCCCCATTAGCGAGATCAGAGGCACAGCAACAAAGCCTGTAGTGGCAGCCAGACTCTGCGTCGAGTTGTGGATCATCTGAATGAACGGGTAACCAGCGAGTCCGACGGGAGACGATAATATGGCATCTATATCAGCTGCGGAAAAGCAAAGCGTCAAGATCATGACCAGACCGAGAGTAGCGTTGAGGGGAAGCGACATCATCAGCGACCGGGGAAGGGTCCGTGATGAATCTTGAACTTCCTCGGCTACTAACTGTCAGAATATTTTTTCTTTTTATATCCACGTCTCAGACGGGTTGTGAACGAAGCTGTGTAAACTCACCCATGTGCACCACACAATCAATTCCTCCCAGCGACGCCGATATCGGCAACAACCCAACCAGGAAACTCACACCCACGCTCGGCCAGCCCCCTCCGTTAGCAAATTCGGTAAACACGGCATCCGCCGACTTCCAACCTCCCTGGTGGTAGCCCCACAGGGGAACGGCGATAACAATCAGTCCCGCGACATGGACAAAAAAGACCCACCCCTCGATGAACGGAAGGTGCTTGGCATAGAAGATGTTGAAGACAAAACAGGCGAGGATGATGGCTAGCATGAGCAAAGTTCCGTGCCAGGGCTCAGGGGTATACGCATTGTCGCCGTCGGAGTGGTGGAACACAATCAGGGCTTGGATTACCGTGCCGATGAGATAGGCCATGGCACCAATGGCGGCTTGCCAGCCCGTGAAGCAGAGCCAGCCTGGTATTCAACAACTATCAGCTCATATTTGGATGGCCTGGTGCCGGGGAAAGGGGAGGGGGGTGGTGGTACCGCTAAGATAGCTGAGATATTTCTGGCAGGACGGCGGCGAGAATTCGCTCACCCACTTTTGCATCAGGGTTAGAAGGCTAGCAGCAGACAATGGAAGAGGGGATACTTGCGTGATATTGTCCTCCGGCTGTGGGCGACCTGGGTAAAACGCATGATGGAGTTAGCACTGAGCTCTTGGTTGAGATTCAATGAGTTGGGTAGGAAGGTAGGGAAGTTGAAGGTAGCGACTGACATGGACGCCATCTCTGCCAAGCTGGCATATACCAACCCATACCCTATCGTGCAAAAAATAAACCCATAAATCAGACCAGCCGTTCCGCTATTTATCAAGGAAAATCCAAAGGTGCTGCGTTGATGATCTAGTTAGCATCGCCGGCCAAGCCTGTGCCAAGTCTTGGTGTAGTTGGAGGCCCAGATTGTATTCGTACGTGATATTGATCTCCCAGGTCGAAATCAGGGTACAGCCAAACCCGAGAATCGTCGTCAACTGGAAATTGCGTCGCAACTGTTGCGGGCGCCCGATCACGCGCATGTCATGGCGGTCGGCCTCGGTGCCTTGCCATTTTGTGTCAACTTGTACCACGGCGCCTTCGGGTTCGCCTCCGCCTTCATCGGCAATGATAACGGGCTCGGCCTGTTCCTTGGCCATACGGTCGTATTGAGTGTAAGTACAGGTAGAGAAAGGCGCAGTTTTTAGGGGAGAACAAGAAGGTGCGGGGTAAAGACCAAATGATAAAGTGAGTTGTGCAGACTGGAGTCCAGACCCTGTACCCATGCTGCATGTTGCTACCAATCACATCTTGGTGGTTCAAAAACAGTAAGCCGAACAAGCGTCGGAGTTCCGGGGGGGATCACGGTTTGGGAATAGCCTCCTTCCAGCCTGGTGAAGATGATTTGATGTATTTTAGAGTCAATGGTACACATATGCCCCAACTTAGCCTGCATGTCCAGCCACCGAGATACGTAACGACGATATGTTAACCGGAAAGATATCCTCGATGCCGTCCGACGAAACAGAACTTGTCTCTGATAGCAAATCGGCAGCACTATCAACCGTCGTTGAGGATTGTATGGCCGACAAGATGCTCATCAGAGAAGCTGGTTCCGCCACTGCACCATCACCGGTCCTTGTGCTGAGGTTGTCCCTTGCTTGCAGGGTTGATGTGTAAACCGGAGTGGTTGGCTCATCCCAGCCATCTTCCAACTCAGCGGCTGTTGGGCGAATACCCAACTCCTGGTAGAGATCCACCATGGCCATCGACACTAGTCCGCTTTCCTCTTGCTTCCGACTGCACTCCTCTGCGTCATCGTGATTAAGTTCGCTGGGAACCGATGGCTCCGGCATGACTGTCCCCTGATTACATGGTGGGCCTATGTCTTCATATTGCTCCTTTTCATTAAACTTTTCGTTGAAGGATTCGTCGTCGTCCCCCTGTTTGCCGACTTCAAGTTGTCGCTGCCAGTTGATCGACTTTTCTGTCCAATCTGCCGCCACCAGAGGCGCTGTTGACACAAACGAGTAACCATCATCGCCGTCATCACAATAGATCTCGGACGCCGCTTTGCTCGAGGATATGGACATGACACCTAAGTTTTCGTCGTTTTCTTCCGAGTAGATTGACCGGATGCAATCCATGTTATCTCGATATCGCGGGTAGACGACGGTTCTGGCTTCGTCGGTGTAGTCAACCACTCCGTCTGCGTTGCTGCTGCTGCTGCCGTTTGCGGCTCGGGATTTGGTGGAGAAATGAGCGCCAATCTTTTTGTCGGTCTCGATCAACTTCCGTTGCAGCACCGTGGCCCGCCTGCTGAGCTGGGGATCCGTGGCGCGATTGACGAGGGGCACCAGCATAGCCGTGGTCAAAACATCGAGCAGACACCGCACTGAATCGATGGTGGTGTCAAGTAGGGCCGAGACGGCTTTCAGACTGTCCTCGTTCCAGTGCAGGCGCATTCGCTGAAAGAATGATAAACTCCTTTTGCTGCTGTTGCTGTTCTGCGTCATCCAGGGACCCAACTTTTCGAGTTCGGCCTCGAGGCATTCATATGTCAATCGGCAGGCATCCGTGGCGACCATGAGCGACTCGTGCCAGTGCGGGAGTTCGAGACTCTGAATGACTGGCGCGCTCCGGGGATCGAGGAGGATTACGTTGATTCCATCGAGGAACGCATTGACGGAGCGAGACTTGTGGTTGATGGCGTGGATTGTGACAAAGGCGAGTTTATCCTTTTCGTAGAGTGTATGACAACGATTTGCGACGCTCAGGAATTTGGCCGATAAGCTAACGATCATGGCGGAGAGGGAGATGGGATCCATGTTTGCGGGTGGCTGAACTTTGTGCCGAGTTGACGTCTGGTTTGGTCTGGTCCAGGACTTTTGAGGCGGCAGCATGCGAGATAAACCCAAAATCCGGTGAACAAACAAGGTTAGAGGGAAGGCGCCAGCTGCACCCAAGAGCGGGGTCGATAGCAAGATAACAACTGCGGCCGACACCGCGGAGCTGAGAGCCTGAGCAGGCTGGGGGGCGCAGCTGCCTGTTCTCGCAGTAGAATGCATGGCCAAGCCCTGGGCGGGGCTCTGAGGCATATCCGAGCCCGATGACCAGGACATGACTTGACATGATACGTCCGTACCGCAGCCTTCTCTCCGCTTGGTGCCTAACCCAAAATATGAGCAGCACCGCTCTCAACTCTCACCGCAATTCTCTCTCCTTCGCCCTCTTGTCTGGTCCGTCTCCAGTCAAGTTGCACCAGAAACTACACACTCCGATCTCGCGATGCCAACCGACGAGTACCCTCGTTCCGAGCAGGATGCCAGAAATCACATCCGCAAACTCCGGCAGGACCGGGGCGTGGATGATGTCATGGGCGACTTGAAGAGCAATGCGACGACCGAAGATCTGCAAGAGCTCTTGAACGTAGTTGCCGCCGATCTTTACCAGAGCCCAACCCATTTCATCCTGGAGCTGATACAAAACACCGATGACAATCACTACAAGCCGGGGGTCAACCCCACGGTTATCATGACCAAGGGAGACAAGACCTTTCGGATGGATTGCAACGAGCGCGGATTTACCAAACAAAACGTCGAGTCCATCTGCAGGTCCGGGAAAAGTTCCAAAAAGGGTGCCAATAAATCGGTCGGCTACACTGGCGAAAAGGGCATCGGCTTCAAATCTGTCTTTCGGGTGGCCCGCGAGGTCTACATCAAGTCTGGCCATTTCTCCTTCAAGTTCAACCGGGATATACCCCTGGGCATGGTCATCCCCCACTGGGAGGCGTTTCCCGAGCCCGTCCGAGATGGCTACACGTCGTTTTTCTTTCGCCTAGCCGACGACTACAACGAGGCAGAGCTCACGCGAGCCTTGGCCATGCTCGACTCCGGGTTGCTCATGTTCCTCCGAAAGCTGAAGCGAATCGAGGTCAACATCAAAGGTGTCACCTCTTCGTTGAGCTCAAAGGTGTTGGTACGCCAAGACAAGGGAGATGTCATGAGAGAGCTGTCCATGGGCGACAAGATAACAAAATGCTTTGTGTTTCGTCATACCGTCAACAACTTGCCCAAGGAGGACCGCCGGCCAAACATGAACTCATCTGAAATCACCCTCGGGTTTCCCTTCAGCTTTGAGGCTGGCCAAATCCGACCCGTCACGGCGCAGCAGCAAGTCTATGCGTTTCTGCCCGTTCGAGGGTACGGATTGTCTTTTATGATCCAGTCTGACTTTGTCCTCGTGGCCAACCGGGAGGACATCAACTCGGCAGCTTGGAACACGGCTCTTCTCGGCGCCGCCGCCAATGCATTCCCCCTCGCCATCCAGGCCTTGATCAAGGCACACCCATCGTTGCGATATTCGTGGATCCGATACCTCCCGACCGCCGAGTTGGCGAAAGGCCAGCTTCACGGATTCCACGACAACCTTTTCCGACGGTTGAAGGCCACGGCGATTTTAGAATCCCGCAGTGGGAAAATGGTAACACCCTCGTCACTCATTTTCGTTCCAGCAAAATACCGTGACCCAGATGGTGTACCCATTACCCTCACCAAGACCTCTGAGGGCGTTTACCTCAGCCCGCAGTACGACGACGAGGATTGGAAATATCTAGAAATCCTCGGCGTTAAAGAACTCACCCAGGCTCAGTTCCTCGCCCACCTCAAAACCTGCCTCCGAGAGCGCAACGCTTCTTCCCCGGCCAAGGCCCTGCTCGCGGAGCGACATCAACAATGGCACTCGCGTCTCGCTGCCATTCTGCTTCGCGTCGCCACGCCCAAGGAGATGGAAGATCTACCTGTGATTCCGTTGCGAAATGGGACTTGGGTGACATCTCGAGATCCTGCGTTTTTCTTCAACAATCGGTCGGGGAAAACGACGTCGACGAGTGAGAAGAGTGAGAAGAGTGAAAAGCAGCAGCAACAACAGCAACAACAGGATGTCCCAAAGGGGATTGATATTCCCGTTATTGATCCGCGCGCGGCGGAAGATACCGACCGGCACTTATTGATGACGGCTTTGGGCGTCAAGGATTTCAAAGAAGAAGATGTCGCCAAGTTGATTGTGGAAGCCCATCGGTCGCGAGAGTTTCGTCCAGAAAAGCTGACCGTCGCGGATCTCGTCGGCCATGCCGAGTTTCTGTACAAGACGAGGTTCTTGTCAACGCTTGATGAAAAATCCGCAGAGGTAGATCTGTGGATCGCCATTGAAGATGGGCGTCGTCTGCGCGCGTCGGCAACGTATATTCGGCCTGACCCTCCAGATTTGGGGGCAAGCAAGTACCTCAAGCCCGCCAAGAATAGTACTTACGGCTTCGCCCACAAGGCCTACCTGGACGCGTTTGAGACAGCCGACGAGGACGGGCATAAATGGCTGCAGCGCGCATTGGGGATGGAAGTCTGGCCACGCTTTCTCAACGCCAAATACGTCGCCTGGGACAAGGCGCCGTCCACGACGGATGCCCGTAAGCTCATCCATCCGGACTTTCTTGAGATCATGGACAGCAGCAAGAGCAAGAACCAGAACCGCAACAACCGGGCTGATTTCCTCCAGGTTATCGCCGAGGGTTGGAAACCTCATTATAGCTTCCACTTTGAGATATTGAACCGCGCCGTGTTAGACGTGTCGTCGCCCACGTCATCATCATCCAAGAAGCCCACAGCCCTCGAAGTCGCCGTCAAGTATATCCGGCGGTTCCACGTGTCTTGCTGCAACGGGTTGACTTCCGTCCCACTCGAGGAAACAATGCTGCCGATTCCGCACCTCCAGCGCATGGTGCCGTGGTGTCGATCCTTTTTGGATGTTCCCAGCCCGGAGCACGAAGGTTGGGCGTGTCTTGCTCATCTGGGAGTACAAGTTGAAGGGGATCTGCGGTTCTATCTCCGGTGCTTGCAGTATGCTAAAGAAGCGAATGTTTCTTTTGCAAATGTTCCGCATATCATGCGTCAGGTTCAGGCGCGTGCTGATGAAGACATTGCTCTTCTCACGTACGTCTCAATTTCATTTTACCCTGAATATGATACATAAGACGAGCTAATGATGGCTGACTAACTCTTTTGATAGCGAAACCATGTTCAAACACAGCCTCATTTGTCGCCCGTCCGCCGACGGTACACCCGTCTGGGTGCCTCTCTCGCGATGCGTTTGGGACGGCGAAAAATGGTTCCGGGTTGTCACCGGCCTGCGCCATCTCTACCCGGATTGCGAAGACCTTTTTGTGCGGCATTTACGCTGCGAGCGTCTTAGCGTTCACCATCTCCTCATGGAACTCCACGCCATCACCCCCGCCTGCGATATCAACTACATTTCCGTCGTCCTGACGCTCTTCCAAAGCCTCCTCACCGAAGGCCGTCATGTCATTAGCCACGCGGATATCCGAAACTGCCAAGGCATCGCCATGTTTCCCATCTCCACGCAAGCGGACAAGACCGAAAATCAAAACAGTTTTGGCCGGCTAGCCTCCCTCGACGGAGATGCCGATTGGTTCATTGCGGAGAAGGCACAGCTGAAAACGGCATTTGCGGGAAAACTCCCCTTGCTAGCGCTAGACGTGGCCAAAGTCTCGGAACTGATGCCATTATTTAAACTTTTGGGTATGAGCAACCGGATGTTGGGCGAAGCGGCAAAGAGAACGGTGACGATTGAAGGGACGCTAGTGGATAATCTGGAGTTGGCGAATATGTATCGGTCGAGAGGGGCTTTTATTCAACGGTAGGTTTTTCTTTTTTTTTTTTTTTCTCTC
>Ga0247763_1001738_pt1 | contig 12042 bp, 4 predicted proteins | sample UWRJL141409B4_FD_179926 | JGI IMG/M metagenome (GOLD analysis project Ga0247763, IMG submission 179926) | Plant litter microbial communities from Arlington Agricultural Research Station in Wisconsin, United States - UWRJ-L141-409B-4 | ecosystem: Environmental > Terrestrial > Plant litter >...
ATTCTTCATTTTGGTCTCGTCGACGTGCTGGGTCTACGACAAGCGTTAACTGGATGGATGGAACCCTGACATGTGGTTTGCGGAACATCAGCATGCACAGTTTGTATCCATGTAGTAACGTTATGTGGTATAAGTGGGGAGTAACAGTCATGACAAGTCTGCTTTTCCATGGATAGAGTGGGGTTCTCCGGGTCGCTTTGCTGGTTCGATACTCGCTCCCCTGCCTGGGTCTTTGCATCGTCCCTGTCCTTTCTCTCTCCGTCTGTCTCGGGTTGTGATTGGATAAGGTAGATCCCGTATTTGCTGTATTGCGCGCTGAGACGCTCCGTCTTGGACGGGTACGGTACGGCACGGGAAGAGGGAAACTTAGCTAGGAAACGTATGGACGTATATGTGGGTTTTAGTCAGATCCATTTGGTTAGCCATGTGTGGTCATACGATTTTTATTTTGGACGCCAGGTTCTTTTGCTTCATGTGATTCATGTGCCCTCTTGTTCGCAATCTGATCTGTCTTGCACCCTGGAATTAACTTCTCGGACTGCAAATTTTTGCGGAAAGAGGGGCAGAAATCGGGATATCATCGCCGCTATCCAGTCGTGATCGGGGTTCATCCCCCACGAAATGACCCCCACCGAAGAGAGACGAAAGAGACTTGATCCGAAAAGCTATCATGATTACGATTGCCCCACGCAAAGGAAACAGCCTTTGCCGGCGTAGCACATGCTAGTAAAATGCATCGTAGGTTAAGCAGTATTACGTCTGCCATGTCGGCAACGCTCTGTGCATCTCACAGTTTGTAAAAGTGAAGGTGGTGGTTGGTGTGCATTCAACTTGCAGCTCAGGTCAGGGGGGTAAATCCTTGGTCGAAGCGCTGTGGTTTCCAGGGAGGGCAGCGCCCAATATGGATCGACTTTAGGCTCATATCTCCTCTACAGTGCGATTCACCAAAAGGGTTTGGTGAAAGTTCCCCTTTCCCTCGTCCCACTGCTTGACGCAGTCCTCTTCCCGCGGGCTGGGAACTGGAACCGAGGCTCCAGACGGGATTCAATAGGGGAGGCGAATGGTCCCAAATAAAGTGCGATTCTGTTATTTGGATCTGGTTTGTTTGGTCAGAAAACAAGTCCCACTCTTCAAGATTATAGTGCCCAGATTGTGTGAACCCATGACGCCAGGCTCATTCCGCGTTTTTTGACACCTATAGCCCTATATCGACGATGCAATGTCCCCTCTCCAGAAACCAAGCCGGGTCGAGCGTATTATCAAGCCTTTGCTAATGTGCGGGCCAGGAAAAAAAGGTATCTCGTGGCTTGACGGGTAATCAACAAGGCAAGCCTCGATCCTTGGGGTTCCTGCCAGGTTGCGAATGTCCGGTTGGGTACGTGAACCAACTGCCGATTGTTGGTTCCTCGACCGGCTCAGCCGGGAATCTTGCTGTGAATGCCGCTCGTCGTTCGTTTGATCTCCTGGAAAGTGGCTTCAGGATTGGCGTTGAGAGAATCGGGGCACCTCTGGCTGATTCTCGTGCAAAGCCCGAGAAGAGGCTGGCGGCTGGTCAATCCATGCTCCCTCATCCTGCCTGATTAGGAACTGGAGACTGGAAACTAGCCTATCGCGATCGAGCACCCACGAGGCCGTGGGTCAAGCACCCCCACTTCTGTTGCCCGTTCTGGGGCTCGCCTTCCCGTTTCTTCTCGCCTAGGTGCGGACGCGAATCCGCACGTCGCTCATCATCTTGCTCACACCGTAATCTACCGATATACAGTCTGCGGCCCGCCCGTTCCCCGCGCATCGAGCAATTTGCAGCGAAGTCTGGCTCCGCGGTCGGCGGAGGGAGTAACTAAAAACAGTTCATGATGTCCTGGCAAGAAAAGAAGGGCTTCTATTTCTGGATTATCTGGAGGGAGTTAAATGCAGTCAAGCATTTCTCAACGCTGGGGTTCCCCTGTCGAGCTCAATTGCCCCGCAGAGCGGGGGAGAGGCAAAGGCTGGAGCTCCGCACGACGGGGGCGCAGAGCGACCTGTTCGCAGCCTTAGCTCATGAAGCTAATCGCACAAATTATCCGCCAGGAGGGTGGGCATTTCCTCATTCCCGGTTGATGAGCGCACACACACACCTCAGCTCTATCTGGTACGACACTGTCTGCTAAAGCGCAATGTGTTCCTTCCTGTGTCTTTGGCTCTCTGGGTCTGCGGCACGAAATAGAAGGCGCGGGGATAGACCAGATGCAGCTTTTGTTCCACGCAGCAGGCGTAGCCCGCACCCACCCTTTCCGCTCTTGCTTCACCCGTGCTTTGCTTCACCAGGAGGCTGGTCACTGATCATGGCTTTTCGTGTCCCTCCCGTCATCGAGAACGAAGCCGTGTGCACACCCCATATTGACCCGGAACGTCCAAATTCATTCTCCATCACGCGCTCCCCTCTACCATCGCTTTGCCTTGCGGAGTGAGATAAGGCAACTTTCGAAACTTCGTAACGAGCTTGATGCGAGTGGACTGGACCCCCGCGCAGTGCCCTGAACCGTTCATCCCACACACCAAATCGCCTTCTCTCAGGCACCCACACCTATCCAAAGCCGTCCGCGGTTGCGTGCTGACCCGCCTTGTGGTCGCCAGCCACAGCCGCATCTGCAGTCACAGACCATGGAGAGCGCTGCGAGATGGGATGATTAGGAATCTGACTTCCGCGCTCCGTTCATCAGTGATTCGCTGCCATATCTCGACAAATAGAGCACGAGACCGAGCAAGGTCCGGATTGCCCCACCGACTGCCAACCGCACCGCATTGCAGACGAAAGCTGAACAAGACATACGTAGCCAGCGAAAGGCAAGGTTAAGTGCAACGGAAGACGCGACGCCAAAAGCACTGCCTATCAGTCAATCCGATGCAGAGCTCTGCTCTTGGCTTCGGACCGGATTACTGCCGCGGCATATGGGCGGCAGCTGCGGTTTGTTGGTCGCTGGCCCGTTACGATCGGACCGGTTACACAGAGAGAGAACAATGAACGCGGGCGAGCAAAGCTCGTGCTGCCCTCCAGTGATGGTACTGTACCACAAGCTGCAGCTCGCGATCCAGGCTCTTTTCGGCTTGCGAAGCCATTCACCTCCTTCTACTGACCATGGCAAAGAAACTTGGCTTCTCGGAAGTGTCTTCGTTCCGCCCACACACAAGAGTCATTCGATGCATGTTTCTGCACGTCCGTCTCGATCCTCGCCCTCCTACTCGACTGCCAAGACAACCTACAGGGCTTTCGATGCTGCTGCCACGGGCAGTCACAGTCAGCCGCGCCGGCAACATGCAGCTCCAATGCATCGATCTCGAAGCTCCCCCTCACACCCCTCGTTCCGGACCTGACAAGACCTGATCGGGAACGCCACAGTTGCCCGCCAGTGCTGAAAACCCCCCTCTTCTAAACTCACAGTGGTTGGGCACCTGGAGATAGCCTGCTTTTCGGCCCTCTTATCACCAACCCGACAACACTACCCCACTGCCCGGCATTCCTTTGGCGGACAGACCTGATCGCCCGAGCACGGATGAGCTCCAGATTGGAGACCGCATCTGCAGGCTCCGACGCGCCCCGCAGGCGACCCTGGAGACATGTAAATTTTCGGGACCGAAAACTCTTCGAGGGAGCCGGACGACTCAGAGCTGAGCATCGGTAAGGCCCCACCTGCCCGGCTCGATGGCTCCGGCCTGCGAAGCAATACTTTGCTGTCACCGTATGCACGCTGAACTGGCTCTAGCTGGGTCTCTAACCCTATCCTTTACCGCTTTGCCTTTTTCCTGTCCCATCACCCAGTGGCGTTTCTCCAGGGCGGCCGCAAGCGTGGGGTACTGTCTATTGCAGCGAACTCCGTCCACCTCCAGGTGTCAGGTCGAAATCCCCAGCGGTGTCGACACCGATGACGGAGAGGCGACCATGCTATGGTTGGGTCTGTGCAGCTTACATGGATGGGGCTAAGACTTCAGCGGGCCATCTGACGTGGTGTCAACATCCACTTCGTACCCATGGCGCATCTGGTTTGTCAGGGTTTGCGACTGTCTTTGCAAGCACACAGCCCTGTGGTTCGAATGCACCCTCGATAACTGCATGGAGGACCCGGGGCAAAACCGTGGTTCAGTTCCGGTAGTTTTGCAGTTATGCGGACCATCACTGATGCCATGCGAACCAAGATCCTTCAGTCAGCAGCTGCTCGCTGGTTGTGGGTAAACAGAGGCTGATTTGTTGACCAGCAGCGGATCGAAACCGGAATTCGATGGATCAGCTCGGCCAGGCAGGATACACCGCCCGTCGGAGAGTATCGTCTTCTCACTGTGTTATAACTCAAGCGGGAAGGAAGGACGACCACACGACATAGCGGGGGTTGCCGGTTGCTGAGTGTCATTCCGCGTATTTCTGCTATCACCCCGTGATTCTCTCGGCCCTAGTGAAGCCTGCATCGATAGTGAAACACGAAGTTGGGATGTTGAGGTAGTATCGCGTGCCTGAGCTTGGGGTTGGTTGGACTTTGAATGCTACAGTTCGTAATGTCGTCCAGTCTCACGCATCTCTGACCACGCAGCGCAGCCCATTCAAGAAACACACCCCAGCATTGATTTCCCGAGTTGGTTTGGACTGCGACTTTTGGTCATCGGCCATCTCCGCCAAATTCTCATTCATTGCTTTCCGCGGATGACAGAAATTGCGGGGTTACGAGCGGTGAGAATAAAGTTTGGAGGAGAGTGAGATTGTTTGATTGAATGCAAGGCACAGAGATGACGACATATTCTGCCCTCGTTCTGATTTCGTTTTTACCGATTCCTGCTTATTCGGTAAGGGGTTTTCGGGAAAAGGGTCTGCGGTGTGCCAGAATCGGGGTCACCGGGCTGGATAAGCTGCATGCAAATATCGCTGCCTGCCTCGCAACATCATGCCACTTACCTACCTATTCATCTGACTAAATGCCGGGCCGGACCTTGCTGACGGACTGCCGTGGGGCACTCTGCCACAATCAACGACAGGTCACTTCCTGTCAGTGGATGGCGAGGTTGACATGCCTGGCGTTCTTCCTCTTGGAACGAAGCAGAGTATTGTTGACTAGACCAGTCAGAGACAAGCTCTTGACAGTTAGCAACCGGGGTTTACGGCTGAAGGTAATAGTTTTGAGGGACTGCAGCGGGGAAGTGTGCCTATGTCCACCCTGCTGTGGCAAATCATAACTCCCACCAGGCTTGGTTCCGCAGCCGGCTTCAGGGTCGAGATCACCAATGATTGGCCGAGAGCTCCTGCCCAAGGTGTTTACCAGGGGGTTATCGTCCGGTCTTCCAGACAGGCTCGCTAGTCATTCACAGCATTATCGGATATGGCATCGGAAGACTACCTGTAGGAGCAGTGTGGACCATCTGATTCCTGCAAATGCCTAGAAGAAGGCTGAGAGCTAAACCCCCAAACTCCAGCAGGAGCTGGGCGGATTTTTTACGAGCATCCTCTGGTCTTGGATCCCCACTGCTGAGCCTCACATACTTACTGCCCATCTCGGTTGCGGACTTGAACCCTCGGTGATTGATTCAAGGCAGTCCCGCGCAGAATTATGGCTGACCTGCTTTGCTAGACTCGGCGATCCGGCACTACAGCAAGACGGTGCGGTGTCATGGCTGCAGTCCAGTTCCTCCCTGTGAAGGACCAGTTGCGTCTTTTTTCGGGATTCATCTCCCGGGCTTTTTCTGCGGCCGTCAAGTCCTCTAAGGTCCAATCCCGCTCACGATGCCGGATACATCTCTCTGGTCCGGCAAGGCAGATGCAATACTACCACGATCGATTCAGCACGTTTTCCGATGCAAGGAGTCAACCCAGCAACGGCAACTCTTTCCCATGGTGCACCTGGGGGGACCCAAGATTCCAGGCGTCATGGCATGGCTCTGGCAAACAGGTGGGGACAGGGGTACGGGAAACATAGGTGCCTCTGTTGGTCATGGCGGCCCAATCAATGACTGATGCAGACCTGCAAGGCAGCGAGCATGCAGGCTCTGAAACATCGGCGGCTGTTCCGGTGCGGATCGGCTGCAGAACTCTTTGGGGTTTGCTCTGCCATGTCGCGTTGCCCTATCTGGGAGCACTGAAGCTTAGATAGGAAAATGCTGGCGAGTGCGAGCATTCGGTTTAAGTTGGATAGCATCTGTGGACGAAACCAGCCGTGGCGGACGGCCGCCCTCTCCGCCCCCAGCGCAGCGCTGGACTCTATCCCTATAGGGGAAAACCACCATCGAGCTAGTCGGGCACTGACGGGTGAAGTGGGAGGGAAGACACGGCACATCGGCCCAAAACCGACTGGTTCATGTGCCGTTCCCAACAGCAGGTCGGCACATGCCCTAGGGTCAAGTGCAGTTATCCCACGTGGGAGACAGAACAGATTCACACCCTTTCTGATGCCGTGGATTCCCTGCCGGCTTGAGGGCGGCTGTCAGCGGTTTGAGTTACCCGTGGCAAATTCCCAGCACCTCGAATGTGAATCAGTTCAAAAGAGCTAGCCAATACGCTTGATCGGTCTCGAGATGGTTGGTGGCGAGACACGAAGCAGAGGTGCTTGAACAGGTTTGCCTATCTCATCATCCCATGCAGTTCTCAGCAACCAGTCAAAACTCAAGTGCAGGGGTTGCAAGCTCCCGGTCAAGGCTGACACCATAATGCGGTCAGCCAGAAACCACGAACCCGGCTGTCTTTGCCTAGGTGGGCAGTCGGGATGTGTTTGGGTGGCGTGGTATAGATGGGCATGCACATGGGTGCGTAAGAAGACACGGGTGGTAGAGACATGGACACACGGCTCCAAGATTCGGTAATGTGGTGAACAGAGGGAAAGGGGCTAATCGAATGACAGTCTCTGCCTATCCCTCCACCACCTCTAACAACCTTCTAACCGCCAGCTGCCACTCAGCGTTTCAATACCAGTCAACATTATCTATCCAGTCGCACCGACATGCGCAACCCGCCGCGGAGATGGATGGATCATACTTTACGCTCAGGAGAAAACCCGCACCCCATCCCCGTTGCCCGTTATCTTTATCCCCATAAGATATAGTATGATATTGCATCGCTGGGAATAGTGGGCAAGGTTCAGCCTTGTGACTGGCTGGTTAGCTAAGGCTGTGACTACAAGACGATTCACGGCACAGCACAACATAGCCGGTTTGTGAGGCCTTGGACCTGACTGGCTGGAATCGACGTGATGTGATTGGGACAGTTGGCTAAGGTTGAGAGTGTGGAAGGGTAGGGTAGCTTCGGTTTGTCTTGGGGTTAATGCCTCGCAGGAAAATAAAATATAAAATAAAAGGAGCCGAAAGAAAGAAAGAAAGAAAGAAAGAAAGAAATGGCACCCACGAAACTGACGAGATCGTTGTCGCCTACTAAGTCACTAAGTCAAGGCTATACACGAACCACCCAGATGACAAAGGAGAAGGTCCGGCTAAGAGCTGTATCGCAACCGAGAACATGCCATAACACCTACCTACCTAAGCGTAGCAAGTATTCTAAGGAAGGCAGCTTGGCTCAGCTTAACTTGGTCTTGGTTACCGCCCACAGCAAAAATTCCATGCATACAAATTAGTAAACTGAAGCCAAGAGAAATATACATAAATATAAAAAAGGGTTACAACGAAATTGAAGTGACTGGTCTTGTTTATTTAACTCTAGCCTATCTACGCTTGGGTAGCATGGTCCCCCGCTTGGGACTGGAAAAGGAGGGGAGGGGGGGAAGGGGAAGGGGTCGAGGAACCGAACCCGAACCGAAAACGGAGTGGATGAGCCGGAGCGCGGGAAAGGCAAAGCAAGTGAGGTGGGAAGTGGTGCAGGGCAAGTGCAGGGCAGCGTAGCATCTGGAGAGGAGAAAATAATCTCGTGAACCGTATCTGAACTGCTTTGTTCTGATTGAAGAGAAGGTAGGTTTCTGGGAATATCCCTTCTTGGCAAATTTGATCTTGAATCTCGGCTGGACTATTAACCCGATGTGCGTTTTTCTTTTGGATTACTCTTGTGTTTTCTATCTACCAGCCTGCCTGGGACTTGCTGGCTAGAGATGCAGCGTGCTGGATGATGCGATGCAAGATGAGGGCCATGCCGCTTGGTCACGCCCCCTGTCGCATTCATTCCATTTATTGAAGATTCATTATTATTCAGGGGACGGATGAGCCGGGCGAGTGTCTCGATACGAACGAAAGCGGCAAGTCCGTCGAACCCAAAGAGATCGATCGACCACTACTTGCCGACGAAGCAAGAACCGACATGTCCGCCCGGCAGTCTCCCCAGTCTCCAACCTGCTGATGAGTGAGGCCCTTGCATACCCAACATGGCAGTTGGCGAATCCGAGCAGCACAAGAACGCTGTTGGAAAGGAGAAGAAGGAACCGAAACTGCGGTGTCCTCGCGGGAAAAGAACACCAACAATGGCGGCTGTGTGCTTGCCGCAAAAGGGCGACATATTCCCGGGAGAAGAGAATACCCTCGCTCCCACACTTGCCGTGTTTGATCATTGCCCAGAACGAGACAAGCTGGCTCACCGGGATCGTTATCCCTTGTCTCGACGGATTTTTCCTTCTTGTCCTTCTTGTCCTGCATGGCCCGGTCAACTGACAATCAGCAATGATGAGACCGGGTTCATCTAATGAAGGACGGGAAAATTAGGGACGTCAACTTTTCATGTCGGCACTCAGATCTGGCGCTCGACAACGTATTACGTCCTCGGGACTGGCTGGTAGGCGGCGTCATTGTGCGTTTCATGTGGGACAGCAGGAGGACATCTAGATGGATTCCTCATCTCGTTCATAGTTGGTCCCCACGGAAGTCCGGCTTGTAATGGAGAGACTATGTGTGCATTGCGGGCAGACAAAAGGTCAGAAGCGTGTGGTCGCGTCACGTGGGGGAGAGAAACGAGTGACAGCAGGATGAGAAGCATGCCGAATCGGGACCGGGCCGTTTTGCTTGTGAGAATGTGGTGTGGTGAGGATTTGGCGCCTCTTTTTTCGTGCATCTCGATTTCGTGGATTGGCGCGGATGCACGACAACGCTACTGCGAACCGCAATTCCTACACTAGTCGCGTTGCTTCCAATCAGCCGTTCGAGTATCGCCATCGGGCAGGCTCGGAACGGCCGACGCTTACACGGGTGGGCTTGGTCTTGGTGTTGCTGATGGGGTTTCCTTTACCTTGAGCGTTTTTGTTGCTCGTCCCGCCTCGTCACGTCCGGAACGGAACCATGCTGACGGATGATGAGCGGCAGGGATTGTCTTCTGCCCTGGCAGTATGGCCCGTGCTGCTTCCGGTTTGGGTGTCAGCCGAAAATGGCTAGCCCATCCGTAACCGCCCGCTTGACTGGGGGGTAGGGAGCCAAAATCTTACCTCACCACCAAACTTTGACGACATGTCTACGCAGTATGGACTGAGCAGACAGAAGAAAGGCTGATCGATCGGCAACAATCAGTCTAACAATCCCTCGCCCGGAATACTCTGTCTACCCGCGGATTCTCCTTTCCCCGTGGCAGCCGCGACGCACAGCAACGATCCGCACCTTCCCGATACGTGTTACATGTCGCGTCACTAGTTACTGCCTTAGGCCGTGTTCTCGAGACTTAGTCAACCCCATGGAGCTCGGGCAATATGGAGCCATATTGCAGACATCTCCCCACAGCTTGGTTCCAGCTTGGTTCCAAGTGGGCACTTTAGCCTGATGAGTTGCCTCTGCCTCTGCATCGCAGCCGTCCATCCAAAAATTCCCGGGCTAGTCCTTCGCTTGATGGAGCTGCGAGAGGCATACCTACCTAGGTATCTTTGCCTTGCGTCTCCCGACATTCTGGTCTGCATCCCCGCTAGGGGCTGCGCACTGCGCACAATACGAGCAGCCCACGAGATCGACCCAAAGCAAGCGATGCAGCCAGAAGACTTGCCGATCACCCCAAACAACTTGCCTCAAGGTGTGTGTCTGTGTGTGTGCCAATGACGCCATGTTCATTTGCCACGCATGTCGGCATGGCGAAGAGAAGAGAACCGCTCCAGTGGCCTGGAAACAATGTTCCGGCTGGGCAACGTGGCAATCACTTGCTCCGTTCCAATCTGCTGACGATATTGCATCTGTTAGAATGGATTTGTCCAAGCATGAAGGGATTCACACTAACACCAACGTCTCCGCATTCCCGTTCTTGCCGCTGTCCCCTGACCCTGTTGACAGATTTGTCGCCCCGGTTCGCACGAGACGACAGACTCGTCGACTCCATCGACTTGCCAAGACGGCGTATGACCAACAGGTTAAATGGGCGACGGCCTGGGGCGGGACGAAATAGAGGAGTCATCTGTCGACTTGTCTGGCTAATATGCGTCTCGCGGCACTGATATTGACGGCGCGCAAGGGGGACGGCTCCCGACCAGGTTTTGGGGGCCGAAAGAAACCCCAGAAAGGTACCATCCCGCTTCCGCACGACACGGCATAGCGTTGGAAATATTCCGAAGACAATTGCCCCGCCTGTCGTTGATTGAGGGTGGCCCCTGGGGCCGTCGTCGATTGGGTGGTTTCGCAATGACGGTAAAGCTTGGCACTGCACCCTACTCTAATATAGCCAGCCTTTTTTGGGCACACGCCCAGGGCGCTTGCATTCGTCTCCAAGGTCAAGGCAGGGAACTTTCAACTCCACTTTTGCCTCCTATAGCTAACATTTAATTAGTTTGAACCAGAAGCTTATTCTGAGCCTCGGTTTCGCGCCGTTTCATGGCAAATCAACCCACTTTGTGTTTGGAAACTCGGGATATGCCTGCTGTACCTGCTGCAGTTTGCAGCTTGTGCCACAGAACTGCCATGCCATGCCATGCTAGGATCTCGGGTCCATTGGCGCTGCAGCTGCGCCGTGTTCTTGCGTTTTCGGAGGAAGCTTCGCATTCTTCCCTGCCTTTTTTCCCCTTCCTAAGGAACATATTGCTCCGGGGGGGCGGAGCCATTGGACGGGGGTGCATTTTGGTTTCCGGGTGTGTGTGTTTGTGGGTGTGCAGGGAACGGGGAACGGGGCCTTGAAAGAGTCCGTCGCTGCTCTTCTTTTCTCGCACGCTATTCTCAGAGAGGAAGGATCGCATTGCACTGAATTCTGCCGCTGTCCTGCTGCGGCATCGGTGCCCCTATACTGATCTTCCTCTAGTTTCAGCACCGGCGAGGAGCGGGAATGGCCAAAAGCGAGTGCTTTGGCCTCACGTTGTGTCACCCCAGAGCTTATATCAGATTTCTTGCGCTTCCGTTGAGCGAATGAGCGACACTGGTGCTTAGCGGCACAGCACGGCATTCGATCCCCGCCCACCCCCACTGCTAAGGGGCCCCCAGAAACGATGGGTGGTACAGTGGGGTGAGATCAGCGTTCCAGCGCATCGTTCCAGGTGTTTCCAGGGTTTCCCGCGCTGTGCTGTGCCTTTGCACGGCACTGCTGTCTTCTAAGGGTCTTTGGTCCCATCACCCTCCCTCCATCCGCTAGAAATCCTCGCCACACGCTCGCTGGAGTGTGGAAACACAGCATGTGCTCGCGTATCTGGTGCACAGAGATGTGAGGCCGAGACCGGGGTTTCCATGCTTTCTCTGCCTCTGCTGTGGTTGGATCAGATCTAAGTTGAGCGACCGGTGTCAGACTCGGTGTTTTCCGTGACGGGTCGGACTCGGGCTTATCTTAGAAGACACGGTCCGTTGTGCAACATGGTAGGTGATTGCAGACAAATTCAGAGGTGGAATTGTAGAAAGATACGGTCGAGCAGGGGACACGGTTGAGGAGCTATCGGAGCCACTGTAATAACTTAGCTGGACGCTAAAACACGTTGTATCTTTAACTCACAGGGGGTGCCCGTGAGAGTAGGAGGTAGGCGTCGGGTGGTCTGGATGTCAGTGGTAGGTAAGCACCTTTGAAGCGCCACAACCAAACCACGCTCTATAATCTCACTGACCAGGTCGCTAACCCGCTGTCCCCTGAGCCTGTGGAGGAGGCCTGCGTGACCCCTGTGTTACCGCTAGGCTCAAAAGCGGCAGTGATCTTCAGGAACCCCACTGTGCGAAGTC
>Ga0247763_1001739_pt1 | contig 12040 bp, 11 predicted proteins | sample UWRJL141409B4_FD_179926 | JGI IMG/M metagenome (GOLD analysis project Ga0247763, IMG submission 179926) | Plant litter microbial communities from Arlington Agricultural Research Station in Wisconsin, United States - UWRJ-L141-409B-4 | ecosystem: Environmental > Terrestrial > Plant litter >...
TGAGAGGTATCCAAAAAAAAAAAAAACCCCCCGAGTCACTTAACGCCCCTCGGTCAAATCGGCAACACACAATCAAAAACCTTCCCATGTGCCGACGCCACCTAGGGCATTGGAAAGCCCCTAAAAAATTTTTTTAAAAAAAACCAAGTTACCGGCATATAGCAAAACTTTCTCCTGTTTCTACCCATCTAACCATCCAAAGCTATTCATGTTATCGTGCAAACCCCTCGTCGTCACCAAGTTGTTCGCTTATAATCGTTCAGAGGTCGGATTATATTTAATTCGACCCCGAAATCGGTCGATATCCCCCGTTCACGGCGCTCGTCAGAGCAAGCTATAACGCGCGCGCAGTGTCAGAAATGGTACCTTGGGGAGAGAAACAAGCCGAGTCTCATTGAACTCACGTAAATCTCAACTCCTGCGGAATGGAGGATAAAAGACAAAAAACCAGCCGGGGCAAAAGAAATGCCAAATGCAGACACCGCCGTAGCCTTGGAGCCATTCAGGTCGGCGCGAATCAAGATGTACTTCTCCGGCTCCAGGCCCGAGTAGAAAGCCTGACACTCGGGAAACTCTGCGAGCGTCTCGTTCTTTCCTACCAAGTAATCGATCTGGCCACAGAGGCGAGCGCCATAATATTGCCCAGGCAATACGGTGATCAGCCCGGCTATGGCGAAGGTGAGGATCCGCATGGTGATGATGGAGCTGCCCTGCGTTTGTTGAGGTCATGGTCAGTCTCAAGCTCGTTGGAGCAAGAAGTTGCAATGATAGGGTAATCGGGACTTACATAGACCCATCCGCGTATCATCCATGCCCGATGCAGCTCAATCCGACGCTTCCAAATATTTATAACTCCCATAATCATGGACCCGGCAAAAGAACCAAAGTACACAATAGACAGTGCATGAGAGCCTACTTCACCACCAAACGCATGTCTGCTAGACATGAAACCCCCTACGGCCCCTACCAGGGAAAGAGCTAAGACGACATAGCCGTTTACTCTATGGAAGGTCCGAAACTTCCGACGAACCACGGGGACAAACTGGAAACAAACGAGAAACGAAGCCGGAAAAATGGTACGGAGATGGATCTTGAGGGCTAATCTCATAAAGTCAAAATAGCATTCGCCAAACTCGTCTCCGGAAACACAGAATGAGCCGTCCACATCGACATATGAGAATTGTGAGAGGGTAAACGTCATGAGAATGCCGACTAAAATCGCAAACAGGCCGAAATTGTAGCCTTGGGAAAACCCGAATGCTTGGCGCAGTCTGGTCATTGTGGTGTTTGCTGGTGGTCGTTTCCGAGGTGTAGTCGTGCTTGTATCTTCTATGCTCGTCGTCGACGTCGAGGAAATCGTCTTTCGCAGAAGCGGTTGACTGAGGGCGGAATCCATGTTGTTGAGTTGAGCCAAGGGGTCCGGTGAGATGTTGTTCATAGCGTTGTCGAAAATTTGCTCAGAGTTGAGGGACAGCCTGCGTTTATGTGCTCTGCACGTGTGTTCGCAAGTGCATTGACCAGGCACGAGACTAGACCGAACAAAAAGACCGAACTATCCAATCCCTTAGCCTCTGGGCATGGCAACCAGTCAAAGCCGAGCGCCACAAGATTTGTTGTTCATTCACATGTAAGCACTAGGCATGGAATCAATTTTTTTTAAAAAGAAAAAAAAACCTCCGCCAGCCTACCCCATTTTGGGCTCTTGGTTATCAAGAAGGCAATGCAGAAGATGTAATAATCCGCACTCTGTGGTGACGTGAGCATCCTCGTCCTATCTAACCTGAATTTGTCACGCAGTGTCGTTTCGGGGCTAACTTACGATAGCTCAAGGCATTACTGATGGAGCTAGGGGCACAGAGGCAAAGGTTTCTAGTGCAGACATGGAACAATAGGTACTCCCAGGTTGCGCCTGCTTCATGTCTTGGTCAAAGGCGAGCATTGGAGAAACTCCCGAAAAACGTCTAGTTCTGCACTTCCCGGACCGAGGGAGCAAGAACCGCGTATAGATACGATAGTTTGCTTTCCAAAGTCAGCCGGGTAGGTATGGATATGCGGATCCCCACAAGAGAACGCAGAGGAGATCGCGGATGCGAGAGTTTGTCGTCCTAAAGTCACTGAGTTGAGAATGGTCTGCCTAGGTATAACGAGTTCAGCGATTTTTTCGATAACCACGGAGTCCTTTCAGAATGGCTGGGTTTAGATGCTTGCATGGCTGAAAACCTATGGCAAGTCCTTTTCTGGTCGCGCCGTCTGTACTACTATCTGCAACGGTACCCCGAACAAGAAGAAGCAATCACGGGCGAGGAAGTCATCCGTAGCAAGGGAATAGTAGGTTTCCTCGCGGGTATCACGGGCAGGTCTAACTACGTGCATGCTTCTGATAGACATGTTCAGATAGCGGCATTCTCAGAAATAAAACAAAGCTTATTCCCTTGCCCACTCACTGCTGGATCATGATGCAGGTACTAAAACTGCAGAGAGTACTTGTTCCGGAATAGCGCGCCAGACCTACATCCATGGTGATAAGCATCGAGGCTTCCGATTTGGTGTGCCGGGCCCAAACGCTCAGTCTGAGGTTGTTTCGGATTATTAGATGGAGAGCGGAAGTACTCACTCGGAATCAATTCCGAATTATTGGATGAGGACCGCGGATGACATCCAAGTACCCTTACTCAGCGGTGAATGGCCAATAAATTGGGTACTCTGGAATGATTAACATGTATTTCAAAGGCATTAGTGCAGATTTGAAAGCTGGGCATCTGCGGCGGAAGCAATTAGCACCCACTAGGTCCGTGAAACCGAACGAACGCATCTCAGCGACCTTGAGACAAATCATTCACCCGATACCTCATTTGCGCCTTTAGCTTCAGTCCAATGTCCGGTATTGATAATTACCTCCCGACGACCAAATATCGGATCCGGCACTTTTCTCGCAGCTGACGTAGGAGGAAGCCCGTGAGGGCAAACAATGGGATAAGGGTAGGCATCAAATGGGACGAGCCATAGGTTTGTGTCCTCCCAAGGCGGCGGAAACAGAACCCAGCAGATTTTCTGCTCCCAAAATATTCTTCACATAATTTTACCAAGAACTACCTAAGATTGAATCCGAGCAGTCTTCATGCACCCCGATGGACTATTGAATGCAGCCTTCAACGAGCAGCGCATCGCATCATATTTGTTCCAATACGTCTGATCGTGCGTCCAAAACCCTGTAGGCTTTGATGGCAACTCCCCGTGAACCCAATGACACCTGCCCGTCTGTTCCCTGGTGCTTTGACAGACACTTGGCGATGCTCACTCACACCCTGCCTGCAGCATTCCATTGCATATGCCAATAGTGATTATCGATGTCTGCCGTCAACTTTATCACTAGATAGGTCCATCTTGCGAAATCATCATCTGTCCCACGGATCATGGTAACACAGACACCTTCTCCGTAAAGAGTGTAACCGGGTAATCCATTGGGGCGGGTCAATTTACGTCGCAATGGGACTCCGTGCCGAGCTGGTTACACGGCACACATTGACCTGCGATTGGCTACAGGGTTGATACTCGTATGCAATGTCCACTTCCCGAGATTACCAATAACTTTGAAGCCTCTCTGGGTTCTAGCTTGGGACAAGACACGGCTACCTGTCCCGATTCTCCAAATGGAAGGCATTTCGTCCTCTACTTATTTTTTAATTCCAAGTAGTCCCTTTGTCGGTGCTTATGAAATAGACCATAGGTCCACTCCTTTCTTTTCTAAGGGCATCATCAACGACTTTGGGCTTCGTGTAACAATGCGGTTCCATTCCTTGTGCGCACTTTTGCTAGGTGCAACAGTGGGGATTGCTGCCGCCCGCGAGAAAGACGCCGACAAAATCCTCAAAGATTTGCAGAAGCAGGTCGAGAAGAAGTTGCGCGAAACAAATGCCGCAGCTCCCCAACAGGATGGACGCCAAACGTGCACTCTTGCCAATGTGGCAGTCCGTCGAGATTGGTATGTCGATTCCTTTGGTATCATCCTACCCCGTCCGTCGTTCTCCATTCGGTATTTCTAACATTCTTTTTTCTCTATGCAAAAAAGGGAGGCACTGTCAAAGAAGGAGAGAAAAGAGTACATCGAAGCAGTCAAGTGCCTGTGGACCCTCCCGTCTGTCGATCCGGAGTTTTCGGCAGCTCAGAACCACTTTGACGACTATGTCGCTGTGCACATGAACCAGACCAACTTCATCCATGGCACGGCCAACTTTCTCCCGTGGCATCGTTACCTAATCTACCTTTGGGAGCAGAAGCTGCGGACGCAGTGCGGCTATAAGGGATATTTGCCGGTATGTCACTGCCACAAGCTACTAACGGAAACAATACTGACTATCGCAGTATTGGAACTGGTTCAAGTACCAGGACGATCTATCCAAGTCGCCGGTCTTTGACGGCAGCGACACGAGTTTGGGCGGTGATGGCGAGTTCTTCGCTCACAATGGCAGTGTGGTGGGAGCTGGCCGTATTTGGCTGCCATCCGGCAAGGGTGGTGGCTGTGTGAAAACGGGACCTTTTGTCGGGTATGAACTCTCATCCGTGATCTTGAGAGATGATTTCATCTGACCACATGCATCAACAGATTCGAAATCAACATTGGTCCTGTGCAACCCGCCATGCAAGGATATCTCCCCGTTTTCACCGATGTGAAGCGCCTCAACACCCGCTGCCAACGACGTGACCTCACCATGGCGGCGTCAACATCGACCTTCACAACCGAGAACTTGCTCAACGTCACAGTGGGCGCGGCATCTGCCACTATTGGCCATTTCCAAGATGAACTGCAAGGCCCGCTGGGGACTCTCCGACTTCACGGGGCCGGCCACTATGCCATGGGTGGCGATGGCTCCGACGTATTCACCTCTCTCAACGACCCGGCGTTTTACTTGCATCATGCCATGATCGACCGCATCTACTGGATCTGGCAGGTCCTGCACCCAACCGAGGCCAACAAGGTGAACGGCACCATCACCTTCCGAAACAACCCCCCGAGTCGCCCGGGTACCATCGATGACTTGCTTGACATGGGGAAGTTGGGACCAGCGATCCCCATCAAGGATGTCCTCAATACGCTGGGGGGAAGTCCGCTTTGCTATATCTATTTGTAGCATTTTTGCAACCGTGTCGCACTTTCAGGTATCGAATGTAATCATCACACTGACCCTAGAAACTCAACATGAAGTTCGAAGGCGCGGCACTTGTGAAATTCTATGTAACCGTTTGATGAGTTCCGTGGCCCCCACTGAGAGGCTAATATCTATCTAGCGAGGTCGCACAAATATGTACAAATAAGGCACGGCACAGTGGACAGGATGTGGAAAGTAAATGGTATACGAAACGGCAAACAGGCTGATGATGAATTGTGGCTTGGCTTGATGAACTTCCCGTGGTTCTGGGAGCTCCCACATTTTCATTAAAGCCGATTTCATACATTAAACCGCACCGTGGATTATTTTCCCCACACGTATTGGGGGATGTATTCTCTCAATTCCACTCTCTTTGTGTGTTCTCCACGACGATGCATCGTTCAAACTTGCTGCCCATTCTTGGGTTGACCCTTTCCACCACTCAAATCACCCATTGCCAAACCCACAAAAACACATCCCTCCTAACTTGGGGTCCATGCAGCGATATTCGCGGCAGCCGCATCACCACCAATACTAGCTGCGCCAACCTTACCGTCCCACTCGATTACACTGCTAAGGAATCAACAAAGACTCTAGACCTTCAAATACTCAGGGTAGCAGCGAAAAAGACCCCTGCACTTGGTAGCATTATCCTGAACTTTGGCGGCCCCGGTGTAGATGGGCGGACGCAACTCGTCCAGGTGGGCGATTATCTTCAGGAGATCACTGGGGGGCAGCATCATCTGGTGACGTTCGATCCGAGGTGTGTTTATGTATTCTACCCATTTACCTGTTTATTTGCCTGCCTCCTGCCTTTCCACCCATCTAGGCATCTTTTCACCGATGAGTAGCTGCTGTCATGTAAATGCAGATGTGGCGTATGTTGACCGTTCTCAGGGGCACGGGCAACACCCTCCCTATCAACTGTTACCAAGATGACCGACAGCTTTTGACCAACAACGTGCTCACCCGTGAGACGGCCAATGCCTCGGACGCCTCTTTTGGTAGACTTTGGGGCATGGGTAAGGTCGTTGCTGATAGTTGCCATGCGAATCTGGGACAAACTGGCGAGCTGGTAGGGACTGCCTTCGTGGCGAGGGATGCGATGCAAATTGTGGATGCGCTTGGTGAGGATGGACTGTTGAAATATTGGGGTATGTACAGCCGAGACAGCTCCTCATTAACTTCTTCTGTGCTAATGTAGGCTCAGGCTTTTCGTATGGTAGTACCCTAGGTGTTACCATTGCCTCCATGTTTCCAGATCGTATAGACCGCATGATTCTTGACGGCATAGTCAACGTCCATGAATACTTTCACGATTGGTATGTGATCCCCCTAGTTAAACCTACCTGATATCAATGATCACGGTTGGGGTGTTAACATCAATAACAGGGATACCTCTCGATTTTCTGACACGGACGAGACTTTTTCCGCTTTCATATCCGCATGCGCAGCCACCAATTCTGGCTGCGCTCTCGCACGGAACGGAGTCAACGCAGCACAGCTCGCAAACGAGGTTTTTTCGTTCCTCGAAAACGACTTGAAATACAACCCCATCCCCAATGGCGGGTCACTCATCGAGTACAGCGCCGTCAAAGCCTTCATGCTCGGGGATCTCTCCTCCCCACTTTCCTGGACGCGAACCGCAAATGTGATACACAGCCTGCTCACAAGGAACGAGTCAAGTCTCCGGGTATACGCGCAACAAATGGGGAACTATTCTCGTTCAACAACTTCCGACGCGCAAACGGCTATCCGCTGTGGTGATAAGCCAAAAGACCTACGAATTGCCACTCGAGAAAAAGCAGAACCAATAATGAAACGAATGTACCAGATCAGCAAGGTTGCAGGCGATACGTTTGTTCCTACGCTCATGCGATGCGTGCAGTGGAAAATGCCAGCCAAGGAACATCCGGTGGCGGCGGCGCTGAGTGGGAGTATCAAAATGAGACATCCCATGTTGCTGATTGGGAATACGCTCGACCCGGTCACGCCGATTCGCAATGCATTTAATATCAGCAAAAGCTTTGAAGGGAGCGCTGTGCTACGACAAGATGGTTATGGGGTGGGTTTCTTCTCTACAAACTTCATGTTGCTGCTGGTTGCACTAACATTGGCTGACACTTGACAGCACACGTCCATGGCGCAACCATCAGTCTGCACCGCTCGAGCGATACAAGAGTATTTTGTCAACGGAACATTGCCAGCCGCTGGGGCAGTCTGCAAACCCGATCTTTTCCCCTTTTCAGCTGGGCGAAGCCAAGGGGCGAGCAGACGCTGGGTGGATGAAGATGACGATACGCAGCTTCTGCGGGCGTTGCAGACCTTGGAGAAGCTAATGCGAGGTGTGCGGGGATTCTGAGGGATGAACAGAGGGACTCAGCTCCCCGCCCCGGGACAGAATGGCATTAGACGAAAGAAGCAGAATATATACAACGCTGGCGATTCGCTAGTCCCAGCTAACCTAACGTTATAACTACTATGAGTATAAGATAGAATATCGTTAAAGGCTAGCCAAACGCAAACGCGATATAAATAGTAAGAGTAGAATGGTAACTTTTATAGTAGGATGTTTAAGGAGACACGGAAGCTGTAAAATATGTATTAAAATGTGGTTGAATGAGAGGTGTTAAAGTTAAATGAGAAACCTTTTGCAAATCTTATAATTAAAATTCCTAACAATGTTGTCCTTATGTGGTTCCACAAGGTACTAATTATAGTTTTTTTAATACAGCGTATTTTAACGTTTGCAAAAATCCATACCGCCATAAATTATGGCTATGTAAGTCACTTTACCGTAAACTATACAGTCGTTGTATATGGCTGAGCTGTTTGGGGCAAAACCGTTGCGGTAAAAAAAACCTTGAACACATTTTAAATGTTTAGAGTTTTAATAACCTTTAATTATTAGGTTAAATACCTGAGCTATACAGTTATAAACTTATATATAGTATAGAATGAATATTATGTAATAATATATTAAAGTATAGCCCAAATAAGTGATTAGTTCCATTTTATATATTAATTGATAGAATAGTATTAAACTAAACAACTTAACGAATTGGAGCTATTTAGCAACTTAAGTTATAAAAAATTGAATAACTCTTTCATACCTTACAAATTTCTACTTTGGATTGATATTACTAATAAGTTGTAATATAACCTTATGGTATGCGTAGTCTTAGTTACATAATCATAGTGTAGAATTTACTATTTTTGGGTTTTTTTTCGATATTCCGGGACAGCCAGAGGCTGGTCCTCGTTTTATTTTTAGTAAGCGCAGCCTTGTAGGCTCGAATCGATTTTGTCACTGTTCTTCTGGACGTTTCTCGCTCTTCGATGTCCTGCTTATATTATTACACTTATTAATTTAAAGAGGCTATAGCTTAATTAGTAAAGTACACTGTTCATAACAGTGGTTATAAGTGTTTAAATCACTTTAGCCTTATAATATATTGCGGGTTAGTTTAATAATAAAATATTTGGCTCATGTCCAAAAGATATAAGTGCAAATCCTTATCCGCATAATTTATTTTTACTAAAATATTGTATTTGTAGTAATAACAAAATTCTAAACAACAAATTACCTATTATAATTATTTTTTTTTAAAAATTTTTTTTAATATACGGAGGCTCCGGCAAAAAGAAAGGGTCACATCAAGGGTAGCACTTAAAACTAACCAGAGAGTGATGGCAGACTGACCGTCGTGCGTACCCGCACCTCCTAATACGGCCCAGGGCGGGGGGCACCCCACTAGGGCAACCGATCCAGGATCTACTGAAAAGCATTTTGCTAACCTACCCCGCCCGCCCTACTAATTGTACCACTATTAGGGCAGTGCAATTTTGGGCTTTTTTCTCTTTTCCTTTCTCTTTTCTCTTTAGTTTAGATTTTTGTTAATAGTATGGAATAACCTGGCGTGAGCAATTCCGTTTCTAATTACTGTAATAATCTAAAACTTAAACCCCTTTACTTGTAGAGGTTTTATAATATTTAAGAACCCGAAAAGAATTAATAGAAAAGAAAAGTATAATAAAATAATGGTACGTGATGTTAATAAGTGTAGTAAGGAAGCTATTTAATAAAGTGTCGCGTTTAATTAAGTTTATTATAACCTTAAAGCTATTTGTAAATATATTACTGCGGTATGTAGCGTTATGAAGTATTTTTAAAGGATTGTACTTTAAGTAATACCTACTATAAATTACTCCCCGTTAGATAAAATCTAATAACTACTATTAATTACGAGATAAAGGATAATAATAAAATACTAGTTAGGTATTTTAAATAGTTTAAAAAGGGACCAGTTTTTCCTTTTACGGAAATATTGGGTAATGAGACGGGATTTGATTACTTAATAGGATAGGAAGATTTTATTAATAGTTAGTTTGTATAGGGAGTCCAAAGAAAAAGAAAAGAAAAAGAAGTAAAACGCTATGCCCAACGTGAATAGCAGGTGAATAAGCTGGGAGATGCGGTATTAGGACCCGCCTCTTTAAGTCACTCAACGCTCCTCGGTTAAATTAGCAATAAACCTTCCCATATGCTAAAACTACACCTAAGGTTTTAAAAAAAAAACCCCTAAATCTTAACTATATATAAAAAAAGCAAATTAACAGCAAAATAGCAAAATCTTCTTATCTTTCCACCTACCTACCTAGTCCAAGCTACTACAATAGCTATAGCCTCAGACCATGTAAGTAATACTTATACCCCTTACTTATCGCGTCCCCAAAAAACGGTAAACGTATAATTAAACGAAACCTTTACTACTCCAATTTAATATTAAAACTGAATGTCACGGCAGTTGGAATGCGATTGATCACGCAAGGTTATTCCGTACTATTAGCAGAAATCTAAAGCTAAAGAGAAAAGGAAAAGGAAAAGGAAGCCCTGAATTGCACCACCCTAATGGTGGTGCGATTAGTGGGGCGGGCGGGGTAGGTTGGCAGAATGTTCCAGTGGGTCCGGGTCGGTGTGGTCAGGCACGACGGCCAGGCTGCCGTCACTCTGAACTAAAGAAATACATATTTAATACAACCCGCTACCTTCTCATTAAATATTAATAAATATTAATAAGGCTATTATCATTTAAACCATTAATCTAAATAATAAAGAAGATAAATTGGGGGGGTTCCAGTATTTAATTAAATTCAGTTACTAGCTTTTTACTATCTATCAAAATAGTAAAAAAGGAGGAAAGCTTAGTATTACTAAAGAAAAAGGGAGAAATAGGTTAGTTTTTATTATACTACTAGCAACCAGGATTCTAGTACTAGCTAAGAAAAGTATTGGATATAACCGCCTAGTACGTAGAGAGAGGATGGGGAAGATTATGTAATAAAACAAGGGTAAGAAACAAAGAGTTAGTGGAACGCGACGCGAAATAAAGCTCTATATATACTTAGGATTGGTATATTAGTAATAGGATGCTGATTTCTTATAATACGTTATAGAATAGAATTATAATATGGAGATTGTTTATAATACTGTAAAGGTTCTAATTAATTATTGTTAAAAGGAATATTATAAAGGTAATTAAGCTATAATTACTGTAAGATGTGGAGACAATCAAGGTGGCGAATAGCCCCACAGTGGCAAAGTGGCAAATAGGTGGCAAACTTGCCACCTAGTGAGTCACAGGCTTCGTAAGCCTGTTGCGTAAGCCTTTGCCACTATAAGACCTATATTAAAGGCTTCACTGCCCTGTAACCTAGTTAAATAAACAAAGCTTCACACACACACAATACAATACATCCTAACTTTAATCACTACTACCACTTCCGTAACCTCCTTATAGAAACCTAGATACAAGTTTAGTTGTTTTGAAAAAGTAATATAATAATTATATAATAATTAATACTAAATAATACTTACGTTGTACACCGGATAACCATCTGCTTATCTTTAGATATATCAATTGGTGATAAAATTTTAGTAAATAGGCCGTGTTTAAATAAATATACAAATATTTGACGAAGAATCGGCTTTTGAGTTGAAAAGAAGGCTTATTAAATTTTAATTTTAAATAATCTTTAGTAGAAATAATATTATTAATAATCGTAGATTCTTGGCCAGAAATAGGCTGGTTAGTTTCCTAATTTGAGCTTGAGGCTTTGTTGCTAGAGATGTAAATAAACGAAGATATTTTAGTTGTAAGAGTAGGAGTAGGGGTAAAGATTATAATAATTTAACTTAATGTAAATTGCAAGGAGTTGAATTTTAGATAACAGGAAAAAAAGGGCCTTATATAATTATGAAGTAGGAAAGGAAGAAGTAAATAGAATATTTTATAAGGTATTAAATGGGTTGAAATACGTTCCTAATATATTAGTAATTAATATAGGGAATTACTGCGCGGGCACCCTGATTTTTACTGGCCCCTTTTTTTTTCCTCCCCCCCCCCCCCCCCACAAAAGGGTTAGGGTTATATATGGCATAGCACCATAGAGGCCACTTGACAGCGCATTTGACGCAATCCAGTTAATTGCAGCGTATTTACAGGTGTAAGAGCGGTTTATTTTACAGTACCTATCTAATCTAATAAGTTCTAGTATCCGTACGTATCTATCCTCGTAACTTAGCTGTAGGGTGAACCTTGCGACTGCTCCGTGTTCTTTTCGCAGGCGGCTCCGGGCTGATATTAGCACCTCTGGTAATTAAGAGGCCCAGTCTCTTTCGTAATACGATGATGAGAGTGGCACGTAGTTTAGCCGGCTCCGGCTCCGGCTCCGGCTCTGGCACGCGCTTCGGTTTATTCTTTGAGCCAACAGGTCTTCTACGGCGTTTAGATAGGGTAGGGGCAGCTGTTAGTACGCTGCTGGTGATAGCCTCATTACCAAACGAATCCAGTAATTCAAATTGTAATAAATAGCGGTGTATACTTGGTTAT
>Ga0247763_1001740_pt1 | contig 12036 bp, 11 predicted proteins | sample UWRJL141409B4_FD_179926 | JGI IMG/M metagenome (GOLD analysis project Ga0247763, IMG submission 179926) | Plant litter microbial communities from Arlington Agricultural Research Station in Wisconsin, United States - UWRJ-L141-409B-4 | ecosystem: Environmental > Terrestrial > Plant litter >...
AAAAAAAAACCCCAACTAGGTCTACTTCTTACGGCAAATCCGATAATCAAGGCCCTATTAAGCCTGCAGGGCTAGTTGGAAAGATGGTAGCCTGGATTACTAGATTTCTTTTTCGCCTAGCAAGTGCTATGCCCGTCGCCCAATGGCCGCTTGACGGGTAATACCGCCAACCCCTCGACCAATGTAATAACGAAAAACCACGGCTCAGATATCATGAAATAAAAGCTCAGCTTACCTCGCTCCTTCACTTCGTAGCAAACTCAGTTCCCGGAGCATCATCGAAGCTTCGCTTCGATAAATAGAATAAACTTCCGGCCTGGGCCCTCATCCCACTGCAACGGCTTCCCAAAAAATATCAACTCCCCCGCTCCCCTTCCACGAACTGGCAGCGGCAGCAAGGCCTCCAAACCCATTAACTCAGTTCGCCTTGACCTGTGTGTGTGTGCTGTCCGCCTAGTTATTTCTAGACCCATTAAACGAGAGGCGCAAACGGGGGGCAGAACAGCGCACAGCACTTTACTACAACCAGCAGAAGCAACAGAGAACTTTTGCTCGAGGAGTGTGCCTCTTTCGTGAAACAGCGTGGCTATGACAACCGAGGGGTAATTATCTGCGAATTTGTCTCGCAGGATTCAATGGCTGACCTGGACAGATAGGCGCGGGTATGGAATACTCACCGGTGAGTCAGTATGTGTTTGTGTGCGAGTAGATAATCTTGTGGGATGAGCAGCCCGTCGATTGTAGAGAGGTACAGCGCAGACTGGGCAAGGAGTTTGTGTTACCACACTGTCCTCTGACCAGATTGTGGTGCGCAAGCATAACTAACAGAAGCGCTCAATGATACCGATAGGGCAGACAAGCGAGCAGCGTTGCGTCGGCTTTGGCTTTTTTCCCCAGTGACGTGACTGGTTTGGAAGGGGAAAGGAAGGAATCTAGTGTGAGTGAGGCTGACATGGACTGAAGGGAAGGAAGGCCGCTAACAGGCTCGCAGCGCAGGCGTGCCAATGGGACGCAAAAGAAGCAAAAGAGAAAAACGGTTAATTAGCTGGTCGTGCTCAGCCAGCCTCATCGCATGAAAACCAACGCCATGTGTAACTCAGGCCCTGAAGCGATGAGCTGTTGGTATCTCACCGCTTATCTCACTCACCCCTCTTTTTCCTCTAAAACTGTGCGGATGGTAAGGTTGCAAATAGGACCGAGAAGGGGCGACTAAAATCTGTGGGGACGTAGTTATTAGTGCGAGAAGCAGCAGCGTGCTGCTTGTCTGCGGGGTCCCTCTTATAGGCCCCTAACTGCCTTTTCGGGAATTGTGACCGACTAGACGCGAGTTGTGCATGTCGTTATCCCGCCTGAATGGGGTGTTGTTCGGTGGCTGTGCTGAGTTGGCAGGAAGGCAGGACCCCTCATCCCCCTGATGATTTCATCTCGTCCCATTCTGCAGGGTGCAAAGAAGCCCTTCCTAGCCACCCACATCTCCGCCCCCAAAAAACGCCTCCCGCACTGCGCTCCGGGTCCCGGCCCCTGGCAGGCAAGCTGGGCTATAGCATATGAAAAAATTGCTGATAGTCAAGATATTCGTCATGGAACACTCACAGCTAGTCGGTTGGCGACCAATCAGTTGCACCGGAACCCTGAGCCTGACGTTGCACGCCGTCCGATCGGTCCGCTGTGGGATTTCAGGGCGGCCATGGCGGGTGTTACCGTTGCAGAGATCAGCCAGCGAGAAACATCTCCAGCCGCGGAGTCCCTGCGTAGGGCCACGGAAACCTTCTAGAAATGGCGATGGCATCACCGTGTCATGGATGCCCCCCGCTTCGGCACCTAGTCTACGTGGGGAGACCTGTGTGCGGTTGGTGGAAGTTGCCCACCATCGCAATCCAAGTCCGAGATGGAGATTGTTGGGCACGTTTTACTGCCCGGACATTCCGTGGTGGTTGAGAATAACTTCAAAGCTACTGATGCGGGCTGTCCTTGCCCCGCTCTCGGAGCGACGGTGTAGTTCCCAGATGCAGACATAATGCCTATTCCCTTGGTATCCCCAGCTCTTAAATGGTTGGCGGTGAAACCGATAGAGCGCCTTGTTATAGTGGTCCCTTCGCGCAACGCTAATATGCTCGATATTCCACCTAGAACGTCATCCGTTCTCGTTATGCCAGCTGGGTTGGATATGCCTCGGCATGAGAGAGCTAAGCGGACACGGGGGCAATGAGACGGCGAGCCTTCGAGCCGATCTTAGAGTTGATAGCCGCGAGGCGATGTAGCTCGCTGATTACACCCTCTTGTATCTGGATTCACAAAGTTTCGGGCCTTTTCTTTGCTTTACTAAGGTGTCCGGTCTGGTGTTGCCATAATAGGCAAGGTATCTCCACCTCTGCCATCGCCACCATGCTTATACAACGCGGTAGAATGGTTCCTGGGACGTTTCGGAAGTCGGAGCGTCCGGAGTAACCATTCTGGAAGCTTGCCGGTCAGAGAGACATGTACCCGCCCTGGCAACGTGGTGACCATAGACTGGATGCGGAACGGGCACCAGCATGAGAGCGGGGGCCAGCAGCACAGTATCAGTACTACCTAGTACATTCAGCAGCGACATCCGCGCCGCCGAGACGGAAGGCTGAATGGGGCGCTGCAGGCGCATCGGAAAATTAATTCCCCAACCCAAAGCCCGTTCCGGGTTCGCTTTGCCCTAGACGTAGACCAGGTGACCCAATACTGGATTGCTCTCGTGAAACGTTTGACTGCTCTCCAGAAGCTTGCTCACCGCGATTTGACGTCTGACGCGAGAAGCTAAGGTCCTAAATGAAATCCAGCTGCACGAAATAGTTTGGCCCGCCCAAGGACGGCCACCAACGCTGCTGTGTCACGCACTATTTCTCTCCACGTCCGAGATCTGGGGCGGATAGGTAGCGCGGATTTGGCCGAGGGGACCTCGATTGAGGTGCGGATGGCTATGCCCAGAGCTGCTGACGGCCGAGGACAGAAGGGTGGGAAATGAAAGGGGTTGGTGATCGTATATTCCGTGAGGGACACCACGTTAATTGACTGAGTGCCCGACAGACACGGCCGCAGACGGGGAAGGGTGAGGTGAACCGTGGCCACGGGCGAACATTGGTGTTAGTGGTGCTGCTCCAAAGTGGTTGTCCGACCTGGTTGCCAGCCCTCTGAGCCTCTCGACCAGTCCCGCTGTCACATGAGTTCAAGCCTACGGGATGCCGTAATGGTGGAGGGGTACTAAATATAGAACCTCCTAGGACCCAAGAGATTGAACAGCTCTGCGATGGTATTTTGCCCACGTTTTGCTGGCTTTGCCGTTGAAAAGAGCACTGCTTTGACCGTAGTGTTGAAACTTCCCGGCCCAGTAGGGTGGGAGTATTGTCGTCATTTCCTGTCGACTCGCTGGGACCAACCGACACGACCGAGAAAAAGGCCGGATCTGGCCCAGGTGTTGATACAGCCACAATCAGGGCAATAGCAAGGACCGGCGACTAGTGTTATCGAGGTGGCGGCGGCTGCGCGGGAAAAGCAAAGAATTTTGAGGCAGCCAGCAAAACAGGCCGGCTGCATTGCTTCGCTCCCAAGAGGGTGTTTGAAGCTTTGTGTTTCTGGTCGCGCGCCAATCTGCAGTTGTTCAACTGTGGCTGGTGCCTTTCTTTTCATCCCCGTTCAGACTTCTCCGCGCCAAGAGTACCTTTAAGATGTGGCGACTTCGTTGTGGGAGCACAGGAATAGAAACTATCTAACCCCGATCAGGCTAGCGGATTAGAGGGAAACGGGACGCGGGATGGCTTGCCAGAAGAAACGGACCCTTGTCATTCGAAGCTTGAAGAACACAGCTTCAGGCAACGCGGCATACCACCGACCACGCTGCTGCAGCGCGGCGAAGAGACATGGTACAGACAAATCAATGGTTGGCGATGACGTGGGCACTCTCTGGAGTTACAGAAGTCAAAACGGAGTGGACGCATTGGTCAGCATACACATTCACGCCTGAAGGCTGAGGCAGTGGATGTTTGGTTAGTGCTGTCTGGGGATGACGCCTCCCCAAACTGCCAGCCGCCTGTCCCTACAGCCAGCTCGCGGCGTCCAGCTTGTTTCAAGCCAGAACACGGCGGATTACATAGCAGAGGCTCTGACGATGCAATACATTTGATGATAGCATGCCAGAAGTCAATGCGCAGACAAAAGTCTAGCCAAAGACTGGGAATATAAGCAGGGGCTTGAGACGGCCTGCTGGCGACCAAAAATGGACACGAGAAACAGCTGTTTCATCACAGGTCCAACCCAGCAGCCCGACCGTCGAAAACCCCGATCGGGCCTGCGCTGGCAAGGGTCATGCACAACACCGCGCGCTCCATCGAGAGATCCTGGGCTTCTGGGCGTTTCTCGGCTGCGAGACCGGGGTCCAGGAAGCGGGGCGGGACAGGACTGCGTCCAACGAGCAAGTTAATCCACCAAAAATCTAACATCTCCGCAATCTCGATAATGGCTTCTTCTGTCGGAGTCGTCTTCTTGAAGACCGTGATTTTGCTAGTCGCAGTCGCGCGGATGGATTCCTGTTCGAGGATGACCCAGCCAGATGAACAAGCAGAATCCAAGCTGCAACTCATTCCGACAGTTTATGGTGAAATGATAAGGTAGGCAGTTGATAGTGCGGGTGATAACGACAGGGAACATGCAAACCAGGTCAGGTCCAGGAACGCTGGTTCATGCCGCGGCCCCTCACCCGAAGCCGAGAAAATCACCAGCAAACGTTGCAAACAACTCGATATCGCCCTCGAGGCCAGTCCCGACCCCATTGGACCAATCGACACGTTCCGGCACAGACCGCGCTGAGGTTCTTCGCCCACACAGACCCGGTTCCTGTTCCTCTCAAGGCCCTCATTGCCTCTCAGGGCAACACGGTGTTGCACTGGAGCTCGGGGGCTCGGACTTAGTTGGCTTGGTGTGATTCCTGAACATGAGCTGGCGGCTGCGAGGCTCTTGTGAGGACGTAAAAGCCTCGGGAGGCGTTTTACATGATTGGGGTCAATCCATTGTCTTCCGTCACCTTCTCTCAATTCATAGCCTAGGGGCATCAAAACTCCCACGACGAACAGTCAAAATAACGCGGCCAAGGAATCTGTGAAACGACCAGGCAACAAGCTCGTTGTAGTGTAGTCAACGTCGAGAGGTCCCGAGAAGCCGCTGTGGGGTGGATCTCTCAGGGCTGGGGCTCCACCCTATTGGCGGGGACAACCTCGATATCGGCGAGCGGTGCAATAGGGTAACAAAGGGGAGAAAAAGAGGATCAGGGCGGCCAGTGGCCTCTTCGCTCGCTGGTAGATACCCGTGATATTAACAGGCGGCCTTTGCTGCCGTGTGTACTGCATACCACCACACTGGCCAGACTGCACCGTGAATGGAAATCGACGACATGATTGGGGATGCAACCCCCCAGGACGAGTTTCCCCGCCCCTTCCTCCAGATATTTGATTACACGTCGCTGGGCGCTCATTCGCATCGATTCTCGACTCCGCAGGCCCGGCCCGGTTACCAAGCACGGTGTGCTGCGCCCGGTTTTCAATTTCGAGACGTTGGAGGCTGGCTGGATAGATGACCCAACCTGGCCGTCCGTTTCCGACGAAGAAACGTTGAGGAACAGAAACATCGACCCACACGGAATGCCTCTTGGGCGATCCCTGCTAGAGGAACTGGGGCAAGAAAACGGTTGCCAGAGTCATGCGAGCGGGGCGCGTAAGGTCTGGGAATGCATCTATTACGTTTGGACCAGAGTTCGGACAAAATGGGGAGCGAGTCGCGGAATGGATGCAGAGGTGGACGGGGTGACGGGCAGGTCCACTTCATTTTGCCCATTTGCTTCGCTTTGGGAAAGAAGCATGGGGAGGGAAGGAGGGGCATCAGATGCTCCGCCTCAATTGTGGTTCTGCGGCAGGAGAACGCGCTAAACCTGGACGAGACAACAGAAGTGCTCGCAAACCTTCCCCGCCCACAACAGCTCGTCCGGTCCTACACGTGTAGGTCATCCTCGGCCTGTTTCAACCCGCTTCATTGTTCGCGTGCCCCCTGTTACCGCTGTAGTAGGTACCAAGGCCAAGACACAACCAGGGACTACCTAACGTTTTCATATGCTTCTTTGGTTTTGTTATGTTGGGGCTGGAAAGAGGCGCCCCCAGACGATGCGGGATAACGGCAGAGAAGGAGAGTGAGAAAGTGTTCTTGTATGCGTGAGCGGGGAAGAAGAGACAGAGCATGGCCCAGGGGTTTTGAGTGGTGGAAGTGAAGGTATCCGCTTTGCCGCCAAAGTCGCAACTTCCTTTCCGGTTGCTGGCATCGCACAGTGTCGAGACCGTGCTCAGAGAATGGAAGCGGCCACATACCTGCCCAACCTGTTTTCCTACGGCATGTCAAATGTCCCTCGCTTTCCCCTTTTCCTTTGTCGGTAGCCTCCACTGCAGCGAGAGCGGATAACTGGTGTTTCGACGTCGAAGACCTGTCCCGTGGTGTCGAAGTCAAAACGTGCGCCCTTTCTACAGTGCTCTTGTTAAGGAATAATTTGAAAACTCTGTCTACATGTTCTTTCACCTAGATTGCTAAAGAAGCATCCGTCCCTAACCGCTGTTTTGAGCACCGTTCGGCATGAGCTGGCTTTGCTCGCTGGTCATTGGTGTCTTGGAACAGGAGACAAAACCTCACCGTTTACTTGTGTGATACGAAGTATATTTGACGGATCTAGCCAGATAGGGAAGGGCTGCGCCCCACTCTGTCACGGTTTTCGGTCCCCATCGTGGTACCTGCTTGTCGCTTGCCCGAAAAGGGTATGTACCCTCGTTGCTTTTTGTGCCTTTAGCGTGGTTACTTTGGTGGGTTGACGGACGGTGGCCGACCCCAAGGGTTGCATCTGAAAAGTGGTGGTATTTAACACTTCCGCGCCCCCCATCCCGACCATTCCGCTCTTTTTGACCTCCCAATATCACCATCGCCAGATATCCAGCCCTGCTGCCGCTGCTGCTGCACCACTCACGTTCGCTTTTTGCAACCACCCTGAGGAAGTCCTCGTCGACTCCTGTCATTCGCTTGTTTCCTTTTATCGTTTTCTTGTGTTGTTTGGAGATTGGAGAAGCCGAAGCTGTCAATTCAAGCGCGGAAAAGCCTAACTGTACTCGCTCACGCCGCACACAACCGAAAGCCAAGGTCTATGCTTCAGCTTCATTAAATACCATCCCACATCTACCCACCTTCCACCCCCAACCCGACTTTCAAGGAAGTAGATGTCCACTTAGGGTGCAAAGCCTTGATCAGACTCGAACCTCAACTGTCGCTAAGGCTCCTGTCTCGCCCCCAATCCAAGAGCAAATTTACGATCGCTACCATTGGAGGAGGAAAAGAAAGAACCCCGTTGTGTGTGTGAGAGAGAGAGAGAGGACCAGGAGATTGAGGAACCTAGAACACGCCCACCAAATCAAAGACATCGCCGGTATCGCATCGCTACCCTGCCTGCCCAGCTTGCTCCCCAACCGTCAACGTCAACAGCCCCGCTGCCCAGAGACTACTTCTTCCCAGATCCACATCGGCCATAGGCAGTCTTGAACGCTGCGTTAACTCGCCTCTCTCCGCCTCGGCCTCCCACGCTCGCTAACTTGTATCGTTCGGGACCTCTGTGTCTCGACTTCATGTCAGTATTCCTCCCCTCCTCCCTCCCCACCTTGGTTGCACTTCGGCTGACCTGTCGCCAGTTCTTTCGTTTTAAGTTCTTGTTCAACAACAGCTTTTCCAATGGCTGGTCCCGGTGGTGGCCCTCCCAGACGGAGGTGAGTAGTTGACGAATTTGTCGAACTGGGTCCGGAGCTAACTCCTCTTAGCCACACCAAGTCACGCAAGGGGTGTGATGCTTGGTAAGCTGTTGTGATGGACGCTACGGATGTTTTGTTTCTGACTCTCTGGCAGCAAGCGCCGTCATATCAGATGTGACGAGAACTTCCCCCAGTGGTATGTTCAACTACTTTGTTTCCGTCGTTAGTTCGTCGTATCTAACTCTCAGCCAGCCGCAACTGCACAAAGCATAAAATCCGCTGCCCGTACAACGACATTCAAGTCCCCGATGATCGTGCAGGTACCCCTGACAAGCCTGACCTGTTGTGGACCCCTGAGATTGCAGCGGCCATCGACCAGTGGAAGCAGACTGGACTGTTCCCGTTTCCCAGCCTGGACATCCAGCCAATGTCGTCGCTTCATCTCCTGAGTACTGAGGAGCTGCGGCTCATTCACCATGTCGCTGCCATTAGCCACCAAATGATGGAGATTGGTGCGGGTAACTTTACTTTGTGGACCCAACAGATTCCGAGGTAACACTAAGACTCGGTGCCGTGCGCACAAGAAATCGGTGTGGTGCTGATACATTGTTCTAGAATCATCAATATCGGCGCAACCCACAGCTATGTCATGCATGCTCTCATGGCCTTCTCTGCCATGCATCTCACCCACCTGACCGACTGCCCTGTAGTTGGCAATATGGGTTATGAGCACCGAGGAATCGCACTCAAGGGGCTCCAGGAGGCCATTGGCAGCTTTTCCAAGGACAACTCAGATGCCATTCTTGCTGCCTCCCTTGTTTTGTCGTGGCAAGCGACGGATTGGTAAGCCAATATACCGCAGCTCTCCGTGCTACACCAGCGAGCAGGCAATAACCCTCTTATCTAGGCGCAGCTGGACTCAGCTGATGCAAGGCACCTCATCGGTACGTGGCAAGTTGCGACAGGGTTATGTACTGCAGACTAATAATATATACCAGGTTATTGAAGCCATGGATCCCTGGAAGCATGAGTCCCAGTTCACCGACTTCATCGAGGAGAGTAGCACTTTTCCCACGGCCCCTCCCTCGCCAACCCCGGATCACAAACCATGCCAGCCCCACCAGGAGGACCTGGCTGCCTACGAGCGGACCCTGCAGCAGCTCCAGAGGGTCGAGACCTACCTGAAACAGAGGCGCGAGGACACAAAGGACATTGTGAAGCTTATCGGCTTCCTGAAGGGCGCCCGCAAGGTCAGCCCTTCCTTGTCAGTGTCACAACAGTTCGAGCGCCTCCGACCTCTCCGCACCTGGATGTTCTACCTCCCGGTCATGTGCCTACAGCAGACGCACGGCTCCGCGAGCACCCTGATAATCATTGCCCACTACTACACGGTGGCCCTTGTCATGGAGCGGCTCTTTCCCGAGATTGGTGCTGCCTACTTTGGGAGCATGGCTATCGGCCCTGTCGAAGAGATTGCCCGTCGTCTTCAGGCTCTGAGCGTCACGGCTGAGCACGACGGCGACTTGCAGACCCCGCTCGCTCTTATGCAATATCCTCTGGAGACTGTCACAGAGTTCCGCTCCCGGATGGGCTGGGCTGAGCCAATCAGGACACCATCATTCCCCCAGTACAACGACCACAGTTGTTACATCAACACGGGCTCCCCATTGCTGGTTCCCGTCGCCACTGCTCCCCTGATGATCCCCTATGGAAACAACATGGCGTTCAGCTATAGCACTGACAGTCTTTCGCTCGTTACTCCCGACTCGGGGCCGAACAGTGCCACCAGCCCGCTACAGCTGTCTTCACCGTACGTGAACCACCAGTATCTGAGCATTCCAAGCCCCTCGTACGGTGGATACAGCCCCGCATCAAGCTCGTTTGGTGGCGACTTTGGCGAAGCTTCTTCTATCGTCTACAGCGACGCGGAAGAATACAATTCTTTTGATGTTGGCCTTTCAGCAACCTCACCTATGCTGGGTGGCTCCAACAATTATGGCGTCGGGTTCGTTCCTCCAATCCAGACTGTGTGGACCTAAGGTTCCTGGTCACCATCCTGGCCGCCCCCTGGCCTGGCGAGAGGCAATCGTGATTGACTAGGCCACCAGGACACCACTTTTGAGTACCGCCTCGCCCAGGTTTCCGCCATTGGAGGAGCCATGCCCAGCTTTGCCGGCTTCGTTGCCTGCTCCTTCCCCTTTTCTCAGTCCCGAGCCACCCAGTGTTATTCCGCTTCCAGAATCACCAGTTCCTTCAGTTTATCTGGCACCCTTCTCCTCTCACGACTATGACCTGTCGGCAGCTCAGGATGAAGACAGGGTGAAGGCCGAGTTTCCTTGAATGTCCTCTCTTTTTTTGCCGCATACGAACGTTACGACTTCTCCGTCTTGCTGGTCACTTTGGCCAGCCAATTTTCCATTTGCACTCCGACACAGACGCATTGTACAAACATTCCTTTGGAGATCACATACACGCCAACGATCTTGCAGCAACTCTACGCATTATTATGCACCTTACGCTCCTTATGACTGCAACGACAATCTAATACTTGCAAATTTGCAAGCGACGCTCCTTTGTCTCAAAGACAGATATTGATACCCAATTTACGACACTCCTTTATCGGCGCTTTACCGGCTGGACTACGGCAAACTATAGACATTCCTTTTCCTTTCTGGATCCAACGGCCACTCTATACATCTCACGCTCCTTCGACGACTGGCATTCCCGATGAATTTCATCGGTGTAGATACCTATACGCTCCTTACGGATATATTCATTTGGATGATCACGATACCCACTGCATAGCGACCTGTTGTTTTGGTTTTGAACTTGTTTGTTATATTGTTATGGGAGGCTGTTTGACCATGAAGGTCTGGCCACTATCGAAAAACGCGGATTTTTGGGATAATGGCGTGTTTGAATGGTCTGCATTGGGTTGGCGTTTTGGGTCAACTTGTCTTTCTTAGGTTGGATCAGCGTTTCGGACTCGATTGGTCGAGCTTGAGTATATGACAACGTGTAACACAGGTTGATGTTTCAGAACACGTCGGGAAGAAAGGGAGACCCCGCCCTACTTGATATTTTCTGCGAGTGGCCAACTTTTGGGCTTCCTGGTAGTGCTAGGCCGTGCCAGAACCCCGAAGCAACCACGGCGTGGTCAGGGTTTTTAATACTAATAGTAATAATATAAGGAGCTTATCGACTTAACTTCCTAGCTGTCCATGTGTCGACCGATTGTCGATCCTGTCATGCGTCTACTTCGGAAGCTGTTGTCAAGTATCGAAGCGAACGTGTTCGTTATACTTCATTCGAGATGCACTTAGCAAGTGTCAGGGCGGAAACAGGGTGGGAACAGCAAGGACATGGCACGTAGAGCAACATCAACCTACCTACGGAGGAGGTACGCAAGACACCGTTCCATTGCCCCGCTCAGAAGTTCCTGATCATGGCCTGATTTCCACTTGCTACCAACGATAAGGCAAATGGAGACCATTTTAGCTCCTTTCAAAGCTCCACGGTCGCCGGCCTCTCAAATCACTCTATCAGCGACGATGGACTCCTCAGGCAAGTGCCGTGAGTAGTTATTCATCACACCGGTCCATTCATTATAACGGCCCCCAAATGACGATCCATGACGTTATCCCAGCAGCTAGGTCTTGTAGCACTGGAGAAATGGGATGCATGCCGTTACAGGAATACCGCCTAGGCGTCGCTTCCTCCCTCATAGAACCCGACTGAAACCCCGAGGGGTACAAAAGTGGTTGGATAAGTAGATTTTGTTTTTCGATCCACGTAGCCTCGCCCTATGGATCTCTGCACTCGTGGCGAGTGCCTGGCAAGCAAAGGAGGTGGTGGATGCATCCAGTTGGAGATGGAAGGGAGCCATAAGGGAGTTACATTACTACTCCCAATATTTTAATATCAGGTAGCTATCACTGGCGGTGGCTGCTGGTCAGTTAGCAAACAGACGAGGAAAAGAAAATCCGGATCACGGGCAAAAATCTGAGACAGTTTGTAAAAGAACATACAGTCAAAGTCGCCTTTGTTTTCAACGAGGTATTGCACCTCTATGTGAACTCCATTCCACAAAGTCCGCCCCTTTTCGAAGGCGACATCGGGGACAACGATGAAGCCCGGAATTACCACTCCCCACCAAGTCGACATCGCCATTCCCGCAACCACGGCTCCCTACTAGACCACCAGCTTGCTACCTACTGAGGCACTCGGCAACTTAACTGCCAAGTGG
>Ga0247763_1001741_pt1 | contig 12036 bp, 6 predicted proteins | sample UWRJL141409B4_FD_179926 | JGI IMG/M metagenome (GOLD analysis project Ga0247763, IMG submission 179926) | Plant litter microbial communities from Arlington Agricultural Research Station in Wisconsin, United States - UWRJ-L141-409B-4 | ecosystem: Environmental > Terrestrial > Plant litter >...
TCATCTACTCCCCATATCGCGTTCCAGGAGAAGGGCCGTCAGCCGTCTTCGGACTACGAGAGCCCACAGCCGCTTGAGCGCCCGACACGAAAGCTCTCCAAAAGGACCGACCGGCATGGGAATCCCAAGCCTTCTCCCACTGTCGGCGACGAAAGGAAGCTTTCGAACGGCAAGGCACCTGCGAACGATGATTTCAAGCTCCAGGATGCACCCAGAAGCAAGAAGCTGGTGAGCCATAGGAGTAACTCTACTGGTGGCAACAGCATCGACAGCGCGAGCACCAAAGCACCCAGCCAGGCTCGGAGCGGTGTTTCTCCTAGCGCTACCGAGTCTTCGCCAATGCTCGGAGTGCCAGACAATGGTGCCACCCCGAGATCGTCGCAGGATTTACGTGTAATAGATGAGAGTTCGGTTCGACCGTCGATAGACTCGATGACTTCAGGACGTTCCGGATCAGGATCGAAGCCGATTGCGCGGAAGGAACTCCCTCCAAGCGCTTCGCTAAATCGTGAGTTGAACGAACAGCCATGGCCTGACGCTACAGGATCTTGGTTTGCTAATTCTCGATGGTTAGTTAATGGCAAGCCCTACAACACTTCGCAGTCAGAATCAGAAGAGACTGCTCCAAGCCGGCCTGGTCTGCCAGATTCAAAACTGAGCGATACATACATGCAGCCGAGAGCACCGCCTGCACCTCCTGGGCAAACTGCCCAGGAGGCCGTAGCTGGCAATGAAGGATTGGGACCAAAAACGTCGCCGAAGCTACCGCGCTGGAGTGCTGGCGGTGATTTCAGTATGGATGAGGACATGGCAAGAATACTGGGCACTGATGAGGGCTCTTCGTCCATCTTGCGGCGTGTGTCGAATGCGGTCCGTCACGGAAGGAACAATAGTGCCGAGACGGGCAACAATGGCAATCGGACCGTTGGCCACACTCGCAGCGTGAGTGAGACCACGCGGGGCACTTCCTCACCGCGCTGGCCTAGGACACCAATTTCAGAGGACCCCACAGGCCACGCCCAGGACATCAGTAGCCCGTTGTCACTTTCAGGCAACGCACAGGACGACCCTGCCTATCTCAAGAGGCAACTTCGGAGCTCAGAGCAACGGGTTGCGGAACTGGAGCGCCAGTTCAACACGGAAAAGGACCTCAAGAGCCTGAACAAGCGACTCATCGAGAAACGCAAGACAGTGTCAGTACTCGACACCCAGACGGAAATCATGATTCGCCAGCTCGAGGTACTCGCCGGCTACGTCGAGCGCGCCAAAAAAACGAATGAGCCTCTGGATCCCCGCGAACTCGAGGACTCGGCCATCAAGGAATTTGTGCAAAAACTCGACAAGGTCAAGCAGAATTTCACAGCAGAGATAGAGAAGCTGCATGCGGAGCGCGACAGCCTTCTAGACGAAAAGCACCAGCTCATGGCCGACCGCGAGCGGGTTCTGCTCGAGTTTGAGCAGATCTCGTCGAAGAATGCCCAACTCGCCGACCTCAACAACGACTTGACGCACCAGATTCAGGAGCGCTTCAAGCAGCAGATTAATACGGGAGACCTGAGATCGCCCAACGGTCTGGGGATATACAGCCACTCCAAGGGTGTTTCCAGCGCATCGGTCAACAATCTCGACACTGCGAGCCTCCAAACCAGCACCTTGGTTGGCACCGACATCGAGGAGCCTATCGTTGAGGGACCCACTGTGGTTAACATTCGCAAGGGCCAGGTCAAGAAGTTCAACTGGAAGAAAGGATCCAGCAAGGTAGCCCAGAACATTTCCAAGGGCATCAACAGGGCCGCTGTCGCCTTCCAGCAGCAGGACCAGCCTCGCCCGCATCAGGGTCTGACAGGCGACAGCATTGGTCTCCCCTACAATATGACTGTCGCCCAGGTCGAGATGCCTGTCACGCCCACTCCGCCTATGGGTGGTCCGAGCCGTGTCCCCACAGAGCCAGTGCGACAGGGCGGCGGGTTTGGCTTTTTTGGCAAGAAGAACAACCTGCCCAAGTCGGCGACTGTGCCCAACATCAGTACCCCTATTGTTGCCGAAGCCCCCAGCACTCTTTTTGGCTCTGACCTGGTCGAACGGGCTGACTATGAGCGCCGCCAGATCCCCAGCGTCGTGACACGCTGCATTGAAGAGGTGGAGCTCCGTGGGATGGATGTCGAGGGCATCTACCGGAAGACGGGTGGCAACTCCCTGGTCAAAATTATTCAAGAGGGTTTTGACAAGACAGAGGACTATGACATCTCTGATCCCTCTCTCGATATCACGGCGGTTACTAGCGTGCTCAAGCAATACTTCCGCAAGCTTCCAACCCCGCTGCTCACCTTTGATGTCTACGAGCGCATCCTGGAGTCGAACTGTGAGTCTGGGCATCTTCGTTCGGTGGGTCCTCTTCTAACACGTCAGCAGCGATTCAAAGCGAGGCCGAACGCTGTGCTCACCTACGCAAGACCGTCAATATGCTTCCTCCCAAGCACCGCGACTGTCTGGAATTCTTGATGTTTCACCTTGCGCGCGTTGCCAGCAGAGAGCGCGAGAACCTGGTACGTTGCAAACTTTTCGTGGATTCGGTATGCGTTAACACTGAGTTTCTAGATGTCCCCCAAGAACCTTGCGGTCGTCTTCGCGCCCACCATCATGCGAGACCACAGTCTCGAAAAGGAGATGACAGACATGCACGCCAAGAACAACGCGGTGCAGTTCATCATCGAAAACAGCCACACCATCTTCGGTGAGGTCTGATCGAACTTTATACCACTGCTGGGGCCCCGAATGCCATACCGGCGTTTTAGCGAAGTTCAGCTTACCCTAGGCAACAATGCCCTCAAAACATCGACGCTGTCGAACAAACATTTTTCCAGTTTTTTTTTCCCAAGCTCACTCGTCGCCTCAGTGACGATAGCCTGCCTGTATGTGTATATACCTTTGCTCATGCCTCATTTACTGCTGCGGCGGCGAAGGTTATAGCGAAGCCAACGGTTTTTTTTCTCTTTCGAACTAGCTGGGAATGGGGAACCAAAAGGAGCAGAAGGTTCTTCTTGCGTGTGTGTTTTAATCGGCGTTTGTTTCTTCACTTAGTACACTGATATGTACCGGACGGAGTCGTCTGTTTTTCTTCTTCGTTCTCACCTTGTCCTTTTTGGTCGGCAAACTGGCGGGCAGGCGGGCAGGCAGCATGAGCGAGTCCTTTTTTTCATTACCTAGGCAATGATCTAGGCAGTGCGTCGGAGTCAGAGAGAATGAGTTCTCGTGTGTAACTTTTCTTAGGTCAGTCTAGTCTGATCTGATTCCATTTCCGCACGATGAACGAGCTGAAAGGGAAAAGAATTGAGTTTCTGTGATCAGTGAGGTTTTCTCTTGTTGATCAGCACAGCGCTGCTTGGGTATTTTCCTTCGGGTGATCATAAACTTGCGTCTTTGTTGCAGTTTTCCTACGTGGGTACCTCAGTGAAGTTGATGATGGCTGGTCATAAGATATTGGAGGGTTTCTTCCAAGTAGCGTATGATGCCATGCAGTAATGCGAAATGTCGCGTGAATAGGTAGGTAATGGGTCAGAGTAGGGTTGAAGCCAGATTCCGTCGAGTTTATGGGGGGGGGTAAATGGCACGAAACCGGCCGGTCAGTTTCTTCGGTTTCGATTTTGGGAGTATTGTTATATATGCTTGCTCACAGCTCCAATGGAATTTACAATACTGGCAGAATGCGTAATTGCTGCGTTAATCATGGGATACATATTATTATCTCGGACTTGAACTGGGTAGGTGCTTCGTACGTAAACAGATTATGCTAGCAGGGACTGTAAATGAAGAATCGCAGAATGGATGAACCTAACTCCTCTGCCCTCTGGTGCAATATCTTCAATTCCACGCGGGATAAATGACCAACTCATCCAAATGGAGGGTATCCTTGTCCTTTCTTCTTTTCTCCGTTTCGTCGTTTTACATCTTCTCACCCCTTCTCCTCTGATTCCCATTGCGCGAGAATGGGGATCACACGGTATACATTGCGCTGCATTGTCTCGTCCTGTATCTTTCCACGTCCCGGCAAGGCGAAAGGCGCTCTACCAGTTTCTCTCCCACGACCATCCACTCCGTTCAAAAACGAAAGGATAATGTCTCCGGCGATACTCGAGATGACATCAGCTCTCCACCAACCGCTTCACTTTGTCTAGTAGCAGAGAACCCTGCCTCCCCAACTTCAGCTTCCCATCACGCCCCGGCACCTTCGCCTTGGCCATCCGCAGATTGAACAGCTCGCGCTCCTTGAGCCGGCGCGCCCTCTCCTCCTCGCGACGTGCCCGTTCGGCCACCTTTGCCTCCACTTTCGCCTTGTTGCGCTCTGCTACCGCCAGCTCTTTGGCGTAGTAGTCCGGCCGACGGCGGCGGCTATGATTACGGTCGCGCCTCTGATCACGTGTTTCCTTCTGGCGTTGCCCCTCCTTGTGATTGTCATCAGAATTGGAATCGACGTCGGCTGAGGGGTTCAACATGGCTTGGCGTGAGGGGTGAATCTGCGGCGCAGAGGGCTGCGGATTTGCATCCTCTCCGCTGCCAATACGTTCGGACTGTTGGCCATCCTCGTGCGTGGCGGCGTTCCGAGGCTGCTGCTCTTGCTCCTCAGCGGGGATGGGCAGTGCTAGGGCGGATGGGTGGTGTTGTTGGTATTCGGCCTTGACTTTGGCATACTTCTTTTTTACTTTGGCCTTGGTGATTAAATCCTTTTTGATTTTGGTCACTTTGGGAGGTTTCGGTCAGTATGTTGACGAGTGGCGTGCAGCGAGGCCGATCTCACCTTTTCGTCGCCAAGGTCCGTCGGGAAGGTTCTCTGGCCCTACGCGAAAGCCATGTCTGGCCTTTTTCCCTCCTCTAAGGTCACCACCTTCGGAGTCTGGTACCGTAGTGGCCTCTTCACGAGGACGCTTGGTCGACATTAATTTCAGGAAGAGTGGTTTGGTCAGGGAGCAGGCGAGGTAAGTTGACGTTTGCGACTGAACTTTTCCGATAAGCGATGTGCTGCTTCCGATAAGTAGTGTTCTGCCCACTTATCGGAAGGCGGTGAGATAGTGGAGACGGCGTTTGGGTGGGGGTGGGTCAGTTAACATGCCGCTAACTTGGGATTTCAGGACCAACTGCTGCAGACACCGCAGTACTTCGTACTGTCCTGTAATTGAACCGCGCTTCAATAAGAGATTCTCGTCGATAACCGTACCACGGATGGGGACAGGCATACAAACATTCGTGCAGAATCTTCAAAGTCAAAGGGCCACAGATCAATACTCAGGACGTGGGCTAGTCTTCTGACTAGCACTTCAGTCAGTTTGCATTGCATCATCTCTGCCGTGCCTCGCTGGAACTTTGGTCCCATTACGGGCTGGCTGCCCGAAAACAGCGGTCGTGTGGCTATTGTAGGATCAGGTGGCTGCTTGGGTTGCCAGAATTGCCAACTGGCGCTGCATCTAAATCGACGGCTGCATCGGCGAGCAGACGATGTAATGACGCACATTAGTTATGCTTTGTCTTTGGTTGAAAAGGGAGAATTAGCGCACAACTTGGCACCACGATAATGCCGCTCGATAGCAAGCATGCTCGGCGTGCTGCAAGGTCGCTGCATTACACCCCTGTGCCTCCCTGACAGGGAACCACCGTGCCCGTCTGCCCGTCCCCGCGACTGGCCACTGGCGGAACGCCGAGTCCCTGTGTGTTGGTTCACAGGCCTAGTGTCACATCCACTGTGCGGAGCCACCTGCAGCGCCTTCTATAGCCTGTCCTGATCCCGGCTTGCCGTCACCATGAGACAAGAAGAGCCATGAATCAGCTCAATCAACTTCTTTTCTCCCTGCACCGGAGAGAACTGCAGCATTCGTCATACCACACATATCCTAGCGTAGGAGAGCAAATTACATTGCGGTCTAGATCTTTTTCCTCTCCCGCCACTGCCGACTGACCACGCACGGAGCCTATGCCGGATTCCCTGGCCATTGTAGCGGCTGCTTCTCTAGCAAGCCCGGCCTCACGCCTCGCTCGACCCTACAAAGAAGCAGGCGATGCCGCGCCATGAGAGCCTCCGCGACTCAAGGTGACTAAACTTGCGCTTGATCTTTGTCAAGATGCCCATGTTCCAGGAAACCTTTGGTCCGCTTGATGCGGAGCCGCGAGAGAGAGCAGGAGCGGGAGCAGAGACCAGAGACGAGACGGATGAACCCTCGAGCCCCATTTCGATCCGCCCTCCCGAGAATCTCAGCAGGGGATTGAGCCGGCGAGTGTCAGAAGAGAGCATCCGGACCGAATTGTGCGAGGGCCCCATCCCCGACAGCCCCCCGAAACTTGAGGAAGCGGTTAGCAATGCTGTGTCGAACCGTGCAGAGCTCATTGAGAGACTCAAGAGAGGAGAGAGTCCAACTTGGATTCCCAACCGCCATGTATGCTTCTCCCACTTCAACCTTTGACGATGTGCTCTTTTGCTGATTATTGCAGCTCGAGTCGCTCTTGAATAAGCCCACGAGCCCACCTCCGCGAACCCCTAAGCCCCCACTCTCAATGTCCCCTGGTCTACTTCCGCCACCCACGATCACCCCAGAGAAGACAGAGAAGAAAGATAAGCATGAGAGATCAGAGGATTTTGGGGCCGAGACAAGACTGGAAGATGGGTTGAACATTGAGCGCCCTCGCTCAGCCTTGCATAGTGGTAACTTTACTCCTGAAGAGTGCTCTCCCCCTGCTCAGGATGACCAAGATACCGGTCTCGAGCACCGGGGTGGTGTTTTCGGAGACGCCACGGCCCCATGGATGGCAGCTTCACCCCCACGAGGCTTTGCGCCTTTCAGCTTTGGACGGGCAACGGCAGATTACCGACGAGAAGCCTTCAATCCCTCGGGCACATCTTCATTGTCTTCGTCTTTCTCATCGAGCTTCGTCTACAAAGCTCCGACTAGCCCTCTGGTCCAGTCAGAGAGCAATGAAGACCTTGATCTTGGTTTGCCGCTGGATAGCATTAGCATCGCCACTGGCAGCCCCGCCAACCCACGACGCCATACTTTTAACTTCAACTTTTCGCAGTCCTCGCCAGTTGGAAACGCAACCCACAGGTCTGCCCCAGCCCGTAGGGAGAGTACATTCCCATATCAAGCCCACCAGCCCCGTCGGTCACTCAATTCGACGCCCAACTTCTCTTTTGTTAGCTCAACGCCACAGACGCCCGCCTTCATCCGGTCGAGACGGCCATCGATCAATTCTGAAATATCACCTCTTCAACATGCATCTATGGTAGGGTCCTACGAGGAGAGTATACTGAGGGGCCGCATGTCTACCACTCCCTCAAAGCCGCTGGAGTTTATGGCGCAGATCGGCGTGTTGGGTCTTGGAAAGTGCAAGCCTCATTTGCGGTGTCCTGCACACATCACTCTGCCCTTCTCGGCTGTCTTCTACAGTTATGCGAGCACCTCTCATGGTAGGAGCAAAATCGAGGATGGGCCGAGCCCCTACGTTGGCCAGATCGATATAGAGAACGGGCTTCCCAACCCAGACGAGGGACAGCGGGCAAGGAGGAAATTGCAGGTCAGAATCTCAGAGCGCAAGGCCGCTGAGGAAGAGTTTCACATGCAAGACGTATCGGCAGAGCTTTCCGAGAACGAAATCCGACGGTCAATCAGGGCCAAGAGACGCTCGAAATCGCCAAAGGCACCGCCAGGTGGCCGGTATCGCATCCCAGAAAAGGGGCAGCTCCAAATCATTATCAAGAACCAAAACAAGACGGCTGTGAAGCTGTTCCTTGTTCCCTATGACCTAGCCGGCATGGAGCCAGGCACGAAAACCTTCATCCGTCAGCGAAGTTACTCTGCCGGTCCCATTATTGACAACATTCCTCAGGCCAGAGATGCGGGAGCTGAAGACAGGCCCATCCTGCGCTACCTCGTCCACTTGCACATCTGCTGTCCCTCAAAGGGCCGCTTCTATTTGTACAAGAGCATTCGGGTCGTGTTCGCCAATCGTGTCCCCGACGGCAAGGAGCGCCTCCGCAATGAGATAACATATCCGGACCCGCGCTTCACGCCCTACAAGCCAGTGCGCGTAATGCATCCACATCACCCTGCCCAACTATCTGGCCCTGGCGTCATGCTCGCCGCCGAGAAAGCATTCCGTAGACGAAGCTCCGGCTTTTCTTACGCTCAATTTCCGCAGCCATTCGACCAGCTCGATGGCTTCCTCCCTTCAGGTCAGGCCTCGCCTGACACGGGACGAGGCGCGGCAGTGGCGGGTAAAGCCCCCATCGGTGCGCTACCATTGGGGCTCCCATGCGCCCAAAGCCCTATGGACAGATCCACCAACAGAGCCGCCTCGGTCACAGGGGCGGCGGAAGATGGGGAAGGCTGGCCTGCGTCGATCACACCGGATCGGATGCGCGGTCTGGAAATGACGGGTTCCGCTGCCGATACTCACCAATTAGCCAGGTATGACAAACTCAGCAAGGGAGACGTTGGCTACGGCGGGAATGCTTTTGCCCTCTTGGGCGCCGCTCCGGGCGGGAATCCCGAGGGTCTGCTCTCAAAACGACTCAAGTCGCTCGGTGTTCAGGGACTACTTGATGCCACTGAACAGTGTGCTGACCAAAATGAGGAGTTAGTGAGCGGGTGATGTGCTGTTCCAGTGTATTCGTGCTATTACTCTATATATAGAAGGACTTACCCGGGGACAGGCAGCTGAACAGACGGGGCAACTATAACAGACAGGCGGGGCCTACCTATCTATGCCTTTACAAGATGTTGGACGGAGCGAGGGAGGGAATTCTGGTCCTGCCGTTCGGCAGCACTCATCCTTGGGAGTTTGGGAGAATGGCAAAGGCGTTCCAGCACATGATACCATTTCTATCCCTGATCCATGTTACCTACATGACAAACATCACATAGTTAATGTAGAATCAGGAGCCGAAACTCGAAGTAGACGGTTCTTCAAGCACAGTATTGTGACGTTACTGATCAAGTTGTGTTTGCTCGTATGTGATCGGCTAAATATACGTGACACAAAAATTCAAATCTAGATCTGGTAGGAGCTGGGTATGTAGATATTTCATATAACTCCCAGGATCATCTGCGCTCGGCCTACATACCTTGATAGTTTACTCATCAGGTTGAGACGTTTTGGAGACCGTTCGTATACAAAACACCAGGTAGCTGTACAGACAGACACTCTTCCCCGTCTGTCACCATGCTAGCCAGGTCCGCCACTTCCTCGTACATGCAATCGCTAGTTAAATTACCCTCTTTCACTCTCTTTTATGGTCGGGCATCCTTCCTTGATGCCGGGGCCGAACCCATACCACCTTGACTCCCAGTGTAAATCAATGAGATTACCTATTCTGGTTAAATGTGTGACTCATAAGCCAGTCCCAGTCTTTGGGGTCTATGGAACCAGCCTCGCGCCTTGATTGTGCATTCCTGAAAGCTTTTCTGACCTTCTTCTTCTTGCTCTTGCTTGGCTCTGGCCGGGTCATGGGCGGTGGTTCGAATCCCGTGACAGCCAGTAGTTTAGCCTCGACAGCGTTTAAATCACCGTTTCGCACAGCAGACGGCCGCGACGGTTCTATGGGCTTGGTCGTAGGCAGATATTCCTTAAGTGGCGGCCCTTGGTCGGATTGATCGAATCTCGTGGCAGCCATTATCTTAGCCTTGATAGCGTCGACATTATCGTCTTGAACAAGGTCGGACCGTGGTGGCGGTTCCACGGGTTTGGTCTTAGGTGGATTCCCCTGAAGCAGTGCTTCTTGACCGGATTGTTCATATCCGGTGGCAGCCGATAACTTGCCCTCAACACTGTCAAAACTATCGTCTTGAACAAGCTTGTCTCGAGACCATGATTTCCTCTTTGGCCACCAGTCGAACAGCAATTTCTTGCGCGATAGTCTCTCATCGATAAGAATTTCTGAGTCTTTTCCAGTGTAAGTTTGGCCCATGCTATCCAGTAGTTTGACTTCAATGTCATCGACGGCATCAGATTGGTGGGGCGTCATCTTAGAATAGCCCCCCTCGTCCGGGCTTTCAGCACCGAGACCAGAGATCTCCCGGACAAGACCAGAAGCAATGAGGCTCGAGAGCGCATACACTGTCTTTGGGCAGTTTTCGGAAATCCAGTCGTATAACCGCGAGCTTTCTTTCGACCACAATGCGACCTGCTCGAGTCCCGCGTACTGTCTCGCAAGCTTCTGTGCCGTGGGGTATATCAGCCTTGGCCGCTCAGGGTCGTTGCCCATTTGGCGTAGGTCCTTTGAATATCGTTCGGAACGGTCTCGCTCCCACCCTATCCAGTTTGGCATGAGAATCCTCTCGCAGAAGTCAAAGGCTTCGCGTGTGCGCTGTAATATCAGGAGTGCTTGGACGTAGTAATTCCAGTTTTTGCTGTCAAGCTCAAATCCGAGACTGTGGACACGAGTGACCAGTGCCATCAGGGCATCGGGGTCTTCCTGGGCAGTGTAGATTCTTTGCATGGTTTTCAGGTGACTAGAGAGGATGAGGCGCAGAGCTGGGAAAACAAGCTGCCCTGCCTCTTGATACGACTGTGGTGTCCCCGCGACACGTAGTGCTTGCTGAATAGTGATCTCCCATGTTTCCAGAGCGTGCTTGAACTGCCCTTCGTAAAAGTCCATCAGGAGGACGTCGCGAAGGAGTAGGAGTGGAAGCTCCTCGTCTTGTAGGTAGGAGGGGAACTGCTGTCGAAAAAAGTCGAATAATTCCCGGACCTTCATAAAGTCCCCCTCTCGAATGAAAAAGAAACACATGTGTGAAAACATGCGAGTGATATCTCTCATCATCTCGGCGGTGGCAAATTGCGTATCCTTTGCAATCCTGTAGAATGTCTCTAGTGCCCGGGAATTGTGTTTTTCACGGTCCTCCATGAAGTCAAGTACTCGGAGCGGGATACGCTCCCAACTTGTCAGAGCCTTAATGATATAATTCAGCCGGGCTGGTGTAAGGGGGAAACCCTCTTCGTCCATCTCGTTGCTGAGTTCTAAGACATTGTGCGGTTCCTTGCTCAGAACGAACGCGGACATGAGCTTTAGGTAATGCTCCTCCTCGGGTCTGAAAAGGCCTTCTTCCACCGACGTCCGAAGGAAACCCAGAGCATCATGTGCTTGCAGACAGCTCCCAAGGGAAGTAAGAATGTGACGGTACGTGACTTTGTTGAGCTCGATTTGGTAACGGGTCATGAATTCCAGGATGCCCTTGGCCTTGGCCAACCTCCGTCGGTGAGCGTAGTGCCCCAATATTGTGTTCCACAGGTGTACGTAATCGCCAGATACGGTCGCCTTCTGTGTCGTCGTGTGGCAAAGGTCTTCGGCCTCCTCAAATCGTAAATTCCGACAATACGCTTCCACAACACAATCGACCATCTCTATGTGGATCTTAATACCCCTCTCAGTTGCCAACCTAAAGAGCTCAAGAACAAAACTGAGGTCGCCACGGTATGCAGCCATGCCCATGACTGTCCCGAAGCTGTAATGGTCGGGACTACCCACCTCACAAACGTGGGAGAAGGTCTCGAGACAGCCTTCGAAGTCGTTGGCTTTCAAATGAGCCTTGAGGATGATGTTCCACAGTGCAGTGGATGGCACGACAACCTGGTTCGCGATCATCCGATCAAGAACTCGTCTGGCCTGCTTGATGTCGCCCTGTACTGCGTAGACATGTATCTGACTTGCCACCCATCGCTCGGAGTTGGCCATGATATCCTGCCGGTGATATTTGGCCCACTCCTTCGTGACATGCGAGACGGACTTGGCATCGCCATGCTTTGCGTATGCTGAGGCCATCTGGTGGTAGGCCATGGCACTCATATGGCCATATCCTTGATACCAGTCCTCCATGACTTCTTCCAAGGCGGGAATATTTTCGGGATAATGAACATTGATCATAGAGTGCAAAATCTCGAGGCTCGGACGTGCTCCCGGAAGCTCTCTATATATTCGATACATCTTCCCCGCCTGCTTGCCTCGGCCCTCCTTCCTGCAGAGCAGGATGTAAGGCTCGAACAAATGGGGGTCGC
>Ga0247763_1001742_pt1 | contig 12031 bp, 6 predicted proteins | sample UWRJL141409B4_FD_179926 | JGI IMG/M metagenome (GOLD analysis project Ga0247763, IMG submission 179926) | Plant litter microbial communities from Arlington Agricultural Research Station in Wisconsin, United States - UWRJ-L141-409B-4 | ecosystem: Environmental > Terrestrial > Plant litter >...
TGGGCACGCCCCACTACGTCGCGCCCGAGGCGTTGCTCGGTGACGGCGAGGTCGACGGGCGGACAGACCTTTATTCGCTCGGTTGCGTCGCGCACTACCTGCTGACGGGCTCCGCGCCGTTCGCGGGCAGCACGGTGCTCGAGGTGCTCGGGCAACACCTGCACGCCACGGCCAAGCCGTTCGCCTCCAAGGCACGCTGGCCGATCTCGGCTGAGCTCGAGCGGGTCATCCTGGGCTGCCTCGGCAAGGCCCGAGTGCAGCGGCCGAACGACGCCGCCACGCTGTTCGCGTTCCTGCAGCAGTGCCCCGAGGCGCGCGCCTGGGACGCGGAGCATGGGCGGAAGTGGTGGGCGGAGCGCGGTCCTGGTCTCAAGGCGAAGGTGGCCGCGACGCGCGCGGCCGAAGCCGCTTCCTGAACTGCTGCCGCGGAGCATCGTCGCGAGGTCTGCCGGGCGCTGGACGCCGCTCGCGGCGGCGCCGGCAGCGTTAAACTCGCAGCAAATCTCGTTAAGATCTCCGACACCGTGAGCGGCGCCGCACTGTGGCGTGCTTCAGCGCAATTCCCACTGGGCCGTCTGCTGGGTGGGGATCCGAGAACGGTGACGTCGCAAATACGACAGGGATCGGGGCACGACTGGGACGACGCGAGAAAGGCGGCCCTCTTCGCGGACATCGTCAGCCTGAAGCTCAGCATCGACGAAGCGGCAGCCCTGCACGGACTGCGTGTCGACGTGATCCAGGAGTGGCTGCGCCTGTTTCGACGCTCGGCGCTGGTCGCGTTCGACGAGCGGCTGAAGAAGACGTTGATCGACCAGGGCGCCAACGCCGACGCGCTGACCGCGGCCGAGTTCACCGGGCACGTGGAAGATGTCTCGATCGCCGACCTGGTGCAGACGATCGAGATCGCGGGCAAAGACGCCGTGATCACGGTCACGCACGAGGGCGCTGACAGCAAGATGTGGTGCTCGGCGGGCGCGATCATCGACGCGGAGAGCGGGCGCTTGAGCGGTGAGGCCGCCGTGTATCGTATCCTGGCGTTCGAGCGCGGGCGGATGGTCGCCGATCTGCGGCCCGAGCAACGGCCGCGCACGATCTACGCCGCGACCCACCGACTCTTGCTGGAAGCGATGCGACGCAAGGACGAGTCGGCGCAGCTGGAAAGAAAGCTCGGCAACATCAACCGGTTTTATCGCCTCGGCGAACGCTCGACCTCCTCGCGCGTACGCGTGAGCACCGACGAGCTGTCGCTCTTGCGCTTGTTCGACGGCCCGCGGCGCCTGAGAGACGTACTGGCACACAGCCACATCGGCGACCTGGAGAGCCTCACGGCGCTCGCGCGCCTGGTGGACGACGGCTACCTGGTGGAGAACGACGCCGCGCCGCAGCCGCCGCGGCCGCCGAGCGACGCGCGCCCCCAGCGCAGCGCGAGGGCCATGGTGAAGACGGAGCGGCTCGACCCAGCCAAGCCTTGCGACACGCTCCCGCCGCGCCCGGAGCGCCCCGAAGCCCGCCGGCGCAGCGATGCGCCAACCCGCCGTGACGTCGCGGTACTACCCGACGGCATGCCGGGCAGCGTGCCCCCGCCTCGAGCCGCGCCGCCGAGCCCTCCGGCGCGGAGCGCGCCCCCATCTCGGGCGGCAGCGCAGCGCAGCGCAGCGCCTCCTCGTAGTGCGTCCGCGGCGCGCGATGAAGCGTTACCGCCGAGCCCGCCCGCCCCGCGCAGCGTGCCGCCCGCGCGCAGCCCTTCGCCCACGCGCAGTGGCCCGCCGCATCGTGGTGGCCCGCCGCATCGCAGCGGGCCCCCGCCCCTGCCGCCTCAGCGCAATCTACCTCCCCCTCTGCCGCCGCGCAGCGTGCCGGCGCCGCGTGGCGACGCCGCGCCACGCAGCGAGAGCCCGTCGCGCAACGAGATCGGGCTCCGGGAGACCGCGCCGCGCAACGAGCTCCCCTCACGCACGGAGCTCGGTCTACAGAGAGAGAGCGCGCTGCGCACGGACGATCCCACCCCGCCCAACGAGGGCATGCCGCGCAGCGAGGCCGCAACGTACGTCGACGCGAGCGCCCGCAGCGAAGCGAGCGCCCGCAGCGAAGCGAACGCCCGCAGCGAAGCGAACGCCCGCAGCGAAGCGACCGCTCGCAGCGAAGCGTCGACCCTTCCGCCGCTCTCCAAGCGCGGGCGACCCGCAGAGGCGCTGCCGGGCGGCACCGACGGCGCCCCCGACCGACCTCGCGCCGGCGAGGTCGGCGATGGCACGCACGCGGCGACGAGCTTCGCACCCCTCTCCGTCGGGAAGCGACCCGAGCGCAAGCGGTCGCGCTGGGTGCTCGGCACGCTCGCGGCGGTGGTGCTCGCGCCGGCGGCGTTCTGGATCGGCGAGTCGCTGTCGAACCTGCGCGCAGCCCGGCGCGCGCACGCTGCCGCGAACCTGGAGAGCCGCACGGCGGCGCTCGACGTGGCGCCCACGCTGGCGGTGTCCACGCGCGTCGAGCCTGCGAGCGCCGAGATCTGGCTGGATCGGCACCCGGTCGCCACCGGACAGCTCGGCATCCTGCTGCCCAAGGACGGCAGCACGCACGAGCTCCGGGTGGCCGCAGACGGCTACATTCCGGTCACTCTGCTGTTCGCGGACGTTCCTCCTCCGAAGCTGATCCGCCTCGAGGCGTTGCCGGTGGGCGCTTCGCCCCCTACCGAGACCGACGGCGGCGAGGAGGAGCCGAGCGCCGAACCCGTCGCTCCAGCCCCGCCGACGTCAGCGAGCCCAGCGACGCGCGCCGAGGGGGTGATCGCGCGCAGCGCTCCCCCCGGAGCTGAAGCAGCGCTTGCCAGCAACGCGCCTGCGCGCCCAGCCCCGAGCGCGCCGCCTCGAGCGGCGCGCGCTCCCGCGGCCCGTCCCAGCCCGCCCCCCAAGCGCCGCGTATCCACCGCCGCGAACCTCGGCGCCGACACCACGCCTGCCGCTGCGGCTCGGGTGGTCGCCCCCACGCTCCCCCCGTCGCCGCAGGTGCAGATCATCGACGAGGGTGGTCCCAAGGTTCGGGTCATCGAGTAACTCCCCCATGAAGATACAGCCTCGTGCCAGGATCATGATGATGGCTCTCGGCATCGCCGAGAGCATTTTCCCCATGGCTCCGTCGCGCGCGCGCGCCCAATCGCCGGAGTCCGCACCAGAGCGGGAAGGTGCCGCCGCCGCCGAGCCGACGGCCCCCACGGCGGAGCCGCCGGTGTTGCACGCTGATGTGGACCTCGCCGAGCGTTATGCGTCGGCCGCTTTCGAGGCCTACCGAGCGCGCGAGTACGGGCGCGCCGTCAGCTTGTATGAGCAGGCGCTGGCGGCCGCACCGAGCGCGGACATCCTGTACAACATCGCGCGCGTCTACGACGCCGGCTTGCGCGATCAGCGCTCCGCGATCGAATACTATGAGCGTTACCGCGCACACCCCAACGCCACGCCCGAGCTGTTCGAGACGGCGACTCGTCGGCTCGCCGAGCTACGCGCCGCGGAGCCGCCCCAGAGCGCGCCACCAGACGACTCGGGCGGCATCGCGCGAGAGTTTCCAGCCGATCCGCCTGCACGCCCTGCTGCGGCTCCCGCCGCCGCCCCCGCGGAGGAGGGCCTCGACCCGCTCGAGATCACGGCGATCACGTTCGGCGCGGCGGGCCTCGTGGGAATAGGCCTCGGCATCGGCTTCGGCTTGTCGGCGCGCGCGGAAGAAGACACCTGGGGGCGCGACTGCAACGGCAACCAGTGCACCTCGCAGCGGGCGGTGGACGCCGCAGAGTCGGCCGCGCGCAGCGCCGGCGTCGCGACCGTCGGCTTCGCCGTGGGCGGCGGTCTGCTCGCCATCGGAACGGTGCTGTGGTTGGTCGACACGGACTCTGACGCCAGCCGCGAACGACCGAACGGCGCCCGTAACCTACGCATCGCTCCGGCGCTGGGCACTTCCAGCGTCGGCGGCACGTTCAGCGGAAGCTTTTGAGCCTGCGGGCGGCGCGTCGCCTCCGGACAGGCGGCTACTCCGGGCCCGAGCACTCCCGCGCGCTGCGCAGCGCGACGGCGGCCGCCAGCGCTCCGAGGCGCAAGGTGAACGGCGCTGCCGGACAGATCGACAGACGGACGCCGCCCGTGAGGCGGCTCAGCTCTTGATAGATGACACCCGCGTTGTCGGGGTTGCTGCCGGTGCCCGTGCACACGGCCAGCTCGATCGGCTCGTCAGCGAGGTAGATGTCGGCGGAGAACGCTCTTTCGATCACGCCAGTCACAGCGTGAAACACGAAGTTGGGACGCGCGGGGTCGCTCCCGAACCGATCGGGCGCCGACGCCTGCAACCCCGCCACGAAGGCGCTGGCCCCGAGCGCGGAGTCAGAGTCCGTGAGCGCGATGAAGACGGTGAGCGCCCCGGGCCTCAGCCACTCGGACCAGCCGAGCTCCGTCAGTTCGAAGGGGTCCGGCTCGGAGAACGTTTCTAGCGCGCGCGTCAATGAGTCGTCGTCGTCGATCTTGACGCTGTAGTGAAAGAAGCGAGACCCGAGCGCCGGTCGCTCGCTGGGGCACGCCGGGAGCCCGCTGATGGGTGCAGCGACGCAGACGGAGGTGCTCGCCTCCTCCGACGCGCTGCGCTCGTCGCGGCGGTGGCGCGACAGCAAGATGATGCGGTGGTCGACCGCGTCGTCGTCGAGCCGCGCGACGAACGACGGCAGCGCTTGCTCGATGGCCTCTGTCTCCTCCGGCATGCTGCCTGAGTTGTCGACGATGAACACCACGTCGACGGGCACGCGCTCGGTCGAGTCACAGCGGGGCGTGGGCGGTTCGCCGGCGCCGGCGTCGGGGGCTCCGCCTTCGCCCACCGAGGGAGGCTCGGGCGTGAGCGACCCCTCCGGCACGGTCCCGGTGGGATCCGTTTCCGTGCTGGAGTCGATGCCGCCCACGCTTCCGGGCGGCAGCACCCCGTCGGGACGCGCCGAGGGGTCCGGGCTCGGCATGACGTCTGTCATGGGCGCGGTCGGCAAAGCGCCGCTGCCGCCCTCCGACATCGACGTCACGGCGGTCGGCGACGGGGGTGGCTCGACCAGCTCGGGATCGGTGGGAATGCCCAGCACCTGCATACAGCTCGAGCACGCGCCGAGCACGGCAGCGCGCCCGATCGGGCGAGCGCACAGCGCCGGAGTGCGCAGCGCCGACATGGCTCGAGCGAGCAGGGACATCCGCATTTCGGACGTCACGCGAGGAGGGAAGATAAGAGCTGCTTTCGACCGCATCAATGGCGCGCGCGTCGATGAAAGTGGCGCATCGAGAAATTGACTCGTCAATGTGCAGGGCAGCACAGCGCTCGCATTTCTGCGTGAAGGATCGCACTTCGATGTGCATTTCTCCGCTATCCACCAACACTCCACGTCTACGTCAGCGCTGTCGGTGTTTACGCGGTTCTTGTGCCAGCTTGTGCCGGGCCGCAGCGCAGCGTCGAAGTGCCCGCGCCCCGGATCGACGCATGCACCACTTCGCATCGCCCTGACCTCGGGGCTCAGCCGCGAGCGGCGCCGCAGGGCGACTTCGAGGCACAGCAGCGCCGCTCGAGCAGCCCTTTCCGAGGTTCGTCGCGTGCAACGATCGAGAGCGCGGGCTCGGCAGATCGAGGCACCCGGCCTGCCGTCTCCGGCGGCCTGGTCTGTGTCTTGCAACTGGCGGGAAATATGAGCTCCCCCCCGATCTCCCTCCCTTCGACGACAGCTCCCCCCGCGGAACGCGAGCCCCGAGGACGACGCGCTCTCGCCCGCCGGCGCGCGCTCACGCGGCGGCCGAGCGCCCTCGCCGCGCTCGCGTGCCTCGCCTTCGCGTTCGGCTGCGGCAGCGACCGGACCGACGTGGACGAAGGCTCGTCGGGGACGGGCGGCCAGGTCGGCAACGCCGGCAGCAGCAATGGCGGCAGCTCTGGCAATGGCACCGCGGGCACCGCAGGTAGCGGCGGCAACTCGGGCAACGACGGCGGGCAGAACGTGCCCGACGACTGCCAGCTGCCGAGCGATCCCTTCGCCTGGCCCGCGCCGGCCAGCGTCGACGTGCCTGAGCACGCCTCGCTGAAGACCGCGCTCGAGGTGCCGAACGATCTCTTCTTCTCGCTGCCGCAGGGCGACTTCCTGCAGGAAGTGCGCTGGGTCAAGTTCATCGTGCTCGCCAGCGATCCGAGCCAGATCTATTTCCAGGATGCAGCGACGTATCCGTTCCACTACGAGTTCGCTCGCGATCGCATCCCTGCTTTCCAGGGGATGTCACGCGCGCAGTTCGACGCCGTCACGCTCGAGAATGAAGGGCGCCAGGCCGTGCTCGGCGCGGTCCTGGTTCCGGGCGACAGCATCAGCAACCCGGAGTACGGCGTGCAGCTCGTCGGCAACGACGACCTGCATCCGCAGCTGGTCGAAGACGTGCTGGCGACGGTCGCCGCGCACGTGACGGCGCCCGGCGGCACGCGCGAGTACTACTTCCCGAGCGGCACGTCGGCGACCTGCATCGACGGCAAGAGCGCCGATCTCGCGGCGCGCGGCGTCGCGCTCGGCGGGGTCGACCGCTGGCTGGTGGGCGACGCTTGCTACGCGCCGGGGTGGGCCGTCGGCAAGCTGGTCGCTCTGCCCGCGGCCGAGATCGACGCTGCTTACATCGACGGGCGCCTCACGCCCGACGACATCCTGCTGGTCACCGACACGGTGCCGGCGGAGCTGCCGTTCGTGGCCGGCATCCTGACGCTACAACCGTCCACGCCCAACGCCCACTCGGCGATCCTCGCGCGCTCGTATGGCGTTCCTTTCGCGTACGTGCGGGACGCCGAGGCCGTCGCCGCCACGGAGGCGCTCGCCGGGAAGCGCGTGGTGCTCTCCACCAGCGCCGCCGCGGGGCGCGACCCGTTCGATCTCTACTTCGGGGGCTGCGACCTGCGCTTCATCGACGCCGAGGGTCTGAGCGCCGAGCAGTTCGCCGAGCTGCGCTCGCTCGCGGCTCCCCTGCCCGTCAGCGTGACTCCCAAGCGCGCCTCGGGCGCTCTCACGCTGCCCGCGGATGGTCTCGTGCCCGCCGACATCGATCGCGTGGGCGGCAAGGCCGCCAACTTCGGCCTCCTGCGGGCGGCTGCGCCCGAGCGCACGCCGAGCCCGGCGCTGGCGCTGACGTTCGATCTCTGGGACGGCTTCCTCGACGCCCCCGCGCCTGGGACGTCGGGCGAGAACCTGCGCGACGAGATCGCGAGCCGGCTCGCGCCGCACACGTGGCCCGCCGACTTGCGCGCGCTCGACGCCACGCTCGACGGCATCCGCGATCTGATCGAAGACGCGACCTTCCCCGCTGCGCTGCGCACAGGCGTGCTCGACGCGCTCGCCGGCTTCGAGCCGACGACGCGCATCCGCTTCCGCAGCTCGACCAACGTGGAAGACTCGGAGACGTTCACGGGCGCCGGTCTGTACGACTCGGCGACGGGCTGCCTCGCCGACGATCTCGACGCCGACAGCGCAGGCCCGAGCCTGTGCAACCCCGACGAACTCGAAGAGCGCGGCGTGCTGCGAGCCATCCAGCGCGTATACTCGAGCTTCTACTTCCGAAATGCCTACTTCGAGCGCGCGCGACGCGGCGTGAACGAGACGCAGGTCGGCATGGGCGTGCTCGTGCACTACTCCGTGCCCGACCCGCAGGAGCTCGCCAACGGCGTCGCTACACTCAGCATCGACGAGTTCTCGCGCACGGCGCAGCTGGTGTCGCAAGCCGGCGCGGTGAGCGTGACAAACCCCGACGGCACGGCTCTGCCAGAGGAGGTGCGCGTCGATCGCTACGAATCTCAGCCGGGCGTGATCGAAGACTACGTCTCGACGCAGAAGACCTCGAGCCTGCTCCCGCTCGGCGCGCACGTGCTCAACCACGAAGACGATTACAAGGCGCTGATGACGCTGTTCAACCGGGTCGCCGACGAGTACGTCGAGGCGACCGGGAAGACGCTGCCGTTCGCCCTGGATTTCGAGTACAAGAAGGTCGCCCCCGGCGACCTGTCGCTGCGCCAGGTGCGCCCGCTGCCGCTGCTCGACACCACGCGAGACGTCGCGTCGTTCTTCGTGGGCACGCCCGAGAAGCTCTGCATCTACGGCAGCGAGTACTCTGACGCCTTCGCGCAGCACCGCCTGAAGATGCGCGTCGCGGTCGAGGGTGCAAACGTGCGTCTCACGCCGGCTCAGCTCGCCGAGCGCCTCTACACCGAGGCGCGCGTGGAGTACGTCGCCGGCGCCACCACCGCCTTGCTCGAGGGCGACCCCGCGACGCTACCGGGCGCGGCCCACAGCGTCGAGACGAACGGCGACGAGGCCACCGTGGTCGACGCCTGGACAGCCGCCGGCGCCACCTGGGCGCTGCGCACGCGGTTCACCCAGAACGCCACCCGCAGCGAGAGCCCGGTGCGCACGCCAGACGACTTCTTCTACCAGGTCGTGGCCACGTGGGCGGCCCCGGTGCCCTTCCTCGACTACTCCTTCGAAGAGCCCGCGGGCTTCGTGCCGGGCACCCGCACCGAAGAGTTCGCGGATCTCTGGGGCTATTGCCCGGAGGACATCACCATCACGGACGAGTTCCCGCGCATCGAGCGCACTTTCACGGTGCCGAGCGGAGCCTCGGTGCAGACGGCCTACCGATATCCGCCGCCGCCGCGCGGAGCCACCGCCGGCTACACGGCGCCCGCCATCAAGTGGGAGCAGACCACAATCAGCGGGCTGACAACGGCGCCGATAGTGCTCACGGGCTACTACGCGCAGACCTACGCGCCCGCGCATCATAACTTCGCCGGCCAGTACATCTTCGATCCCCGGCTCGAGCCGGGGCTGTCACAGACCACGCGCGACGAGCTCGAGGCCGCCAACGTCGCCTACGTGATCGTGGCTGATCAGAACGCCGACCCCGCGAACCCCGACTTCGAGATCTGGGCGCTCGGCGTCGACGGCGACCTGCGGCAACTCGGCGAGGTCTCCCCCGACCTCGGCGACTGACCCCGTCTCGAGGTCTTCCTCCGACCTCCGGCGGCGGCTCGGCGCAGTCCTCCGGGCGTCCGCATCGACACACGAGCTTCCACCATGAAACTGTTCGTGTTTCTCGGATGACCAGCGCGGCTCGAAAAAAAGTGAGGTCGGCTCCGTCACAAACCATGGCTCCCGAGTCTTCCCCTCGAGAGCCATGGAAAAGTCATTCGATAGACGGACCTTCGCCGGCGTGCTGGGGGCCGTCGCCCTCGCTGCGTGTAGTTTGGAGTCGGCGGCGCCGCCCGGCGCCCCCGAGCCCACGGAGCGCCGCGCGTACCGCTACGACGGCGTGGCGGGCGCGAGCGAAGTGACCCACGAGAGGGCCGCGAGCGGCCGCGAGCGGCTACGCGGCTCGACCGACGTCGTCGCGCCGGGGTCGCCCGAGCGCACCATCACCCGGGAGACAGCGAGCCTCGACGAACGCGGTCGGCTCGAGGGAGCCGAGATCGTCATCGGCGAGCGCGGTGCCGCGGTGCAGTATACGCTCGAACCGAGCCGCGGCGCCGTGCGCGTGGTGCGCCCGGGCGCACCACCCTTCGACTGGCGCGTCCCCAACGACGCGCCGTGGTTGTACGCCCCGGGTCTCGGCGACGAGGGCAGCTTCATCGCCACGCCGGTGGCGGCGTGGATCGCCCTGCGCGCCGCCAGCGCTTCGGACGTCGTGCGCGTGCTCGAGCCGGACCAGCAGCGGACCTATCTGATGACGGTCGATCAGATCGCCGTGCCCACCGAGCGCGGCACGACGGTGGCGCTCGGCTCCGACGGCATCGACGTCGACGCTCAGTTCGTCAGCGAGCTGCGCCTGTTGCATGGTGCAGTGACGCTGGCGCGTGTGTCGGCGCTCGACCTGGTGCCGCGTACGTGAGCCGCCCCTGCTCGCCGCCCGAGGGGCGGAGCTGCTCGCCACGCCGACGGGCGGGGCAAGACCGTTTCAGCGATCGCTGATCAACCCTTCGCGTCGCCCCATCTCGTACAGTTGCTCCTTCACGATCTGAAAGCGCTTGCGCAAGCGCGCGGCCTCGCGATCGAGCACCTCGTCGCTCGGGCCCAAGCCGTCTCGAGGGTGCAACACGACGCGGGCGAGGTCTTTCCAGGCGAGTTTGCGGTCGACGCGCAGCACGAGCAGCTCCTGATCCTCACGCGGCAACGATTCGCGCAGCGCCGCCATGCGGGTCTGCCGCTGCGTCTTCAGGTAAGACGCCGTCTCGCTGCGCGGCTGCTGCTCCAGCGCCGACAGCTGCGACCCGTCCGGCAGAGGCCCATACAGCTCCGCGCGTCGGCGCGCCTGGCGCCGGTACGTGAGCGACGTGTTGCGAGCGATGGCGTAAGCCCACGTGCGGAACGAGCACTGCCACTCGAACCCCGGCAAGCCGCGCCACAGGCGCTCGGTGAAGGCCGCGAAGACCTCGCTCGCGTCGTCCTTCTGGCGATGAAAGGCGACGAGGAAGCCGTAGATCTCCGGGCCGTAGCCGCGAACGGCCGCGGCGGCCGCGCCCTGTAGCTCACCGCGATCGCACAAGGCGCGGATCTCGCGTTCCAGTTCTTCGCGCTGTTCCGGTTGCATGCGCTGGGAGCAAATGGCGGCTGATCGGGACGTCGTCTTCTCGGGCTGCAACCGAGCCCGAAAATGATACGCTGCTTCCCCCGTGGGACCCAGGCAAAACCATCCAGCCGGCAAGATGGTAGCGCCGCGCCCGTATGTAGTGGCGACGCCCCTCGCGAGGCCGCTGGCCGGGGGCTGAGATCATGACGTCGCGCATCGAAGATTCGAGCCCTGTCGACGACGAGCCTGACGACGACGCGGACGAGTTTCTGCGTGAGGTCGCGCGCGTCGACGACATCGCCCCCCCTGCGCGCCAGCCGTCGCCCGGGCAGACTCTCGGTCGTTTCCGCATTCTTTCGGAGCTCGGCCGCGGCGGGATGGGCATCGTCTACCTCGCGCACGATGAGAACCTGCGTCGCGCCGTGGCGTTGAAGTTGCTCTCTCCCAGCCTCAGCCGCAAAGACGAGCGCACGCGGCGCTTCCTGCGCGAGGCCCGCGCCGCCGCTTCCGTCACCCACCCCAACCTGGGCACCATCTATGACGTGGGCGAGGTCGAGGGCAACATCTTCATCGCCATGGAGCGCGTCGAGGGCCGCACGCTGCGCAATGTGCTCGCTGGCGGCCGTCCCTCGATCGAGCAAGCGGTCGACATCGCGACGCAGATCCTGGCGGGGCTCGCCAAGGCGCACCTCGCCGGCATCGTCCACCGCGACCTGAAGCCAGACAACATCATGCTCACCGACGACGGCGTCGTGAAGCTGCTCGACTTCGGCCTCGCCAAGCGCCACGACGGCGCCGCACCGGGCGCGAGCGAGAGCCCTGGGGGCGCACGCGACGCGAGCGCCGCAGCGGCCGAGGCGCACGACAGCGTGCAGCTCGACACCGCGGACAACCAGCTGCTCGGCACTCCCGGCTACATGTCGCCCGAGCAGGTGCGCAACAGCCCGATCGATCCGCGCTCCGACATCTTCGCGTTTGGGGTAGTGTTCTACGAGATGCTGGCTGGCCAGCGCCCGTTCGTCGGGCAGAGCCACGCCGATCTCGCGAGCGCGATCCTGCGCGACACGCCCAGGCGCCTGAGCGAGCTGCGCCCCGACGTGCCGCGAGAGCTCGAGATCCTCATCGAGCGTTGCCTCGAGAAAGACCCGGCGCGCCGCTACGCGAGCTCCGGCGCCCTCGCGATCGCGCTCGCACAGCTCGATCTGGTCGGCGCGGATCGCTTCGTTGCGCCCCCCGGCTCGACCACGTCGCCCGATGTCCTGAGCAACACGGCGAACACGGCGCTGCCGCGCGCGCCAGGTCGCTTGCGGCAGCTGCGCGAGCGCGCGGGCGCCGTCGCCAAGGTGCTGGCCGCGGTGCTCGTGGTCTCGCTCGCGGGGCTGCTCGTCCGGGTCACCCGCGAGATCGAGGCGACGAGGACCCAGACGGAGGCGGAGCGGCGTGAGTCTGAA
>Ga0247763_1001743_pt1 | contig 12029 bp, 11 predicted proteins | sample UWRJL141409B4_FD_179926 | JGI IMG/M metagenome (GOLD analysis project Ga0247763, IMG submission 179926) | Plant litter microbial communities from Arlington Agricultural Research Station in Wisconsin, United States - UWRJ-L141-409B-4 | ecosystem: Environmental > Terrestrial > Plant litter >...
TGGGCGTCATTGCTTTAGGTGTTCTCGTCGCCACCCTTATCCTTGTGCGGAAGAGGAAGAAGAGCGCGACCGCCGAGCTTGACTCGAACTCGGTAGGGAATCAGCAACCCTCTCCAGTCCCGCCTTATGGATCTCCAGCACCTACAGACGGCGCTGGGTATGACCAGTACCAGTGGGAGAAGAAGGATATACCGCAGTCTCCGTATCCCATTTATCAGACTGAGCCTGCGCAGCTGGATGCCACAGGCAAGCCGACAGAATTGGACGCGCCGCGTGTCATGTACGAACTTCCAGATCAAACATATTCCCACGAACTAGGGACAGACACGGCCCCGAAACCGGCGATTCACTCAGACCGGCCAGGTCAACAGGGGAGATAATATATCACTTAATGGATAACTGGAAGGCGGAGGATACCAAAAGATGATAAACTCGTGAAGATCAGGGACGGGGTGGTCCTATAGAAGGTATACCCAGAGACAAAAAGGGGCGATTATTCAATCACTGCCAGCGTTTCAAACAGGTCAACAGCATCTACCACGCATTGGGTGTTTACTTGGCGTCATTTACAGCAAAGCGGACATGTTTGTCACCTCCGGCATCTATTTGTATATTATTTAGCATGGGCGGAGTACCTATATCCCTCGATTTACTACGCGCATTCCGTCGAGAACGTCGAAAGTCTCGTGAAAACTACTACACCACATTCTATGAACATGCATGCAGAACCAGATGTGTAACCCCTGCCAAGATATACCAACCAATACCGAGTCAGGAGGAAACAGGCAAATTGTTCGACTTGGCATTCTCGTGCCGCCCAAGGCCAAAACTCAGGTTCCAGCAGAACATGGGCAAAAAGGAGGTACAAGGCTTTTCGCCATTGTTTAGGTACGGTTTGAGTGGGGGAATTGAAATTTTCGTCCACGCCCGCCCGCCGCCTTTCAGGCTCGGCATTGGTTCGGCTCAGCTCAGCTCAGCTCAGCCCAGCCGTCAGCACTAATATGCGTATCGTACATTGTACGGGTACGACTTCCCAATGACGGACAGGAAGCAGCCGTGCCGGGCTGGGTGTTACGGTCTCTGGTAGGAGGAGTAGGAAGAGGCGGGCACGGGGATCAAGGGTGGTAGGCCAAAGTCGAACTTGTTTACGTGCAGGGCAATTTCGTGCTCTGATGCCAATTGATAGATATCAGCATCCGTATCACTTCTTGCTTGTACCAGTCTTTGGTGTTTGGACAAGTAAGTGCCGGTGTTTTGATTCATGTTCATGGATGCCGGTGTCCAGCACCGGCGCCCAGCAAGGGTGTCTATGTGTCCCCAGTTTCTTCTCGAGATTCCACCAACACCATTCCCCCGTCAAGCCCGTGACTACTAGTAGCCTCATCCGGTCCGCTGGCTCAATGGCAGAGCGTCTGACTACGAATCAGGAGGTTCCAGGTTCGACCCCTGGGTGGATCGATCATCATTCTCTCTTGCCCTTGGTATCAAAGGAAGGAAGGGTGGGTGGTGAGGCGTGAGTGGTGAATGGTGAGTGGTCTATTCTCGGCCATAGTGATGTTGTTTGTGATCGTGTTTGGCGGTGCTGGTTTCGGTTCTTATTTTTGGTTCTGGTGACGGCGTTGGTATATATTACATACATATATACGATCAGCCTCGATACTAATATTCATCACCGTCGATGAAACACGTCCATAGGCACATAACGAAACAAACTACCTAGGTAGGTATAACTCATATATGTGCTAGGTAGGTACCTAGGTACCCATGGTACCCAGCTAAACCAAGCCAAAAAACCGCCGACTCCAGTCGGCTAGGGATTTTTTTTGCGCTTCCCGGGCAACTTTCAATGTACTTCGCCTGCCTCAGCGTGTTAGTCAAGACGATCCCGATTGCATGTGGTTTGATTGGTGGTTTGGATGGGGTGCCCACTGCTCCGTGCCTGTTTACTGAAACCGGGTCACGCTAAATTCTACGGCAAAACATATACTACCACTACAAGGCAGCAGCTACCTACCTACCTACCTGGCTCAAATCTGCGGCAAAGCCGGCGTATTCGTACCATGTCTCGCCTTGGCCTGCCTACCTCAGGTAGCCAGGGAGCTGGGATACGCTCACGCTGGTCCTCTGCAGACCTCAAGAGGCCAACAAGACCTGAACAATCTGCAGAGCCCCCCTCGGTTGGTCGTCTGAGCCGGGCCACGAAGAATTGATAAGTACCCAGTGATAAATGTCCATGTGCCTAGAGAGAAAAATGTCTGAAACAGCAGATGTCGCTAATGTACTGCGCAGAATTAGGATTTTGCGGCTAACCTTATGTCATGAGACGCTGTGCCCGCAAGCTGTGGCTGTGATGTTGCTGGGTGGCATTTGGGACCTGACAATTGATCGAAGTGCGCCGTGTTGACCATACGCAAGTCAGCGGCATAGGTACATCTTCTCGTCGACTGATACACCTGCCAGACCTGGTAGGATGTCTCACAAGAACAACCACAAAAAAGTCTCACTGCAGTACTCTAATGCACTGGATTTGTCTATCAATGGCCAAATCTCATTCCTGATCCCAACTACGGGAGAAAAACAAAGGGAAAAAAAAGAGTCGTGTCGTCGTGTACTCTAACTTTTCGAGAAGCCTATAACCAGGGCATCCCTAATCCAACAAGAGGTCTCCAGATCTCCCAAATGAACACCAAACCCTAAACCGACATCACCATTCGCTGGCTAGGCCTACCTGGCATCACACCAAGTGACGTAACTGAACCCCAAGATTATGCTGGGAGCGATCCGTTTCCTCTAGACGTGCCACACAATTATAACCCCCCAGCCCTGCGCCTCAAGAGACCGTGAACAGAAAATGAACCTGATTAAGTGAGTATGGTTGCAAGAACGTCTCAGAAACCAGCCGCTGAAGAAGGAAACCGGGACCAACTCTGTAGGGACGCTTGACTCGTGCACGTAGAGGCTAAACGACCCACACACACACACTGTAATCCGCTCAGGTAGAAAAGACAGCCCGCTGAGAAAGAAAGGACAAATAATTGCCTCACAGAGGGTTCACACCAAATAGATAGCGTAGCTCATGCTCGCTTAGTCTGGCGACCGTCCTCATTTCACCCTCGTCGAGAGCTGCTTCAACAAGATCGCGCTTGTTCTCCTGTAGCTGAAGAATGCGATCTTCAACAGTCTCCTGGACCAAAATCCGGTGTACCTTCACTTCTCGTTGCTGGCCAATACGGTGCGCCCGGTCAACAGCCTGCATTTCAATGTAGGGGTTCCAAAAAGGGTCGCAGATGATAATGCGAGAAGCGACAGTCAAGTTCAGACCAGCATTGCCAGCACGCAGTGACACTAACATGATCGTGTTGCGGGGGTTTTGCACAAAGTCTTCAACAGCGTCGTCGCGTTGCTGCCTTGTCATGGAGCCCGTGTAGCGACATAACTTCAACCCCAACTTGTACCGGACCTGGCATTCGATGAGATCCAGCAGAGACGTCCATTGAGAGAAGATGATCGTCTTCTCGTTCGTCTCTTGAATCTCGGTGAGAAGTTCAACGACTCTAGTGACCTTGGCCGAGTCTTCCCAATTGTCACGGAGATAGTGCATATACCGACGGCGGGCCTCCTTGTTCTTTCCCGCCTCTTGTCGGAGTGCGCCCAGCTGGTGAGGCTGAACCGTTTCAGTGCGCTTTCTCTTCGCTTTTTCGACACTCTTCGCCTTTGCTTTACCGGCCTTGATCTTAGCTGCCTTTGCAACATTGCGCGCCTCAATTGCACTAACCGCAGCCAGTTCGGCGTCGAGGTTTTCATCTTCACCGGCGCTGTCCGAGACCACAAATCCTTTGAGATTGCCATCAGCGTCAGCCTCATCGTCATCGTCAGACGACAAGTCAGAGTCCGAATCAGTCTCCATCTCGGGCTCTGAGGCTGGGCCCTCGGTAGAACCGATCTTCTCGGGCATATGAACCTTTTGGAAAGCCGTGTAGTTGATGATCTTGGCAGTGTCGATAGGTCCGCGGCACACCGGACATCTCGCCTGAGAATTTTCGCTGCCATCTCTTAGGTTGCCCTGGGCGGCGTTGTCGGTAATGGACGTAAAACACTCCGAGCAACTGTCATGTCCACAGGGGATGATAAGAGTCGGGTCCTCAACTACATCGTAGCAAATCGGGCACTCGAACGCATCAATAGTCTTGATACGATCCACGACCGTAGCCTCGAGGGTTTTTGCGAGCTTCAGCATGTGATCTTCAGATATGTCGTTGGTGGTGACACATTCAAAATCCATCAGGTGAGGATGACAGGCGGCTTGCCGGAGCCGAAGCAGAAGGACAAGAATGTTTGAATAGTTCTTGCCAATGGTGCCCTGTCGCAGGTACTTGTTGAATTGTACCTGCGATCTAGCCTCCAGATCCTGGTAGAACCTTCTCTCGTCCTCAGAGAAAGTAACAAAGTCTTCATGCTTCGTTTTGGGTGGCAATTCCAAGATCGGCTTTCCGTCAATCGTGGATGTCTTCATACGCCGGAGCATAATGGCCTTGAGAACAGCCTGGAGCTTCCTCAGTGAGTCTGTCTTCTGGCTCTCCGTGACCTTGGACTTCGCAGTAAGCCCCTTGAATGCCTGTGTCTTGTTAGCAGTAGCCCGCGAGGAACTAAAGACTGGCTGCCTACATCTGTGAACGTCTTTTGCTGGTCGTACGGTCTGATCCGCAGGAAGCGGATAAGTGGATACAACTCCAACACTCCGTTCATCATAGGGGTGCCTGTGAGACACCAGCGGTAGGTGGCTTTGAGCATATGGCAGGCCTTGGAGCCCTGTGTGTCTTTGTTCTTGATACATTGGGCCTCGTCGAGAATGATTCGGTGAAATTGACTATTCGGGTGAATCAAGGGACATTTTTTGTGGAGTTCCTCGTCTCTTGCGATCTCATAGCCCTCCGCCCCTTTTCTCTGCTCGATGTGCAGATGGTACTGCTTCCACTCAGAAGCAATCGATCCGTAAGTCGTGAGGACAACATGGTAATCTTTAACTTGGTCGTAGGTGATCTTCTTTTTCTGATGGAGGAGTAGGACGTTCATCTTATGCGACTCCTTCAACTTCTTCCTGATCTCCACTTCCCACTGCTTGATGAGCGCGACAGGCCCAATGATCAAGTTTGTCTAGATATTTTTTTAGCATTCCCCGAACTGCATAGTAGTGAGGCTTTGTTACCTTGATACCGTTCGAGGACGGCCGACTGACCATCAGCGCCAGCGCAGAAATGGTCTTCCCGAGACCCATGTCATCGGCAAGTATACCGCCCTTGGTTGTTCCCTTCTCCATATCCATCATCCACTTCAGTGCCACCTGTTGATGTGCGTACAGAGGATATTTGAGTGCCTCGGGTGTTTCGCCGCGCTCTTCAACCGGGATGTCCATATCAGGGCGGATGTTGGCCAAAAGGGTCTGAATCTCTGCAGCAGTCTTCCTCGGGTCCTCGACGTAGTCTTGAACGAAACCCACGAGGCGAGAATTGAGAGGCTCCCCAGCCCCATCAATGAGATTTTCCCAATCATAGCCGTTCGTATGATTAACAACCGCGCTCAGATTACTAAAGCTAGGAAGGGGAGTTGTGAGGTACGAGCCATTTGCTACATATCCCGGGCGGTTCAGGGACGAAGCCTTGCTTGAAAATAGACCGGACGGTGTGGTTGAAACTGAGCTATACTGGGGGAAGCCCACTGACGAACTCCCTCCGGTCTGCGGAATACCACTAGACTGCTGAGCCCGTTGAGCGAAAGCAGGACCTGAACCGAAGGGTCTGGCAACAGCGGGGGGGCCTAGCCCCACGGGACGTTCCGGATATGGCAGGCTCGTCGTTCCGGAAGATAGGTATGGATGGTTGTAGGAAGAAGATGGACCGGCAATGCTTCCGAACAAGGCGGTTCCTTGGTCATCATCCATCATCCAAGCCCCAGGAACATGAAAGCTAGACGGTCCCACCAATGGCTTTTGTTCTTGCTTCACGTGCGAGTTAAAGGACGGCGGTTCGGTCTTCACAGACGAAGTCATCATTGACGGTAGCCGACCACCTGCGTTCGTAAAGGTCGACATCGAACCAAGCCCGGACGCTGAAGATCCGTACAGGGGCCCGTTGTTCGCTCTCGCTGGGCCTGAACACGCGCTCGCCCATGTCGACGTTGAATCAGTCGGTATGCCGGTTCGATCTCCTTGCATTGTAAAGAAGGGGTTGCTCTGCAGAAATGGGGAGCGATCGAGGGTATCGAACTGCGACTGATGCTGCCCGGCCAGTTGTCTTGCAAGATTCAGATCCCTGTCTTCAACCGCCTTCTTACGGCGATGGTGATCGGCTTCTTCTTGTTGCCTCTTAAGCATATCCTCATCATCCCTAGACCCAAGCACCTGTCAGCCTCGTCAGATATTATGAGGCTAGGAGAACGCCACACACCCTGTGAGATCAATCATGGGAATACTGCTGCTGGATTCTTCGTCGGAAGAGTTCCCCTGGCTGCTGAATATACCTGGTCTCCTATATTTCGGATCGAGCCGGCCATGTGTCGTGCCAACAAGGTGTGAGCTGCCAAAAGATCTTTTGCGGTTGAACGACAGCGGGGTGCCGACTCGTGAATGTCCAGGGCTCGACATCACGGAGGGCGTGGATGAACTTGGCTCTGGTTTAATGGTGTCTGGTGAAAAAAGAGGAATGATTGTTAGCTCAGCTCGAACTTTAAGCTGACTGGGCTACGGCCAGGATGGGCAAGAGCCTTGTCAGCAACGAAAAAGAAAGTTCACTGGCACTAACCTCGGGATTGGCCACGCGCCTCGGCGAGGCGTTTGCGGATGGTTTGGATCTCCTGCTTGGCCTGTACGAGTTGATGTTGGGTTTCGCTCGTCTTGGGCTCGACGCTGAGGAGGGAGTCTACGATGGCTCGCTGTAAGGCCAGATCTTCCTCGAGTTCTATGATGAGAGATGAGACAGTTTGGGCGCGCCCGGTCAGGGGGGCCGCCGTGTTACGATTTGAGGCCATGAGCAACTCAGTACCGGACTAATCGCACCGCCCTGGCGGGCATCGACAAGAATCGGGTAGGCAGGTGCGTGCCAACCCCAACGCAAGCCGGACGCCTTGCTGGGTCAATCGGCGCCCCGTCGGAATTTACTGGAATGCAATTTGCCGTGCGCTCCAAGAAGACGGAGCGATTGTGCGTATTGCTGTAAGTCTTCGGGGCTTGCGACTCAGCCAGAAGTGGAGTCGTGGCGTTTAACTAAAGTGCTAGAAGGGAGGAAGAGTTTGTGCTGATCTGGAGCCTGCCTGTTGCTGTTGCCCAAATTGTGAGTTGACTAAAGGAGGACTTTCTTCTTAAAGTGGGGCGTGTTTCCCTAGCTGCTGCTACGCGGCGACGCAACAGGAATTGTGCCTTTATTTATCACAGCAGAAAGGACAGGTCATCTCAATTTGCTGAACTGGGAAAGCGCCGTCCTGATGACATTCAGCATGACGAACGACACTTGAAGACCGGAAACAAAATCCAGTCGATATCGGAACCCCGGTCACCAAAGGGTCCCAGCGACCAGGAGCGAAACGCGTCGCCTGGGCTCCTGGGAATTAAAGTGGACGCAGCCGCGCGCGCGTGTTCATTCCCCACCTGCCTTCCCGCCCCTGTCGTTCATCATTCAAAACCCCGCACCCAACCATCATGATGGAGATGATGTAATGAGCTGCCTTTTGGGCTGCGGACGTGAACAAGTGTTCTTCGCATTGCATTTCACACAGCTGCGTACGTATTCTGTTTAATTATTAGCAAATGTGCCGAAGTGTGAGCATCCTACACAGCCCATGCAGCACGCCACGCTGTGCTACCGGAGGAATATTCGCCTTCTGTTCATTCCCGGCGCCAACCGTGCAGCCTTTGTGCCAGTCAGTTAGTTGGACAAAGCGGCGGGAACCAATCTGATACTTTTTGCGGTGGTTGGCACTGCAGCCCAGTAACCAATCGATCGTCAAATCGGTGTATTAACACTGGGCATCTAAGGCGACGAAGCCTCGTCAAAGCCATGCAGTGCAACGAAAATTTCTACACACAGAAGCAGATTCTCTTGCAGCCCCCAACGCCAAACAACCCGACAATGCAACGTCCAAACAGCACAGGGCATCGAACCGATAGGTATCGCAAACATTAACTGGGTGGCTCCTTTTTGCCATCCATCTCTCCACTCACAGCCCCCTTGACTTTTCCCCACCATTCTTTAGCTTTGCCAGTAAACCAGTCCCAGAAGCTTGAGACGGAGGAACCTTCCTTCCCGTCGCTCTCCGCGTCTCCGCTCCCTTGTTTCTTGTTTTCCTGTGGCGGGTTGACACCCAAGGTTTTTGACGGAGAAGTCGTGTTTGAACTGACACGAGTCATAGGATCTACTTGGATCTGATGAGTCGTCGTTGGGGCAGATGTGGAGGTTAAAGGAACAGTGGGGAGTGTGTGCGTTGGTGGGTCAACTGGGGCTCCCACTGGCTCCTCATGCAACCCAACAGGCTTGAGAGGAAGTCGAAGAGTGCCGTTATTTGGTGCGGGAATGATGCCCACCGAGTCACATAATAAATTGTAGACCTCAATGTTTTCTGCACCTTAGTCAGCTTTCATCTCTCTGTGAACTCATCTCCATAACGTACGAAAAGGCTCGACTCGGCTATTTGGTTGATGGGCGAACGCTGGGCCTCGGGCAATGAAGATAGCTCTCATTAACGGGTGCTCGTGATCATAGCCGTGAAGGCCGCGTGGATGGTAGACCGTCTTCTTCGCTTGCGCCTCTTTAAGGTTCATCTCCTCCATTCTCACCAGTGCCCAGCCCGTCTTGGGGACAATCCACAATGGCGCAATGCGATCGTTGCGCGAGAAGTGATATCTCTCCGGCATGTTGACATCCCTCAGGTACACTTCGAGATTCGGGTCGTTTTTTGTCTTGGCGATCAGCCCGTCATATATGCTCTGCAGCTCGCCAGGATTCTTGGGTCGCAGCCCAACCAAAGGCCATCCATCAGTGTGCTCGATCTTGCTGAGGTCCAAAAGGTCTTCGATTTGGTACAGACGCGTGATATCCGTAGTAGCCATGCCATGGTCCGAGACTATGATGACATTAACAATGTCGGTCAAGTGTCGCTGCTCCAGTCCTCGAAACATGCTATCTAGCATGTCATCAACCTTCCTGATGGTGGACCTGATCTCGGTGCTGTTAGGTCCGAACCTGTGGCCGTCTGAGTCGACATTGGGAACGTAGGCCGCAATGACCTGCGGACGATCCTCATCAGCCATGTCTAGAAATCCCAATATGCTGTTGACTTTGTTCGTAAGCTTCTCCTTGCCGTTATACTTGTCCATGTATGTGGGCTCGACTTGGAGAATATGTGCTTCGCTTCCGGGCCACATGTGAATGGCAGTCTTGAGCCCTTGTTTCTGTGCGGTTACCCAGAAGGGTTCCCCCTTCCACCACTTGGGATGCATGCTCCGCGATGGATCGGTATAGTAAAATTCCTCCTTCAGCTCCGGATCCCAGAAGCTATTCCCGACAACACCATGGGCCTCGGGATACAGACCCGTCGCAAGGGTGTAGTGATTCGGAAATGTGACGCTTGGGAACGACGGGAGCATATAGCGCGGCGACACGCCTTGCTTGACGAAAGCGCTTAGCCTTGGTGTTAGCCCCCGGTTGACGAAGTCTGCCCGGAACCCGTCCAGGCTAATGATAATGGTTGTCGGGGCGAACATGGCGGTGCCATTGCTGACCAGTTTCGGAGCGATGACGCGTTGAGGAGCCCTCTTCTTTTCCAACGACAGTCTCCATGCCACCAAGGCCAGAATTATAAAGCCGACGGCAATCATGGAATAGATCAGCACCCACCGCCTCCAGCTCCTCGCCCTCCCTTGCCGTGAGTCTGTCAACTGTAATAAACCCTTGCGGTCTCGCTCGTCGCTGTCATCCCGGTCGCTGCTTTCGCCCGTGGATGAACCCTCCTTCATACCGCCCTCCTCCATCTCGTACATAAGCTCGCCATCCTCGCCATGTTGCGCCTCGGACATGAGCCGCTCCCGCTTTGCCTTGCGTCTGGAACGGCGACGACTTCGCTTCTCAGCAATGAGGTCCTCGGTCGAGGACTCGGGATCTAAGCGGGGACTCGACGGGGACAGATCGCTCCCCCGGCGACCAAACAGCGAGAGTGGATTGGGGATCAAGCCGGAGCCACGTCGACCGCGCTCCTGTCGACGGCGGGTTTCTGTGACGAGCTGGTCAAGTTCGTCCTCCTCCATCAACACCAGTCTGTCATGGGCGCGCAGCTCGCGGCTGTTTCTAGCACGTAACTGTCGCTCATCATCGTCGCTGTCGGTGTCTTGGTCGGACCGGATCGAGGCAGCGTCGGCATCGTAATCTGAGGGCGACAAAAGCGACGTATCACGGCCGCCGCCTGTGTTTGTATCGATTCTCTGGATGGGCATCGCTGCGATGGGAATGCCCGCGGCTGGGTCATTCCATCAGTGTCGCGGAGGGAAGGGGGACGCGAGACGTGACGCCACGAGTAAGGAGTGCAAAATTAGATGCCATCAAACTCGTTTTGGTCAGCCATTCTCATGCAGCCGATAGGGATAATAATACGTTGTCTGCCATGCGACGCTAACGGCGCAGCCAAGCCCGGGGTGGGGCATGTTCCCGTTCCTCGGCCCCACTTTCAGGGCGTCTCGAGGCTTGACCGAACCACCTAACTTCAGAAAGGCTTAAGAGACAGCTTCAACTCAATAAGTCTAACACAGTAAACCCTGCGGCGCGGGGTTGCAAATAAATCTCGTTGCGCTATTAGCACCAGCCGTAGGCGTAATTGTCCTCCCACACCGTCTTCTGCGTCCTCCTTCCACCCGACCAACGAAAACATGGAATCATCTTGTCCATCTGCTCGCTGACGACGACCTTGACCGATTTTTGGTGCCTATTCCCGACCCCTTTTGATCCAAGCGTCATTTGTTCGTCAGGGTTCCATGCTACCACCCTCGAGAGACCGTGTGCGCTGGCTTCGACCAATGCAGCTTCGAGCAAGACTCGAATCTCATCAGCCCGCCACTCTATGGTAAGGCCTTCATTTTGGGCTACCCTGAGAATCTCCAGCTGTCCCGCTCGCCAGTCGTGTCGCCAATAGATCCATGTTTTACCGTTGTCGGCAATGGCGCCTCGATTCATTGGGCGCGGCTTGGACAGCTTCTCGGCCATGAAATCTTCCCGGACATTGTGCCACAGCACTTGTGCAGACGTGGGGAGAAACGCGATGTGAGCAAAGCCATCTGGCGGCAGATTGTGAAAGCGCCTGCTCAGGTACATCCCGTCCAATGCGCAAAGGTCAGGAATCTCCTCAAGTTTTAGATATCGTGCCCGGCGAGGCTCGCTGTGTTCGAAGCGTGGTTCCTGCCGATTCCGGGTAGAACCATACGGGGACAGAAGCGACAGTGTGACGAGTCGATTCGGGAACGCTGTCCAGCCAAGTCTGGTGTAGTAGCCTTTGCCGATATCGCTATACAGAACAGTGCATTCACCGTCTTGTTCCAACTGCACCTGCAGCCGGCTCATCAGGAGAGCCGCCATGCCCTGTCGCCGATATTCTGGGTTGGTATGGATATGCGCGACACTATGACCTCGAGACTCCCTCACGCCGCCATTCTCGGCGATCAAGACTGGCTTGCAGAAGCTCTCGCAGCTAGCAATGATTCGATCCGGTCGTCCTTCAGGGTAGAGCACCCAGTACCTGCAACCGCCATCTCTGGCCAAGTCCTGCTGGGACAAAAGCTTTTCGCGAGCAAAGTAGTCGCTGAGTGACAACGGCGAGGCAAAGAACATCCCATTCAACTCCCAAGAGATCTGCCGCTGCTCCAGCGTCGCTTCCGCGAAGACGATATCAGAAGCTGAGAGGTCCGTAAGGTCCCCCATGGCAAAAGCGTCAAGATGTCCCTAGTCGGCAGAACGCTCTTGGGAAGCACATGCGATTCAGAGTTTTTTTTTGGGAGT
>Ga0247763_1001746_pt1 | contig 12015 bp, 9 predicted proteins | sample UWRJL141409B4_FD_179926 | JGI IMG/M metagenome (GOLD analysis project Ga0247763, IMG submission 179926) | Plant litter microbial communities from Arlington Agricultural Research Station in Wisconsin, United States - UWRJ-L141-409B-4 | ecosystem: Environmental > Terrestrial > Plant litter >...
CCTGCCGTGGACGCACCCGAGGGCTCACCGGGCAATGCGGGGTTCGCGGCGGTCGCGTCCGCGGGGGTCGTCCCGTCTGCGAGGGTAGTCCCGTCTGCGAGGGTCGCCGCATTCGCGGGGGTCGCCGCATTCGCGCGGGTCGTCGCGTCCGCGGGGGTCGTCGCGTCCGCGGGCGCCGCCTCCATCGTCCCCTCCGCGAGCCCGCCCCGAGCTTCAGTAGCCGCGCCGCCCGGCAGTCGCGGCGTCGGGTCCGGTTGCTGCGACGCGATGGTAGTGGCCGAGGTCAACGCGCTCGAAGCCGACGCCGTGGTCGTGGCAACCGCGGCCTCCCGTGCCCTCCCCGCCTCTGCCTGCAACTCCTCGAGCGCCCGATTCGCCTGCCGCAGCGACGCCTCCAGCGCCTCCCGCGACCGCTCGAGCAGCTCGATGCGAGCCTCGAGACGGTCCGCGCGCTCCCGCGCCCGGCTCGTCGCGATCATCGAAAAGATCGGCAACAGCAACACGCCGCCGAAGGCCAGGAGCACGAACAGAATCAGAGCGTCCATGGATCTACGTGGGCGGGCCCCCTACCGAGACGCCACCGAACGCTTCCCATACGGTATCGCCGGCACAAAATCTTCGCATTCCAAGAGCATTGGAATCGGCGCGCCCGCGCGCCCGCTCCGTCGACGCCGGTGAGACCCATCGAGCATCGGCTGAATGAGGCGGCTCGCTCGCCTTCCGCCGCCAGCGACGAGCACCGACTCGAACGAGCGCTCAGCCTCGACTCGGCGGGTCGAATGGCGGTGCCCAGGGCCGCCGCGGGAGCGCTGGCCCCTAGCGTTTCGCCCGGCGCTGGCGCCTGGGAGCGCGCTGACGCGAAGCCTCGCTCGCGGGCCTCGCCGAGAGCGATCGAAGGTACGCCGACAGCATGTCGGACAGCGCATCGGAGTAGCGCGCGACCTCGGCGGGGCTCCGAGGGCTCTCCGAAAACTGCTTCCCCACCGCGCCGAGCGTGGTGGCGATGAGGTCGCCAGCGAGCACGCGCGACGCTTGCGGGGCGTCGGGTAGAACCTCGAGCAGGAAGGTCTGGAACGTGGCGTCGCTCGACGTTCGCACCGCATGTGCTTCGGGAGCATCTCGATAGAGCGGAGCCGCGTCACCCAGCGCGACGCGCACGGCGGCTTCCTCGCACTCCGATCGCACGAAGGCGTGGACCAGCGCGCGGAGGCGCTCGAGCGGCGGCTGCGCGGTGTCCTCGAGGATGCTGCGCAAGAGCTGGGCCGTTCGCCGCCACTCGTCGCTCTGAAGCCGGAACAGGACCGCCGCTTTGTTCGGAAAGTACTGGTACAGCGACCCGACGCTCACGCCAGCCTTCTCGGCCACGCGCGCCATCGTGAAGCGCTGCGCGCCCTCCTTCTCCAGAACCTGAATAGCCGCCTTCAGCACGGCCGCGACGAGCTCGTTCGAGCGCGCCTGCTGCGGCTCTTTTCTCGTGGATATCGGGGGGCTTCGTCGGGGGCTCATACGGGCTTCGCCAATGCGAATTGTGAACCTGAATGATTCGTCGCATTTTGTCCAGCACAGCACTGGATGCTTCCAGAACGGAGAATGCGATGACGACCCTCACCCAAAGCCCAGTCGGTCCGCTGCTCGAGCGTCTATTCCAGGAAGCCAACGCCGTTTCGCCGCTGTCCATCCCCGAGGTGGCGGCTCTCTCTAGCGAAGAGCTCGAGCGGCTGCGACGCAGCAAGACGGAGTACATTGACCTCTACGCGCGGCTCAAGGATGCCGCGTTGCCCGTGTCCCCAGAGACGGGCCGGTTGCTCTATCTACTCGCGCGCAGCTCGGGGGCGCGCACGATCGTCGAGTTCGGGACGTCATTCGGCATCTCGACCCTGCACCTCGCCGCGGCGCTGCGAGACAGCGGGGGCGGCCGCGTCATCACGAGCGAGTTCGAGCCGTCGAAGGTCGCGCGCGCTCGGAAGAACCTCGAAGCCGGCGGCCTCGCAGACCTGGTCGAGTTTCGCGAAGGCGATGCCTTGCAAACCCTCTCGCGCGATCTGCCTTCGCCAATCGACCTGGTGCTGCTCGACGGGGCCAAGGCGCTCTATTCAGACATCCTGAGCCTGCTCGAGGCGCGGCTACGCCCAGGCGCCCTCATCGTCGCCGACAACGCAGACGACAGCCCCGACTACCTCGCGCGGGTCCGGGCCCCGCAGAGCGGCTACTTTTCCACGCCGCTCTCTCGAGACGTCGAACTCTCCTTGCGGCTGGGCTGAAGCGCCCTCGAGACCGCCTGCCCCGCCAGCTCGGGATCCAGCCGGAGCGTGAGCTTCGTCTCCTTGCCGCTCGCCACCTGGGCATGGGTCGCGACACCGCCCGTCGGCGACATGACGACGACCTGATAGTTGCCGGGAGTGAGCCAGGGCAGCTCCCAGCTGCCCTGCTCGCCGTCGACGCTGAGGGGCCGCCCGAGCTTCTCGCGGAAGGCGAGCACATTGAAATCGCGTGCGAGCTGGCCGTCGGCGGTGGTGACGGTGCCGGAGAGAGAGCCGTGGCCCTGCACGACGAGGCGCACGCCGGTCTGTCCGGCGCCGACGTCGACGGCCTCGCCTTCGCCGCTCGGGTGCGAGGCTCGCAGCGCGTAGCGCCCCGGCGGGAGATCGGCGATCAGGAAGCTGCCCTCGCTGCTGGTGAGCACGGGCTCGGCGAAGGAGAAGGGCATCAGCGCGCCGGGTTCGACGATGGAGGCGTCGACCCATGCGTCGGGCAAGGGCTCGCCCGCCGCGTCGACGACGATGCCCGCGATGGCGAGGGGATCGGGGGCTCGCAGCTCGAGCTCGATGACCTGACCGGGCTGGGTGAGCTCGATGTCGACCGCGCTCGGGCCGAGCTCGCTGGGGGCGCGGCCCACGGCGACGCGATAGCGACCGAGCGCCATCCCCTCGAACACGAACTGATCGCCGCGCTGGTGGGCGGGGATGGGGAAAGGTCCCTCGCCGCGCGCGAAGACGCCTCGCGCGAACAGGCCATTGAAGCCGTCGCCGCTGGTGGCGGCGCCCGCGACGCGCACGCGCACCTCGCCCGAGTCGGGCAGGACGAGGGCGACGTGGGGTTCGCTCTCGGCGCCGGCGCGGACGGGGTCGGAGCTCGCGCTGGCCCCCGCGGGCGAGCCTGCGTTGACGCGATACCAGCCGGCACGGAGGCCATCACATCGGAACTCGCCCGCGGCGTCGGTGTTGCACGAGGTGCCGGCGGGGCTGAGGATCGCGGGGGGCTCCGCTCCGGAACCGTCGGGTGGCGCGACGCCATACGGCCAGACCATCGCGCCGGCGACGGGCTCACCGTTCTTGCGACGGACGGACCCGCTGACGGCGAAGCCCGCGTCGAGCTGCCAGTCGAGCTGGATGCTGGGGGGCGAGTCGGCGCCGACGCGCAGCGTTCGAGTCTGCGCGCCAGCATTGAAACAAGTGGCGCTGAGCTCGTGGGTTCCGGGGTCGAGGCCGTCGAGACGGTAGTGGCCCTCGGCGTCGATGTCGCCCCTCCGCTGCCAGCGGCCGCCCGCGTGCACCATGCCGCTCGTGCAGGGCGAGCCGCCGGGCTCGCGCACGACGCCATAGACGGAGTGCGCCTCGGTCAACGTGAGCACGACCGGCGGCGACACCTCCGCGAGCGAGAGGTGCAGCCACTCGTGCGCTGCGGAGAGGCCCGCTGCGGAGGCGGTCACCTCGATCACGCCCGCGGGGACGCCGCCGATCGAGAACTCGCCGCGTTCGTCGCTGGTGCCCTCGACCGGCGCGTTGTGGAACGCTCGCGGTCGGAGCTCGAGGCTGGCGCCGCTCACGGGGGTGCCGTCGCCGCGTTGCACGCGTCCGCTCACGCGCGCGGCGGGTGCGAGCACGATCACGATGTCGTGCGCGGGAGCGCGCGCTCGCTTGCGAGCCTCGACGTAGGCGTCGGCGGAAGCGACGAGGCTGACACCGCCGCTCGGTGCCAGCCCTTCGAAGCGCCCCTCGGCGTCGCTGATCCACTCGGCGCCGGGGGCGGGTGTGACGAGGAATCGACCCGACTGTCGAGCGCGCTCGAACGCCGCGCCGTCGAAGTGCACGCGCACCACGGCGCCGCCGATCGGGCCCCCCGTGGCGTCGAGCACGCGCCCCGTGACACGCGCGTCGCGCGGGGTGTCGTCGCCCACGGGCACACCAGCCGCCGGCGCGGCGCCGATCGTTGCACCCGTGATACCCGCCGCGAGCGGCGCGCCCTCGGCGCCTTCACCCGGAGGCGCTCCGGTCGACGCGTTGTCATCGAGTCCCGAGCTCGTCGGAGCGTTCGGTGCGCGGAGCGCGTTCACGCTAGCGAGCGGCTCGTCGCCGGCGGCACCCTGGCGCGAGCGCGCCGACGGCCCGCCGAGACCGATGAGCTGCTGAAGGCTCCCGAACAGGGACGATGCGACGAGCTCGGACGAGCCGTGCGTTGCGCCCCTCGGCGACCCCTCTCGCGGCAGCAACCAGCCCGCGACCAAGACGCCCAGGCCGAGCGCGACCCAGAGGCGCCAGCGAAAGTGGCGTCGCGCTGGCGCGTGCGAATTGGTGCGGCGCTCGTCGCGCGCGGCGTGATCGGGCGACTCCGGTCGACCTTCCTCGGGTCTGAGTTCCACGTTGACACCTCTCTCGCGCGGCCGCTGGCGAGTCGTCGATGCGCGCCGCCCGAGCATACCTCGAAGCGTCCCAGCACACTGGGCTCGACGCGTGTTGCCGACTTGACTCGTTCGGCCGTTCGCGCGCGACAAGATGGCACGGCAGCGGCTGGCGATTGCAGCAAACGGCCGTGATCTCGGGCGGCATGGCGCTTGCTACACCTTTGAGCGATGAAACCTGCGTCGATGAAAGCGGTGGCTCGAGTGGCGCGGTTTGCGATCTCGGGGCTGTTCGTCCCAGCCGGTTCGGCGTTGGTGCTCGGGCTGGCAGCGCTCGCGTGCGGCGAGGCCGACGAGGTCGACGGTGGCCTGCCGATGGTGACCATCGCCGAGTGTGAAGACATGGGCGGCGCGCCGCTGTTCGACCCGGGTGATGGACGCCCCGTCGAGATGAGCTGCCCCGACGGGCTCGACGCCATCGCCGAGTTCGAGGAAGATTTCTACGGCTCCGAGGGCGGCGTGTGTTGCACCAGCGATGACGCACCCGCAGACGTGCCCGCTGCGGACGACGCCGTCGCCGGCGAGGGCGACACGGCACGCGACGTCGTGGATGCTCCTGTCGAGTGAGGCTCGAGGCGCTTCGGGTCGCAGCCAAGAAGCAGCGCTGATGCCCCCTCGGGGCGCCCTTCGTTCCGCGCCACGGCATTCACCTCGTCGGGTACGTCATGATGGCGAAGCCAGCCGTCGGCGACGCGCCCGGCGCGCTCCCGACGGGGTGGACTCGGACCAGACCGATAGGCGCCAGCTGAGCGAACCAGCGACCGGATCATGAGGGGTTGCCCACCCCCGCGTCCTCGGCCTACGGCCTGCGGGCGCGTCCCCTCCCCGGCGCTCGCAGCTCGCGCGGGAGGGGGCCACTCGATTATTTCCCGTCGTTTCGACCACTTGTAAGATTCTCGAGAATCTCTCGCGTGGATGTCGATCCGGACGGGGTTCTAGCGTCGAATGGGTGTAGCCGGGGTCGACCCGCGCGAACCTTTGAAACCCTGCATCAACGAATACAGAGGACACCATGGCCAACTCGCTCTCCAGCAACATCGACTCGGCGCAGACCTCTTCCACGACGGGCGGGGCCGCGCCAGCGAAGCGCTCGGCGCTCGCGCGCTACGCTCCGGTGGTCGCTCGCTTCCTGCTCGGCGCGGTGTTCTTCGTGTTCGGGCTGAATGGGTTCTTCAACTTCATCCCGCCGCCGCCCGATGGCGTGCCGGAAGGCGCGATGAAGCTCGGCGCCGCGATGGCCGAGTCGGGTTACCTGTTCCCGTTCATCAAGGGCACCGAAGTGCTGTGCGGGTTGCTGCTCCTCTCGAACCTGTTCGTTCCGCTCGCGCTGGTGGTGCTGATGCCCATCGTCCTGAACATCCTGGCGTTCCACCTCTTCCTGGCGCCGGACGGGACGGGCATGGCGGTGGTGATTCTCGCTGTGCAGCTGTACCTGGCGTGGGTCTATCGGCAGGCGTTTGCTCCGCTTCTGACGGCGCGGACGGTGGCGCGCTGACGAGCGCGTCTACGAGAGCTGTATCTTCGACGGCGGATTACAGATCTCGCGATCGTACGTGCGCAGCAGCGCGAGCGCGACGGCCGCGATCACGGGCCCGATGATGAGCCCGAGCACCCCAAATACCTCGACGCCCCCGAAGAGCGCGATGAAAGTGAGCAACGTCGGGATGTGCCCGCTGCCCCCGACGAGCCTGGGCCGGATGACGTAATCGGAGAGGACCCCGACCATGAGCGCGCCCCAGAGCAGCTCGAAGATGCCGGCGGCAGGGTGGCCCCAGAGCAGAAGCGCGACGCCGACGGGTACCCAGACGAGCAAGGTACCGAGCGCGGGCACGAGGGAGCACAGCGCGGTGAGGGCCGCCAGCAGTCCGGGCTCGGGCACGTTGCCGAGGACGTAGCCGATGCCCGCGAGCAGGCCCTGGATGAGGCCCGTGAGCATGGTGCCGATGAAGACCTCTTTACCGACCTTCTGAAACTCGGCGAGGACGACCCGCGTGTGCATGGGGTGGAGCGGGAGCATGCGCTCGGCCTGGGCGAGGATGCGCGTCCAGTGGCGGAGCACGAAGAAGGTCGTCATCACCGTGAAGAAGAAGATGAGGAGGCCGCCGAAGGTGGCGCCCGCGACGACGCCGACGAGGGAGGTGAGCTCGAGGGCGGCGCCTTCGGCGAGCTGGCGAACGCGGCCCGCGATATCGATGGGGCCGAACGGTAGCTTCTCGCTGGCCTGTTCGAGGTGGTCGAGCGTGGTCTTGAGCGAACCCTGAGAGCCGAAGCTCTGAGCGAGCTGGCTGAGCGCCGCGATGCCGCGCACGACCAGGAAATAGCTGAGGACGAGCAGGCCGATGATGGTGGCGATGCCCGAGCCGAGGGCGAGCAGCACGGCGGCGAGCGAAGGGCGCCGCCAGCGCTGGTGCAGGCGCTCGTAGACGCCGAGCAGAGAGAAGGCGAGGAAGGTGCCGAGAAACAACCCCGACGCAACCGGCAGCGACAACCACGCGAGGGCAGCGACCGCAGCGAGCGCGCAGATGCCGAGGGCCTTGCGCTGCGTCGATGACGGAGCGAAGTGAGGAACGGACTGCGGGGCGGTGTCGGGCAGGATCGGGTCGGTGATTCTGCCAGAGAGCATGCTCTCTCGCCCGGCTGCAACCTCGCAGTGTCGCCTGGCCGCCGACGGACCGAGCGAATCGAGCGCCCGACGCGCTGAGATGGCACGATCTGTGCCATTTTATTGCCGCAGGCCTTGGGGCGCCCCTCGAGATGCGGCCCCGAGGGTCCCTGTGGGGGATCCTCATTGCGACTCGTTCGCGATTTGACCCCTTCATGAAACGCGAGTGCGAGCTCGCGGTACCGGTCGCAACGACCAGTTCGGGTGATGGCGTCGTTGCAGGCCGGCAAGGCGGCGATGCCGAATGGTCGTTGAGAGGCGTGTCGCGATGGCGCCGTTCCGCCCGCTCGCATCGAGACGCTCGCCTCGATGGCGAAAGGACCTGCTCTAACGCGAATCGAACGGCCCCCACGCGGACGGGCGGGGTGCACTGGTGCCACTCGAGTGTCACCGGTGACTCGCGGTGCGCACGATTGCATGAAACAAGCAGGTCGAGTCGGGGTCGACGCTGGCGGTCACTCCGCGTCGCACGCTCGATATCGATGATGGCGCGAGGTCATTTTGCAAAAGATGAGAGGATGGACCAATCGCCTGATGCTCGTAGCCAAACATTCGCTCGAGGCTGCGTCGGGTACGGGGCTGCGTCGGGTACAGGGCTGCTTCGGGTGCAGGGCTACTTTGCGTGCACGCGGTGCGGTGTCGGCCCGCGTTCAACGATCGTATGCTGCGATCCCGAGGTTCACTCGACGTGTGGCAGGAACGTTTGATAACGTCGGCGCCGTCACGCTCGTTGGGTCGATCGGTGCGACCCCATCGTGTTCGATCCGATGGCCCGCGCACACGAAAACAAAAACCCGACGCCAGCCTCGACAAGCAGGTGTTGGCGTGAATAGTCGCGCGAGGGCTGGCAGCTGAGGCGAGGAGCTCGCACGTGGGATTGCTCACCAAGATATTCGGCAATCGCGACGACCCGGACGCGATCACCGGCGAGGGTTCGGAAGAGGGCTCGCCGGAACGGGAAACGATCGAGATCGAGCCGTTGCCCGCGACCGACGAGCCGCAAGCCACGCCCGAACGGGCGGGTCGGTTGACGTTCGCCGCACCGTCGAGCGACACGGCAGCGCGAGAGGGCGCGAGCGCCAGTGCGCCTGGGGCGCGCCGGAAGCAACGCCGGGCCTCGCGCACTGGCAGCAACGGCGGGCGTCAGCGGCAGCAACAGCCAGAGGTGGCGCGCGGTCGAATCGCGCGGCCGACCGTATCGACCGTCGATGCGCCGGGGAATCCGTTCCCCATCCCGCTCGACGCGTCGCGTGCCCTTCCCTCGAGTCCGCGGGCCTCGAGTCAGCGCGCCTCGACCCCGAGCGCCTCGACCCCCAACGCCTCGACCCCCAGCGCCCCCAACGCCTCCACCCCCAACGCCTCGACTCCGCCGGCCGCGGCCGCAGCTGTGCCGGCGGCGCGCGGCAAGAGTGCCGCTGTCGCAGCAGCCGGCAGCGACGCAACGCGCAGGGCCGCTCCGCCCAAGGGGCCCGAGGCCGACGATCCGGAAGAGATCGACGTCTCCGATCAGCTCGATGAGGTCGACGAGGGCGCCGAGGAGGATCTCGACGCCTCCGAGCACCTGATCATCGAGGACGATGAGCCGCGCGGCGCAACCGGAGAACGCCACGAGAATGGCGAAGGTGACGGCGCGGCCTATCCGGACGACGAAGAGGAAGAAGAGGACACGAACACCAGCGTGGCCATCTGGGGCGCGGCGGCCGGTGGTTCCCCTTCCTCGAGCCCTGCAGCAGCCGCGGCGCCGGTCGTCGCTGGCTCGGCTCCGGTCGCCGGCTCTGTCGCCGCGGAGTCTGCCAGCCCCTTTCCCATCAACCCGGCGTCATCGCCGGAGCACACACCCACGACACCGATTTTTGATCCCGGGATAGCCGAGGGCCGAGTGCAGGGCTCGAGCACTGCCGCTGCCGAGAGCCTCGGTTCGATATCTCCCGCCGACACCCTTCAACCCGATCCGGAGTGGACCAGGATGCCCGCCGACACGAAGACAAAGCAAACGGTAGTAGAAGCAGGAACCGAATTCACGGGCACGCTCAAGAGCACGTGCCCCGTCGTCGTCAACGGCAAGCTCGAAGGTGAGGTCGACGCCCCCACGCTGAGCATCGCCACCACCGGCGCTGTCCTCGGCACCATCCGCGCGCAGACGTTGCGCTCGTTTGGCACGCTGGCGGGCAACGTCGACGCCGGCGAGGTCTACGTCTCCGGCGCCGTGCGCAGCAAGACGGTCATCAAGGCCAAGCGCCTGGAGGTGAAGCTCGGCTCACTCGAGAAGGGCAACCTGGAGATCACGTTCGGGAACTGCGACCTCGAGGTGAGCGACACGCCGAGCTCGCCCGAGGTGGAGACGTCGGGCAGCTCCGGCTGGGATTTGCCAGAGGCCGACAGCCGCGTCATGCCGGCGCGGGCCGGCGTCGCCGAGCGAGCGCGCTCGAAGTAACGGCGCTCGAAGTCACTCTGCCAGCGCCGCGCTCGCCCCTTCCCGGGCTCGAGCGCGGCGAGCGGAGGGGCCGGCGCCGGATGCTGCCGCCACGTGCAGGCATCCAGCGCGACCCCGCGGGTGTCTCAGCGAGCGCTCAGCGGATGCGGATCCACTCGTTGACGAAGCCGGTGGTCTCGAAGCGCTCGGTCGCGTTGCCGTCGGCGTCGAGCTCGAACACCTTGCTGCGGCTCCAGTCGGAATAGGGCACGAACAAGAAGGTTCGGCCTTCGAACACGGACCAGAGGAACGCCGAGTCGATGGCGCCGATGTTCTCGATCGGGCGCGCCGTCTCCGCCTCGAGGTCGAAAAGCCAGAGGCGCCAGTGCAGGTCGACCTCGAGGGCGTCTTCCTCGTTGTAGGGCTGCGTGAAGTCGATCGCGAGCTCGTCGGTGTGCAGCACGGTACCGACAGCCTTGTTGTTGCCCAGGTAGCGGAAGGTCTTGACCGGGCGACCCTCGGTCCATGCGGTCAGATCGGGGTTCCACGCCTCGTCGAGCTCGGCGTTGGCCGTGATGCGGCGGACGCAGAGCTCCGGACCCATCCCGTAGAGGCCGAGCGTGGCGCCATACGTCCACGAGCTGAGATACGTGTTGCCTGCCTCGTCCTGGCTGGGCACCTCGAGCGCCGGGCACGGCACGTCGATGATCTTCTGCTCGACGTTGGTGACCGGGTCGTAAACGGCGACCGGCGTCGTCGGCCCGAACATGAACCAGTCGGCGTCACGGTAGAAGAATGGCTTGAGCACCGGGCCGCGCATGACGCGGGGCTGGCGGTTGAACGTCGCGTCGAGCTGCAAGCCCTCGCGCTCGAGCTCGAGCGCCGAGTCTTCCATGACGCCCAGGATGCGCATCTCGGTCGGGTTCCAGATCACGCGCTTCCGGATGTCGAGCGTGACGTAGGCGGTGTTCGCGTCTTTGAACCAGTGGCGCTCGAAGCCCGCGCCGCCGCCGGTGACCCCCTGGTTGGCGAAGCTGATGGCCTCGAGCTCCTGCCACTGGTGGTCGGCGGTGATCTCGTAGCGGGTGATGCTGGGCGTCTCCCCGTTGGAGACGAGGAGCTTGCCGTCGACGGCCGTGATGAAGGCGTAGCCCGAGAACTCACGCGCTTCCTCGGGGGGAAGGCTGGTGACGTCGAGCGTGTTCGTCAGCGTGACGTAGCTGGTGACGGTCTCGTCCGTGAACACGTAGGTCTGCAGCGCGTAGAGCGGCTCTGCGCCGCTCGGCTCCGGCTGTTCCAGGCCTTCACCGGGGCCCGGCGGCTCGGGTGCCGGCGTTTCGGGCCCGGGCTGCTCGGCCGCGGGGGGCTGAATGACGGTGGCTTCATCCGAGCACGCGAGGCTCGCCAGCAAACCCATTGACCAGACACCAGCGCCGAGACGCCGGGTCGACTTCACACATCGCATTCCGTTCATCGTTTCTACCTTTGAGCTCTAAGCTTACTGAAAGTGATTTGCAGATTCAATTTGAGTCCACAGCGCCTTACATAGGCACCCCAAGGACTGGTAATCATTCTCAAACGTTCACAGCGACCCGGAAGGGCGATCGCGTGCCGGAGGGCCGCTGCGCGCTGGCGCCCCGGCCCGGGGCAGGCCGGCATTGCGCGCGAAACCACCCGGGCAGGTCGAGATGGATATCGCCCAGAGCGGACCTAATTGACAATGGGTATCATTTAGATCTGATGGTGTCGTTCTCGAACGGATGGTCGTGATGACGAACTCGCTCCTCGCTTCTCCCCTGCCCCACTCGCCGCTGCCGGAATTTCCGGACTCGGTGGCGCATCGGCCGACACCCTGCACGCCACGAGAGCTGTTTTGTGGGCTCTTCGTCGATCCGGAAGACAGCGTCCACTTGCTCGAGCCCGCCTTTCTCTTCGTCAGCCACGCGCTCGGCGCGGCGGAACGCTGGCAGGGCGGCGCGCCGCGCGAGGTCTTCGCCGAGCCGGCGGAGCCAGCGCCAGCGCTGGGCGCCCCTCCCACCGAGCTGCCCTTGCATGATGCATCCGCGCTCGCCGACGCGCTCATCGACTGGGCGCACGCCAGCCTGCCGCCCGCACCCGAGCACCCCTTCGCCACCAGCTGGCCTGCCCGCGTCTGCCGCGAGTTCGCCCCCGTCGGCCTCGCCGATGGGGCCTGGCTGCGCGGCACCGTGCTCGCCAACCGCGTCGAGACCCCGCTCGGCATGGCCTCGCTGCGGCAGCTCA
>Ga0247763_1001747_pt1 | contig 12013 bp, 12 predicted proteins | sample UWRJL141409B4_FD_179926 | JGI IMG/M metagenome (GOLD analysis project Ga0247763, IMG submission 179926) | Plant litter microbial communities from Arlington Agricultural Research Station in Wisconsin, United States - UWRJ-L141-409B-4 | ecosystem: Environmental > Terrestrial > Plant litter >...
CTTTTTCCTAGGCCTGTTTGAGTGTGGTATGGTACCAGGCTGTTATTACCTGTTGGGGATGTGGTATAAGCGGAGCGAGGCGCAGAAGCGATTCTCGTTGTTCTTCTCCTCGACGGCGCTGGCGGGTGCGTTTGGCGGGTTGTTGGCAAGCGCCATCGGTAAGATGGATGGTATGAGAGGCTATCTAGGATGGAGGTGGATATTCATCTTGGTATATTCTCCGGCTGTGATTTCCTATCGTGAAGAGTTCCCGGTTGACATGGTCGTAGGAAGGACTTCTTACTTGTGTCATGGCAATCTTGTTTGTGGTTGCCTTCCCAGCCTTCCCAGAGGAAGCAGTATGTATCACATGAGCCATTTTATGATCCTAAGTCGCTAACAAAAACAGACCTGGCTCACCGAGGACGAGCGCGCCTTTGTTAAAGCCCGGCTCAAAACCGACCAAGGCGCCAGCGCCGCTGAGCGTAACACTACACTCGCTGACGTTCGAAAGGTCCTGAGTGACTTCAAAGTCTGGCTTGGTGGAATTACTTACTTTGCCCTTGTTGTGCCTGCCTATGGCTACGCCTACTTCTCCCCCACGATCCTCCAAACCTATGGCTACAGTCCCATCGAGACACAGTTGCGCTCAGTCCCACCCTACGCCGCTGGGTTTTGCCTTTCTATGTTGATAGCTGTCATGTCCGACCTTCTCACCCACCGTTTCGGCTTTATTATGGGTGGCATGGCCATATCCACTGTTGGGCTGGCCATGCTCTTCAACATCCACGACAAGGTCAACACGCAATACGGCGCGTTGTTCCTCGTTGCCAGTGGGCTGTACGCCGCAATGCCTGTTGCTGTATGTTGGCTCAATATGAACCTGGTGGGTCACCACCGTCGCTCGATCGGCATTGCATGGCAGGTTGGGTTCGGCAACATTGGTGGGATTATCTCGACGTATTCATTTCTGCGGGATGATTCCCCTCTGTTCCGGAAAGGGTTTATTATCTGCATATCGTTCGTTTGTCTAGGCGTAGTGTCGACGGTGATGTATGCTGCGGCGATATGGGGGGAGAATCGGAAGCGAGATCAGGCCACGGAGCAGATCGAGTACACCGAAGAAGAGAGAGCAGAACTTGGGGTGAGCTCTTCCTGTTTAACGCCATGGCATGCAGCATACTGACGTTTACATGTCTCAGGACCTTAATCCCGACTTTAGATACATGCTCTGAGGGACATGGCGAGAACTGACGTGTTGCTAAGCAGACGATCCCCCGGAGCTGGCATTTAGCGCTAGATAATCCTCCTCAATTAGTAAAACGGCTGCTAGAACACGCAATTTCTGACACCATATGCCTACGGTACGATAATGTTACACTTGTCCCTAATTACTTATTTTGCCCAAACACCTGTGTCCCAAACCACCAGCTTCCCACGTCGCCTCCAGTCCTCATTGAAGGCGCCGTTCCATCCCTCCCAGGCCCGGCTGAGAATGACACCCATGTCTTTTCCCTCCCCTGAGAAAAATTCGTCAAGGAGCCCCTCTATTCCCTCAAACCCGACAATATACCGTGGCACCTCCCCATCTCTGCTCCCATCTTCCCTGACAGGCCACATTTCCTGCCCGAGGAACCCAACACCGTACTTCCCGTCCCCACTTTTGACATAAAATCTGTCCGCCTCGTCCAAGTACGTTTCCCGCTCTGCACTCCCCGGGTCGGTATGCAGGGGCGGCTCACACGTCAGAGCGCGAACCCGTAGCGCGGGATATATGAGGTGAGACCGCCACGGTGTGGAATGACATGGCGCGAGGAAAAGAGCAAATAGCTCGTTGATGGTTGCGCTATTGTTGGCGTGGCGAGTAGTGTCGAGGGACAGAGACACGGGGTGGATGCGTTCAAAGTCGGTTCGTAAGAAAGAAAGTACAGAGAGTGCGGCGGGTTGGTGGAAAAGGGAGAGGTAGCCTGCTAAGAGGACGTTGATGGACAGGATATTGGCAAGGAAGAGCTTGTGACGGATGGTGAGGGGCTGGGTGATCATTGTGGTTGATGTGACGGGTGGTGGAGTGGTGAAGAAGTCGAGTAAAAAGGGAGCCCCGAGAATGTGGAGGATGGGAAGGAGAGGATAAATGAAGCGGACTTCCTTATGTGAAATGACGGACAGAGAAGTGATCATGGTAAGGAGTGTGACGGAGAAGGTGCGGAGCGTGTTAGATTGAAGGGTATCCAAGCCCGATTTTGAGGGGCCGTAGTGGGAGAGGGAGATGCCGAACTTGTATAAGCCGATGGCGGAAAAGGGTAGGAAGGTGGTTGTGAGCAACGGGATGCCTTGGGAAAGATAGTAGTGCCATGGCATCTTGCCGTAGAAAACAGCAAGCGACTGGGAAATATTGTAATACAGCCACTTGTAGGGTGGGAAAACCCAGAAGCCAAAGTAGAGACGGTCGGATGCCAGCGAAACAGCCAAGACCGCAAGGCCGCAGATGACGATTTCCCGGACAAGCCTGAACAGTGTCGGTACTTGTAGGGGGGGCGTCCCATCAAGGGTAAATCGAGTGACAGTGAGGGTCAAAATACCAATCCAGATGAGGAGGTTTGTTGGTCGAAGGACTACTGCGATTGCTGCGAGCACGAGTGAGCTCCTCAAGCTGCAAGACGTCAGTTTAGCATTGGCAATATATCTGGGACTGTAGCTACCTGTTGAGGCTGCTGGTAGACTTCAGCGGCATGTCTTTGGACAACTTCGCACATTTGAGCAGATCCCAAGGCCAACAGTAGAGAGCAGCTACCGTCAGAGTGGTCTCGAGGGAGTTAGAGAAGGTTCTGGTGGAACAGTACCATTGCCAGGGGTTCAAGACTGTCATCCAGAGCTGTCGCGTAAATCCTGTCAATCTCATCGAAACACAATTCCTCAGGAGAGGCTACTGACTGCCGCCCATGGAACGTTGCTCTGCACGCCGTAAATCTCGGTGGCCAGCCTCCAGGTGTAAAAGTCACCCAGGGCGGCAAAAATGGATTGCACAACACTGGGGAGGGATGCCAGAATAAAGGCTTGAAATGGTTCGAAGAGCTGCAGCCATGACATGATACTGTAGGCAACCCTATACGCCAGGCCGAAAATGGCAGGATGCATAGAAGATCTGAGTTGGTGTTGCCATTCCTTAGGGACGCAATAAAATCAGCAAAAGAGCCATTTGCGACACGAAAATGGGGAACGGTACCCAGGTCAACCAAGCACCGCTTTCATTTCCAAAAGCCATGCTCCAGGCTGGCTCCAGGGCCTGAAAGTACTCATCAGGCTGGAAGAAGGTGCGGACGCAAAGTGCATTGATGAATCGGAATAAAAGCAGCACAGCGAGTACATCCTTGACCTGTGCTGCGATGACTTCGGGATGTGGTTGTTTGCCCTCGCTCGGCGTTGCTGTATTTTGGGCGGTCTTGCTTGCACCCGAGTCGGTTTGCCGTGCCGGTCCGGTCACAGGCTTGTTTTCCATGTCAATTTGATGTGTGAACTTTTCTTGTGGTATTTAGTGCATTACTTGAGTCTAATCGACCAACGGCTAGGGTGGTAATTCCAGCCTGCATGGGTTCCACGTGACCTCCAACAAATGGCCAATCAATGTATGTGGGCACAGATACTTTGTACCTAGCTATCCAGAAACATTGCCCCACATAAAAAGGACCTTGCTTCGTGAGCTTGGCTTGGGATAAGGCTGCATGCACTTCCAGATTGCATTCTTCTTCCCAACAATTGTTGGCTTTGGCTCGTTCGTTGCTCAGCTCGATGATGCATGCTTACGACAACAAATCCTCCGAGTGAGTATTGCCTACCGCCGATGTACAGATATCAATCGCTGCCGGAGCCTCCAACAACAGCATTATTCAGTTCCACGGCCAGGCACACATTCCCGCAAACATAGGGATTCAAGAAGCAAGATGGCGAGACTTTGGATTGACTCGCGGCAGCGATATGCTTCCCGCGGCTGCTCCGAGCGGGAGCTTGCATGTTCACCTATGGCTGGAACGCTAGCTGCGCCACACTCACGTCTTGCTCGGTCTGGTCTCTAGGCGTTACAACTTCGGGGGCACCCCACCGTAATCATTGCTCCTTGAAGTTCCTCGCCAACTTTCCTCTGGCGGTCCTGCTAGGCATCCAGGCAGTCTGCTCACAAGGCCAGAATCGGCGTCTCAGCCATAAAATGTCCTGAGCTGTGCAAATCCAGCAACAATATGTTGTGGGCGAGGGACAACCTAACGGCCTCCAAGTCTCAAGTAACTTTGGCGATGCAATCCGAAGGCCGGGAAAGTTGGAGGAGTCTGGGCGAATGCTGCATGACTGGACCAATACCGACCAACGGGCTACTCAGTCTTTTTGGGTCAATGGGAAAGATACCAGGCAGTGGGTCCCGTTACGTTATTCCCGGTGCGTATTACCTAGAATGCTCGATCTGTTGGGGCGTGTGAGGAGGCGTGATGGCTATTGCAGGTTACTATGTACATAGCACAGGGGAAGGTACTGGATGAGAACCACAGGGGATTCCTCAGAGATGATAAAAACAATACTCTCGTAGCACCCTCCACCACAGCATTACCACGCCCATATTTGTGTGCGGCTTGATTGGGGGTCTAGAACGATAAAGCACCAGATGATGTTGAGAAGCATGACTCCCCAAAGGATGAGGCAGGGAAAATATACGAATATACGGACAACTCCCGCAGCCAATTCTGCGGTCCCAGACAACAAACAGCCTTCCACACATGCTCTAGCCCTCTACCTACATCCCCGCTGTGTTGCACGAGAAATCTTCAATGACCACATTAGATTAAATATGCGTGAGCAGCTGTTTCCTACAGAAAATAAAATAAAATTGACCTCGAAAAAGTGTACCCAGAAGAGCAAGTTGATATGGGGTTCGTAACAGGCAGTGATAACCTCAAGGGATGCACGTGACTGTCTGGGCGGCGAGGTAATCATCGGCTTTACGATTGGTTCGTTGATCTCTTAGCCAAATCTGTCAGGCTTTCCACTATCGGCCTCGGGCGTTCACCCCGACCTCTGCCGCTGCAATCTGCAACCTCATCCGCATTTTCGGAACCGCGAAAAGAAAGTCGACCATGTCTCTCGCGCGGTGTGCGTCAGCCTGACCATTCATGAACTGTGTCACCCGACGAAGCAAGTCGGAAAGACCGGCAACCCGCTGTCATTTCGCTTTCTCTCTCGTAATAACGACCGGGTTGCTTCGGCTCGATCCCGATCAAAGGAGGCCACGTGAGGGGCTTGGGCGACCCAGTGCCGTCATCCCGCTCCTTGTCACACCCCTCCCTGTCCCTCGGTTCATCATGGCGCCCGCGAGGCCACAATATTATTACCTATGGCGGCGGTTTGGCTCGGAGGACCGTGAGGACGTACGGGGATCCGTGGTCTAAAGTTACTTGAACGTTTTCATGGACTTTGCCGCCTCATAAGACTGGCGAGACTGTGCGCGTCTGCGGACCTGCCCAACCATCGACTCAGTTGGCCGATGGTGGCCAGGAAGGTGCACCCGGGCTTTGCCCCCCGGGCCGTCATCCACTCACCGTCTTTTATACTAACGCTTGTCCCGCTCTCCCCCCCCCTCATTACCCCTTCCTTTGCTTTCTCTACTTAGTAGCAACCTCCATTCCTTGCATTGGGCATCAATTGCTTCATCCCAGAGATAACGTCACACCCGCTAATAGGCAAGTGCCTCTATTTTCGATACCAATTGGCTTCACCTGTGGAGCGAATTGGACACGTCCTACATTCCACGAACCTCTGACTCCTTTTGTGTTTGATGGCCCGCCGTTGCCCACGACCTTTCTCTTCGATTTCACTGCAACCGACATAGGTAGACAGTCGCTGTCGACCACCGCACCCTCCGCAGTCGCACCTACACTGTACCACCATGGCACCTCACGCCGATAACGACGCCGCCAACGGCAAGACATCATTTGGGTCTCCGCGGTACCACGCCACGTCGACCAAGAGCGCCATCGCGGCTGAGAACGAATATGCCGCCCACAACTACCACCCGTTGCCTGTCGTCTTCGCCAGGGCTCAGGGGGTCAATGTGTGGGATCCGGAGGGCAAGCACTACCTCGATTTCCTCTCTGCTTACAGTGCTGTCAACCAAGGCCACTGTCACCCAGAGCTGATCAAAGCCCTTACTGAGCAGGCTACCCGATTGACTCTCAGTTCACGAGCGTTCTACAACGATGTTTTCCCTGTCTGGGCCGAGAAGGTCTGTCGCACCTTTGGCTACGACATGGTCCTCCCCATGAACACGGGTGCCGAGGCTGTCGAGACAGCCATCAAGATTGCCCGCAAGTGGGCCTACAAGGTGAAGGGCGTGCCCCCGGGCCGCGCCCTGGTCTTTAGTGTTGGCGACAACTTTCACGGCCGCACGGTAAGTCTGCTAGCGTCAGTACACCCCAACCTCTAACTCTTAATTTGTTGCTTGGCATAGATGACAGCTATCACACTGTCCACCGACCCGGAGTCGCGTGACAATTACGGTCCCTACGTGCCCAACATTGGTGCTATTGTGCCATCCACTGGCAAGACGATCCGATACAATAATGTTGCGGACCTTGAAGAGGCATTCGATTCTCATAGCAAGGAAACGGCCGCATTCATTGTTGAACCTATCCAAGGCGAAGCTGGCGTCGTGGTGCCGGACAACGACTACCTGAAGAGGGTTTCAGAGCTTTGCAAGAAGCATAATGTCCTCCTGATCTGTGACGAGATCCAGACAGGTATCGCCCGTACCGGCCGCATGCTCTGCTCTGAGTGGTCCGGGATCAAACCTGACATTGTAACCCTTGGGAAAGCTATCTCGGGCGGCATGTACCCTGTCAGTGCCGTCCTTTCTCGAAAGGACGTTATGCTCGTGGTCGAGCCCGGCACTCATGGCTCCACGTACGGCGGCAACCCTCTTGGTTGCGCTGTCTCAATTCGGGCGCTCGAGCTCGTTGAGGAGGAAAAGTTGATCGAGAAAGCGGAGCGACTCGGCATAATTTTCCGTGAAGGTCTCGAGTCTTTCAAATCGCCAATGGTTCAGACCGTTCGTGGTAAAGGATTGCTCAATGCCGTGGTAATCGACGAGTCGGCTACCAATGGCCGAACTGCCTGGGATCTTTGCATTCTGCTGAAGGACAAGGGCGTCCTGGTAAGGAGTGCTACCCTTGGAAATACCGGTTGGTACTGATGCCAATGCAACATTTTAGGCGAAACCGACCCACGGAAACATTATCCGATTTGCGCCGCCTCTGGTTATAACGGAAGAGGAACTTCGGGGCGCTCTCGCCACGATTGAGGAGGCGCTACAGGAGCTGCCGACGCTGAAGAAGGCAGGCGCTCATTAGATGTGCAAGGGGAGGATAACGGGTTTCTTGGATATGTTGGCAAGGGGAGCCAGGTGGTCTGCTCTGTTTGGATAGAACGAAGGGGGTAAAACCCCTCGACCTGACGCTCTACCCAGGCAACCGTCCTCGCCTGCGTGGCCACTCATTTGTTCGTCCATCTGTCCGATCCTCGCTGCCTGGCCGTCCGCAGAAATCGGTGAAACTCCGAAATGCTGATGACTGGCCCACTGGGGCGGTGGATTGGACAGCAGGACTGCACGGACTTTGTGTGGATGGACGTAGTTGTGATTCAAGGTCGAGCTGGGACGAGTAACTAGCATGCATGCAGAATGCCAAGGGTAAAGTGCAGCTGTACTCTGGATCGAAAGAAAGCACGAGTTTGCGCACAACACCGCTGATTGATTCCAGCAGTTTCGGAACTAATCCTGTTGATGATCCCGCCTTCTAGTGCTGTGCTGCTTGTGGGAGTAAAGTTGCGCTTGCTGTCATGTGTGGGGATGCGGAGAAGTGGGGTGGGAACCACTGACAAGGACAGGGACAAGAAACTTGGATGAGGCTGTAGCTTGCCTGTTCTGCACTCCCTGGGCTGCGTACTGCCTCGTCGCATGTCTGCCTGTTGGTGGATCACTTTCCCTCCCTTCCCGTCTGCTTGGCTGGTATACACAGTCTGGAACATACCTATCGACGCCAACGCGGCCAAGCTTGATTTATTGTCCGCAGTCTTGGGAGGTAGGCTGCCTATGAACTGGACAGGCGGGGTATTGTACACAGTGATGGACCCGACTCCCCAAGGATCAATCAGACAGATCGTATGGAGCCCCTTTTTTCTTCGTGAAGTACTATGTGGTTCTTCTCAGGCTCGCAGTTATCTATCTACTCCACTGTATGTTTGTGCATGTAATTCTTTCAGGTTGTTCTTTATTCATACCAACCCTGGCAACACAGAACAAACAGTGCATTATGCAATCTGCAAAGACCTAATTCGTTCGAAGCGAGTTCTCATTTCCAAGAACATAAATCGGGTCTCATGATCGGATATCTGTCTGTCTGTCCGACAACCTATCCTTGTTGTCTGCTTGTCCTGTCATCTCACTGCCCTGTACTACAGGAGGGAGCACCCTCTCTCGTTCTTTTCCTATTTGGGGGGAGTGGAGGAGTGGGGGTGGCAGAAATGTGTTCGTGTGCAAATCGAGGCGAAATGCCTACAAATCTGCGTAGGTTCAAAACCAAGTACCTAGTACTATGCAGTGCATCGCTGTACGTACATAACTTGGTAAGCGAACTGCGACCCGTGATGTCAAGTTATTGTTCAAGTTACTGGTGGCGAGTTTGCCGGGACGGCGGATAGAGGATGGTAGTTACCGGAAAGCGGTCAAGGGGGAAGGGATGCGGAAGGTTGGACAGTAGGGCGCAGAACTGGACAGTACACGATAGGACAGGCCAAGACCGGGTGCCTATCATCATGACCGACAGCAAAGCATATGAATTACGTGTGAGTGGAATATTGAGAGACAAAGCAAGAACGTCCAGTGCCATGTGTTTTGACGGACGGGGTGGGCTTGACTTGGCTGGAACTTGATGCCCCGACTTACATGTTTGGGACGACGGGATAGGCTCAATGCTCTCGGGAAGGCCACAGCATGGCATGGATGGATCCGGGTGCAGACCGAAGAGACTCCACTTTGGATGGAGTGTTTGGGTGTCAGGGATCCCCATTCTCTTCACGGAAAGTGCAAACACAGCGGGTACCTAGATACTAATCTATTTCTTCTGGTGGAGAGGGCGGTCACCCATTCGGATGGCTTCCCTTGTTGAACCGTGCACAACTCGACGATATACGGAGGTGGGTGGGATGGGGTGCTCCACTCCAGGACTCTCGAGATGGGAAATGGTTGGATAGATGGGTGGTTGTCTTGCATGACGGGGCGGATGGACACGAGGGCAGTTGAAGGGTTGGGGTGAAACAAACAGTTGCTTCGACCTGCGTACTGCATAGTAGCACACGATGGCGTTTGGCAGTGGAGGGGACGGCTCTTGGTATCTTAAAGCCTGCCGGCCACGCTCAAATGATACGATGACACATTGTTACCCTTCTGCCCGTCGACGCAAGACACGTGAACGCCTTGCAGGATGCATTGAGCAGGTGAGTTGGGAGAGTTGCTGGGGGGAAATTGAATTGGGATTGTTGGTCAATGGCACGCAGGTCAATGGGCCACTGTGTGCCATTGGCCAGTCCCAGCAGCCCTTTTAACTCAAGTGTAGTTGACCGCCTCGCATAGCTGAAGTGTTGGCTTTGCGTGCTGAGTACGTACATGTGAGGGTGAAGGCAATTGTGTGATGAATGGCGGCAGACTTGCGGAAGTGGGACAAGGACACCATCACCCAGCTGTGACTTCCCCATTTGGAATCCAGCGTGCGGCAATTGAGAAGTGACAAGTAAGAAGTGGTAGGCATCTCTGGCCTCGCCCGGATCAAGATTCCAAGGCTGCCTCTCTTTCAGGGCGCAGAGGACCTGCAGCTGGCGGCGCCACTGAAGGCAGAAAACAGGGTCCCTCTACATTGTCCACTGGGATCGGCCAATGAGCTAGCGATGACGGCGGAAATACGCACATGACTTGGCCGACAAAGAACCCAGGAAGGTCCGATCTGCCACCTGCACCTCGACGATGCAGCGACTGGTGGTGTAAGTCTGAGCCGATTGACTTGAGACCAGACATCGAAGCGAGCAGTGATTGAGCATCGCGATTGGGCCCTGTCCACGTAGGGCGATAGGCAAACCTCCGGTACGCTTGAGGCCAATTGAACACCGCGGAGACACTCGGGGGTCCTTGAAAAAGCGGGAGACGCGATAAGAATGTGCGATAACGGACACCATCCAACCGCCAAATCGCCTCACTCCTCCAGACCAGAGATGGCTGCACTGATGTGCATGTCACAGTTCGTAGGTCGAGTAACGCCACACCAGGTATCCGTGTCTAGGGACTTGTGAGCTGCAGCCGCAGCCGTCGAGAACGAGGTTTCAAGTCGAAGAGCACCTGAAAGGCATGTTTTACGCAACTGCGAAGCACGGTGCCACCAAGTGCGAGATGTGCCAGATCAACCAACAACAAATAACCACGGCCTCTTCCGCTCCTCTGAGTGGGTGGTATTGCCGACGGAAGATCGAAGGAAATGGGTGTGGTGAGTGGCTAGTCTGTGTCGGCCACCTGACTGATTGCGAGACCGTGCCGATCAAAGAAGCCTTGGAGGTTGGAGAAGCACCTCTCTCGGCTGCAATCCTGGTCCGGATGCAGCAATCTTGGGACACAGAAGCCGAGTGTGTGTGTCACTCCCCTCTTCAAGGGCGTGGCCGCCAATTAATCCAAGTGTCTTGTTGAGCACCTCTCAATGCGTGTGGAGCCAGATCTGGATCTCATTTCTGGTTGGTGACCATGTTTGGAACCGAAGGGGAAATGCTCCAGAAGCCCGGAGGGACAGCGAATGATCAGCCGTGGGCCGACAAGCCCCAGTCCGTCCATGCCCATCCCCCCGTGAGCAAAAGAGGGCCCAGAAGGCTCCTGCGCTTTCCCCATTGCGGTGCCCACAGCCATGAGACAGGCGGCCATCAGGGTGTTGCAGAGCGAAAGGGAAGGGACGATTTTTGGGGAGGGGGTAGGGCATTACGAATGAGATAGAATGCGTTGCGGGAATACCCTATGTAGCAATCATCACAACTCTAGCTGCGTGTTTACCTCACTCTTGCCTCCAAAGACGCAAGAAAGGCGGGAAATGTCGTGTGAATGGGCTCTGACCCAGTTTCACAATGCTGAGGTCTGGTGGAGACCGCGATGCTATCAGGAGCCTTATCGCAAATGCCGTTTTAGCGCGTCGCGGCCCACACGCCTGCTTGCGCAGCCTGGATGGCCGTATCTCTCTTGTACTCTTTGCGGCAGATGGCCAACCGCTGTCGCAAGCAACGCCAGGCGTGGACTTGCATACTAACTGTTACGGTACGCAGAGTGACTTAAACCTCCAATCCTATCCCTGAAGGATTGTTAACGTGGCACCTCGGAGCTTCGCAGCCGTGCTCCATACTGCGTAGAGATACTGAGAAGACACCCAAGGCAGCCCGCCAGAGAAATCTCCTTTACTGCAACGGGCTGAAGAGCAAAATTTAGGGGTTCAATGAAGAATTTTGGGGCCTCAAAATTTAAAACCAAAGCCTAAATAGTTTTACTCAATATTTCGCAAACAGCTTCCCGAGCTGCTTAACTCTTACACAAGCCCCTGCCAAATGCCTATCAAGTCCCACGCTAACAATCATTCAGGGACTGGACAGTGAGCAGAAAGCACTGGCCACTCCGAGCATCACGAGCACTACCTCACCCGGACCATGTCACACCTCTCTCCACCGTCCACTAGTTTTAGCAGTTTGTCGCTCTCAACGTCCAGCGAAGCGCCCCCCCCCAGTCCCGTGCCTTCCGCGCCCCACCCCAGCCAGCACAGCTGTGGACAGCTCCCCCAAGCCCGCTGTATGGTCCCCTGCTTTTTGCTGCCGCTGCATCCTGGATCGCACCCGGCAACCTAGGTTCTGTGCCACTGACCATCGTCACTTCTCCTTCCCTCTCTGATTTCTCAACTTTCTTTCTTCTCACCTCTTTCTCTTTCCA
>Ga0247763_1001748_pt1 | contig 12010 bp, 13 predicted proteins | sample UWRJL141409B4_FD_179926 | JGI IMG/M metagenome (GOLD analysis project Ga0247763, IMG submission 179926) | Plant litter microbial communities from Arlington Agricultural Research Station in Wisconsin, United States - UWRJ-L141-409B-4 | ecosystem: Environmental > Terrestrial > Plant litter >...
CCCAAAAAAAACCCCAGTGACTGCGAATCAGTCCAGTTCCTGATGGGATTGGGCGGAACAAAGCTTCGTCGTCAATAGCTGCGAGAGCCAGCGGCCCCTTCTTTCCTCGATTGCACCAATGCTTGCGCAAATCGAGAAGACCCTGATTGTGGGCATACCCGTCCAGCAATAGCATCCACTCAACCTTTGATATCTGAAGATATCAGGGGCAGTGGCGGCGCCACTTGACTTGACGCGTCAGCCTCAGTGATGGAATACGAAAATGACCCCAGCTGCGGGGATACCTTCTGACTCTGAAGATGTCAGAGGTAGTAGCCAAACAACTTGGTCTCTCTCTTCATCCGAGAGATGACCTAGCTGACAGGTAGCATTTGCGGCTTCGCTTGTCACATGCATCCTTTGTGGCTGATGTCACTTTGATGTTTTGTGGCTAATGTCACTTTAATGTTGGCTCTCAAAAAACCTACCTACCTAACTTACCTAAACTTGTTCATTCATTGGCCATTTAGGGTCCCCTCGAGATGGACGCATCTCCTGGGGCACCCGCAGATGGACGCATCTGCAAAAAGGTCAATGATTGAGCAAGTGAGGGCGGGGTTGGGCGGACAGAAAGGCGGCAGAAAAGGGGGGGGGTGGTTCCTGGAATGGAATGAGGGACTGGAGTTGAGGGTACAAAAGGGAACACAAGGTTGAACCCACCATAATTGGAAATTCAAACTGTGCTGAGATGCACAGCGCCCCTTTGCTATGATGAAATGTGAAATGTGAAATGGGATTGAGAAATATGAAATGTGCATCCATGCCATTGGTGTTGGGCACTGGGCCGACGTAACATTTTTGACCGTACCAGGCCAACCGACCCGCCAAGCGCCAGGGCCGTTGCGGGCGGGTGGGTCCCCGGCCGGATCCGGCACCCGGGACCCGGCAGATGGCTGCAACACCTCCGAGAAGTGATGATGCTTTGAAACGTGACGCACGACTTGAACCAACGACACTCGCAAATTTTAATTGATCTACGTGTTGCGGGATTGATTAGCGGCCAGCGAACATCACCACCACGACGGCAGGTGGGCACCATTGCTGTCGGCTATGCAGGCGTCATTGCAGATCTGGGGCACACAATTGAGTGCAGCTTCTTTTGCGCATCGACATTTTAGAACCTCCAGGACAAAAGAACACTTGGCCGATTCCATCGCCGGGACCAGGCGCACATCACCGCGGTTGTTGTGCTTGACGAGGCGCCGGTTGCCAGTCGATTGGGCTGCGTGGATTGACGGTGCATTAGATTGGCTCGGTGCCAGGTGTGGTGGATTGGCGCAGACACGGGATCCTGGAAATTTCAAGTCTGGCTTGCGTGTTGCGAAGCCGCGACTGCCACCCACGTTTATCTAGCTTAACAAAACGCGTTTTGCAGAATTAACGGATCCGTGCCACCCGCTCCCTTATCGATAACTTGGCTTGGCGCCCGGAATTTTGCAGAGTTTAACGGCTGGTTTATGCCACGCATGGTCATATTGATAAGATGACCAGACACCACCAGCTGGCTCCTCTCGGCCCAGCCCCCTCCCTCCTCCCCCGACTAGGTTAATACCTCCAAAAGTCAGGGCGCTCCCGGAAAATGCTGTTCGATAGTACTGGGCAGTTTTTTTTCTTCATTGTCAATTTCCGTTTTTCAATGCGCTCTTCTCCGTGGACCCCCCTTACCTTGCATGGGGAAATTCATCCTTTCCACAATCAGACAGCTGGCTGGCAGGTTTGTCCTTTTTTTCTCCCACATTTTTTTGTTTCCCAATTCCACTAGAAACCAGACTTTCGTCACTCCGCTCTTCGCCTAATCGACGGGAATTGCGCTGGGACATGATGGATACACCGACCGACTTCACCTCCCTTTCCATTCTACCACATATATTCGGCACGTTCCGGACCAGATATGCTCCGGTCCTTTTACTGTGATGGCTGTAATTGATAGTGGAGCCATTGGGGAAAAGAACAGGCTTTGGGTAATATGGTCGGGCGACAGCTGAGTGAAACGCTAGTGAAGCACCTGGGAAGCGGTGCCATGATGGCCGGAGGTATAGGTATAAAAGCGGTTGCGAGTGCCTCCCCGGCGTGTGACCAGTATTTTGCATTTGGCTGGATTACATAATCCACCTAAATAAGGTAACGATTCCCTGATCTTGCGACGAATCGCTTCATGTAGCCGCTGACTGCAACCCACCTGAAAGGTTGCAGAAACAACGTGAACGTGTACCCAGGTACTATCCAATGTACCTTGTCTGCTCTTGGAATTCCCACTTCGTTGCATGCACGCACTCGTGGGGGCTATTTGATATCCATACCGTATATAGGTCTTTGGGGCTGGATATATCACAAAAATGCGCATGGTCAATATATAATTCATGTACAACTAGGAGGTAGTGGCATGTTGGAGATTGGAACAGCAAAGGATGCCCCGCAACACCGCCTCCGCCATCCTCCCAAGACCCCAATTATGTGGCGGGAGAGCCATGGGCAGCCGTGACGGCCCCAAGCTCATAGACGCTGGGGCTAGGCATGCTATTCTGTCTCTTTTCGTCACTTAGATTCATGTTGGTGTCCAGTCCAGCCGATAGATTATTGCTATATCTTCTTACAGTCAACCTCTTTCCAGGTCTAGTCCCGGGCCGAGGTGCAAGCCAACGCCACGGCCGTATGCGGTTAACGGTGAGAGGACTGGATTTTCGGGGTTTGCGAAATGACGGAAGTGATATTCTTAAAATAGCTTCAAGTTTAGAACTACCGCTTAAAGCGGCTTGAGACTCAGCTTAGTCGCATGCAACACCCTCCACTCGCAAAGAGCGACAAGCTCGAGGCCTCCCTGTGCTCCCGACTGGGATTGATCACATCCAGTCCATACCGTCTGGCCTTGCTCTCAACTCCAACCTTGTCCAGTACGGCTTGCATGCAATATGAGCTTATACTGTATGAGCAATGGGCAGGGTGAATACTCATGTCCATTTAATCCGGGATGCAGCCACTGCATCCGTTGGCGCTACTCGATATGTCGTCCGCCAGCTTCAATAAGGTATCCACCTTGATTTTAGTCCAGATGATATGGCGGGGAAAGAGAGAGTAAGTACGAGATAGGGTAGGAGAAAAGACTGGAGGTCTTATTTGAGCTGGCCGATCCGAGCCAGGCTGCCAAGTATATATATTCCTAGGAATAAACGTAGACGAAATCCCCCCAGAAGCACTACCCGCCATTATACCAAAACGCGGTACACCCGTGCCTATTTATTTAGGTATCTAGGTTCTTGTACACAAGTAATCAATGTTAATGGCGCTCATTAAGTTTGATGGTTAGACGGGCGATATGAAAAAGAATTGCCAAAGTACAGGACTACTCAGGTGTATTTGATGTGGGCGTGGACATGTCTCAACCCCGTCGACTATGTTCCCTTCACCGCGCAGGCCGCCGGCCATGTGACAGTGCCAGTCACAACGGCAAATGGGATCCGTACATTCCCTGATTGGCTCTTAATGCTGCTGCGCCGACAGGACACTGGCGCTCTGGCGGTGCCAGGCATCCAGTCAGCTTTGCTGACTAGAGACCTGGGGCCTCAGAGCCCCCTTCTTTCTAACAGATACCAGTGGCCAACTAACATCGTACCCATGACAAGCCCCGAAGAGCGCAAGCTGATATCGCTTCTTAGCGTACGAGTTGGAATACTCCATGCCGACGCAAGCGCCTAGAGTATCCCATGCCAGTGCCAGGACCGCTGTCTTGGACCACTTCTTATTGGCAGGGACCTGCAGCGCCGGTAGTTGGGGTTCATTGCGTTGGGAGCCGGAAACGGGAGATGGGGTGCTAGCGCTAGCTTCCGTCGATGCTATTCGAATTTGGGAAAGCTCGTCATCCCGCGCTGTTTGCGAGGTAGAAACTGCTGAGTTGAGGTCATGGTTCTCCTGTTGGCTCGGTGATGAGAGCAAGGTCCCATCTGACCTGGATGCCGAGACACATTGTGCCAAAGGAGGGTCAGAGCTTGTGGGGAGGCATTCGCCCGTTGACGAAGCTCAATGGCTTCAATGGCTGGAAATGCGGGCGAATTTCCGCAAGGTATGTGAGCGTTGAACATGGCCATTTTTGGAAGGTCTTGGGATTCTTTAAAATATTAAGATAAGGCTCGTGTGAATTTGTCGACTACTTTCGGGCTTCGGAATAAGATGATGCCCGACGGTTGCCTAGCACATCTTGGTTGCGGCTCGCCCAAGGAGCATGGGAAAAACGATTCATTGGTCAATTTGCACCAATGACAATTGTCCGTAACGAGCGGGGCAAACTTCTGCCTTCAACATCGCCCATGACCTCCTATTAGGGAAGGGAAACCCACGTCCTGTATAGATTGTCCTGACTCCAAGTCCCCGCTTCCGCGAGCCAAAAATCATGGTTACCTCCTGGAACAGCGAACACAGCAACCAACACATATAATCACGGCACACACGGCATTATCTTTAACTATCTCGGCTCAAGACACGTGAAAAACAGCTACCTTGGTTTTAAGAGATGGCCTCCGGCGACCGATTGTCGGCGGCGTGCGTCGACATGTTAAGGTCCGAGATCGGGAGATGCGTCGCCCTCTGCAACCATCCGGTCCTATGCCAAGGGTACATCCCTTCAAGACTGCTTTTCGTTGGAACCGAGGACGGGGGAGAGAATCAGGTGCGCCTGGAAAGCCGGGAACAAGTTCGTGAGAAAGCGAACTTCAGCGGCACTGAATCGACCCGATACGCTGCTCTCAGCTACTGCTGGGGCTCCCCCGACGACGTGGAGAGGCAGTGCAAGACGGAAACGCATTCGCTGGGAGCATGGCATGGCGGCATCCCCGACCGGTACCTGTCCCCGGTGGTGCGCGACGCCGTAAGGCTAACTCGAAGCCTGAACATTTGTTACCTCTGGGTAGACGCGTTGTGCATCATCCAAGACGACATGGACGACTGGCAGAGGGAGTCTCCGCTGATGGGCCCTGTGTACTCCAATGCCTACTTCACCATCATGGTCCTGAACTCGTCGACGTGTCAACAAGGATTTTTAACAGCACGCCCTGGAGAACATGTGCCACCATCAAACGACGGGGGACTGCCGAGCAGTGCCGATGGCAAGCTGCTTGCGGATTGGCGGGCGGCAGCGTGGACCTCCCGAGGCTGGACGTTCCAAGAGGAGAAACTGTCAACGCGAGCCATCTATGTCGGCCCCGAGCGCATGTATTTCGTCTGTACCAACTGGATCGCTGCCGAAGATAGTCCGGAGGAGCGGGCGCTGGTAAAGGAGAAATCAGTCCTCCACATGGTGAAGAAAGCTTCAGCATCGGAAAGGGGCATCCGTTCGCTCATGAGCTATTGGGAGCTCAATATGGTGCCCCAGTACTCGAACCGAGAGTTTACTCGTCCACAGGACAAGCTGCAGGCCATTGCCAGCGTGGCCAAGTGCATCGGCGACCATATCGGCTACGATTACGCGGCTGGACTGTGGGTTCAGCGCATGCACATCCAACTCTTGTGGCATTGTAAGCCAGCGCACGCTCGTCTGGCAGACTTGATTGGAGATTTGCGCCCTGAAGGGCCAGGCTTTATTGCGCCATCATGGAGCTGGGCCCGTTTCGGAACGGTGCGGGAGCTGAAATTTCAGTTTTCGGCCTGGAAAGAAGGTCGGAAACAGCAGCGGGGTTTAAAGCTCGAGGCACAGCTCGACGTGCCCGTTATCGAGAACATAGGGACCGATCGCTACGTTCAAGTCCAGAGGGGGAGCCTCCAACTGCAGACGAAGGTCATGCGCCTTGACGAGTCAGGCAGCGGTGCTTTGCCAGAAGACCCGGGGAAGTTTTGTTACGACTGGTCGGGAAATGAACAAGATGAACAAGAGTCCCATTTCAGGGCAAAACTGAAACTGGTTGTCATCGGCAGCAATATGGGTAACGGTACAGCAGAGGAACAGCTTTACGGCATTGTAGCATATCCTGCCGATGCTGCTACTGGGACGTACTTTCGCGTGGGCATCTTTGAGTGTCCTGCGCAACCCGGAAGTCGATTTGAGGAAGTCAAGAGCATGGAGTCTCGAACCATAACCATCATTTAGCGGTAACTTAGATTAAGTATTATGTTAATGATCCAACATGAGTCTATATTCTTTCAATAAGAGGGAAACACCATCCGGTAGAGATTTTCCTGTTCTCCAGGTTTAGCAGCGCGCCCAAAATCCTCCTTACCTCCCGCAACAGCGAACACAACAAGCCACACAGCCCCCTATCGTAGCCACAATGTGAGCAATCCTGTCAAACGCAACGCCAGTCAGTCAACTCGTATTAAGCTGGAGCAAAGCAAAGCAAAACAGGGAGATTCAAGGAGTTACTCACCCAACAGCCAAAACCAACATCCCAATCACCCTCCCCTCATCCTCCCAAAACCACCCCAACTGCTCCATCGAATTCCCATTATGATCCACCCATGCAGCAAATAATGGCGTCAAACACCCCATAATCCCCGCCACCACATCAAAAAGCACCGCCCACCCCCACAGCCCAAACCTGCCGTACCAACCCACGGCTGACGCGATGGCCGCGAGCGGGTCAACCACGAGCGCGACAGTGAGGGTGCCAACGGCAGTGGAATACCGGCTTGCTTTGAAAGGGTTTCCTATATTGTCAAGGGTGCCGTTCCATTTGGCGAGGAAGCGAAGCGTGATGACGAGGATGGCGATTTCGTAGGCGGTGAGGAGGGTGCGGGAGGCGAAGGTGAGCCAGCGGGGGTAGAGGAGCCCGTTCGGTTTGGAGTTTGGGTTTGGATTTGCCGGGTCCTCGGCCGAGGAGATTTGGAAGGCGCTTCGGGGGCGGGGTGTGGTGTGGACGTTGTGGGTAACTGTGGTTGCGGGCTCGGGGTTTGGATTGTAGCGACCCATTTTGGATTGCCTTTTTGGTTAAGTGTGTTGTGCGAGAGTCAAGGGTCAAGGGCGGAACGTTATGTCGTGAGTGGCGTCGCAGTGGGTTTTATGGTTGATGCCAGTACGGATAAATCCTCTCGTATTCTGCCCTGCGATCCTACGGCACAGCCACAGTTGGGTGGTGTGGACATTGTGCCGCGAAGCTGTGCCGCCGGGTGATGAAAATGATAGGGCGCAATCAAAAGGAGATCTTCGGGGAGTGGCTTAGTGTTTGGCGCGTTTGGTTATTATCTAATTGGCTTCGTGAATAAGAAAGTTTACTTGTGAGAAAATAATCTTTCAGCCGAATAGAAGACCATTTTATTTACTTAGCTGGGTCTTGTTGATCGCTATCCCTGGGCGTAGTGGTGTGTAGAAAGGAGGGCGACGTGTGATAGGTTGACCAGCGCCTGCAGCGATGTAGAGGCTGTGAAAAGAATGGGGACTTGCTCTTGGGAACCTGTGAAATCTTGAATCTGTGGAATCTCTGAAATGAGTCACTTGACTGGTAGTTATACCAAATTTGACGGACAGCATGTGGCACTGAATGTAAATTGAACGCATCTAGTACTTGAACGATAATGGAATATCTCTCAGGATGGTATCTGGCCAAGCATCCTGAAGAAAGTAAAAAAAAAAAAGGAAAAGAAAAAGAAAGAAAGCGGAACTGGCTATGATTCTTCGCAGGATGTTGAAGCTGGATGAGACTCACTGCCCGAGCTTCTCTAACTCAATATCCCAGCCACCATTCTCTATACTTTCGATCAGCCTGGCCAATTGGATTTTGAAGCTTCCGTCCAACCGGACGTGAAGGCCCTCGTGGCGTAAACCAAAACTGATAATGAGGTTAAGAGCGGAAGCCATTAGGTAGCGAGTAGTACTGGCATCTTGTCTCCTACCGACACGGTGCATACCTTCTAATCGCTTAATTCCTGCATCGGGGCGAGAAAATCATACTGTCGTCGTCCGCATTTGAATTTAGATGTAGCCTCAGGAACATGTCGCTTTGCAACAGCAGGTAATTTAAAGACCAGAGCAGAAGCAACACAGTGTCCGAGGTATATGAAATACCACGGTTGCGGAGCCTTGCTGCGATAGACACACTCCTGCAAGAGCTGTCGGTGTTTGTCAGCCTCCGAGTTATACGCCTCGCTTAATAAGGCTTCAAGTCGCGGTTCGTCAAGTTGATCTCTAAACATGTCAGCCAGTTTTCAATTAACTAGTAAGTGGTCTGATTTGTCCAGACGCCTACTTGTTATTAGTTCTAGAAGCTGGATACCGATCCTATTCTCACCTCAAGCCTGCCAGGGGAAGTGCAATCCAAGCGTGCCTCGTGAATGATGCGAGCTTCCTAACTTCTTGCTTCATATTCAGCTTCCACGGAATCCACAGCCGCAGTATGGAAATCTGTTCAACATTATTCGAGCGTGGGATGAGGCGCGGTGCCCAGAGTCTACGGTGGACCGGAGGTCTGTCTCTGAGGTGCCAGCTGTATTTGTCACCCAGTGATAGGAAACCGAACCAGCTCTCCCGGTCCAACCAGATGCAGCAGTTCGTATGTATCGCAGGAATTGATCATCTTCCGCATGTCGAAGGCGTGATCATCGTCATCATCATCCGTCTCCATGGGCATCTCATCATTTTTGTCACTCTCCGCCACCTCTTCCTGCCTGCTGCTGCCGACGGTAACAACCATGATTGCTTTCATCGCCGCCACCGTCAGATCTAGCTTCGAAAGGTGCACGTTCGCTCGCCGCGCTGATTTGAATTGAGGCTGTTAAATTGGGTGACCTGACTGGTCTCAGTGAGAATACAGGGGTCTATGCCCTATAATAGGGTGATTACGGTGGGCTTTGCACAGAGGTTGCCTGAAGGCTATATATAAACTATTTTGCTTAGAGTAGAAGAAAGGAAAAGAATCGAGTGTTAAAGGTACAGGAGGGAGACAGTTCTTTATAGGGCCCTTGGTCGGTGTGGGTCAATCTTACAGGGGGTGAGAGCCCTAAAATACATAAGGAAAGATTATACTACAGAAGGAAAGGTGTTTACGTTGACTGGGCTGATATAATAATGGTGTTGGGGCCTCCGGAACTCTCCATCGGTTCTAGTAGGGTTTAATGAGTCCAGGGGGCTTGGCAGCCCCCCTGAATCACAACAATAACTCCCCGTGGTTATGGTGATTGCACTTTGCCATAGGGCAGTGGATCAACTAGGCTATAGCACTCAAAGGTGCTGTAGCTACAGGGCAACTGGGCTGTAATTTCAACATATTTTTATGTGTTATTGAAAATAGTAGTGGGAAGTTTAAATGTTTACAGGAGGTACAGTCGCAGGACTTAGATGGTAGAGGCTAACTGAAGTCTCTAGCGGTCAGGTAAGCAATACGGAAAAGAAAAGGTAAAACTGTTCATTTTAAGTGTAGGGACCGATTTTAGCCATCTTCATATACAAGACTAGTTCTGGGTCCATTCAGCTAAAATTGAAGCACGCTGTGGTGCAGTCCGTAGAAAATGGTAATTAAGGTTAGTAAAGCCTGAGTAAATCCTGAGTAAGGACTGAGCCGAGCCTGAGCTAGGGCGAGCAATGTTAAATGAGCGGGGTATAAAAAAGGAAACTTTGTGTGCACAGATTCGTCGCACGAAACAAGTTTATCCGACAATGGAATCCTTCAGGTCAACCACCCCAGCCTCGAGACAACATGTACTTAATTTAGTCTAGAAATCCCGCGCCGCCTGTCATTTCTCAAGTCTTCCGCCGGGAACCTAGGGGTGGTATGTTGAAATCTTGAATGGTCATTGGCATTATCTACAAGACATGACATTGAGCGGTTCTTATCCATCGATTTTGGTAACACGAAATTGCCATGCTGTTGTTGAGGAGACCAAACCCGCCCTTCATCCACGTCCCTTCTCCCCATCCGAATCAAATGCCACACACTACGAACCAGGGCGGGCACCTACCTAGATTGGTGAGTTCACTAATACAGCTCCGTGGTTTGAACCGAAGAAGAAAACAGCTTTTACAAGTAAACACAAGAGACAGTAGCTATGTTCAGGGTTGTTGTACCTAGACGCAAGGCTGGCCGGTTGACTGGGTCGTCTGGCTCCGTATCCAACGACGGAAGGGGTTTCGAGTTGAGCTATTGATTAGGTGCGAGGTCTGGTCCGGCTCGGTACCGCCCGGGATCTCGTTGCTGGTTAAATCCGTGGCAGGATACAAGAATCTAGGAATCTTATCTTGCTACATGTATGTTGTGGGTTCGGACTCTAGGATTGAAACAATGGAGTCCGATTCTCATCCGGTTTTTCTGGGCTCCTGAAAACTGAATGCCTTCACAGCTGGCCTGGTCACTCCGGCGTCAACTGGATATGTGTACTGGGAATCATTGACCTCAAGGCCAAGCTCCCTCAGGACAAACTCTACGAGCAAAAGTGAATCTCTGCACTGTTCCATTTCACGAACCAAAAAAAAAAAAAGAATCAGTGAGATAGATTAACCGGCTGCAGTCTTTGTTTTGACCGACCTGTCTACCCGGTCTTTCAAAGAAGAGACGATTCCAGAACGCCTGGCCGCGGACGCGATGAAGGGAAAGAATGTAATAAGCTACTAGGGTGATCAAGGAAGAGCCCGATGCTGCTGCGATACACAGGTGATTCACTAGCGATGAGTTGATAAAGCAGATTCCACTTCGATACAGTGACTGATTCTTGCAGAAAGGAAAACCCCATGCGAGCGCCAACTACCTACAGCGGCTTTTATGCGTGTGCCAACCTATTGCGTCACTGTTGCCCTCTGCTCCGTTTTTGTTTTCTTTTCCCGTCTGTAGAGCAACGATGGGGTTATCCCACTTCACCTTCACCTCCATAACCTATGTTCCAGAGGCTAGATCCAGTTCAAAAACATTGGAGTCCATGACTGGTAATATATGCCCTGCCAAGTCTGCTAGACGGACTGGGCCGAAGCCTTGGGCATGCCACCAAGTTCGTCTCGTCGAGTTTGTTTAGATTATTGGTAAAGTTGACAAATACGCTGTACTGGATGTGGCGGACGTGTGGGAGGTATAAATGTGTGTTTTAACTGGGCTGTGATTTTATATGTCGGCAACTGTGGTTTGTTTTATATCTATTTTGGACAGATGGGGGAGCTAGTAACTTAAGCAGTTTAAGCTCTAAGCATTTGACCGCCCTGATTAACATAGGTCCAGATTCTACCACGCAACAAGAAGCTGTAGTTGATCTCTTATGTTAGAATTAAGGATTGGGATAAGGTAGAAGCCAGCTCATCACTTATAACACTAACAGCCAAACTTCTTTTTCCTCCCGCTATTGGATCATCTAACATCTACCGAAGCCAGATCACGGTGAGTGGTCTCGGGACTAGGTCGGATAGGTACCGAAATAACGCCAAGGGCGTCATAATCACCGCTTGTGCTATTTCCTTCCTCTTCGCCCCCATATTATGCTTATCTCGGCCAAAGTCCAATACAAATTATCACTAGCTTCCGTCACCATACCGACAAGTATCGGTTATTCCTAAAGCTAAGAGAGCAACCAGCAAACTGCCTAGTCGCAACAGCGCTTTTAGTTCGAGCTCCTTAGTTTATCCCGTATAGTGGATAGCGGTGACGGTATTGTGAACCGTAAAGAGTAGTTTTGTAATGGGACATTAGTTTGGTCGGAGTAAGCCTATTTACCGTATATGAAACTTTGTTATAGTCAGTTTTAGGATCTCGATTTTTAAGGGACAAGAGAATAGTCAGCAATAGAGTAGATTCGGCAAGAACCAAGGTTGGCTCCTCTGAGCGCTGCCCTACATGCCTGGTGCTTACGTGTAGTATCGGCGCTTGATATCCCGCCCCTACCTTGCTCTTTCATTTTCCCCTTTCCCCCTCTTATGCGCTCCTGGTTTTCTCCATCTATTTGTAAAACGCCTGCTCCGTGTATTAACCACGCCCTAGGAGTCTCACCCCAGCTGTCACACGAGGCTTAGTACTCGTCCGTTCAACTCGCTTACATCGCAGAGCTGGTGGACTGTTGGTCTACTCCCCGTCTCATTAGG
>Ga0247763_1001749_pt1 | contig 12005 bp, 12 predicted proteins | sample UWRJL141409B4_FD_179926 | JGI IMG/M metagenome (GOLD analysis project Ga0247763, IMG submission 179926) | Plant litter microbial communities from Arlington Agricultural Research Station in Wisconsin, United States - UWRJ-L141-409B-4 | ecosystem: Environmental > Terrestrial > Plant litter >...
GAGCAAGGCACCTCGCCAAAGACTGACCCGATTCGGCACTACAACCTCCCGCGAACGCCGACGCCGAGCAGCGTCCACACCACGACGCCGTCGGCGCCTCGGTCGCTGCCGAACGGAAGCGCGTTGATGCTCCCCCAGATCGGGATGCCGAATGTATCGCCCATCGGCAGCACGTAGGTCGCCGCGACGGTGCCCCCGATCAGCGTGGCGGGCGCCAACACGGCGACGCCGCCGAAGAAGAAGTTGATTCGCTCGCTGAACCAGCGGACGTAGCCGAGCTCGGCGCCGACAGACACGCTGCGCTCTAGCTCGATGAAGACCCGAGTGCCGTACGCCTCGCTGCCGTGCTCGCTGTTCCCGAGATCCATGCCCACCACGATCCGGCCTCGCGCGCGCTGCCACTGCGGGCCGAGCCCGGTGTCAGAGCCCTCGAGCCCCGTGGAGAGCCCCACCTGCACGTCGCTCACCCAAGTCTGCGCGGAAGCCCTCGCGGGCATCACCGCCACTAGGAGCGTCAGGAGCAGCCATGCGGACGGCCGTGTCATCTGCGCTAACGTCCTTGCACGGCGGGTGCCAGAGACACGAACTGCGAAGACAGGAAATGTGAAATGTGAAACGGGAAATGTCCGGAGGTCGCAATGGATCACCCTTCGGGGTTGCCCTGCCCGCTGCCTTCCGGTGAGCTGGCAGCCTCCACCCTGCCCTCCCTCATTTCCTGTTTCACATTTCACATTCCTAGCCAAGAGAGGCCGTTCTTCCCCCCCGGAGACTTCGCGACCGAGGCGACGGACTCGCGGGAATTCTCCGCACCAAGCCGCTGTTCCCCCCGAAGAAGTATCGACGGAAGCCGCGGACCCCTCTGAGCTCCCTCGCCGATGCAATGTCCCCTAGGCTGCGCGCGGAGCGATCCGCTTGCGCTTCATCATCTCCACGAGCGTGGTGCGATTCAGCTTGAGCAGGTTCGCGGCCCGGTTCTTGTTCCAGCCGGTGCGATCGAGCGCCTGGCGGATCAGGTCGTTCTCGTAAGACTCGACGGCCGCGCGCAGATCGATGCCGGCGTCCGGCAGCTTCGGTGAGTTGCGGCCGGGCGTGCCGAGGCCCCGCACCTTGACCGGCAGATCCGTCGGCTCGATGCGATCGCCGGCGCACAGCAGCATGGCGCGTTCGATCGTGTTCTCCAGCTCCCGCACGTTGCCGGGCCAGCTGTGATCCACGAGCAGCTGCATGGCGGCGCGCGAAATCTGCGTGATCTGGCGCCCCGTCTTCTCGCGTGCCATGGCCATGAAGTGCAACACCAGCTCCGGGATGTCGCTCGCCCGGCGCTTGAGCTCCGGGACGTGCAGCATGATCACGTTCAGGCGATAGTAAAGATCCTGCCGGAAGTGGCCCTCGGCCACCGCCTTCTCGAGGTCGATATTGGTGGCGGCCACGACGCGCACATCGGCCTTGAGCACGCGCGTGTCACCCACCGGGGAGTACTCGCGCGACTGGAGCACGCGCAGCAGCTTCACCTGCAGGCCGAGCGAGAGCTCGCCGATCTCGTCCAGGAACAGCGTGCCGTGCTCGGCCACGCCGATGCGCCCTACCTTCGTCTGGTGCGCGCCGGTGAAGGCGCCCCGAGCGTGCCCGAACAGCTCGCTCTCCAGCAGCGCCTCGGGGATGGCCCCGCAGTTGACCGCCACGAACGGGCCGTCACGGCGCGGGCTCTCGGCGTGCACGCCGCGCGCGACGAGCTCCTTGCCGGTGCCGCTCTCGCCCGTGATGAGGACGGTACAGTCGGTGTCGGCGACGCGATCGACGACGCTGAAGACGTCGATCAACGGCTGCGAGGTACCTACCACGCCCTGCATGCTCGTCGGACGCTTTGGGACCGGCGTATTCTCGCTCGGCGTGTATGGCTCCGACTCCGGTGTTCCGAGCTCGAACACACCCGATTGCTGCTCGGCGTCGTGCGTGACGGCGTCGAGCAGAGCTCGGTCGTTCACGACATCGACGCCGGACGTAGCCGATTCGGGCTCGCGTTCCAACGTCGCGCAGACTTCGGAACGGACCGCGGCGGAGGCAGGGCTGTCATCGCTGGAGACGACGAGACCACCTTCAAACTGACTGTCGTGGGACTGAGCTGGAGACACCTGGGGAACCCTTCTGGCTGTTGTCCGTCGCCGTCGAAGCGACATGACGTTGACGAGAGGCCGTCAACGCTAGCCATCGGGTGCAAGTCGCAGACCAGGGCGCGATCGTGTTGCATCACCCTAATGGTGATCATCCGCGATCAGCGGTTTTGGTGTCGCTTCGTTGGCAATCCGGCGTTACGGACTTGGCGATTTCCCGTGTTGTTCCACCGTGATACGCGAACCACCGCGGTCAACCAAGACCTATGCCAGAGGGTGTGCCCAGCTGCCGAAACACAGCGACTTTTCGAAACAATCCCCAGCTCTTACCCCTTCTGAGACATGCCTTAATGAACCGGGTCACGGCAGCGCCAGTGGGTCTCACCCGACCCACTCCGATTCGGTATGTTCTCCGAGCGTCACGGGCAGCAGTGCCGCCGAAAGGGCTGTGGACCTTCTGAGCGGCAGTGCGAGAGGCGCCTAGAGCGATTTCTTTGTCTCACTGGCACGCGCCGTGCTCTCTCTCCACGCGTGGCAAACCTCTTCTCGAGCGTGGCTCCGCTCAGTTACGCGCTCGACTTTCACCTGGAGCGCCACAACCTGCTAGCGGCGAACATCGCCAACGTGGATACACCACGTTACAAGCCGACGGATCTGGCGCGCATCGGCGAGGCCGGGTTCGAATCAGCGATGCAACTGGCGATCGCGCGCACCGATCCGGCGCACCTGGCGACGGGGACAGAGGAGCCGCTCGTCGGGCGCGTGTTTCAGGACCTGACCGCTGGCGGCGGCGCAGACGGCAACTTCGTCTCGCTCGATCGCGAGTCGGGCAAGCTCGCCACCAACCGCCTGCGTTACGACATCATCAGCGTACTCGTGCGATCGCAGCTCGACTCGCTGCTCAGCGCCGCGAACGACCGTAAGGGCTGAGCCAGACGCGCCACGGGCGCGGCGGTGGGCCCGTAGCCAGACACGCACGGATCAAACGAAAACGCAGAGAAAGGTAGAGAGCAGAAGACATGTTGGGAGTATTCAGCGCGATTGAGATCAGCGCCTCGGGGCTCAGCGCGGAGCGCACGCGGATGAACACGATCGCCTCCAACCTGGCGAACGCTCAGACCACCCGCACCGCGCAGGGCGGCGCGTACAAGCGCGTCGATCCGGTGTTCGAGGCGATCGCGCTCGACAAGATGCGGGCCCTCAGCCCCTCCGAGCGCTCCGTATCGATGGTGCGAGTGACCCAGATCGCGCAGGATCAGCGCCCCGGGCACCTGGTGTTCCAGCCGGGACACCCCGATGCGAACGCCGACGGCTATCTCGAGTACCCGAACGTGAACATCGTGGAGGAGATGGTGAACATGATCACGGCCTCCCGCGCCTATGAAGCGGGCGTGAGCTCCGTCGAGGCCACGCAGAAAATGGCCGATTCGGCGCTCGACCTGGGTCGTGGCTGATGGCGATCGGACCGATTGAGGGCAGCCCGATCCCGCTGCTCGGGCCGCACGTGCCGTTCTCGGCCGATGTGGCTCCAGCGACGGAACCCAAGAGCGACGCCGTCGCCTCGATGGGAGACGGCTTCCTCAATCTGGTCGTCCAGGCCAACGCGCGTAGCACCTCGGCGAGACACATGGCCCAGGCGATGGCCTCCGGGCAGAGCGACGATATCCACGGCACCATGATCGAAGTGACCAAGGCGAGCATCCAGACCCGGCTCATGGTCAACGTCAAGGACAAGGTCCTGGATGCATTCTATGAGATCTGGCGCATGAACGTCTGACGCAGAGGGAGACCGAGAGACTCACAGTGGCCGAAGCTGGTGCCAATTTCAGAGAGCAGCTCACCAAGTTCTGGTCAGGGCTATCGCGAGCGAAGAAGATCGCGCTCATCAGTATCACTGCGAGCGTGCTGATCGGCGTCATCGCCGTGGCTGCGATCGGCTCGCGCGTTCGCTACGCGCCGCTCTACACGGGCCTCTCCACGGAAGACTCGGCGTCCGTCGTCGCCAAGCTCAAGGAGATGAAGGCCATCCACCGGGTCACGCCGATGGGGATCGAGGTGCCGGAAGACAGCGTACACGAACTGCGCCTCGATCTGGCGGCCGCGGGTCTACCCCGAGGCGGGGGCGTGGGCTTCGAGATCTTCGACAGCGCTCGCTTTGGCGCCACCGAGTTCGAGCAGCAGGTCAACCTGCGGCGCGCCCTGGAGGGTGAGCTCGCGCGTTCCATCATGACGATCGAGGGCGTCTCGGCCGCGCGGGTGCACCTGGTGTTGCCCGAGCGCAGGCTCTTCGCGGCGCGCAGCGAGGGCGCCTCGGCCTCGGTCGTGGTCAAGCTCCAGCCCGGGGTCGAGTTCGGCAAGCGCGAGGTGGCGAGCGTCGTCCACCTGGTGAGCTCGGCCGTGCCGGGCTTGTCGAAAGACAGGGTCAGCGTGGTGAACACCGACGGTGTCACCCTGCACAGCCCGAGCTCGGGCGACGGCGCGGGCGACGGCCTGGACGAGAACCAGGGCCAAAGGGCGCGCGACCTCGCGACCAGCATGGAGAACCACGTGCGCACGCTGCTCGAGCGGGTGACGGGGCCCGGAGGCGCCGATGTGCGCATCAACGTCGACCTCGACGACGCCTCGCGCGAGCGCACCGAAGAGCACTACGAGCCCGTCAAGACGGCGCTGCGCAGCGAGCACGAGACGGAGGAGACGACCACCGAAGAGGGCGCCAGCGTGGCCGGCGTGCCCGGGGCGCAGACCAACCTGCCTGACGTCGATGAGAGCGTCGCCACGCGCGAGGCAGGCCGCGGCGGGAACATCTTCCGGCGCACGCGCACGCGCAACTGGGAGGTCGACCGCGTCACGGAGAAGATCGTCACGCCGCGCGGCGACATCGCGCGGGTGAGCGCCGCCGTGCTGATCGACGGCAACTACGAGACCAAAGACGGCGTGCAGGTATACCAGCCGCGCGCGCCCGAGGAGCTGAAGCGCCTCGAGGAGGTGGTCAAGAACGCTATCGGCTTCAGCGACGCGCGCGGCGACACCATCCGGGTCGAGGGCGCCAAGTTCTCGCGCCTCGACGCCGACGTGCCGGCGCCGAGCAAGCTCTCGCTCGATCGCCATCTGCCCTACATCCTGGCGCTGCTCGGGCTGCTGACGCTGCTGGCCATGCTGGTCGTGTTCTTGCGAGCCGTGAAGGCGGCGCAGAAGCCGGCGACCGCCGAGGCGGGTAAGCTGGAGGCGGGGGCTACGGGCGAAGCAGAGCCGTCGATGCTCGAGGGGCCCGAGGGGGCCGAGGCTGGCGAGCTCGGCGTCGGCGCACCCGAGCCCCTGGAGCTGCCGCCCCCGACCCCGGCCGAGCTGGAAGAGCGCCGCGTGCGCGCGATCGAGCTCGCCAGCAAAGACCCGGTGGGCGCCGCCATCATCCTGACGCGCTGGCTGAGCAGCGGTGAGGCAGCGTCGCCTCCCCCGGGCGGAGGAGCGACGTGACGACGCGCGAGCTGACGGGCCCGGAGAAGGCCGTCTTGCTGCTGCTCTCGCTCGAAGAGACGGCGGCCGCCCCGATCGTGGGCGAGCTCTTGCCCGAGCACATCAAGCTGCTGCGCGAGACGGCCGGCAAGATGAAGAGCGTGCCCTCCAACGCGTTGCACGAGGTATATTCGGAGTTCCTGAACCGCTCTGCAGAGGCAGTGGCCATGCCCAAGGGCAGCTCGGGGTTCATCCGTCGCATCTCCGCGGCAGCGCTCGGCGAGCTCGAGACGCAGCGCATGTTCGAGGAGAAGCCGCAGACCTCGATCGACAAGGTCGCCGCCGCCGAGGTCGACACGCTCGCTGGTCTGCTCGTGAACGAAGACCCGCAGCTCACCGCGGCGCTGCTCTCCCAGCTCCCTGCCGAGAAGGGCGCTGCCATCCTCGAGCTGCTGCCCGACGCCATGCGCCCCGTCGTGCTGACGCGGCTCGGCGCGATGAAGGAGATCCCGGGGCACCTGGTCGAAGAGATCGCGAGCGCGCTGGCAGCGGAGCTCCCCGAGCCAGGCGCGAGCGGCAGCGTGGCGGTCGACGGCGTGGCGAGCTCGGCCGCCTTGGTGCGCCAGCTCAGCAAGGAGACCTGCGAGATGCTGCTCTCGGACGTCGAGGCCGAGAACGAGCTCCTGGCGCAGGAGATCCGACAGGCGATGTACTCGTTCGAGGATCTCAAGCTGATCGACGCGCGCTCGATGCGCGAGCTGCTCAAGGCTGTGCCCGGCGACCGCTTGACCCTGGCCGTGAAGACGGCGAGCCCGGAGCTGTCTAACCACATCTTCACGGGCATGTCGAAGCGCGCTGCAGAGCGCGTGCGAGAAGACCTGGAGTTGCTCGGCGCTGTGCGCCTCGCCGACGTGGAGGCGGCGCAGCAAGAGATTGTGGAGATCGCGCTCCGCCTCGCGGCGGAGGGGACGCTGACGCTCGGTGGCGGAGGAAAGGGGGACGAGTATGTCTAGCGAGACCGCACGGCCAAGGACGGTCCACTTCGTGGACGTCACGGCGATCGACAAGAAGAAGGGCGAGGCGACCGCCTGGCTCCGCGGGCGCGAGGACGATGCGGTGCTCGGAGGCGAGCATCCGGTGTCGCCGCTGGAGCCGCCGGAGGTGCCGAGCCACGCGCGCCCGGCGCTCGCGCCGCTGCTCGAGAGCGTGCGGCCTCCCGCTGGGGCCTCGCGGCCCCCTTCCCAGTTTCCGTCCGCGCTGGGCCGCGCTGCGCCAGGCTCGATCGCGCCCGCGTCGATCACCCCGCAAGGGCTCGCCTCGGTGCCTCCCCCGCCCCGGCCACCCTCGCAGTTCCCGCCCGGGTTTGCGTTATCGCAGTTTCCGAGCGCGCCGTCGGTGCCCTACATCCCGGACCTGCCCGTGCCGGAGATCCCCGCTCCGAACGGACGCCGCCGCGACACGCTGGTAGAGGATCTGGTGCCGCGCGCCGAGGAAGAGGCCGTACACGCCATCAAAGAGGCGATCGAGCAGTTCACCGAGGAGCGGGCGCGCGCTCTCGAGCAATCGGAGAAAGAGCTGGTCGAGCTGGTGAAGGTGATCTGCCGCCGGGTGGTGCTGCGTGAGGTCACCTTGAGCTCGTCGGTGGTCGAGGCGCTCGTGCGCGAGGGCTTGTCGGCGCTCGGGCGCGGCGACAAGGTGCACGTGAAGCTCGGCCCATTCTTCAGCGACGCGCTGGACCACATCAGGGAGAACTTGCACAACGGCGGCATCGATTGCACGGTCTCGATCGATCCCGCGGTGGGCCCGCACGGCTGCGCGCTCGAGACGGAGCTCGGGCGCGTCGACGAGTCGGTCGAGACACGCCTCAACGTGCTGCTCGCGAGCCTCGACACCGTCCCCTGACCTGGAGGGAACCTCATGTCGCTGCTCTCCCGCATGATCGACCACGCCACGAAGGCGCAGGTGCACGAGCCCGTGGGTGTCGTGCAAGATGTGGTCGGCATGGTCGTCGAGGTCGGCGGCTTGCGCGCCGCCGTAGGGCAAACGCTCGAGGTGCGCACCGAACACGGCACGTTGCTGGAGCTCGAGGTGGTGGGCTTCCGATCCGATCGCCTGGTCGCGAGCCCCCTCGGCAGCCTCTCTGGCGTGCACTCGGGCACTCCGGCGCGCCTCTCCGATCGCGGCGCGACCATCGGTGTCGGACCGGAGCTCCTCGGACGCGTGTTCGATGCTTTCGGCGGGGCGCTCGACGGCGGCCCGCGCCTTTCGCTCGGCGAGCGCTACCCGATCCATCGCCCGCCGCCCCCGCCCTTCGGGCGCAAGCCGGTACATGAGGTGTTCTCGACGGGGGTGCGCGCGGTCGACAGCCTGCTCACGCTCGGGATCGGGCAGCGCGTCGGCATCTTCGCCGGCGCCGGTGTGGGCAAGAGCACGCTGCTCGGCATGATCTGCCGATCGTCGCAGGCCGACGTCAATGTGGTCGGGCTGATCGGGGAACGCGGTCGAGAGGTGAGCGACTTCGTGCGCAGCAGCCTGGGCGCCGAGGGCCTGGCCCGATCGGTGGTGGTGGCCGCGACCAGCGACCAGCCCCCGCTAGTGCGCGCGCATGGCGCCGAGGCGGCGACCGCGATCGCGGAGTATTTCCGCGATCGCGGCAAGAGCGTGCTGCTCGTGATGGACTCGGTCACGCGCTACGCGATGGCCCTGCGCGAGACCGCCCTCTCGGCGGGCGAGCCGCCGGCGACGAAGGGCTACCCGCCCTCCGTGTTCGCGGCGCTGCCGCGCCTGCTCGAGCGCGCGGGCACCAGCACCGGCGAGGGGGTGATCACGGCGCTCTACACCGTGTTCGTCGAGGGTGATGACCTGACGGACCCGATCGCCGACGCAGTGCGCGGTATCCTCGACGGCCACATCGTGCTGTCGCGCGCGTTCGCCGAGAAGGGCCACTTCCCCGCCATCGACGTGCTGCAGAGCATCTCGCGGCTCGCGCCCGAGGTCACCGACCAGGCGCACCAGGGCCTCGCCTCGCTGGTGCGTGAGGCGCTCGGCACCTACCGCGACGCCGCCGACCTGATCCAGGTCGGCGCCTACGTCGCCGGCAGCGACCCACGCATCGACAGCGCCCTCGTCATGGTGCCCAAGATCAACGGGTTCTTGCGGCAGACGCTGGGCGAGCGCACGCCGTTTGGGCAGGTCAAGGCGCGCCTGCAGGCGCTGCTCTCGAGCCAGATCGGCCAGCTGGGGCAAGCACATGCGCCGCGGATGTGAGGCAGGGGTCACGCTGAGGCTGAGGCGCGGGGCACCTCCCCGCGCAGCATGGAGGACGCATGAGCGGGCGTGAGGCGCGCATCGAGCGCATCCTGCGCTTGCGTGACGAGCGCCTGAAGCAGGCCGTCGGCACGCTGGAGGAGTCGCGCACGGTGGAGCGCAAGGTCGCGGCCGAGTTCGCCGCCGCCACGGCGGCGCGCGAGCAGGCCGAGACGGCGCGGCGCGATCTGATCAACTCGCGCGCGGAAATCCTCGACTTCATCGAGGCCGAGGAGTGGCTGCGCTCGCGCGCGATCGTCGAGGAGCTGTGCACCCGCCGCCTCCAGAAAGCGCGCGCCCAGCTCGAGCGTGCCATCGGCAAGGTGACGGAGGCGCGCGTCAAGGTGCGCCAGCTGGAGCAGCTCGAGCTGCGTCTCGAGGAACAGAAGAAGAAGAAGCTGGCGCGCCGTGAGCGGGCGCTCGAGGACGAGATCGGTCAGCGCGTGGCGCGGAGCCAGCGCGGCCAGAGGTAGCGGAATGAAGACGACGATCGAAGGGGCGCTCGGCCCGGGCTCGCAGCTCGCGCTGATGAAACGGGAACTCCAGGAGGAGCGCGACGCGCCCGACGAGCTCTGGGCGCTGGCCGTGGCGACCACGCTGATGGCAGAGCTGCCGAAGCTCACGAGCCCGCCGGAGCCCGAGGAGAGCATGGCGCCGCGTGCCATCGCCGAGTCGCAGCCCGCTGGCCCGGACCCCGAGCTCGACGAGCCGGGCGAGACCGACGCCCCTGCAACGGGCAAGAGAACGGCAGCGGGCGGCGCGAGAGGCACCCTCGAGCTGCCGTCAACCCTGAGTGCGGAGGTGTCAGATGAACGGCTCGGGCGCCTGCAGCTCCACGTGGAACGCGTGGAGGGCGGGCTCGATATCGTCATCAACGTGGCGGACGCACGCGTCAAGGCGCTGATTGAGGCAGAACACCCCCAGTTGATGAGGACATTGAAAGATGCCGGCCTGCACGTGAGTTCGGTCCAGATCGGGAGCTCGCCTCGCGCTGGCACTGCTCTTGCTCAAGATCGGGGAGGAGCAGAGAAGGCCCGCGCGGGTGCGAGCTTTCGTCAGCCCGCAGCGAGATGGCGAACCTACACGGGCTGTCGCGCTGAAGAGGAAGACGCCGCTGGAGAAGGCGTCGATTTGACCGCATGAACGCGGTCTCGATGGGCTCGAAATGGTTGATTCCGTAAATTCTGGATTGGGTGCCGGAGCGTTGACGCAGGCGCTGAGCGCGGGCGGCAGCAAGCCGCTCGGACAGGAGGCTTTCCTGAAGCTCCTCGTGGCGCAGCTCCAGAATCAAGATCCGTTGAATCCGCAGGAGAACTACGAGTTCGTCGCACAGCTCGCGCAGTTCTCCTCGCTCGAGCAATCCATCGGCATCAACGATCGTCTGGACGCGCTCGCGATCCAGAACCAAGGCCTGCAAAATAGCCAAATCGTCGGACTCGTCGGTAAGGAAGCCACGGTAAAGGGGGATATCGTGACGTTGAATGGTCAGGGGGCGATCGTGCCCATTTCCTTCACGCTGAACGACGCAGCGGAGGAATCCACGATCGTGATTCGCGACGCAGCGGGGCGCACGGTGCGCACCATTCCCGTAGCAGCGAGGGCTGCAGGGACGGTGACGGTCACCTGGAACGGTCAGAACGATGCCGGCAACCCGCAGCCGGCCGGCCCTTATAAGGTCACCGTCACCGCCAGGAACGCGGATGACAAGCCGGTGGCGCTGACTCAGCAGTCGAAGGGCCTCATCGAGTCTGTCTCGTTCGATCGCGGATTTCCCGTCATTCATCTGGACAGCGGCGTCGCTGCACCAGTGGGAGACCTCATCTCGGTCTCTCCGCCAACATCCACCAACCCCTAAACAGAGAGTCAGGAGGGCTCACCAATGGTTCTGCGCGCAATGTTCTCAGGTGTCTCGGGTCTCCGTGCGGAGAGCGAGGCCATCGCTGTCGTGGGCGACAATATCGCCAACGTCAACACCGTCGGGTTCAAGAGTCAGCGAGCGATCTTTCAAGACGTCTTGGGCCACTCCATCCTGGCGGGCACGTCGTCGGCGCTGCCCGGGTCGGGCGTGCGCGTGGGTGAGGTGCAGCAACTCTTCACGCAGGGCTCGATCGCCAACACCGGCGTCTCGACGGACGTTGCGCTCAACGGTGACGGCTTCCTGGTCGTGAACGGGACGGTCGACGGCATAAACAGCAACTTCTACACCCGCGCCGGGCAGCTGACGATCGACAACGAAGGCTTCCTCGTCAACCAGCAGAACCTCAACGTGCAGGGCTACCGGGCCAACCCCGACGGCACGCTGCAAGCCAGCGTGAGCGACCTGCAGGTGCCCACCGCCTCGCTCGCCCCGTTCTCGACCAACGAGATCACGATCACGGCCAACCTCGACTCGCGCGAGCCCGTGCTCACGTTCGACATCCTCGACCCGGATGGAACCGCCAACGGCAGCACGAGTATCACCGTGTTCGACTCGCTCGGCACTGCCCGCACGCTCGACATCTACTTCAACAACCTGGGCGGCAACCTCTACTCGTACAACGTGGTGGCCGACGGAGCCGAGCTCGCGGGTGGAACCCCAGGCACCCACACCCTGGTCAGCTCCGGCACGCTCCAGTTCACGAGCGACGGCGCGCTGCAGACCGCCACGACCCCGGCGCTCGCCGTCAGCTTCGCGGGCGGCGCCACCGCCAACCAGGCGATCGATCTCAACTTTGGCGACGACATCACGACCGACGGCAGCAACGGCCTATCTGGGACGACGCAGTTCGCCTCGGTCACCGCGGTCTCCAGCCAGTCGCAGAACGGCTACGCCTCGGGCGAGTTCTCCGGCCTCGCCATCGACGGCACCGGCCTCGTGCAGGGCCTCTACACGAACGGACAGAAGATCACGATCGGGCAGCTCGCGATCGCCAAGTTCCGCTCCAACGATGGGCTGGGACGCGCCGGCCAGAACCTTTGGATCGAGACCCGCGACAGCGGGACGGCGGCGCTGGGCGCCGCGGGGGCGGGCGGTCGCGCCTCGGTGTCGGCGGGCGCCCTCGAGCAGTCCAACGTCGACCTCGGCGAGGAGTTCGTCGGCCTGATCCAGCATCAGCGTTCCTTCTCGGCCAACTCGCGCACCATCACCACGGCCGA
>Ga0247763_1001750_pt1 | contig 12004 bp, 11 predicted proteins | sample UWRJL141409B4_FD_179926 | JGI IMG/M metagenome (GOLD analysis project Ga0247763, IMG submission 179926) | Plant litter microbial communities from Arlington Agricultural Research Station in Wisconsin, United States - UWRJ-L141-409B-4 | ecosystem: Environmental > Terrestrial > Plant litter >...
CAGGACCAGATTCCACTCACTGGTGGTGTCCCCTTGGCGGCTCTCGACGCAGGGAGGTCGGGGGAAACAGGGTACGGCCTGGGAGGGGAGGGCCGCACACGGAGGTAGTAATGAGGAAAGGAAAAAAAATTGCTGCGAGGCTAGAAGGGAGAAACACGAGCAAAAGAGGGCACGGCGCAAATCCAGGGAAAGTAACGAAGCAAGAGGCGTCGGGTTGTGCGTGGACAGGGATGCGAAGCTAGCGAACAGAGAGCAGCGCAGGCGTACTCACTTCTCACTCCGAAGCGCGGTGTAAGTGGACGCAACGGCTATGAAGCCACCCCTGGGGTGTCTCCAAGGAGGGATCGGCGGGAACTGGACAAGGGTGTTGGCCGAATGAGATGGCCGCGGCCGTGCGAGGAACAAGCTGCACAGGGATTCCTTGCTAGCGTATTAGCGACATCCCATTGGCTAGACGGGGAGGGAGGACACCACACGCACACAGGGAGCCAAAAGATGTCTCTCTGGAACCCCAGATTCAGAGCGACGAGCGACAAGCAACAGCGACGAGCGACACTGGAGTTAGCGCGTCAAGGAAATCCCTGTGACTGGCTCAGACCCAGTCGCCCCCTTCTGACTACTTCGCTCGGCTCTTCCGCGGTCTCCTGTCGGGTCGCTGGCGGCGATCGGTAGATGGGGTGCAAACGCTGCTTTTCCCGATCCACAGAGAGGGCAGGTCCGCCTTTCTGGTGCACCCGTTGTCAGGGAAGGGGGTCAGACGGTGTGGTTCGGTTGACCGTCCGATCCAGTGACTTGTGCAATCTTGGGATGATGGGAAAACCGTGCTTGCTTATCTGCGTCTCCATTGGTCAGATCGTGTCCGATATAGAAGTTCTCCCCAATCGGCCCAGGGCCTTGATAACATGGCCTAAAATACCAGGCGAGCAGTCTGCGAATTGCTCCCTTCTCATACTAGCGTGCATGGGCACCCCCACACCATACTGGGGCCGCATGCCTTGCTAGGCCGCGCAGTGCGCTGAACGTCAGCTGCGAGGTTGGGGCATTGGCGGCGGTACTCGCCACCTCGGCCAAACCAACACCAGGCGGCAGCGTTTCGCCCCAACCGACAGGCGCCTTGGCAACCGCGCGTGTAGTGGTGTAAACGTTGTTCTTCGATGGCGTGCAGGCCGTGGAGAGGCAGGCAGACACTCCTTGCAGCCAACTTTGCTTCGGGGTGGCGGTTGAGCCCACAGCTACTACACTAGTGGGAAGCAGAAACGGCGCGGGCCTTGGCCAAGTGAGCCGCCAGCTGCCACTTGTTGCCGCTTCGTAGGGCCGTTGAGCTGAGATGCGAAAGTAGGAAGCCAAGCAGCTTACCAAATCAGATGGACCTACATCTGAGCCTCCGATCAACTATTGCCACCGAGAAGTAAGTACTGTTCTCTTCGAGGCTCGCTCTAGACGCTCTTGATGCACATGTCCGCTACGGCGGTGGAGCGGAGGAAGCCGAGTAGCTGGGTCCGGTTCTGCGGGGTGAAAATGATAGCTCAAAGTCCATCCAAAACCGAAGTTGAAACGTCTCGTGGCAAGCTCCGAGTAAATGATGATTGGTGAGTTTCCTGGTCGACAAGCTAACTTCGAGAGCGGAAGAAAGTGCGAGACTTTATCCAGACGTGGCCGGGACCCCGGAGGATACATATAACGGGGAATGTACCATCTACGACCTCAGACCAAGCATGGTGTCCCCAAGTGAAGAGCCAACACCCCCGTATCTCCAGGCATCGGCAGCGATGCATGGCAAGAGGCAGACCGGAGTAAGCATCGCCGGGTTGTGGGTAGTGCCAAAGGCCGCGGAGGGCAGAGCTGCGGTATCGAGGGCGTGCAGTTCAACATGGATGCATGTTTCTCCCAGGGGTCAGGCCTCGACAAGCCGCGCGAGAATGGGAGCTCGCTGGACACCTGCACCGGGTGTGGTTAGACAGCGAATATTGCTTTGTGGCAGATACGCACGTAGTCACGGCCGCTGTCAGGCACTCTGAACCGACAGCGAGGACACGCCACATGCTCGCAATGCAGATCCCTCCGACACTTGACGCGAGTTTAGAATACTTGGCGTGTGTTGCGCGAGACTCGACAAGGGGATGTGGGAGGCCGACAGTGGCAAAACCTGGGGCCGGCAGCCAGCCGACGTCGGGAACAATTCGTCTCGAGTCCAGCTCGAACGCGAACGCGCGGGGGGGTAGCGTGGAACGGAATCTTCATCGAAGCGTGAAAAATACGCGACCGAGACTGAAAGCTTAGCGCGATAACGGACAAGTGGCTAAATACTGCCATTGGCGATTACCATTTTGCTGTTACGCGGACAAAGAAGATTTACAGAGAAATTCGATTTCAAATTTGCATGATGTAAATTGGCGCAAAGCGGACGCCTTGTTCGGCAGGAACGACCCGGCTCGTTGGGGCAAGAGCTTGCCGGCTGCAGGGTGATTTGGTCGAGGGCAAAAGCGAAGCTGAAGAAATACTCAGCTCTGGTGCTCCTCTTGGACGTCGGCAGCTGAAAGTTCCCGCATCATTTTCCCTCGCCTTCCATTCCCCAACCTTAGGTCCATGCCCACCTAGTCCGCTGCGACGCTGCCTCTCCCAACCGACCCCGAACGAAAAGAAAAAAAAAGGGGGCCACACCACAGAAAGGAGCTGGGCATTCCAAGTCGGAAGATTGTCCTCCAGGGCCCGGGACGAAGAAACTGCTGCACTTTGCTGCACCGGTAGAAGGAAAAAAAAGCCACACACTTTGGGAATACGGCCGTACAGCACCTTCAGCACTGTACCTCAGCGTCTGCACAGTCCGCATCGGCCAGAATCCGTCAGTGAGGTTCTTGGGACCAAGCGAGTGGCGGCTTCCGCATCCCAAGATCCCAGTCCCCCAGTGTTACGCTGCTGCTTACCTTGTGTTCCGTCACCGCTGGCTCGAGCTCTCTGCGCGAGTGCAGACTGCGGGATCCCACCCATGCCCAGGGTCGCTTTCTAGTGGGTGCGCTCGACGACCCTTGACAGCATTTCCCTAAGTCGCCCTCGACTCGAGCCCCCACAGTCAGAGCGCTTGGCAGCCCCAAAACAACATCTCGGTAGTCAAATCGTGTTACCACCAACATGTCGCAGATCTACTACTCGCCCCTCCTCCCCCACTGGACTCAACCCTTGATTGTCGAAATGAAGAAATTTCGGACAAGCACCACGCCCTGAATCACGGCTGCCCATGTCAAGAAGCGACTGTTGCGGCTTTTCGACGACACCGTATCGTACATCACAGGTCCGCTCAGGACCGAGATAGGGCGGCCCGAGGAGCTGGTTCTGAACTCAATTCCGGTCTGCAGTTGTGCCTAAGACCTTTTGTCTCGTCAACCATAGCACTAGGGCGGATCATGCACGACTGCATTAGCAATCACCGGTGTCAAACTCCCCCGCAATGACGGCTCAGAGCTGTGGTTCAGCCTCTCAACACCTGCTCCCTGAATTCAGACTGGCCATACCAGCCACAAAATTGGGAGTTCATTTCCCTATATCATTGGATGACCGGAAGGAGCGTGGCGAAATCACCTCTATCAGACAAACAGACCCTGATCAGATCCGGGAGATGAACCATACATAACCGGCGCCACGGGGTGCACTCCGGACACAGCAGCCGGGAGTCCCAGGACAGTCGGGACAGTCCTCGCTAAATCACCCCGCATCGAGCCTGCAGCCTTCCCCGACCCTTGGTCAGAGCGTAATGACCATGACACAAGCTGAAGCCTCCGCCATGTCAACAATGGGAGAGTGTCCAAGCCCCAAGGTATGACCTCGTCGTTAATGGTTGGCAAAGTCGCACACCACAGGTACCTCCCACGCTCTGCCATGCGAACCTGGATCAAGCAAGACAATGCTGTCGCCCAGAAGATTACGGGGAGGAATTGGGCATGAGCGCTTCGGAATCTCTTATTCGATTAGATCAGACTGCTATCAGCCAAAAATTGAATTATATTGCCTCCCGGATGCAGTTCAACGGCCGTACTGACCAGCAGCCAAGATGGAAGTAAAGTTCCACCATGATTATGCAAATCCGGCTGCAGCAACCTTCTGGAGTCCCTTCAGTCGCCGATTGCCACTTGGGATGGGATCGCCTCGTTGGTTCTCAAAACCCCCGCCAACGACTTAGCAGTCCGCGTACTCGACCCGGTATCCTGGAAGGCGTGGTACGGTCAAGTGGGTGCATAACGGTGCACTAATTGATGGGGCGCGCGGTCGTGCCACGTTCGTCCACTCCCAACAAGCCAGCCCTGGGAACGCAAATTGGGGTTCGTTGATATATCCGGCACCAGATGCAAGCAACCTGATACGGGAACGAGTGGAAGCGCCGAACGAAAACTCTCGGGACGGGGAGCCAAAGCGCGGTCCTCGTCGTTGGCTACCACCACCGTTGGCACGAGATGCAGGAAGCCGCCATTTCACATCATCTCGGCTTTTTCGCTCGATCCTGCAGCATGACGGGCACTTTAACTGGACCTGGGGCCGGTAATCTACTTTGTGCAATCATAGCCTTACGCCCGTATCAGGTCACTTGGGCGAGAAACGGACCGTCAATGTGACACAAGACTATCCGCAGGGCATCCAGTATTTCCTCGCTCTCCAGCCATGACATGTCCCGTCGGTCGGCTAGACGTCCTCTCCCCCAAGACTAAGGCTCAGGGCTCTACGCGCGGTTTGTCGATAACTGGACTACACGAGGCGCAGCAGTGCAGGGAGTGCAGCATAAAGAGGTCCAATTCCACCATTTCTCCCCTATCAACGAACACAGGGCCCTCTCAATATCGACCGATGAACAAGGCTCTTCCCAGATCATAAGCGAAAAGGCTTGTTCGCTCAGAACAGAGCTCAAGCGAATGCAAGGGAAGTGACTAGGGTGTAGGATCTGGCGGCAACCCTAGCCTGAGATTGCACCCCTGTCGGAGATCCAGGCTCGTTCCCGGCTCATCGCGAAAAGTGAAACACGGTTCATGGGGATGCAGCTCGCCATCCCACAGGGTGGTCAATTGCGAGATCTCAGACAAGATGGGGAGCTAGACTTAGTGGGGCCATCAACGCTTGAGGCCCTCCAACACATTCGTCTAAAAAATCGAAAACGCCCCAACTCCACCGGAGTAAGACTGTCAAAAGAACGCATGTGACTGACTCGCTCACGGGAGAGCAGTATGATATGCAGGGGTGAAGGGGCTGCTCCCACCAAGCGGCTCACCAGCGGTTCACGGCAGTGGCGAATCAGTTTGTTATGGGCCCAGCCCTCCCCCTTCCCAATAGACGGGCCACCATCCGCGGTGGGACGTCACAGTCAATGTTTTTTCAACCATAACCAGAGCGCTGGGAACAGGCCTCTGATCATGCTCATCTCCGCGTCCGATATGCAGATGTCCGTTTGCTGACTCTCACCGGACCAAACAGAAAGTCTCAGTTTTCGGCGAGGCACATGGCTTGACGCAAATGCCCTTGATCCCAAACCGCAGGGGGGGTCAAGCAAACGGGCGGAATCTCCCATCGTGACTGGGCGGGAACCAGCCGTGCAAACTGGGGCACCCAACACACACGACAACTGTAACGTTCTACGGGTGTGAAATTGCAAGATCAGAAACTCCCAGTGTTGTTGCCCCAGGCGTTCGCCACCGACTGATGGGAGGATGGATTGGTCGGTTGTGGTACCCTGGTTGGAACTGCTAGAGATTCATTGTCGTCCTTGTCCTCTGGTCTCTCGCCTGTCTAAATTGCCCAGGTTACACCGGGAAACGTACGCACGTGGTGACCGGGGCCGCTCAAGAGAAACAACCCACGGGAAGCGAGTAAAGAACGCTGGCTACGAAGTTGCGTGACAAGCTTGGTGTCCCCTCAGTACGCACAACTGAATACAAACGGCATTCCTTGGGCAGAGAGGGAAACTTGCGAGAAGATTGCTTCATGCATGTTTTGCGGGTGTTGACGGAGCCACGGACAAAGATAACCAGAGTGTTGAAGCCGGGAATATCCCTGGTGCAAACGGTTGGACGAAATGGTTCCGGGCCGTCAGCTTCACCGCATCGCCATGTCACGGCTGGTCTGGTCTGTCTCCGGATGATGCAGGAGAGGGGGGTCTTTGCCCCTTGGCGACGTGGCCTTGCTTGACCTTACAAAGGCCGAAAAACGAGATGCAGTCGGTGACGGGGATCCAACTTCTCTTTCCCAAAGGGGCCGGCTGCACCCGAAGCGTGAGAACATCGGGTCACGCTTTGGGCGCAGCACTGCCTGATTTGTGCGAAAGAGGCCGCAGTGCAGCCATCGACAGCCGACCCGCTCGGCGCTTCCCCGAGAAGAAGAGAGAAATTCAATTCAGTACCCCGGTGGCAGACTTTTGCGAGAAGTGGATTAGCGCGGGCGTCGTTGGATTCCTTGCCCTTCCACATCTGGAGAGCTCTGCACAAGACACCCCCGGGGTGTGAGGGCAGCTCAGCCGGACAGGGGGCGGGCTGCAATGATCGCCGACCAGGAAAGTGACGCGCCAGACCGCTTCCAGCAGCCGATGGCCAGCCCCTTGCCTGTCTCCGATGCTAGCGTCTTCTGATCTCCCAGCGACCTCCCAAGCGTCTGGCAAGCCCTCCAGCTTCCGGAGAAGGGAGGTATCGTTCATCCAATGTCCGAGTCGGTCAAATCGCGGCACTTCCTTTTGATAACCCCAAGCCTCAAGGCCCCGCGGCCCCATGATCCCCGCTCGCTGCTGAGGCCATGCTGGGTGCCCGATCAGAGACGGCGTTGCGACTTGGATGGAACCTCAGAGACAAGATTAAACTTTATCTCGACCTCATCCTGCTGACCAAAGACCAACCCCCCTTCGCCCCTGACTCCTGACGAAGAAGAAACTTTTGGGCGCCTGAGGGAGTCGCAACACTTGCTTTCTTGCACAGGGTCATGCGGCGCCGAGCCCGGTGAAAGCTGTCCGCGATTCAAGCACGCAGGGCTCCAGGCGCAACTCCCAGCCAACCGGGACGCCTCGACGTTGCTGTAAGGGCCGCAGTGGCGCCTGTTAGCGCGCCAAAAACAAGCGGCGCCTGCCCTAACTACCGCCACCCCCCAGCATCCGGGTTTGGTGGAGTATCAAGGAATAGCGCGGCTCCTTTTTCAGCCCACTGCTTCACACCTCAGCTCGGTAGGCCGGAGCGGTTGTGCGTTTTGCATCTTTATCCAAAAAGAAACAAACCACAACCCCCCTCGAGTGTGCCCTAACCCCGTTTCTTGTTTCAACTCCAGTTGTGGCTGCTGCTGCGTTTGACTTGACGGGTGCCAAGACACGGTCGAGTTGTCTGACAGGGCGCCCGATCGCAAGCCTTCCTTTTTTTTTCAGACTAGGCTGGCGCTGCGCCTGGGGTTGGTCTGGCTCGGAGCCATTGTTCCTCGCGCCCCTGCCATTTTTATTGTTCCTTATTTTTCTCCTTTTGTCCACGGTGAACGCCTCCCTTACATGGGGCGCCCAATGGATTCTTGGCACCAAAAAATCTCCACGTCCGGGAACTCATTGTCACTAGTGCGGTGAGCCGGCACCGGAGCGGGACTGGACTTGATGGATGGACGGGGGTCTGGGTGGGTGGGACTCGCTGCGCGGGGGAAAAGCACGGAAAAGTAACTGTCATTTTTTCCGCTCCACCGCAAAGGGATTCATTCAGCTCAGCAAGGTCACAACACCCCTCACGTGCTGGGTGGTCCTGCTGGGTAACGCGATGACTGACTGCGGCAGGCAGGAAAAAGAAAGCAATCCACTCGGCCATTCTCCCTGCAAACCAATCCGAAAGAGGCCGGTCCGGGCACCATCTGGCCTTGGCGATCTCGGCTTTTTGCAGATCACTTCTCTCCCAACCCCAACCCTGATCTGCATTCCGCCGGCTTGTCCGGGGTAGTGATCTGCGACCAGGGCTGTTTGTTGCCCTTTGCCCCGATCCGCCGTCGCCGTCCATGTCCGTCCGGCAGCCTTACTTTGGAGTTCTCCCTTGATATCCAACGCGAGATTGATACGAATCAATACGCCGGTTATCACGATCTGCCGGCCGGGGCGTCGCTATTCCCGACCGCGCCGTCGTTACCTATGGCAATTCTCTCTGTCCCCATCCAGGGAGCTGGTTGACAGGCAGGGAAATCATATCAGAACAGGGCTGGGTTGGGCAAAAAGAGGATTGGATTTGCCCGCGCCAAAAAAAAACCAGAGGCTGATATCGGTCCGTCTTCTAGCCCCTACCCTGCGGTCACTCCGCCTTACTCCGTACGATGACTAGGAATTTCGTGTACCGGTATTCGTATAACGATCATCAAATCTTATGCCGCGCCGCAGTCAAGTCCATAGTATGACGTGACGTGGACGACGACTGGAACTGGTGGTTGGGCAAAAGTGATCTTCATTCCGACATCCGAGTCTCCTCCGACCGTAGAGCATCGAGCATCAAGCACCCATCTCTGCGCCGCGCAATAGTTAGTACGGGCACATACCTCGCGGAGTAACTCTGCTGGAGATGGCGGGCAGGCCGACAGGATGGAATGTCCGTTATGCGTGGGCAGAATGCGGTTGTCTTACAGACTGGACTGGAAGTCGGGGGGGCGTGTTCTTGTCGGTGTCGGAATGAGATCGTCGTGGTCCTTTCAAACGCGGGACCCGATGGAATGGGGCATATACCCAGGCAAGACAGAGCAGGTATGAGGTCTCAGAGGAGGATCTCTCCGAGGGAGTCCAAGACAGACAAATGCCTCTCCCGTGGTATAGTTTGAGGGACTGGATGGACTGGCTCTTCTACTTGGCATGATGAAATTCCGCAGAACAGACAGACAGCCCAGCCATGAATGACGCAAATGGGACACCTTCTCCCCGCCGCCACCACTCCGACTGCCAGTGCCAGCTGCGGATAGCGAAACCGATGTGACGGCCATGTTGGTCTCAACATGGGAGGGCACCTTGCTGGACAGAACAGACAACTGACGGCGACTGCACACTGCAGGCAGTAAGCACTGTACACTAGACCGGCATCCCATCCGGAAAGGCGCCCCCCGCTTCTGGAAGTCGCAGCCATTCCGGCCTTCCTCTTCAGGCTTGGGTGGGGGGTGGGCGTGCTGCAGCGACCACTGGCCAGCAGGTTGACAAGATAATTCCTCCGGTAGCCGGTGGTTGGTGGCAGCCGGTTACACCACGCGCTGAACCTAGCACCTAGCTGTCCGCCTACACTACTTGGTGCATGCCTGTCTGCCATGGCATGCCGCCCACGAAGATGTCCGACGACGACGCCCACTCTGTGTCAGCGGTTACTCATCCCCCATGATAGGGCCAAGGGGGGAGGGGAGCGGGCTCGTCGTCTTCGTTATCCTCCTTCCCGATTCTTCTTCTCTCAAGTCGGGAATTTGGCCTTGCGTCTTGCGTGCTGTGTGCCGCCAGGTCTTGACCTAGTCTGATGACATGGTTGACCATCTTTCGTTCACACCGGTGTGTAATTCCGGCCCAACCCGGCCTGCAAGTCTTCCAAAAGGGCCTGGACTGTGCCATATTAGGCACCTACCAAGGCGAGACCACATCCTTCCGGTGCAGTCCACCCATCCATCCAGCGGTGTGCTCTGTATGTAATACGCCATGCAGATACCTTGGCCAGGTACACGTCTGCGCTGTTGCAGCTTTCTTCAGCTGACTCGAGGTAGGGCAATGCTGCCCGTGCCTTGCTTGTGCATTCACTGCCTTGTTATGCTGTTCTTGCGAGCCTGGAACTTTCTATTACTACGTCAGACACTTTTCTTCAGGCACTGCTCCGCATAGGATTTCTACCAATAGGAAAAACGATGGGGCTGGGTGGATGGGAGGTTCTGATTGGCGAGGTGCTTTGACACTTTTCAACATCTCATACCTGTTGATTATCTGGGGTCGAAGTTTGGGCGAAGCGGCCATGTTCGAGATGACGAAGCAAGGGCTGAGTCAGTGTGTTGATGCGTTTATTGGCCTGCTGGCGTTTCATCGTGGACTCGGCCCCTCCGAGTCCCGTGTTCGCTGACTTTGGTGCTGCGTATGCGGGAAGTCCTCCAGCAGAGGCGCAGGGTGCGGGTGGTTTGGTCGGTTTGTGGTGATTTTGGAATGGCGGGGGGCAGTTTGTGTTCCTTTCCAGCAACGTGCTTAGACATGGGCGATTGGAGGGCAAAACGCATCTGAAAAAGGGTACAGGTGGCAAGTGCTGCGTCGAGGTTGAAGACGGGGCGGAAATGGCTTCACAGTGTGCAAGGTAGAAAACCCGATTATCGTCATGGAAAGAGGAGAAAGTTCTCACTCAGAATGGCTTGTTGGGAAGAAGAGCACATTAACGGAATAGAAGAAGAGTTTACTCTATGAATGCAGTAACTGAATCGGCGTGTCCCAGTCTTGCGCGCAAGCTCATTCTATGGGCAGGCAAGGTACCGACTGTACTGTGCAGTAATTTCCTTTACCCTCGTCGTTCGACAAGAACATACCAAAGCCTACGTAAAATAGATAGATAGGTAGAGACGATTAAACAAGTACATCATTCAAACAAACAATCCTGGCTGGTAGTCTGACAACGCAGAGCAGAAACCGCACGCCGGGCTGCATGCTAGTTCTAGAAGCTGGAAAGAATTCACCGTTTCACAAGCCACTCTTATCCCCAGATGTTATAAACCATTAATATCAATGTCGATGTCGATGTCGATGTCGATGTTGGTGTTGGTGTTGGTGTTGGTGTCAATGCAATATCGACGTCAATGCCGTGCCGATATTGATATCTCAAGAAAGCGTCATAATTCCTTTTTTTTTTACAACTAGAACAGAATAACATGCAGTCCCGGTTTAGTTCTAGTCGGTGTGAGCGCTCTTGATCGTTCACCCATTCACTCTATGGCCGCGATGTTGACCTGAACTGCACTGAACTGAGCTGAACTGACGACAGTATATCTAATCCTGGAGGCCTGAGATATTAAAAACCTGAATGTATATTGTATTGTATTTCCGTATGGCTACTAGCCTAGCTTAACTCAGTTCAGATGGTGGCGTACCTACAGGTCAGGATAGAACAGCATGACTTGACTTTATCCTTTGACTGGGTTTTGTCATCCTTCCAGAATGTCCTATTTTCCTGTTGACGAGGTATCGTCAGCCCTTTCCGGTAGGTAGAAAGATAATGACCAAAGCTTGGGATTGGGAGTTAAAACATGAGCATGGGCTGAGCCTAGTCTAGATAGATCTTTGGGTGCTTTTTGGTGTTGTTCTTTTGTCATTATTTTTCATCTTTTTTCATTTCATGAGACAGACGAACAAACAAGATAGCAACGACAAAGAACTAATATTTTGGTAACCATGTGTTTTTCAAGGTTTGTGTTTGTGCTCGACTTTATATGTCTGGTCTGGTCCGAGGGAGCAGTCACATCTCAAGTTCCTGACACTACTTTTCCATTGGGTTTAACGCTTGGACAAAATCAGTTATGGAAGTATGGTGCATATATATGCCAGCCAGTTTTCGTCTCAAATCAAGAGGCCTTACCCACTAACTACCGTCTCCCAGCAAGGTTCAACGCTGGCAGATAATGGCTAGGTAGCTAGCTAGCTAGATAGATAGATAGAAGCCTCGAGACCATTGACAGTCCTTAGGAGAGAAATATGACGGGGGAGAACGGGTAGGACGAGGACGATGGCGAGAAACACTGATTACCTACCCATCCCGTGGATCAAGATCCTTTATCGCTTCGTGAGTGGCTCTGGTGGTAGTGGTCGGGCAATCAGTGGTAGGTACCTTATGACAAGTTTCCCAAACCCCTTCCTTCTCGAACCGCTGGTGGATGTTATGTATGCAGTGTTTAATATAACTAGGTGATAGACATCAACAGACGGAATTGCCCAAACCACCATGATCCTGGCCATCGTTAACGAACACCGTCCGCCCGTCCATGGCCAACACTATCACTGTCATCAGTAACGCGGCGCTTTTCGCTATCCACAACTTAT
>Ga0247763_1001751_pt1 | contig 11995 bp, 8 predicted proteins | sample UWRJL141409B4_FD_179926 | JGI IMG/M metagenome (GOLD analysis project Ga0247763, IMG submission 179926) | Plant litter microbial communities from Arlington Agricultural Research Station in Wisconsin, United States - UWRJ-L141-409B-4 | ecosystem: Environmental > Terrestrial > Plant litter >...
GAATATTGTATAAAAAAAAAAAAAAAAAAAAAAAACAAGAGAAAACCCACCGCTTCGCAATGACATTCTCCCAAATCCCAATCCCAATTTAGTCCCACCGCGCCCTTGGCCGTCGCGGCCCCACAAAATTACCCTCCACTCCCCCGAGACATCCCCGTGATTCCCAGCAAGGCTACGACCACCGATTCTGGCCCAGTCCATTCATACTGTTCCTGAGATCCGCCTTCCTCGCACTATCCCTCCTCTCACCCGTCTCATCCACATCCTCCAGCCTCTCCCCAATCGCTAACCCTGGCCTAACTAGCCCTGTCACACTGGTACGCATACTGCCCCTCGACGCCGGTTGCTTCCCTGTAACCTCGGAGAAATTTCCCATTCGCCCTCGACTCCCCGAGCTGGCACTACTCCCACGATCGCCCTTGCGACGCACCATCGGCAGCCACGAGGAGAAGAGACTCGAGATAGCCATGGGGCGCGAGATGTTGCGTTTGCGTGGGAGACTATCCGTGCTGCTGTTGGAAGATTCGATGCCATTGCGGTTCCCGAGGCGGCGGCGCTTGAGCATGATAAAGGAGAGGACAATGAGGGCGATGGCGGCGACAGAGCCGACGACGGGGGCGGCAATCCAAGCGTTGGAGGATTCTTCGTTTGCGTTGTCCTGGGCAGCGGTGTCAGGGGAGGAGGTGGCGACGAGGTTGGTGCCGCTTCCACTGCCGCCGTTGAGGCCGGGGAAGAATAGCGTAGGCGAAACGCCGCCTGTTGTGGTGGGGACGAAGCCTGGCGCACCAAAAGATGGCTGGACTTGACCGGGTTGACCTGGCACGAGAGGGCCGACGGATATGGTGGGCTGAGAGCCTGGAGGAGTAAAGAAGACGAGGCCAGTGCCGGTGGTGGCTGCGGGGACCGGGAGTGGGATAGTGACTACTCCCGGGGAAGATCCAGATCCGGCGGGGGCAGCATTGCCGGCGCCTTGGATCATAGCTGTGTCGACGCGTCCATCTGGGACAACGGTCGACCCGTCTGCTACCGCTGATTTGAGGTAGCAGTTCTTGAACCCTTGGTCTTGACTTGCTTCAAACGATACAGCAGCGCAGCCCGAAGTCGCTGCGCATTGTCCCATGCAGTCTTGGAAGGTGGGCGCAAAATTCTGGACGAGGTCGGAGCCAGCGATGACGGTCCCGCACATGATCTGAAAGCTGTTGCCACCGGCCGACTGAATGCCGCTCAGTGACCCACAGTTGGATGTCGCCCCCGGGAAGACGCCCACGGCTGAGTCGAGTCTTCTGTTGCCGCGAGACGAGGCTGGACTCAACCTCGCCCTGAGAGAACATGTCCTCCCATCAAAAGATGCTCCATCACACCTCGGATGGAACGATGAGCAGAGATCCACACACGTCAACAGGTCGAACGAGTCCATGCTGGTGAGGATAGTTCCCCCGATATCCACGCCACAAAAGAGTGTGAAGGACTGTGTCGTCCCAATAGTGGTGCCATTCCGGCTCGGACATGGTGATGCCGCCTGCCTCTTCGCCAACCTCCCCCTTTCCAAACCCAGCCGTCGTGGATGCATCATGCGCGTGCAATTGCGTTCGTCAAGAACGTAGTCGTCGACCGAGTAAAGAGCGGTAGCTGCTATAGACTGTGCGACGAGCAGCAAGCAGAAAACATTATAGAAAAGTAACAAAAAGGAACGTCGGTGTGGTCACGCAGTGAAGCCAAATTGTGCAGAAAGAACAAGCAAAAGGAGGGAAGACGGAAGCATGACGGAGGGGGGGTCCGATTGCTGTGCTCCCTTTTAAGAGAGCCGCCCAATGCCCGCGATCCCCTCGCATCTCGAACGTCTCCTGACCATCTGGAAGCCCACCCCCGGCGACGTGTATCCTTCAGGCGGATGCATCACGCTCCAAGGTTGGATCTGATCGACCACCCATCAGTGAAATGCCGGCCACTCTAGTTTGGTATGCGAGCCTGGCCGAGAGACGAGGCTATTCTGCCTGACACGCAAAAAGGTTCTCAAAAGACGATGTGGCGTGGCGGTTAAAGTGCCACATGAGACGACCAGAGTGACGACGCAACAATTGACGTGTTCCAGGACGCCGATCATCTCAGCGACTCCGACCGATCCGTCTTGAAACAGGGCTGCCCGAGCTCCGCGTGCCCCCCATCCCGCCAAATGCCGTGCCGGAGTAGCCCAACCGGCCTCTAATTTTCGTAGGGTTCGCAGCAATTGAGTAAACGAGGAGGCCGACGGCACGGCTGAATGTGTTCGAGACCAAGGCGTCCCAAGGTATTGTAGAAGGGGGCTCGGAGAGCAGAAGAGACTCCGGGTCAGTCGACTGTCCTTGCAGCGAGCTAACGGGAGTTGCAAAACACAATTGCATCCTGCGCAGAGACGAATCCAGGCTCCGTCGAAGGAAAAAAAAAAAAAAGACATCTCAATGACGCTCAACCCCAACCGACCCTGCCCTAGTCGAAGACAGGGAAAGGCCAGCGACTTCATCGCGCGATCGGACCTCCCCCGCATATTCCAGAGGAACAGCTCTGATCTGTACCAGCGATGCGGAGGGCCAGATCGAGCCAGATCGAGCAACACGCCAAGGCATACCGCAGCTCCCCTGCGTGAAAGTATGAATGGGATTTGTGCGCCTCTCGACAAGCGAGCGCGTGCTCTGCGTCGCTTCCGATCTCAATCCGATCGCAGTTTGCATGTTGCATGAGGTGTGGGATAGACCTGAGATCTGGGCCAAAAGCTCGGACAACTCTTCGTCCAGAGGGGGTCGAGAACGTTGGAAACAGATGGTACTTGCCGTGTCGTAAAAGAGAAAACAGGAGAGGGCACACCCGATTGAACCGGGCCAAACTCGCTTCCGCGAAGCTGCCGGGGCGGGATCTTGTTTGACTCCAACACGTCTAAATGCCTTAATCTCCGCTGCCTACTCCATAGCATTAGAGTATTTGTAAAATCCAACGCTACCCAGATCGAACGAAAAAATCGTGCCCGGATTTCCATCGCAAGAAATGGAGCCAGGCGGTGGCCGAAAACCCAGGGCTGCAAGCAAGACTGAAGCCTACCTAGACTGCTTTGGTGGCACAGATCCTAGGGACCGTGGAATGTTGCAGACCAGCATCTAAAACACCCACAAAAAAATCTGGGGGTCGAGCGCCAGCCCCAGATCTCTCAGCCTCACGAGATGGACATGATGGGGTGTTTCTGCGCCATTGGTTCGCATAAGAAAGCACACCTGCGGTACTCAATCTTGTCCAGGATTCCCCTGCTTTGTAGTCCACCTTGACTAGTTCGACATCTGTTCTCGCCGTGGTCGGGCGTCTTGTTTATGTCGCTAGATAGGTTATAGTTGGTCTGTCTGTGAAACGCTCCAGATACAATGTTATGACTCCCAGCAAATAACTGCCCGGTTTCCCCAAATTGGGTCCGGAATCGGGTTCAAGCACGATGCCAAAGTTCCCTACCGTTAACGCCCGGCACAGGCATTGTGGCCTGTTGTTCTAAACCTCATAAAACCCCGGTGTGTGAAATCTTCTGCGGATACCGGCCTTCCTAACCCTGGTTCGTGTTGTAATTCCGATTGGGGCTGCCAATGCCGCCAGGCCTGAGCAGCGGCGCTGTTTCAGTGGCAGCGTCGCTTTCTTCCCGATCCAGGATGGTCTGAAGCTGACCTGGTGTGGTTGCGTAGTGTTCGGGGTGGTTCTCGTAACGGCCGGGGACGTCATCGTCAAAGCCATTAGCGTGTAGATGCGAGTGTGTCTGGCCATTTGATGCCAGTTTGTGCTGCTTGCTCGCGACAATCTCGTAGTATATCGCCAAGTAAAGAAGACTGCCCTGCATCATGGCAGTGAGGACAAAGATACCCCACGAACTCCAGCCTGCCCAACCCAAACGCGCAAACAGGCTGCCGGCAAAGACGAGCCCGCCCGGTGTTTGGATGCACATCATTGGGATACTCAAACTTCCCACATGCTTAAGGTGGTATGTCGTCCAAATTTGCGGCAGGTATTGGACCGCGGCTAGGGCAGCGGCCATAACACCCAGGACGGCAGCCCATGTTGAAAGCTTGTCTGGAGCGATAGTGGCAAGGATACCGGTGACAACAATAACCCCCAGCCCGTGTAAAAGGGTGAGCGATGCCACCAGTAGTGCGGTTTGCCACCTCGGACTCTGCTCGTCTGACTCGTCGAGGTCTTCGTTGTCGGGGTCTTGTGCGGGGTTGTATCGGAAGAATACAAGGAAGAGTACGAAACTGGGAGTCAAGAGTCAGCGAGCGCGGCGACAATGATGGTAGTTCTGGGGTACAAACATGAAGGTAAAGCAAAGCCACTGGACACCCAGCTGGGCAATGCCGAGTAACCCGGCGACACAGTGGAAGGTCTCGAGCTCCTTGCAGCACGCAACGTCCTGACGCGATTTGGGTAGAAGGAGAATGTTGGCGAAGGCCGAAGTCGCCGATGTGGTGCCTAGCAGCACAAAGTACGGAGAGATGCCCTCAGAGGTGCCTCGCTGGATGATACGGACATGCTGTGGAAGGTAGCTAATGAGCATCCCTATCAAGATAACGCTAAGAACGGTCAGCGGCTGTTGTCGGTAGAGAGAGTCATCCGATCGCACATCGAAACGAGGAGATTAACAACGTTCACGTCGCGGAGATCATCACATATATCTCCTTTGAGGGCGTCCATATCGAGAGATCGAGAGGCTATAGCGCCTCGAGCTCGGCGATGTCGTGTAGCGTCGTGCGGAGATGGCGTCGCTCATCTACTGTCGCGGTGGATTTGCAATGCTGGATGCCTGCCGACGATCCGGTCACGCAGGACACCAAAACCGTGCCGAGGTTGCCCAGGCGGGCTAAAGTGGGGCTTTGCGCTAACGCAGGCACGGACCACAGCTGGAGCTGTTAGAAGATTGCGATAGTATGCGGGTCTTCCGCCCGGTATTCGATGGGAGAGATACTTTAGAAGCTTGCTCTCACTAACTGGCCCAAGTCTCCACCGATAACCAGGGGTCATCAACCTCAGCTGCTCATCATCGCAGCCAGTGATGAAAACTCGATGGAGTCGGCTCAGAAGCCTTCTCTCGACCTCTTGGCTCTTTCGGATGAGCCCGACGGCCATTTCCCTGTAGCAAAGGATTCAGATCTTGGACCTTTCTCAAAAGACTCGTTCTTCAAGAGCGTGCAGTGGCAAGTTCAACCACATGCAAACACACGCAATGTTAGCAGCCGGTCACTGACACCGAACAGGTCCGCGGACGGGACAACTCTCCTCACCTCATCCTATGGCAACCGCATCTGCTCCTATGTGCTGCCGGAAAACCTCCTGGAGCCAAAACAAGAGCCAGCACTGCTGAGAGCCCAAGGCACACTCATCCAAGCGGCAGCAAGCAACGCCTTTGCTCCGTGTCCCTACTGGGCTCTCGAAAACCCTGCCACCCAAGCCGTCCTCGTTTCCAGCACCGACCACCCCATCCAACTACATTACGCGTTCCCTCCCCCTTCAGAATCTGGCGAACGCGCCGGTTCTCTCCCTGTTCAGCCGCCCCCCATTGCCAGCTTCCACCTCATCAAGCGTGAAACGGAGGCATACCTTCCCATCGCCTCCCTGATATGGCCCGCCCCAGGAACTCACTTCGTCGCGGGGACGACTAACCGTCTCGCTGTCTTTGATGTTTCCCGTTCCGATGCCATGAAGAGCGAACCTTTACTCTCTATTCCAACCATCCCTTCGACGCGTCACATCTCCAAGGGTAATGGTATTGGTATGCGTGGCACGGTTGCTGCTTTGTCGGCACAGGTTCGCGGCCATGGAGATTTAGGGCTCGTTGCTGCGGGGACGTGGACGCGCAACATGGGGCTTTACGATCTACAGCGGTCGGGCGAATGCGTTGCCACGTGGAACGTTTCTACAGCAGCGACGGAGGCGGGAATCGGTGGTGGGGGCGTAGTCCAGACAGTTTGGTCACCTTGCGGGAGGTACTTGGTGGTCAACGAGCGAGGCGCGAGTGGGCTACTGGTCTATGACCTACGCGGGACGAATCAGCTTCTTGCGCATCTCAACGGACGCCAGTCGAATCGGAACCAACGATTGTCCTGCGATGTTTACCCCGGCACCGATGCAATTGGTGGTTTTGAGGTCTGGACGGGCGATCGCAATGGTGCTGTTTTAGTGTGGGAAGGAGTTGGGAACGAAGCTGGTGGTGTCCCCCCATCTTGGGACTGGCAGGCACACGAATGCCCTATCGGCGGCGCAGCGATGCACATGAGCGGATCGGTGCTTGCAACTTGCTCGGGAGCCTGGAAAGATGCTGATGACTCGACGAATTCGGGCTCCAGTGGGACAGACAGTGATGATTCTGGGGACAACTCTGACAGCGAGGACTCTACCTCGGAGCCTATAAGCACACACGAGTACACCCCCTTTGTGGTAAGGGAAACGACACTCAAGGTCTGGAGCATCAAGTCGCCGGGGCCGAATTCTGAGGCTGGACCGTAAAGCAGAACTGCGTCGCTTAGAATCCCACGCCGACTTGTTGCACCCGCTCACTCAGCTGCGGCGTTGATTAGAAGCATTTACAGCTGAGACCCTGAATGATTGTTCGCGCGGTACTTTTGCTTTATAATCGTGGGTATTGTTGAGGATATTCAACGGCTCCACAAGAGAATCTAATGGTTTGATCCGAGGATATGGGGTCGAACTGGGGGCTTAAATAGGTACTTTACTTGGCGCCTCGCACACACCTCCTGGTGATTGGGATAGTACAGGCCCTCCTTGCTTGGTGCCTATCAAGCCCCACGTCAACAATCTTTCACTTAGAGTTGGATTGTTAAGAGTGTGAGCCATCTCGAAGTTGGCCATAGCTGATACTGACCTCACAGACCCTGACTGTATGGCTCATCGATTACCTCACTTGCTCTGTCCAACAGTCTCCGACCTCCGAGCACGTCCCCCAACACATGCAATCTCTCTTCCGGCGACATGGACACAAATAGAGGCAACCCATGCAGATGTTGTCCTCCAATGGCAGGCTCCCCGTCCGGCACTTCAAGAGTCCCCAACGCAACCTGCGCCGCATACGCATTCATGCCCGCCCGACGCATAAACATTTCCCACCCGGTCTCTACTGGCAGTAGCAAATCCTGTACAGGCAGTGCCTCAGGGGCGTGCTTACAAATTGCCGCGGCGACCCACTTGGCAACTGTTGCGTCGCCACCGCCAACGTAGAGAAGATCAACCTGTGTTTCCAACCCCGCCGCGAACCCCTGAAACTCCGCAAGCGCATTGGAGTCAGCCCGGGAAAGCGGACTAATGGTCTCGCTGCGCTTGCTGCCTTGTGATATGATGACGAGAAGACGCTCGTATCTAGTCGCCACGCTCTCAATGACGCTGCGTAGGGGGGGCTGACCGGTGCTTCCGGGCAGGGGCTTCTGGCGGAGCATGACCATGGTTGTGAGGAGGATTCCAGTGACGGGAGAGATTATCACATCGGCTTCGTCCTCACCGGCGATGCGTGAGCTGTGCGGGCGGTGATTCCCCAGTTTTCGCTCAATGAGCTGGATGCCGGGGACCAATGTGGCGAGATTCTCGGTGAGTTCCTTGGACACGGCGGAGGAAATGATAATACGTGGTGGAACCTCCGGGACGTTAATATGGGGGGCTATAGCAGGTATGGGCTCGAATGGAGGTGACGGGGTAGCTGGGATCGGAATTAGGTCCACTTCATCATCTTGCGACTCCAGTTCCGGTTCCAGTTCCGCCGTGAGTGTCGTCAAGCTGTGGCCGAAGTATGGACTCTGCATCAGCTTGGCTTTCTTCACACATCTGGTGCTGTCGTTGAAGCTGTTCGCCAGTAAATCCATGGTGAATGAGTCTGTTCTGGGCTGTTGGCGCTGTTTAATGGTTGATTTCTTATCGGTAGATGTTAACTCTACAGCCTGACTTGCGGGCCGTTTTCTTCCACTTGATTTGTCGAAGTTGCCGAGTAAATAAGCCAGTGCCTTTCCCTGGGCTGGGGGCGTGACGTTCTGGTTTGAAATCGGCCTATTATCCGTGTGGTCCAGTCGCGGAATGTCGGGACTGTTCTCCGCTCTATCCTTCTCGTATTGCCAGCCTTCTTCATAAACACCCTCGTTATCTTCCCCGGGGTCATCACATTCTTCAATGTCGCTCTGATCATCCACCCCCCGCCATATCGTCATCAATCCCGCCTGCCTATTCAAACAGTCCCCACTTTTCAACATGTCCGCTTCCCTCGGCCTCCGAAGCAGCGCCTCCATCACCCCCGGACCTGCCTCGATCTTTTCATTTCTCCTCAATTTAATTTCCTTTCCCATCCGCGGCACCGGCGCCCACACCATCTGCTGCTCTTCCGCCTTGTTGTTTGGCCACAGGGGGCCTTGCCAATCTAGGTCCGTGTGGCAGTCCCGAATCCGCTTCGCCATGGCCATCGGCTCCTTTATCTTCTCCCAATCCGGTGCCGAAATGGAAAAATCCATAATCGGCACCGCGATCCGTGCGAGCGCGCCAAGCGAGGAAAGCTTCTCCTGCTCGGCGGCTCGCATAACAGTCTCGGCCTTGGCGCGTAGGAAGGACGTGAATTCGTCATCTGGGCCAGGTAGCGGGTCACTGAGGTCTCCGGTCAGGGCTCGTGCTTGGGTGAGATCTTCTGGGTTGAGGACCCTGAGGGGCTCATCGGTGTCGAGGTCGGGTGGGAGGAGAGGGACGTCGATCCAACTGTCTCGTGGGAGGGGTCGTGGCGATGAGAAGGGGCTTGGTGCAGAAAGGTGACCGGCCTTGATCATGCCAGGGATGTCGAGGTTGGGGTAGCGTTCGGGAGAGGGAGTTGGGCGGGAGGAGATGTCGTGCCAGAATGCGAGGTCATCATGGAGGAGACGAGTGTCAGCCGCGGTGATCTCGTCTAAGAGGTCTGATTCGATGTCTAATGGCTCAGGGATCTCACAATCTACGTCGTCGGGAACGAAAGGATCGGGGAGGGTGTGGATTTCGGGACTGATGGGTGGTGTAAGGCGTTCAACCGGTTTGAGCTGCTAGGGGTTAGCGGACGATGATGATTTCTGTGCACCGGGGAGTGACCGCGAAGACTTACACCCTTGTATGTTGCCATACTCGCAACAAACTCGTCCTTTTCATCTTTGGTGAGCTCTGATTTCAGACTTTGAGATAAAAGAACAAGTGGTTCTTTCCGCAGTTCCATTGTTTCTTGCCGAATTTGGGCCATGAGAGATGTATCCCCTTTCTTTTCTTCGTCCGAGAACAGAAGGGTGTCCCCAGCTGGCTCTGTTGGGTCGTCAGGGGGGCATTGATCCTTGAGGCCAGGGTCCAGAAACGTTTTGAGCCGCTTTCGTAGCTTACGGCAGTCAGCATCGTGATCACTGCGCAATATTGGAACCGGCAATTTGAGTTTTTTCAGTTCTGCGTTTTCCTCGAAGCATAACTTCGTCATTAGCTGTGCCACGTCTGGGCCTTTCTGTTGTTTGCAGACATCTTGAAGCAGCCGGAGAGAAGACATGGTTGCTTCCAGTTGGGTTGACGCTGGGATGATTGAGCGGAAGGAACACTCCTGCAAGTGATCAATCTCGAACAAATCCCCATCGTCCAAGGGGAGAAGCGAGGCAGCGATGGCATTGTCGAAATACAAGTCCGCCAAAGGGTCGACGAGGCTGTCGACAGTTAGGCCATTCCACCTGGCGTATTCGTCCGCTTCCATGGAGGGGGGCGACCGCTCGGACTCGGTATAGGTGCCATGGAGAGATTCTTTGAGGGCAATAAGATCGTCGCCTGTTTCGAAATTCATCATGCATCACTGTATCTTGTTTGAGGGAGATGTCACTGGTGCATGGTCCAGATGTTGCAGGGGAAACTGCCAGGGTGAAATTTTCACGCAGTTATAGAAAGGAAGGTGCGACTCTGACGCTTGCGAAACAACACCATGATGACATCAATGTAGCACAGTAATGGGGGCGGCGGCGAGCAGACAAAAATGTCCAGAGTTTTGTTTTTCCATTGTGTCTATTTTCCCCTGAATTGCCTGACACAGTTGGTTGTCTTCTTACTGATAGAAGATTGTCTTCCATCATTTAGGTAGGTGTTCGAACAAGAAGGCTTATGGAGCGAAGTGAACCAAGACCATTCATATTGGTTGTCACAACGTCATGCCTCACTCACCAGACAGCTGAGAGCAGCAGCCGTATTGCCCGTCAGCAGTTTTTTGAAGTCTACCTAGGTAGTTACCAATCAGTCAGAACAGAAAAAGACCAGTTCCCCACTCAGTTTCTTCCTCAAACTCACTCTTGATTGAACCCTGCTGAGTCGGTCACAAAAACTGCCACTCATTAAACTCTATGCTCTCTGAGCACTGCTTGGGGTACTGAAGCTGTATTGTTTCATGCTGCACATATGTGCTGCGCCTTCTCATGAGGAGTTCTGACATATTGACATCCGTTCGGGAGCTGCTTGGAAGACTCTCTTTCATGGACCCGAACTAAACTAATTAACCAACTAACCGTGCGGAGAAAATCATCCAGCGGTTCACGCAACGGATGGTCCCGTGCCCGCAAATGGATGCCGAGGTGGGGCTCCGCTGAATGGCCCCGCTGCATGGCTGCCTACGACCAGATCCCCCAGTTAACTTGCTATTGTCCGCTCAAGTGCGAACTGCGCTAGCTTCCTGCGAGGTTCACGCGCTTCGTATCCGAAGGTGGTGTGCAGCACTCCGCTGAAATGGTGTGATAGCCCAGTGTTGTATTGGGCAGACAACCCCCGACATCACCCTTTCCCCCAAAGGTGGTTCGTAAATAGGGCGTAGGGGCCCTTGGCTTACCGTAAATCCGGGAAGGCGGGGAGAACCTTGCTTCTATCCGGGTGAGCTGCAGGTAGTGGTGGGTAGGTTGACACGGCAAGAAGAACGTTTCAGCGGGATGCTCCAGTCCCAGGGGCCATGTCGCTTCTCCTCATTCTCATCCCGCTCTCTCTACCCACTCCAGAGTGACAGGCTGGAGACACGTATGTTAAACAGCGTACACAGTGTTAGGCCGTTGATCAATTCTCAAAAAACCATGGCGACATCGTCAGAATCGACGGCTCAGGAATCCAATGTTGATGTGTATGACACTCCCTGATTATCTCTAATCTTGTTATGTCGCAAATGTTTAACAACCCTCAGTCTCATCATCGGCGCCGGCCCCGCCGGGTATGTCACCCACCTCACCCACTTCAAAATCCCAAGCCCACTGACCTTTTTGCAAACCCCAGTCTCATGGCCGCCTGCTGGATGGCCCACCTCGGCGTCCGCACGCGCATCATCGACAAACGCAACACCAAGATCTTTTGCGGCCAAGCCGACGGGCTCCAATGCCGGAGTCTCGAAATCTTTGATAGCCTCGGTTTTGGCGACCGAGCCTGGAAAGAAGCCAACCACATGATTGAGATTTGCATGTGGAACCCGGGCCCGGACGAGGTCATTCGCCGGTCTGATCGGATTCCCGATACGATTGTGGGGTTGTCGAGGTTTCAGCAAATTGTACTGCATCAAGGGAGGATTGAACGTTTTTTTCTGGATAATATCAAGAAGTATTCGTGTGATACGATAAAGGTGGAGCGGGGGGTGTCGCCGGAAGAGTTACACATTGATGAGGAAAGAGTCGAGAATGGGGAGGCGTACCCAGTTACGGTCAGACTGCGGACACTCAGCGAGGAGGAGGCGACTCCACCACAGCAGATCAATGGAAGTAAGGTGCCAGATGGGCTGTTCAGGAGTAATCTGACGAATGAAGATGATGATGAGGATCTCATTCGTAGGAGTCGGGAGAAGGCTGGTGCGACAGAGATTGTCCATGCCAAGTATGTTATTGGCTGTGATGGGGCACGCAGCTGGACGAGGCGGTCTCTGGGGTTTGAGCTGCAAGGCGAGGCGACTGATTTCATCTGGGGCGTCATGGATATCATCCCGATTACTGACTTCCGTGAG
>Ga0247763_1001753_pt1 | contig 11993 bp, 11 predicted proteins | sample UWRJL141409B4_FD_179926 | JGI IMG/M metagenome (GOLD analysis project Ga0247763, IMG submission 179926) | Plant litter microbial communities from Arlington Agricultural Research Station in Wisconsin, United States - UWRJ-L141-409B-4 | ecosystem: Environmental > Terrestrial > Plant litter >...
CGAAAAGGAGAAAGACGGGAGGACTCGGAATCTTACCCTCGAACGGGGAGAGATGACCAACCCCGCTACGGGGAAAATATCGTCCTACGAAGAACTGTGGGAAGATATCCCTGTTCAAAACGTCCCTTTGCTTTCCATGTCTAACGAGACAGATTCACCATCACCATCACCAAAACCAGGACCAGGATCAGAAGATGAGAAAAAGATTTGTGTGGTTTTACAAATGGAGAGTTCACAAATGGAAAATCAAGTCACTCGCGGCATGGTAATTCGACTGGGCCAATACTGTCAGGGAATCGTCCGACGGGGCGAACAAGTCTTGGTAGAGAGGTTGCGATGGGATGACGACCAGCAGACCTGGCTAAGACCTGTCCTTGTGCATGTTCGAACTAGCGGGACCGAGACAGAATTGGATTTGGAAGCACCGACGGACTTTGCTACCTATTTCGGTCATGAAGCAGTGGTGGGTGATGAAGTTGGAGTGGGCGGTTATGTGTGGAGAGTAGTGGAGAGGAGTTCTTAAGAAGAGACAACGATATGAAGGTTATCTGGGGAAGTCTAAAGAATGTAACTACTCTCGAGTTTGGACCGAGTCAAAATTTCCCTCGCATTGACGTCACAAAACATCACAGAATATCAGAAACCATCAGGGTCAGACTCGTATATTATCCTACCCAAGGTTTCACAAGGTACACCTCAAGCAAAGATATCATGCAAGTTACCCACCTAAGCCTAACTACCCGCTTAAACACCAGAATCATCCTGGAACTCATCCGGATGATCCCAATTCCAATGATTCATCGGATTCCCATACCACTCTCGCCAACGCCGGCAAGATTCCTGAATAACACTTTCGTCTCTGGCCATGACGTTGGGAATCAAGTGCTTATTCTCAACAATTTGCATGGCCAGACCGGATGAGGCGTGGAAGGCGATATGGCAGTGGAAGATCCAGGCTCTGTTACATCAATTTCTCGTTAATCTCAATAACTCATAAGGGAGAGAGACAAAAAAAGGGGGGGGGAGAAATACCCAGGGTTATCCGCCTTAAACGCAATAATGACATATCCCGACGCCGGCAACAGAATGACATCACGACGTGGTGGGTTTCGGCAGTTGAGGTTGGGGTTCGCACAGTTGAGCCGGTCCGGAGGAAACATGAGGCGGTCGCCGGGGTGGCCGATTTCCGGATCGGGATACCAGTTTTTGGAACTTTGGCGGAGAACGGCAAAGTCATGGCCATCTTTGTACATTTATCAAACCCCCCATCATGTTAGAAAGAGTGTCAAAACCAATTAGAAAAGAGTGTAATTGGGACAAGACATTGTAGGTAGGTAGGGAGTGAGAGAAGAAAAAAAAAACCTACGGAGATGCATGGGATGAGCCGCAGGAAAAAAGATCCGCCCCGCGTTCGACGGAATCTTGTCCGGCGCCGTGAGGATCAGCCAAATCCACTGCTCCGTGCCGTGTGGTGGCAGCGTAATAACATCAAGATGGGGCTGGTCAACGAGCTCTTGCAGGCGGTCGAGAGCGAGGAGGGTTGGGTCGGAAAAGTTGACGCGGAAGGGCGCAATGTGCATGTCCCACCGAGTCTAAATCTATCAGCGACTAATGCAACTAATCAAGTGTTACCGACAGAGAAAAAAAAGAAGAAAAAACATACATAGGGCTTGTCGTCGGGAATGTAGGGCGTGTTACTTCCAGGACCACCCGATTTGGTCATGCCGACGTTGAAAATGTACTTTTCATTGTTGGGCAGCTTCTCGGGATCCTTCTTGGGATCTATGTTGTGTCCATTAGCGTACTTCCGACATAATCTTCTCCCCCGACAACAAAAAAACATACCAATGTTTACCGGGTTACCAATTTGCCAAGGCTGCCACGGCACCAGCTTGTCATAGGGTTCATCCGAGCAGTTAATGTCGTACAGAGGAGGCTCTGACAGAGGATCTGGCGCATTGCTGTCGTTGACGTACTTACGGCTGTACCGAACAATGCCCATCTGCTGATCTGGCCCAAAAGCAAACTTGGAGCACTTTCTGGCAGGGACCGCTCTCATCCAGTAGTTACCGTAGCGTTCCGCCTTGTACGGCTCGTGCAGACCATGCACAATGATGTGGTAGCGCTGGCCGATGCCAATCTTGATGTTGGTTGTGTTGTACGGTCGGATGGGCACAAAATCCATTTCAATCACCTCGAGCATGTGGTTGTCAATCGAGAACACAAACGTCGTGTCAACCGCCGTGTTGACCAAGATGAGCATGTGCGCCTTGCGGCTGTCAAGCCACAGTGTGTACTTCTTGGGCTTGGGGCCAAAACCAAACTGCCCAGTGCCGTTGATGAGAATGTTGGTCATCTCCGGGGCAGCTCCCGACTCCAGCATGAGTGGCCAGTCCTCAAACACGGATCGGTGGTTCCAATCCGTCAGCAACAGAGGTCGGAATGCTTCATCGGCATCAAAATTGGCTGTTGATGGTCCATAGATGGTCAGAGGCCCAAGCAAACCATCACCGTACTGCAGAGAGTAATGGCTGTGGTACCAAGCTGATCCATATTGAAGCGCTCGGAACTTGTAGGTGAAGGTGTCGCCAGGGGCAATGGGACACTCAGTGATGCCATTGACACCGTCGTGCTGGAAGCTGAGATACTGTCGGATGCCATGCCAGTGAACCTGCAGCATATTAGAAACCGCACTTTTTTGCCTGATATTTCGGGAAGACTCACTGATGTACCATTGTACCGGAGGTTATTCTTGACCGTAATCTCAAGCCAATCACCCCAACAGGCCTCTGTTATCCGTTAGTACCTAGGTAGCTGGACATCACCATCTTGACCCTGAAACTTACCAATCCACGGCCCCGGGTACCGTCGGTTGAAAACCTTTCCGTGTTCCATGGTTGTTCCATCGGGAGCAATGGGTTGCTCGGAAACATCAAGGTAGTACTAAGAGTTTTGCTTCAGCATATCCCCCTCCCTCAGTTTTATTCCTTCCTTGTGCGAGCCTAACCTTCCGAACCCGCCCAATGGGAACTGCCTTTGGATCCTCATAGTTGGTGTTGATGTCAATGGTCTGGCTTCCCTTCTTCAGCCAACACCTCCGATTTCCGGGAGAGAAGCACGGCTCCCAGCCCTCTGTCACCTCAATTTTAGTCACGCTTCCCTTCAAAAATCCCCAAACAGATGGCAACATACGCATGGTCGGGTAGTGGCAGTTTAGACCGCCTCCCACTCCCTCCTGAGGGTTCTTTGGAGTGCCAACAACAGGGGTGTCCCCAATCATGTACGACCGCTCTTCGCCTCCCGTGCGCATGGGCACGACATGATAATCGCTGGGGTGGTACACTTCGCTGCTGTAAAAGTCCTGGATCATGGCCGTGTCGCCCTGGAAGAAGTTGCCGTGCACATCTTGCCGGATGGGCTCGCTGGGATGGTAAACAAAATCAGAATCAATGGTGATGCCCGGCTCAGTCGTGACCGGAACGTCATCATCAGGTAGCTTGAGAGGAACCTGAGGCACATTGCCCGTGCCAGAAGACGAAAGGGTAAAGATATTCAACACCTGGACGATACTCGTCCACACCGCCTCGAGCCTCATGTTGGCTGACGGATACTTTCCCTTCAGGGAAAAAAGTACTCGCAAGATGGACAAGGGTTGTTGCTGACTTGGACCGAAGAGACCAACCAGCGGTGATGTTGAGTAGGACTTGAGTGATTGTGCGCCAGTTTCCAGCCGGGATATATATCTTCTCAATCCAGCTCAAGATATATTTCTCAACGGTACCCAGGAGAACACCGGGAACTGAATGGGGATTGGGGTTTCTCCTAGGGTGGCTGCATAACATCGTCTCATCGTTTCATCGGGATCTGTCTTGAGCCATTGGTCTCAAACCTAAACTACTAGGGGCTGGGAGTCTCGCTAAGTTCGTGGGGAATACAAGAAGCATCTGATCAGAACCGTAAAGGTACCCTGCATCTTCTTGGAAGCCTCACGGGCTAACAAGGATATGGAGGCTGCCGTGTAACCGACCGGAATGCTCGTCGCCGGGATATTGCTGTTAGATGTCGGCTCAGCTACAGTAGCCCAGCCCTCTTCTTCAGAATTTGGTTGCACTGCATAAACGCCCAACGGCTCAAGCCCCTGGGACCAGCGGATGGACCTCTGTTTTCGACCTAGTTAGTTAGCCTGGCACACCTAATGAACTCCTCGCAAGGTCCACACCGGTGAAAGAAAGATGTTGACGGTTCATTTCTAATTCGCGGGCATCGTATTGCACACGGCCCGCAGGTAGCGACAGCCATGCCAAGTCTCCCCGAATAGACCAGGCTAGGTCTAGGACATACAGGGGTTGACTCAATTTTCGATTGCCACACACTCCGTGATCTCCATAGCATCATCTTCGCCACTAGGCTCAAAACTCTCCATGAATTCGCCCCTGTACACAAGCCTCGGGTCGCCCTTGACTTCATCCTTGTCGTTCAAAACGCGTTTCTCTGCCACTGTAGCACGCACCCACTCAAGGTAGGGCGGGTTACCCGGAAAGACCACATTGTCGGCCACTACAACGGTGCCTATTCCAATCAACCCGTGACGCTCGCATAACTTCAGATCAGTAGTATAGCTAGGCTTATGGTGGTCGAGGAACAACATCCCAATTGGAGTCGTCACCACACGCTCGTCGTAAAGCCTCTGCAAGCCCTCGGTTCCCGTCCCAATCACGAATGTGACCATGTTTTTCAACCCGGCCAAGTCAACAAGACTCGCAGCCACAGCAGCAAACAGAGAGCTCTTCTCAACGCTGTAGCAGTGGCCTCCACCATGCTTCTTGAGGATCGAGGCAATAAGGATAGTGGAATAGCCGAGGTAGCATCCCAGCTCAATCACCACTCTGGGTTTGTGGACGTCCATAACATCAACAATGATCGACCCTTTGTGCTGGCCAATGTTTACGAGCCCCGTCACCGTAGAGGCAAACTCGTCAATGATACGGAGAATACCGTCGGGTTTGCCGCGCAACGTCCCAATCTCGGGATGGTTGTAGACGTACTCCAGCAGGGTGATTTCGCGGCCATCTCCGTACTGATCGGGAGGTCAGCTGAATGCGCATTGTGCAGCCAGGACAGTAAGGGCACCTACCCAGACGTCATCGACATCGGCGCTTTTGGTGGCCTTGGCCGGGTTGAAAGCGGGATGTGTAGTTAGCGGCATTGTTTCTCAGCCGAAAAGAAGTGACTTGGAGACAAGATCGACGATTCGCCAACGCGGATATGATGTGATTCATCGGTTGAGTCTTTGATACCAGTCGCGTCGGGTATTTTGTAGCGTGGCGACTGCCCATGGCGGGCTGGACTGGGCAGCGGTTCGGGTGCAGTGAGTGGAGGACGAGCGCATAGCTGCGTGCTGTGGCGACCCGTTTTCGTGGTTCTGCATGTCAGCTAAGCGGAGGCTCGACGGAGGTCCTCAGAAACAAAGGGCCCCGGGATACTGCTGGGGGCTGAATGAAGTACGAACGCGGGCGAGTGCGACACCGGGATACTGCAGGAATATTGGCTGTCTCTAATCAAGGCCTCGTCCCACGGGAACCAACAGGTTTGTCATTGACGGAAACGAGCCCTGGCCATGGGCTGATTGCCACCGTATGGGGTATGGCAATGGCACGAGTGGCGGTACGGTTGACGGAAGAGACGAAAAGGAGGATGGTCGTCGAGGAAAGGCGGGCAGCAAGAAGGCGAGCTGAATATACGACCTGCATGGCGATTTCAGGGGACAGCGAGAGGCAATCGGGATTCATTCTGGTGGGGCATTGGCCGGAAGACAAATTTGTGCGCGAGCTAGAAACAATGGAACTTATGCAGAGAGGGACTAATTCAGCTTGCGGCAGGAGGCCGGCTGGTGCTGGGAAGGGTCGTGCCTTCCGCCAGAAACGGCTCAGCCGGGTGAGACCACGTCCTCCCAGTTCGCCTCCACCGAAATCACCGTAATTTCTCCCAATCGTCGAATGCCCCGGCATCATCCCCCCCCACGAGCGGCGATGTCTTTGTTGTCATGTGTGCCTACCTAGGTGGGTAGTCATGGCAGACGTGGCAGGGATTCGATTCCCAACCGGCGAGGATTTCACGGGCAATTGGCGTCATTCATGGCCCCGAATCGCCGATTTGAGACCCATAGCAACCTCATACTTTGGATTTGGCGATGCTACCTCCCTTGCTCTCGACCTCAGGCCGGTGCCTTGAGAGACATGGTCCGACATCGCAATATGTTTAAGATGTGGAAAACCCCTCACAGACTCACCCGCACCCCTTGACGCCTCATATGCAAAGGATGCTTTCTTCCGTCCCAGTGCCGACCTTGTATTCCGCCATCTATGCCCCGAAGTCTGTCCTTTTTTCTCGGATCCCGTTCGCTGGTTTCGGATATGGCCACGAGGGAGAACTGCGCGATGCCCAACCCTTGTTCGCCGGACACGGAGCGGTCGTCACTGCTGGGCCGCGGCTATCCGGCTCAAGACGAAGAGAACCGACTAGACCGGGATCGAGATCTATCCCCAGCTTCCACCGCCGTGTCGGATTACGGCTCTGGCCTGGGGCAATGGACGACTATGCTCGTCCTTCTCGTCGGCGTTCTGGTTGTTAACTCTGACAGTGCCATTCTCATGACGCTGTTTCGACATGTCGCATCCGAGTTCAGCAGGCTGAACTCTTCCAGTTGGATACTCTCATCGTACATAATCGGCATCATATCTACCCAGCCGCTGGTGCGCTCCCGCCCATCCCATCGAGGGTTTTGGCGTGGCTGATGATGAGTACTTTAGTACGGGAAACTCAGCGACATTTATGGTCGAAAGCCCCTGTTGCTCATTGCATATTGCTTTTACTTTATCGGTAGCATTATTGGGTGAGCATCTCTCGTCAGGAGCTAAAACCATCGTGTTCCACTCTAACACCATGTCAGCGGCGCCGGCCTATCCTTCTGGTCCCTGCTGCTAGGTAGATTCCTCTGTGGAATTGGCAATGCGGGAATTACTGTTCTAATATCTACTATTATTGTTGGTAGGATACCCGTCTCATTCTTGTTCGTTTGGGGAAGCTAACCAGGACAGATTTGGTACCCATACGTGAAGTGGCCGTGTGGAGGAGTTATGTATACGCTGTCAACCATGTGGGACGGTCTGCCGGACCTCCCATAGGTGGCTTCATTGCAGACAGCATAAACTGGCGGTGGTATGTTTTTACCCCCAATGTTTGACTCGACGGCTGACCAGGGAAGGTCCGTGGCCCTACCCGCGCCGTTCATACTCCTCGGTGTATTCTACATCTGCCGCAAGCTATCAGTCGAACCGACTTCAGCATCCAAGATCGTCGAGGTTTCGGGAGGGAGTGGCCGGTCAAGATTGAGAAGAATCGACTTCCTCGGCTCAGTTAGCATTGCCTTGGCAAATATGTCTCTCTTGCTATTTCTCGACCAGATCCAGAAACACCCCGGCAACTTTATACACAACCTCCCAAAGATATCTGCATTATCATCTTGCATTGGATTCGTCTTTGTCTTCGTTGGGGTCGAAGCATATTGGGCAAGGGAGCCGATCTTGCCACTACGCTTGCTAGTGAAGCGTAATGTCATCTCGGCGTATGGCATCCAGCTTTTCCAGACCGCATCCCAAATGGCGGTCAGTACAGAATCTTGTTCATCGCTTACATTTTTTCTGATGAAACATGGTAGTTCTATACATCCGTCCCCCTCTACTTCCGAGTCACCAACGCTGACTCCAGCACCACCGTCGCATTCCGGCTCTCCTGTGTTACCCTCGGCAGCGTCACCGGCGGCTTGATAAGTGGCTACATGATCAAGCGGTGAGTATTATATCCTGCCCTTCCTTCCTGCCGCTAACATGGAGGCTCACTCTCCTCTAGCACCGGCCTTTACCGCCTCGCAATCAACATTGCCAACACCCTCACCATCACTAGTTTCTCGATAATCTTTTGGCACTGGCGCGGTCAAATCGGCTGGCTTGAGACTATTCTCCTCTGCTTCACCGTCGGTATTGGTTTCGGCGTCTCCCTCTCAGCGGCTTTTATCGGTCTCGCCGCGGGTCTTGATCCATCGCAGGTTGCAGTGTCTACATCGGGCTTTTACCTCTCCCTCAATATCGGGAGCCTCATCGGTGTGACGAGCGCATCAGTCTTCATCAGTGTGTTTGTACAAAGAGAGTTGAGGAGGCGGCTGGGTGATCTACCTAACGCGGGTCAGATCATACGGGACGTGACATCGAATTTCGACTCGATTAATGATCTTCCTCGCGAGGTGGGGGAGATTGTGCTGGGAGCGTACACGCAGAGCTTTAAGGGAGTTTGGCGTAGGTATCCTCCATGTCAAGAAGGGTTGAAGGGCACCGGCTTACATCGTCGCAGTGACTTGTCTCATCTTCGGATGCGTGTCGTTAGTGGCTGGCATGATCATGCGGGAGGGTCAACTTGAGGAGCCAACCGCTCCGAAGGTGTTGCCAACGACACACGCTCGGAACTACAACACCTTTGCTAGTCAGACCGACGAGTAGGCCGCATGCAGAGTCGCCCTGAAAGGCTCGCTCGGCCAAGCCGATATTTATGGGGAAAAGGGGGTAACCCTAACCCTGGCACTAGATGTGTAAGATTGGGAAAAGAGATGTTCAGTTTGCATTGTAGGATGAAAAAACCTGTCTAGGAGTACTTTTTAACAGCGCTTTTAGTTTAAAATGACACGACGAATACCTAGCAATGCGGTAATCTTTGGCTGTTAATGACCGACTCGTTTCGTCCCTCTCAGTCGTCCAAAAGCTCCATAATCGCCACGCCGCTATCGTGACGCTTGAGACTCGGGCGGAGCCAGTAAAGGCCTAAAAGAAAAGTGTTAGAAAATCCTTAGAGGGCGGTGTTAGAAGGAAACGCACCGTAATCTATCTCGTCGCTATTCCACCAGGTTTGCACATCCAACCCCTGCTTGGAACAAATGTCGCCAATGTCGCCGCGTGTCCACTTGCCGCTCGTGACGATTCCCACGCGCTCCCCCTTGTCAAGGGCAATGGTATTGCCTTGGATGTGGCCATGGAGGTTTCTGGTCGGGATGAGGTAATTCTCGAAGCGTTTTCGTTCTGGGACCCAGTGACCCTGGAAAGTCCAGTTATCCGCGTCAAAGAACTTCGCCGCCTCTGCCGCATCGTCTTGAGCAGCAAAAACTTCCGCGGCCGCTCTTAGCGCGTGCTTCATCCACCTTTCTGTTTGGCCACCAGGTAGATTGTAGGCGACACAGATGCGCTCGGCTTCTCGACATCCGTCAACGCCAAGCAGCAGACCGCCAAAACTCCCGGCGTTTCCTGCCCGCGCGAACGAGGCCAGGACAGCACCAGCCACGCCCATGTCAAAGTTGGCCATACTATTGCCCAGCCATAACACGGCGCGGCGGCTTCCCGCCATTTCGTCCCCGTTCAGCCAGTCTGCGCCGTCTTCGTACGTGCCAAGGAGGCCGCGCACGGTAATGTTGCGCAGGGGGACGGTGTCACAAAGCGCACTGAGACTGGCCTCGAGCTCGGATAGGTCAACGTCAAGAGCGTAATAGACAACAGGTGCGGTGAGTCGAGCGTCAAGAGCCGCCAGCAGCGGCGCCGTTTTGGCCATGCTGCCGGACCCGAGTTCGATGAGCACGTCGGGTACCGCGCCCGCTAGCGTTGCGGATATCTCGTCGAGTCTTTGGTTGAGCAGCTCCCGCTCCACCCGATACGGATAGTACTCGGGGCATGCTGCTACTTTGTCGTACAGTTCCTGGCCCGCCTCGTCCCAGAGAAGTAGGGACGGGAGTGTCTTGGCGTTGCGGGACCCTCTGAGACCCTCAAGGGTGTCAGCATCCAGGGTCTCTAGCGGAGACGACTTGCTGGAGCGGATGTCGACAACGGTAATGCTCGGAAGTTGGCGAGACATGATGCATGTAGCGATTATTCCTCCCGAGTCGATCCCTGATGACTTCTCCAGGGGTGTTGGGGTTGTGAAGTTGTGAGACGAGAAACGGGAAACGGGAAACGGGAAACGGAACCAGAGGGGTTGCTACGGATAAAGCCCCCTAGCTCACGATATCGATGGCAAGAAACGCCCATTTTTATAGCAGAAAATCGGGAAGTTTGTCGATGAGTCCACTATCGGGCAGCAAACATGCATGACGGTAGCATGCCTGTTGATATGCTGATTACCACGAGTACGAGACCGACGTCTTCGTGAACGACACCTGGGTCAGGTCAGCAGCGTTTCCGACATGACCCCTCCGCGTGGAGGCCCAGAGCCTGTTGTCAAGATCATCAAGCTTGCCGTCACACGGATCTAGGGGACCTGCAGTTCGTGTTTGCGTGCGAAAGAGCGGATATGTAAGGCTCCCCCTCCGCTTCCTGTGCTCTGTTCCACAAATGACAACATCTGCTGCTTGCCCTGCAGCGTCACTTTAGCTGTTCAACGCCAGCCACCCATTTGACCCAGCTGGCGACCAGGGCTGAGCCGGAGCAACAAGTCGACATTTGTTTTGGCGCCCTGCTTTCGGGCCATCTGTCGTGCAAGGGTACAGGGACGATCAATGTCGTCCACTATCCGCGAGCCGGAAGTGGTCTCGAACGGGAGATATGTCTCGATAGACCCTTAACTTCCTACCCGCAATGCATTAAGGGTTCGGAAGGCATGCTGCGTGGCGAGTCAATCAATCGAAGCATGCAGGCTCCGCACAGCAGCCCTGTCGGAAGCGTTCTCTGTCCTCGCCCGTCCCCGAACGGGAGAATTGTGACGACTTCATCTACGCAAGGGATATCGCTGTAGATGGCCTAGATCAATGAGGGCGATGAACATCGCAGGGCCGGGCCGAACGACAATGAGTTCGACGAAAACTGTGGATATTCTCGTGATTGGTGCTGGACCAGCAGGGTGAGTTTCTTCGGCAGTTTCTCATGGGGAGATCGGTGACCAACGAGGCTCTTTAGCTTAGCCCTGGCGAATTGGTTTCGCAACAGCGGCATCAGCGTGTTGCTGGTTGACAAAAAGTCAGGACCCACGCCACGCGGCCATGCTGAAGGTTTGAAGAGCACCACAAACGAGATTTTCGACACCTTTGGAATCGGGCCTCAGATCGCGGCAGAATCATGGAGACTTGAAGAAATAGCCATCTGGGGCCCTGCTCTGGATGGATCTGGCGGCGTCGTCAGGGAGCGGGTGGTTCAAGACAAGGTCGAGGAACTCGGTAAGATTCGCGAAACAATGCTTCAACAGTGTAAGCGCCGACTCTGAAAGAAGTGCGAAGGGCTAGCTTACTGACTGTTCTCAGCAAGGGTCGAGCACTACCTACTGCAGAATGTGTTGACACACCAAAACATCAAGATCCTTTACAACTTAACCCCCGTTTCGGTGCATGTTGACGAGAACCGACCACACTCCGCTAACTCCTATCCCGTGGAGGTGTGCTTGTCCCAGGAAAAGACAGGGCCAGGTGGCACCCGCAGTGTTGGCCACACTCTGTACACCAAGTACGTTGTTGGTTGCGACGGTGCTCATAGCTGGCTTCGGAAGCAACTGAAGGTCTCGCTGGAGGGGGACCTTACAGACTCGGTCTTCGGCGTCATAGACATTGTCCCCAAGTCAAACTTCCCGGATATTCGCCGTGTAAGCTACATCCGCGCTGCAACTGGGACTGTCCTGTTGGTGCCTCGAAGCAACAAAGAGGTGCGGCTCTACATCCCGGTTGAGAGTGGCGGCGCACTCCCGGATCCTCGTGACGTCAGCTTTGAGCGTATCCTCGCAGCGGCACGCACCATCATGGCGCCATATACCCTTGATGTTGGCTCACTTTCGTGGTGGTCGGCTTACCGGGTCGGACAGCGCGTCGGTAGCCACTTTTCGCGCCACGGGGAGCGCGCCTTTCTCGTTGGAGACGCCGTGCATACACACTCGCCTAAGGCTGGACAGGGTATGAACACCTCTATTCAAGACGCGTA
>Ga0247763_1001754_pt1 | contig 11991 bp, 11 predicted proteins | sample UWRJL141409B4_FD_179926 | JGI IMG/M metagenome (GOLD analysis project Ga0247763, IMG submission 179926) | Plant litter microbial communities from Arlington Agricultural Research Station in Wisconsin, United States - UWRJ-L141-409B-4 | ecosystem: Environmental > Terrestrial > Plant litter >...
ATGGCTAGGATGAAATGTTTGTGAGAGAGGACGGGTCGCCAGTACTGGCTCCGAGACGGCGGGGTTTTATCATTTCTCGGTGGCATCGGAAATCCTGTCGTCGGGACAATAGGGACCGGAGACAGACACAGCCTTTCTTGGTCTGGAGAGGCGATGAAGTATATATGAATTTAAGAGTATCACATATTTGTTCTCCTGTGATCCGAAGATCCTTTCGGGCTTTGGCCTCTCCGTATGCTGTGTTAGGGGTTGCGATGTTCTGAGTCGAATTAGAGTATTGGCTCGACCCTGCCTGCGGAGAGAAATGTTGTATCACACTTTTATCTCCGGTTTTCAATGGAAGGGTTTCTGCTAGAAGCTCAAGTGCACAACAACCCCGAGAAGGATTGCAACCGCTACATGTGACGAGCCAACCGAACTGCGCCGAGCCCCCGACACCTTTGGCCTCGCAAACCACGTCCCGTCTCCCTCGGTGGCGAAGTCAAACTCTTTCCCCGTTGTAAAAGTGAACCGCGGCATCGGATTATCCTCCGGTGGAGCCAGCGAAATAGCATATGAGCGGTCGTGATATGGTTGGAACCCGGGGCCCGTGGCGCGGATGCCCGCAAAGCGCAGGGCAATTCGCCCTTCGGGAGATGCTATATCAACTGTGGCGGAGGCAGATGTGTTGGAGAACTCGAGCGAGTAGGTGAAAGGGATGCTGGCATTCCTGTTGAAAGAAACACAAGGTTAGCGTCCATCTCGCAAAGCCGGGCCTTGATACATCTCGAACGGCCAGGTTTTGGGTGAGGGTCTGCGTAAAACCTACCAGTTGATCGACTCAGTCAGGACACATCCAGCCGGATCACGCATGCCGGTGCCCCGCGTCTGGTTTATAGGGAAAGTCGGCGCGGTGAAGAACAAGGCAGGATCAAATTCGGTACCGTTGCTGACGAAGCTGCCCTGATCGCCCGTCACTCGATACATGCTACCGGTGCTATTCTGTACCACCTTCACCGTCGCGCGCGATAGGTCTAGCAACTGGGCATGGACGTAATACCATGGCCAGAATGTGGTGGATGCGCACGGCTGGCCATCCTGGTAACAGATAAAAGCCGAGGTCTTGAAGTTGATGCGCCCAAACCAGAAGAAGAAAGGGTTGGGATCCCAAGGAGGGTTCACGCCAACGTACAGCGGCATGTCGTCGCCAATGTGGAGGTCGTACGTGCCATTGTTGCCACACTGCGTCGGTTGGTTCCCGGGTGTGTGTATGTTCCGGTGATTGTAACATTGTAACGGATGAACTGGGTGCCTGGTTCTCCGAGCGGATCGGGAACGGTCCAGGAAGTGAGAGCAGAGCAGATGGAGATGAAGCAAAGAAGCTGGAAGCCCGCGAGCCTCATTCTGGGATCGCAGGGTTTGGCAGTTGCTTGGGCGAAAAGAGGGCCGAGACCGCGGGCTGTCGTTGAGCCGTATTTCATGCGTCCCCGCCGTTGCCAAGCAGCAGGGTTGCATCCCCGCGAGGTCCCAAAATAGACCTTCAGCTGGGATCTCCGCGAACGGACGTTGGGCGTCATTGACCTCGAAAACGCAAACAGCAAAAGCCAGTCATAAAGGTTTGCCTTTCTCAGAGATAGGAGTCGTGGTGGTTGATGCGATGTAATGTTGTCAAGCCCGCTACAGCGGCCCGATGACATTTGACCAGACCTCGAGGAGCAGCATGATCATCATGCATGTTGCAAGTGCCTCGATCACCACTCGTTGCAATTTCCAATTCTCTTCGCGATCAATCCGACGAGCCATGGGAAGGCCCACGACAAAGTATGACGCATATCCCAACGAGCCGAGCTTGAGCATCCTCTCCCTGCTGGCGTAAGCAAAGAAGTCGGATAGCAGCGGGCTGGCCATGAAGAAAGTTTCTGTGTATGCAAGCGCGTAAGACAGAAACATGACCAACAAACTCTGTCCGGCCCCACCAGATGGCCACCGCGGGCGGAGGAGACGCTCAGTTTCCAGTAGGCCGACAAAGTAGGCCATGAAGTAGGCGTGGGTGAGTGGGTACATGAAGAGCGGAACCTGCTGACGGTTCTGTCCCACGACATTGGAGCTGAGATTCCATCGCACGTCGAAGGTGTAGCGCATGCCCATGAGATCGAAGAAGTAGGCCGTGCCCAGATATGTGCCGAAGAAAACAACGATGGCGATCCACAAGTTCAGCTTGAACCAGTACCGCCGCCACCACGAGAGATTGTCTGTGGAACGTGTGTTCCAGATTGCAGGGATAACGACAGCGGGAGATGCGACCGCGACTGAGAAGAACATATACTCGGAATCGTTCCACCGATGGAGGGCGCCAGTCAACATCACTGTCGCGACACCCGTCATCCATAGGGGGCTTTGTGCTAGGACCGCGCGGTGGGTCCGTTGTATCTCGTCGAGCCGGGACAGCAGCGAGCCGTCATCCTGTTTCTGAGGTGTCATTGTGGCGGCTTGACAAGAGACGTCGCTGAGATTTTCTATCTGATGTTGATGGTAGGGTTCCTGGTTGATCGGTTGTCGAGAGCGGGGACGCGATTTGCGGGGACGAAATTAAACCAGAACGGTAGAAGTTGCCCTTGGCGCCAAGTTGACGAGGTAAAGTTGACCGTTGTCAACTCGCGCGATCAAACTTTGCCGTTGGAGTTGAAGTCAGTCTTGGGTTTTCTGAGGACGGGAGATGGTGTACTAACTAGGGACAGAGGGGTCAAGTCTCAACGGAGGTAACTGATCCCCATGGGACCCACATCCATTCGAAAATGTGTCGCTAGGTATCCAATCCCAAGCTGAGATTGGTGATTGGTGATGCTTATCGCGGGGAGATTGGTCAAGCGTGCTTCTGGTTCGAGATTCAGCGGCTAGGACAAACGGCTTAGCAATGCGCGGGAGAGAAACGGGAGCTGAGCCTACCATCGGTTGTTTTTGACGTATTACCAGTTCTTCCAGTATCCGCGCATCGATATTCCCGATCAGCCAAAGCCGTTTGTCTCATGAGCGGGTCGGAGTTCGGCGATGAATCTGGAATGCTGACGCTAGATCGTGATGCTGTTACGTAATCAGCTTCAGTGGATTCCAGCAGCCCTACCCGCCTGTCGCTGCAGTTCAGCGCGTCCCGGTCGCACACACACACAAAACCTCAGCCGCAAATCTCAAGACAAAGGATCCAGCCATGACCGACGTTGCGCCCTCCCCCTCTGAAATTCTTGCCCATGTAGTCTCCTACCATGAGACTCGATGTGCAGCCTCGCCAATCTACGCCTTCCTCCTAGGCACCCCTTCAGAACCCCAAGTGCGCTTCACCAGCGCGTCCAAAGGCGTCTTCACCGCTCGCCTCACGTTACAGGCGCACCATCTCAATTCGGCTGGCGGTCTGCACGGGTCTGTTTCTGCCACAATTGTCGATTGGGCTGGGGGTTTAGCCATCGCAGCATGGGATCTACGAGCCGCAACGGGCGTCAGTGTGGACATTAACATTTCGTACCTCTCGACCGCCCGACTTGGCGAAGAGGTTGAGATTGAAGGGAGAGTGGAGCGCGTCGGTGGCAGCTTGGCATTTACGGAGGTGCGGATCTGGAAGGTTAATGTTAGCGGAAGCGAGGCGGGGCAGGAGCAGCAGCGCGGGGCAATGGTGATATCGGGTCGGCATACCAAGTTTGTGCGTACAAAATAGAACTAGGAAATGAGACCATGCCGTTTGCTCTTTCTCTCTGTGTATGTTTTGGGGGAGCGGCAGGGGAGTGATATAATGGGCACAAAGACGGTCACGGTCGCAAAGATTTTATGTGCAGATGCAGAAGCAGATGCACGTGTGTGTGTGAGGGAGAGAGGGGTTGTCAGGGTGTTGTCAATTGACTGCCTCAGCTGAGCTATGGACCAGACCCCACACATCCTCAATATTGACGTTGAACCTGTTTTGTCATCCGTTCCTAGCTAAAAGGCCCAAAAATCCTTGTTGACAATTACCATCCCGGTCTGTTCAGTCCCTAGAAAAATTCCCAGGACGACGACGACCCTCCTTCTCGATTCGTGCTGCTACCTCAAACACGCCAGAAGTTTGTGCCGTCTTGTGTGACGATCAGTGGAATGCTAGATTCCTCCGTCCTCAGAGTGGCCAGACATATCTTCGTCATCATCGTCCATGTCGAAATCAAATTCTTCTGGCTCTTTGTACATGGGCGAGGATGTGGCAGTCTGCCGCGTGGAGCGACGTGGCGTCTTCTTCGGTGTGGCACGCTCGCCGTCGGGCTCTTCAACAGCCTTGCGTTTGGGCTTAGCCTTGGCTTTGGGCTTGGCCTTGGTCTTGGGAGTCATCTCGAGGGCGTACTCGTCGTCCACGGGCGCATCGGCGAAAAGCTTCTTGCGGACCTCGCACCATCTGTTCATGACGCTCTTGGGCTTGATGCCCATCTTGTCGGACAACTTCATAATGTCCAGCTGCAAGAGTCGTTAGTTTTCGGTAATTGGGCAGAGAGCAATGGAGATTTCGGGTATGTGTGTCGCGGCTGGATTTCGCCCCGGCAATTCAAGGAACAGAATAGAACAAGGAAAAAATTAGGCGTGAGGGGACTGGGTAGAACACCACCTGGGACAGCAGCTGCCTGGAGAGAGAAGGGAATTGGGGAGGCAGATGCCTGGTGAGAAGGGAGAATACTTACCTCAGGAACTGACTTGAGGCAGGTAAAGGCAAGTTCGAGGAACTTGTAGTCGATCTCAGTGAGCTTGGAGGACTCATCAGCAGCAGCAGCTGAAGCCATTGTGACTTCTTTGTTTTGTTCGAAAAAGAAGATGTTGTTTTGATTGGAAAAGAAGGGGCAGAGCTCAAATGGACAAATTCCTCGTAGGTGGCGGAGGACAAGGAATTGTGGATGCACGAGCGAGGAGAGCGTGGTGCTTTCGGAAAGGAAGAGGAAGGAGAAGGGAAGCGAGGAGGAAAATTTATAGTAGTAGAAAACGGCGAGCGATTGCTTCGCTCGGAAAGCCACGACAGTTGCCCCGGGGAAGCGGGGCCCAACGTCCCGGGCTCGAAGTTTGCAAACTCTTCGCCGGTCTATAACGGGAAGGAGCATGCGGACCCGGTGAGAGACCCGCTGCTTGAGTTAGACCCGCTTAACGCCGTGCTTGACCTTGACAGTCACAATTATCCCATAGTGCATTAATTTGATCCGAAGATTTGTGATTTCATGGACAATATTAATTCTTTCTTTTGACCTAACCGGTGCTGCTCACGGCTATCTGGATTACAACTATTTCTAACCCCCATATCTTTTCGAGCGAAGTGATCTCTGGTTGTGAACGTCATGTCTCATAAAGTTCCCTTGCGGCCAAGGAACCGGGGTGTTTGTGTGTGACCGCCTTTCCAATTCACGTTCTTGCACTTTGTATGCAGGCTACGGCCTGAATAATCGCTAGCTCGACACCCCGCGGGGCGTGTGGCTACCCGCTGTGCCTAGGGAGCCATCAAAATGACTTGGATTCCCAGAAATGGAAGGAACGCTGGAAATATCCCGGGGACTGAATTTTCAGCGAACTACTTGGTGGACGGGATTAAACCAAGATATGGACCTAAATACCGACAGGTTCACGTCATGCTGCGTAAGAAATCTAGGGATTTTGTGTCACGATCAAACCACCTTGAGGCTTGATCGAGCTGGGAACGTCGCGCGTTAACAATTTCTCACAGGCAAACTGCACCGCCAATGGGACCAAAGTGAATAACGCGCCGAAGCCAGCATGGGAAATTGCGATTCGTGTCAGTATTCTTTTAAAGCTGCGTCCTGAGATCACATGCAGTTGCTTTCCAAGTGTGATATACGTGGCATTATCTCGCTAGCTGCCAAGTTCACCAAAATAATTCTCTTAAGGTAGTTCGCCACATCAAGTGAATGACATCATTCTCTATCATTTGGAGGTGCACATGCAGATCAACTTCATGATTGTCAGTGAGTGCGCCGAAGAACAGGGGCAAGCGCCGAGCATTTGATATTTATTTCTATCTATCGAAGTTGCGTTGTTCTAGATATGGTTGCACAAATCTTGAACAATAGTAACTGAGTTGAGATGGAGATACGAAGTTGGGTTTTGTCCTGTTCTTTTCCTAAAAGATGGAAAACCCGAAACCCACAACAAGGCGCAACGTAAAGAGTCTCACGCAAGACAACCAAGCATCACCACCAAAATTCGGAGGTCTTGTGAAGGTGACAAGGGTTCGTCAGCGCACTACCATACAAGAACTTCTTTCCATATTACTAAGCTATAGTTCCGTCAAAGAATAGATTACTTCAGGATTGTTTGTTTTGCCTCCTGCCGTCTTTGCACTCATGTCCGTAACTCGGCGCGTTGCCCGGAACACAAGGCAGTCAAAGATTTCGAAACCTCACTGATCAAAGCGTTTACCGCAGCTACCACACCAGATGGAACGAAACCGAGCCCCTGCATTTTCGCCAGTGGGAAAACGCATTACAAAGCACATGAGAGGGGGCCCTATTCGGTTGATTGAGATGAAAGAAATGCAATTTGATGTATAAAAGTGGAAGCAACAGACTGGAGTGCGTGAAAATTTGCTGCCTGGCCTTGCCTCTTTTGCCGCTTTGCTGTATGAACGGTGTGTTTGTCGGGTTTGAGATTTTTGCGAAAACCATTGCGACTTTGATCCCATGTTTTTACTTTTGTTGTGTGCGACGAATCTGGGCACACGAAATTTCCGTTTTCGTACCTCGCACGCGTGACGTTGCTCACCCTGCTCAGGATTTGCTCAGGCAGGCTGGCTCACTTTGGCTCACCTTTGCTCACCTTAATCACAATTTTTTTGGGACCGCGGTTGGAAATCGATAAGAGGTGACAGTGCCCTAATGGCCCGAATTCTGGACACGACGCCGAATTTTGGCCCAGGATATACCAGTAGTACATGCCCTTGGATGGTACACAGTATCCCAGCGAATTTGGGGATGGTACATGATGTACCAGCCCTGATGAGATGATACATGGTACCCCAGCCTGAAACTTGGAACAGCACCGATGGGACGTCCCACAGTATACTAGCACATGACAGGATGTCTTATAATATACCAGTACATGTCCTGGGATATCACATTTTCCATCCCAAATTCCGAGTTGAGGTATTATGTAGCGGCTATCGCGGATGTCGGTCACCCAGAAGGTTTTGTTGGACGCGCATGGAAAGAGCTTCCTTGCTCGAAGGGATATAGTCATGTGATCTGTCTCGTGATACCCCTTGACATCACCCCAGATATCTATCTCTAGGATGGCTCTTCGGCTATAGCTGTGGGAAACCCTGAACCGTGCACTGTATTTCTTTCCCTCTTCCCTGCCATATACTCACGATGGCAAGAGGTTATCTTCAGTATGCGGAATATCATCCCAGGACGGGGCTTGCGGTGTGATGAAGAAGAGCTTTGGAAACAATGTAACTGTCTTGGAGTGACTTTTTGACCGCTGCCCCGCTGTGATAAAGTGGGTCTGTACTTTCCGCTGCCAATTCACTTGACATTCGTGCTTTTCCGCTGCCAAATTCACTTGACATTCGCAACTCAACAGCCGCAAAGCCCCCGGAGCAAAAACAAACCCTTCGCAACAAGACCACGTACGCGACTAAGCAGTACGCGACTAAGCAGTACGCGACCAAGCAGTTTTGCACGAGGAAAAGGAACCTTTCTACCAAAAAATGGAGGCCATTCTTCTCCCCATAATCTCGATCTGCTATCGTCGACCGCCCACCACGGATCAGCAAATTGTTCAAGGTCTTACCGACCGTAAGTTGCTTCCCTCCATCCTAACCTCGATGGGAAGATAGTTGACGCTGCTGCTAACCATGACATTTAGGCGCCCTTGGCATTCTGCGCGAAGATCCGCGCGAGGATCCGCGCGGCGACGAATTCCCCCCCGTCTCCGACAACGATTCTTCGCAATCACTCATAGTCCGCACCACGGCAAATGGCGCGTTGGACCTTCGCGTCGGCAGCAACCTTGCTCCGGGGCTTCTCGAGCAGGCTGTAGCGGCAGTCCACTCTATTACTATGGTTCAAGTCCGCGAGGCTAAGTCAAGAGCGATCTGCAACACTGTGGTTCAGGCTATGGCCATAGCTGCATTTGCCTTCGTAGCGCTCCGGTCCCGTCCATAACTCTGCAACACTCACGTGCGAGCCCCATCAATCTCTTTTACGCCGCGTTTGATGACACGGAAGCTAACCTTGGTTATTGGGCTTAGTGCAAATAATACAGGTCTCGAGGTAGCAGCGGGTCCGGAGAAGAAAATGAATGGCGGGGTAGGGCTGGAGGAGAGGATATACCGACCGGAATGAATGTGCCCAGCTGGAACAACACGATGGCGCAACTCTTCCATGATAGCAATACAGATCCCATCTCTCACAACCGTGATGTTATTCCGCTTTGACGAATCTGGCCACCCCCGACTGTCCGCTTTCTTCGACACTTCCTCTGAGTTTCCCTCCGAGATCGTTCAAGACCCTCTGGAGAATGCGGTCGTGTTCTATCGTGGTCGGGTCTGAAGTTACCCGAGTACAAACGCACATGTGACAAGAACTGTGCCGGACAGACCACGCTCTTCGCCAATACGGTCATCTACTCGGCAGAAGAGGGATAAGCTCAGTGTCCCGGTCGGTGCAGTATTCCTTCCGCTCGTCCACCGTAGTCAGACATTGGGGTTTGATATGTTTTCCCGTTGTCAACCACCAGCCTTGGGGGAAACAACACTCGGATTCCAATGCCACGCGTTGTTGGCGTTCCTAATCCGAAGCTTGCGCCTCATTGATTTTTGAATAATCCATACACCCTCCTTCAAATGAAGCAGCTCAGGCTCGAAGACCCCAAGGTCTTTGTTTCCTACCGTGTCCAAATGCACCCCCAGCCGGAAGCGCTCCTAAGAAATCCCTGTCCTTCATTCGATAGTTTTCAGCCAACTCTTTCACTTCTCTTCAATACCTTCCCGTCATTCCTGAAAATTGAAAATTCAGGGGCTAGATAACGTGTCGGCGGAGTCAAGAAGTCGAGGTTCGCTGACGGTAACTGACTGTCCATCTTCTTCTCCCCACCGAGAGCCCCACTCCACGCCATGTATCCTGCGCTGTTGAAGTGACTGCTGAAGTGGTTGTTCCAAATAGTCACTCTAGCTAACAGTCACTCTAAACTGCAAAACCTCCTCTTTCATAAATACCCACAATGTAGATAGTTTTCTTAGCTTCCTCTAAGCAACCTACACAATACCAAATTAATCTCATTGCTTCCATTTCCTTCTCCTAACATGCGTGATAAGACCTGAGCCACGGCGAGAATGGCTTTGATGATGTCATGCCCAAGTACGCTGCCTTTCGGGTCTTTTTGCTATTGTCTTTGCTATTGACCCCGAAATCGCGACGGATTCTGCATGTGCAATATGACTCGAGCATTACCATCTCTTCGTAGGACACCAGAAACTCCTTGTTGGTTGAGCCGCCGCTGGGAACTCCGCGCCCGACGCATTCATGATTAGTGTCAAGCAGCTCAATCTCGGGAGGCTTCATGCGAGTCCTCCTCCCAGATAATGATGAGCTGGGTAGCCTTGCGGGGATCCGAACAGGATGTTTCCTCCCTACGCATTAGAGAGCAGCACAGTAAGGCCAACGACGTAGTGCGATGTCTCATCCGGAATTCCGAAAGTTACGAACTGTGTCGAGGACTGCCTGGGTCGCTAAGGCCGTTACAAGTGCGGGAATGAGCTTGAGGAGTTCAAGGGAAACTGTAAAGCTTGTTTAGAACGTCATTTCCCTTTTGCCGTTGCTACTGGCTTGAGGTGGGCGTACAACCGGTCTGCGGATGTAGGATTAGGTAGATACGGTTGTTGGAAATACTGGATGGAGTACTGAAACAATTGCAGAGTGAGGAATAGGAAGGTAATGACGGAGATGATTAAACTAGGATATCTTATACCATCCCACACTATGTATTATTAGTATATAACAAACGGCCCTAAATCTGGGTCATACTCTTGAACTGGCCAGAATCTGGGCTAGCTCAGGGAAGAATAAGGGAAAGCTCAGGACAAATCAGCCACAGCTTACCCAAGCTCACCCCAGCTTACCCCAGCTCAGGACTGCGAACGAAAAAGGAAATTTCGTGTGCCCAGATTCGTCACAGATTAACCAGGCTGCAAAACCCCGCCGCGGGTCTCTCCGCCGTCCACCACTTGTTTCGAAGGAAAGGAGCGATCTAGCATCTCGCATCTGGGGCACCAAGTTCCGGAACGAGAGAAAATGGGGATTCCGAGGAATTCCACAGCTTTCTTCAAAGAAAACAGCTTGCTTCAGAATAGAGTTACATGTATGTTTCCTGCTTTTCTCCGTCGGAAATCAGATCCTACCCCGGAGGCACAGCATTTCCGCAGCTTCTCTCGAAACTGACCAACCAGAACGTCAGTTTCGCACCGCCCCAGCCCAGAAGCTACCTTGCCTACCAACCAACCTGGTGCTAGTGAAGCTTGGCTCACAGCACGCACACTGTTGGAGTCTTGGGGGCGACGCGGGAAATCGGTTCCCGCAAATTCTACTAGCGTCGGCATTTGTTCAACGTTACATGACATCCATCCACCAGACCTAACTCTGCGGGACACATTTCTACTCCCAGTCGTTGGGCAACACAGAACCCAGACCAGAAACCACTTAGGCCAACGACAGTTCTCTTGTTGTGTCGATTTGAAAAATGTCGGTTCCAGATATCGCGCTCGAGTTGTCGCCGCTGACATGGGCGGTGTTTGGCGTTGGCGCTACTCTCGTCACGATATACCTCGCGCTGGAGTTCCCTCGGGTATGTACATCATCCACGGAAGTCTTAGAAGTTTTGCGCCGGGGGGGGGGGTTGACTCTCCAATATCATTCGGGTGATTGACTCAACTGACTGACATTTGCACAGCTACGCCGACAATGGAAGATCTACTCGCATCGCTCGCAGCTCCCTCCCGGCCCCAAGGTGATCAAAACGGGCATCAAGAAACCCTGGCTGTGGTTTGAAGAACTGAGTAAAGAGTATGGCGATGTCGTCTATCTCCAACTAGGACCCACGCCAACCATCGTGCTGGGCTCGGCCCAAGCGGCGTGGGACTTGCTGGAGAAGCGTGGCTCCATCTACTCGTCGCGTCCCCGGTTCATCATGGGCGGGGAGCTTCTGTCTAACGGAATGCGGGGACTTATGGCGCCGTATTCGCCGTTCTGGCGACGCTGGCGCAAGCTGCTGCATAGCGGGTTCATGCAACGACAGAGCGAGACGTACCGACCGATTCAGAGTCTCGAGTCAAAGGTGTTGATGAACGATCTTGTACAAGACCCTGCTAACTACCGTCGTCATCTCGAGCGGTATGCTGCTTCGGTTATCGTGACGGTGACATATGGTCGCAGAGTAGAGGATGTACGGACAGACATTGTTGTCAGACGGAACGCCGAGTCGATGGAGCGACTCACCCAGGTCAAGTAAGTTTTTTTGGGTCTTTTTCTCCTTGGGAAGACTCGAAGTCTGGACTGACGGTGAAAATAGCATCCCCGGAAAGTTCGCCGTCGAACGCTACCCCATCCTGAAATACATCCCCAGTATCTTCGCCCCATGGAAGGCCCAGGTGCTCGAGCAGCGGAAGAAGGATATCGCATTGTACACCGAGTTGATGGATCAGGTACGGGAGAAGGCAGCCCGGGGTGTCACGCCCGAGTGTTTTGCTACGCATCTCCTCCGCGAGCAAGCAAGTCTGGGCATGTCGGATTTGGAAATCGCATACACCGCCGGATCGCCGTTCGGGGCCGGCGTCGAGACGGTGAGTCACTCGACCCTTCGTACCAACCAGGCCCCTAGGCTTTTTTTTTTTTTTTTTTTTTTTTTTTTTTTTTTTTTTTTTTTTTTTTTGTTTGTTTTTTTTTTTTTTTTTTTTTTTTTTTTTTTTTTTTTTTTTTTTTTTTTTTTTTTTTTTTTTTTTTTTTTTTT